>Ga0207694_10003947_pt1 | contig 11702 bp, 10 predicted proteins | sample KBSC34metaG_FD_184353 | JGI IMG/M metagenome (GOLD analysis project Ga0207694, IMG submission 184353) | Corn rhizosphere microbial communities from Kellogg Biological Station, Michigan, USA - KBS C3-4 metaG (SPAdes) (version 2) | ecosystem: Host-associated > Plants > Roots > Rhizosphere > Soil...
AATCGCCACCACCCGCTGCGTTTGGCGAAAGTCGTTGCAGCTGTACAGGGTGAGACGCGGGGTGGCTGTCGGGTTGAGGATAGCGACATCGTTCTGCGGTACTACTTCCATTTGGGTGACCTGATAGACGGTGCGTTTACCCAGCCAGTCAATAGCAATGGCATCGCCAGGCGCCAGTTTGTCGAGGCTATACAGGGTTGAAGTGTTGGGCGGGAGGTACCGGAAGCGGTGGCCGGCGAGTACGAAGTTTCCTTTGGTTAGGTTTCCCGTTTGATGCCAAACGCCTTCGTTTTTGTCGAGCACCTTCAGGTTTGAACCCTCGATAATCGGCGTATTAACCCCGATTTTAGGGATGATAACGCGGTTATCAGTAATCGGAATAACGTTGGCAGCGGTAGCTGCCGCATTCGGTGCACCCTGGGAAGACCCGGTGGTATGGGCGGAGACATTACCTAAGCTGACCGCCGGAGCCGGATGCCACTTTTGCCACTGAAACACGGCTGCCGGCCATAGTGGATAAATAAATACCGCGGCCGCAACGGCAAAAACGGTCCATAAACCCGCCAAAACGAGCCGGGGCGGGCGCTTTGGACGCAAGCGCGACGCGCCTACCGGTTTGGCGGTGAAAAACATCGTACCAACGCTGGCCCCGGGTTTTACGGGGCTGCGCTTGCAGATGCGACGCTTGGGGTCATAGCGGTACAAGTAGTCCCCTTCGGCCCACATGCTGGTCGGGGTAAAAGCGGCCGGTTCACGAATCGGACGCCCGAGCTGTAATCGAGGTTTAGTGGGTGGCATAGCGGCGGCGTATCCAAACGATACCGGCCGCGGCCATTATCATCACCACTAAGCTGGCTGCGCTCGTAGCAACGGTGTTGTCACCGGTAGCGGCAAGGTTCTTGGATGGAGCCGGAGCTGGAGCCGGAGAAGGCGTAGCGGCACTGCTACTGGAGGCTGGTGGTGGACTGGCAGCTGGTGGTGGACTGGCAGCCGGCGAAGGCGTGGTATCGGCGGCGGTAGCCGGGTTAACAGTCAAGGCAATCGCGGTCGCAGTACTGGCAACGCCAGCGGCGTTCGCAGCCGTAATACTGAGTTGGTGCTGGCCGTTGGGAATATCGGTACTCGGAGTAACCGTCCAAGCACCTGAGGCATCAGCCGTAGCCGTAAACTTCTGCGAGTCAGGGCTGACCGCCACCGTAATCGTAACACCGGGATCAGCCTTACCAACGATCGGTGGCCGGTTAGAAGTCACAACGGTCGGATTGGCCACAGCGACACCGCCGATAGTGCTGACGGTTGGAGCCGTTGGGGCGGTTGCATTCACGGTAAAGGCAGTTGCATTGGCGTCGCCACCAAATACCACCCAACCACTCTGCTTACCCCCGGCGGTGTCACGAACCTGCCAGTGGTAAGCACCATTTTTGAGCACGTCGCTGGTCACACTGAGCTGCATATTGCTACTGGCAGTCACGGCTTTACCCGTGGTCGTCGCCTCCCCGGTGAAAGCGGTACCAGCTGGCTCAATCTCAACTTCCGGGGTGAGCGAACCGCTGTTAGCGCTGGTGTGGACATTAAATTTAAAGGTTACCTTTGCGTCCTTGGTGGTAGCTCCGGCGTCCAAGCTGGCGCCACTACTATCCACTTGGCTGAGGTTGGTGGGTGTCACTGGTGTTACCGCTACGCTTGGCGGCGCTGTTGCCGGCTGGGAGCGATGCGTCCACCACCAGTAACCGCCGCCAGCGGCCGCAATCAGTAAGAGCAAAATAAGGAATATTGTCCGTCCTTTGTGGCTCTTGCCACCAGTACTACCATCGCCACCAGAGGTAACGAGAGGCGATGGTTTATTGACGTTGGTGGGCGTTGGAGCCGGTCGCGGCGCTGGGGGCGGGGGCGGCATGGGTACCGGAGTTTCGGGCTTTTTGGACTGAGCTGCAGCTACATACGAAGCCGCCTCTTGAGATGGGCCGTTAGCTGGTGTCGGGGTTGCCCCTTGGGAGTGAAAAGCCGTCGCATCAGGACCATACGAACCGGCGGCTCCTTTGAGCTGCTGATTACTTCCGGTATTATGCAGCAAATCGAGCCGCGGATTGTTGATAGGATTAGCTCCGGATTGGATTGGATCCATTGTCCACCTGATTACACTATTAAACCCATAATAGCTTCAAGCACAAGCACAATGCAAGGGTTTAGTGCATAAGATCAAGCGCTTAGGCGGCGACGGGGGTCTTTTTGGGTGCGGCCGGAGCTTTCTTGGCAACTGCAGCCTTCGCAGCCGGCGCCTTGGCAGTCCCGATAGCGGTGATCTTGATCCGGCTGTAGCGCTGCCGATGGCCGGTCAACTTCTTGACCCGCTTCTTGGGCTGAAACTTCAGCACCTTCAGCTTGTCGCCTTTGATCATTTCAACCACATCTGCCGTCACGGATACACCCGCGACCACAGGAGTGCCGACAGTCACCTTCTCGCCATCAATAATCAGGAGCGGCTCAAACTTCAGAATTTTGACATCATCGCCCACCAGATCAACTTCCAGGATCTGGCCAGGTGACACCAGGAATTGGTGGTTTCCGCTGCGGATTACTGCTTGCATAACTCGCCTAGTATAGACAAAAACGCCCCATCTGTAAAGAGTGGCGCATTGTATAGCTTAGAGGAACGAGCGATATTCCTTCGGAAGCTCAATATTGAACTTTTTACATAGTGCCAAAACATCCTGAAAGTCTTTTTCTTTAAGCTCGTATCCCGAATGAAATTTAACTGCATCTTCAGCAGAAACACATTTCACACGAAAACCACCGATAACCCCCTTACCAGTTAGGGCAGATTCGGGGTACTTTTCCCCGTTTTCGGGCGGCCCATAAATTCCGTCACCATTCTGGTCGATATTGATTACGTGGACATCGACCTCTAAACCAGAATTGTCTGTCAAAATAAAGTTCCACGGACGCGCATGCGCTTCCCCTTTTTCCCTAAAGCCGCGAGTTTGTAATGTCTCCATCAATTTATGAAGATCATTTTGTTGAATCGCAATATCCAGGTCTTTGTGCGACCGCGACTGCTTACCGAGGAGTGCGTCGACACCCCACCCGCCATCAACCCACACATCAATACCGGCTTCGTCAAATGCTTGAATAAGTTTAGTCACCCGTTGGACTGTCATTTTCTGACCTCCCGCCATATTTTACGTCCCGAACTCGATCTTCTTTCGCCGCACCGCAATCGATTCCAATAATCCTATGGCGAGCAGTGACACCAGCAAACTCGTTCCACCATAAGAAATAAATGGCAGCGGAATACCGGTTACGGGCAGGAGGCCGACGTTCATGCCGATATTAATAAAGACGTGGAAGAGCAGCATCGTAATGATGCCGGCGGCCACAAACATGCCGAAGCGATCCTCCGCGCGGGCAGCGATCAGGACAGCGCGCAGCAGCAAGGCGGCAAATAGTACCACCACCAGCATCCCGCCAATGAAGCCCAGCTTTTCGCTCAACACCGCAAAAATAAAGTCGGTTGGTTGCGAGGGCAAGAAGTTCAACTGGCTCTGCGAACCGGCATCGAGGCCGCGCCCAAACAGCTGCCCGCTTCCCACCGCAATCGTCGATTGCACAACGTTATAACCAGTATGTAGCGGATCAGCAGTCGGGTTCACAAATACCGCCAGGCGCGAGCGCTGATAGGGTTTGAGGTGCGGGATAATCAGCGGGATCGCCAACACCGCCGTCACCGCCATGCCGCCTAGGTAGGTCCAACGAACGCGTGCGACCACCGCCATTACCACCCAAATCGCCCCCAACACCAACGCGGTTCCGAGGTCGGGCTGCAACAGAACCAGACCCATCGGTATCAGCACATATATGAGCGAAATAATGAGGTGGCGCGGCTTATCGATAAAGTCATAATTAGCGCTAAAGTACTTTGCCAACACCAGGATGACCACCAGCTTGGCGAACTCCGAGGGCTGGAATTGGAAAGCGCCAAAGTTGATCCAACGCGTGGCCCCTAGGGCGCTTTTGCCGAGCACCAGTACGGCGATGAGGCTCAGTATCATCAGGGCGTAGAGCACTGCAAAGATGATCTGGTTTTGGGCCTTTACCGGGGCTACCAGGCTGGCGGCTTTAAACGAAGTCGAGTAAATGACAATCAGCCCGATGATGGTCAGCAGCAGTGCCAAAACCAGCAGAATCCAGTCGAAATTTTTCCAGAAGCGTGATTTGAACATTGGAATCTATTATAGGGGAAGTTGCGGCGGGGCACATTATGGTACAGCGATTTTCGATACACGGATCATACACACATCCGTGTATGTTAGTACTCAAATAGTACACGGATGTGGGTATCGATTTTGGAAGGAAGTGTCGTCTGTCTAGAGTTTCTTGAGGGAAATTTTCATTTCGGCTTCGCCCAACTTCACAGTCGTTTCGTAGCCGCCAGCAAGCTTCTCGCTAACTTTATTGGCCAGTGTTTCCGCCGCAATCGTCTTTGAGTGCTCTTTAACGGCCTGTGCTAACTCTTTATCGTCAGTATCTAGTGCCAACTCAATCCGATCCTCCACCGCCAAACCAGACTTCTTGCGAAAGTCTTGCACCTGCCGCACCACATCGCGCATCATGCCCTCGCGCGCGAGCTCGGGAGTGATGGTAGTGTCGAGCTCCGCTCTAATATGAGCCATATTGCCAATCTGTTGGTCACCACTACGTTCGAAAATCAATTCCTTGACGTTAAGCTCTTCCCGGATAATCGAACCAAATTGATTCGCTCGGGAGTCTTCGGGATCTAAGGTGTCCCAGATTGTTGCTTTTGCTAACGGTTGACGGACTTTAATACCAAACTGGGCACGCTGTGCAAGGCCGATGGTAATAGCCTCTCGCACATAGTCCATGTCGCGTATTAGGGGATGCCAGCTATCCTTGGGTGCAGAAGGCCAATCGCTCAGGTGCACACTCGGTGGCATCTCCATGCCGGTGGTCAGCTCGCGCCACAGCCGATCGGCCACGAACGGACTCCAGGGCGCCAAGAGCTGGGTGATCCGAACGAGCGCGTAATGCAGCGTGGCGTAGGCGGCCCGCTTGTCGCCATCATCCTCGCTCTTCCAGAAACGACGGCGACTGCGGCGCACGTACCAGTTAGAGAGGTCGTCAATCAGTTCTCGCAGCGGTCGGACAGCCCGAGCGATCTGATACGCGTCGGCCTGCTCGGTCATCTCGGTAATCGTTTGATTGAGTCTAGCTAGGAGCCAGGTGTCGAGCACGTTATCGGATTTAGGCTCAGCCAAAGCCTTCCCCGGCTTCCATCCGTCAATCTCGGCGTAGGTAGTAAAGAAACTATGGACGTTCCATAAGCGCAGAAAAACGTTGCGCTGGACATCGGCTAGAGCCTCGTCGGCAAACCGCACACCCTCGCCGGCCACCACTGGGCTACTCATCATAAAGAAGCGCAGCACGTCGGCACCGTAGCGGTCGAAGGTCTCGCTGAGAGGAGGATAATTCTTCAGCCGCTTGCTCATCTTTTGGCCGTCGGCGGCTAGCACCAAGCCGTTCACGACCACATGCTTATAGGCCGGCTTTTCAAATAGCGCTGTCGCCAGCACGTGCAAGGTATAAAACCAGCCGCGGGTTTGATCCAGCCCTTCGGCAATGAAATCGGCGGGAAAGGCGCTGTCAAAATCGGCTTTGTGCTCAAAGGGATAATGATCCTGGGCGAAGGGCATGGCACCGGATTCGAACCAGCAGTCGAGGACTTCTTCGACCCGGCTATAGGTCTTGCCGTCCCGAATGATTTTGACTTTGTCGATTGCCGGCCGATGCAGGTCGGAGGGCACATCGCCACTCAGCTCCTTGAGCTCATCCAGGCCGCCGATCACGATAATATCTTTGGGGTCGTCATCGTTGCGCCAGATCGGCAGCGGGTTACCCCAAAAGCGATTGCGCGAAATCCCCCAATCGCGGGCGTCCGCCAGCCAGTTACCGAACCGCCCCTCTTTAATGTGCTCCGGCACCCAACTCACCTCTTCATTATTTTTTACCAGATTCTTGACCAGTTTGGTGACACGGATATTCCATGTTGGGGTGGCAAAATACATCAACGGTCGATCACAACGCCAGCAAAACGGATAGGTGTGGGTAAAGGTCTCGGCGGCAAAAATCCGCCCCTGCTTAGTTAAGTCTTCGATAATCAGCGGGTCGGCGTCCTTAAACCACAGCCCGGCAACGGACTCGAGGCCCGGCTCCTTTTTCAGCGCATCCACCATCCGCCCAAAGCCGTCGACGCTTTCGATCAACGGCAGCCCCAAGCGCTGCCCCATCGCGAGGTCGGTCTCGCCGTACCGCGGCGCCACGTGCAGGATACCGGTACCGTCTTCCAGATCGACCGAGTCGTCGGTATAGACACGGTAAGCCTTGGCTTTTTCTTCCTTGGTAATGCTGTGAACCGGATACAGCGGCTCGTAGGTTGCGCCGACGCAGTCCTTACCCTTCTTGGTGTTAAGGATCTTGTATTCCATCTTTTTCAGATCAAGAACGCTCAGTCGCTGCTTAGCCAGGATCAGCTTTTCGCCCCGTTTCCAGCCGTCGCCAGCGTCGAGTAGCTCCACCTCGACGTAGTCGGCAGCCGGGTCGACGGCCAAGGCGGCGTTGGCGGGCAGTGTCCAGGGAGTGGTTGTCCAGACCAGGAATGATTTGTCGGCATGACCAACCAGCTGAAACTTCACATACACGCTCGGATCCGGCGTGTCATCTTTATAATTCTGGTTGACTTCGAAGTTCGATAGCGGCGTGGCACAACGCGGGCAGTACGGCATGCTGCGGAAGCTTTCGTAGAGCAGCTCCTTCTCATGCAATTGCTTTATCGCCCACCACACGCTCTCGATATAGTCGGGGTCGAGCGTGGCGTAGGCGTTCTGCTTGTCGGCCCAGCGCCCGATGCGATCAAAAAACTCTTCCCACTCCGTGCGGTATTTAAAGACCGAGGCGCGGCAATCCTCAATAAATTTCTCCACACCGTAATCGTAAATTTCGCGTTTGCCCTTCAGTCCCAGCTCTTTTTCAATTTCATATTCTACCGGCAAACCGTGGGTATCCCAGCCGTTGCGGCGCGGCACCAGGTACCCGCACATAGTTTTGTAGCGGGTAATTGCGTCCTTGATCGTAACCGGGACGACATGGCCGTAATGCGGCAAGCCGTTGGCAAACGGCGGCCCATCGTAAAAGCTAAACCGCACAGCAGACTTGCGGTTCTCCAAACTCTGGGCAAATGTGCCTTCTTTTTCCCAGGTTTTTAACATGTCCTCTTCGAATTGGGGGAAATTGGCCGTAACTGCTTTTTTCATTAAGTCTTTAATATCTCCTGAAATGTTGCCATGAATATACTATACGTTGAAAATCGGTACACACATCTGAGTACTATTTGAGTACTAACCTACACACATCATACACACATCTGTGTATGACTTTAAGGATAGAGGGTCGGGTCCGGGGCTAACGCTGGCTTTACCCGGTCAGGACGCGGTTCGCAAGCTCGGCTAGCAACTGTAAAATCACAAACGCCACCAGCGGCGAGAAGTCGAACATCTGGCTCTTGGGCAGTACGCGGCGGATCGGCAGCAGCACCGGCTCGGTCAGCTCTACCAGTAAGCCACCGAGACCGCCGGTCGGATGGGGGTTAACCCAGCTTAAGATCACCCGCCCCAGCAACAAAATATTGTAGACAAACACGAACAGGTTAATGAAATTGACGAATACCGCGATACCCATTAGCCGCTGGTTCGATATAGGCCACTGACAACGTCGGCCGGTGGCAGCGGCATCCCTTGCCAAATTTGTACTGCCCGCCCGTCATTATCGGTCAGCAGCAGCGCCGGCCGCTGGGTTAAATCGTAGAGCTCGCATAACGCCACCCCGTCGCGGCTGTCGGCATCGACCAATTCCGGCTCAATCCTTAAGTCTGCCAAGCGCCGTCGCAAATAATCAATATCGGTATCGGCCGGGGTATTTCGGGTATAAAACAAGCGCAAATTCATGATGGCTTTATTATAGCAAAAGGTTGGGGGTCGGTAGCACCGAGCTTATACCGGCGTACTGCGAGCCTTGAGGCGAGCCAGCTCGCGCTCAAACGACGCCACGTCACTAAAGGCGCGGTAGACGCTGGCAAAGCGCACGTAAGCGACGTCGTCCAAGGTCAGCAACCGGTCGATCACGATCTCGCCGATGTCGCGTACCGGCACCTCCGGCTCCCCCAGCGCCCGCACGGCTTGTTCGATTTCGTTGGTAATCGCCTCTATTTGGTCGACCGAGATCGGCCGCTTTTCACAGGCGCGGTAAATGCCGCCGGCAATTTTGTCGCGGTTAAACGGCTGGCGGCGGCCGTCTTTCTTGATTACCGTTAGCGGCGGTTGCTCGATCCGTTCATAGGTCGTAAAGCGAGTGGCGCAGTCTAGGCACTCGCGGCGGCGGCGGATCGAGGCGCCGTCGTCAAGATCGCGCGACTCCATTACCCGCGAATTTTCCCCTTCACAGTTTGGGCATTTCATCTGGGGGTACCTCCTACTTCTTCGAGTTCTTGCGACGAATGAAGGCCGGAACGTCGAGGTCGTCCTCATCGTAGTTGCTGCCGCCATGGCCGCTAACGGCGCGGCTGGCGCGTTCAATCAGCGATTTGGCAGTATTGCGGGCGGCGCCGGTTCCGGCGGCGGCCCGGGCCTTACGGTCGACCGTGACCGGCTCTTTGGCGGCAGCTTTATCATCTGACTTGGCTTTAGTTTCGACGGCAACCGCTTCATCGCCCTCAACTTCCGGCTCAATCGAGTTTACCGACGGCTTCACCGGCTCATCGAACAACGATCCCGCGTCATCGATATCAATTTCGGCCTTGTCGTCATCAAAAGCCGGTTTCTCATCTATAAACGGTCCGGTACTGAAACGGTTAGCCACCGGCTCACGGGTGGGCTCGGGTAATGGCTCATCCTCAATTTCCGCCGGCAGCCGACTAGCCGAAAGGGTTTCCAATTCATCAGCCACGCTTTGGTTCGCTACCGCCGGCCGATCAACCGGTTGAAAGATTGGGCGCTGGGGGCGCTCTTCGTTATCAAAACCGGTTGCCACCACCGTAATCTTAATGTTGTCATCCATCGTCTCATCGAGCACGGCCCCAAAAATGATATTGGCGTCGGCATCAACGGCCTCGGTAATGGTTTTAGCGGCTTCATCGATCTCGTGCATACTCATGTTGCGGCCGCCGGTGACATTGAATAAGACACCTTTGGCGCCCTCAATGTTAACTTCTAACAGTGGCGAATCGATGGCCAGTTTAGCGGCCGTAACCGCCCGGTTATCACCTTTGGCGATGCCGATACCCATCAGGGCCGATCCGGCATCTTGCATGATCGACTTAATGTCGGCAAAGTCGAGGTTGATCAATCCGTGCACCGTAATCAGGTCGGAAATACCCTGGACACCCTGTTGCAGTACGTCATCTACAACCTTAAACGCATCCAGGAGCGAGGTTTTGCGGTCAATCATATCAAGCAGGCGGTCGTTGGGGATGACAATAAGCGTATCGACATTATCGCGCAACTCTTCGATGCCCTTAACAGCTTGAGCCATTCTACGTTCGCCTTCAAAGGTAAACGGCTTGGTCACAATCCCAACCACCAGGGCCCCGGCTTTACGAGCCGCCTCCGCCACAATCGGCGCTGCACCAGTACCGGTACCGCCGCCCTCACCCGCGGTAATAAAAACCATATCGGCGCCCTTCATTAGCTCCGAAATCTCTTTTTGACTCTCTTCAGCGGCCCGACGGCCAATGGCCGGATCAGCGCCGGCACCAAGGCCACGGGTCAGGTTCTGCCCGATGTGCAGCTTTTGCTGGGCCCGGGAATGATGTAATGCTTGCGCATCGGTATTAATTGCTACGAACTCGATACCCTGCAGCTTTGACCCGATCATGCGCTCGATGGCCTGATTGCCGCCGCCGCCGCAACCGCACACTTTAATGCGCGCAAAGGTTTGAATTTCGGGAAGAACCTCAGCCATATATTTGTATACTCCTTACCACAACTCACGGCCATTACCTGTGCGCCGCTATGCGTTTCAGTCTAGCGATAGCGGTTTTAAAATGCAAATTATTTATACATTAAAAATGGGAGATATAATGTGTACACATTTTGTATTCAATGTAATGAATAATTACGGGAGGAGGTTGCGTAGCGTCTTGCGAATGCGATCGACGGTGTCGCCGAGGCGATCGGCAGAATGATCGCTGGTTCCGGCGTGGGCCATATTCTCCAACATCAGCCCTACCGGTGCGGCAAAGGCGGGGTCGCTGACTTTATCAATCAATCCGCTCAAATCCGAAGGTTGTCCAATAGTAACCGGCAATTGCAAAACGTGCTTGGCCAGCTCTTCAATACCCGGCAGCTTAGCCCCGCCACCGGTCAGCACCACCCCTGCTGGTAACATGCCATCTTTGTCGGCCTTGGCCAGCTCTTTGCGTACCATGGCAAAGATTTCCTCGAGGCGTGCCCCGGCAATATCATTGAGATCGCGGCGCAGCACTACCCCTTCAGAGCCTAATTCCTCGATGCGAAGCTTGTCGTTGCCGCCGCTTTTGTTCAATGAAATCTTAACGTGAGCACGTTTAATCTTCTCGGCAATTTCAATATCGGTACGCAAACCGATCGCCAGGTCATTAGTGATATGACTGGCGCCCACCGGCAGCACGCTGGATGATAATATTTCACCGTCTTCATAGACTGCAATCCCGGTAGTGCCACCACCAATATCTACAACAGCCACCCCCAGCTCCATCTGTTTCTTAGTAAGAACGGCGCGGGCGGCGGCCAACGGCACCATGACTTGTCCTTCAATATCAATCCCCGCTTGGTATACCGCCCGTTGTAAATTTTTAATAGCCGGCGTTGCGCCAGTCACAATATGAGCCTCGACTTCCAATCGCACCCCATTCATGCCCACCGGGTCCTTAATATTGGTCTGGCCGTCCACTGTAAATGAACGGGGAAACATTTGGATAATTTCTCGGTTCGGGGGCATCTGCACAGCGGTCGCGGCCTCTTCGGCCCGACGCACGTCCTCGATAGCAATCTCCTGGTCGGCCCGGCCCACCGCAATTACGCCGGTGGAGTTCAAACTGGAAACGTGGGCACCATCGATATTAATGGTGGCGTGGTCGATGGCAATGCCGGAGATACGCTCGGCCTCATCGACTGCCGCTGTAATCGAGGAAACCGTTTCCTCAACATCTACTACAACACCTTTGCGCATGCCCTCGGCCGGCGCAACCCCCACGCCGATCACGCTCGGATGCGACGCCGATTCTTCCTGCAGGCCGACGACACAGCAGACCTTGGTGCTGCCGACATCAAGCCCGATATAAATGTCATCTTGGCGGGTTGTGGCCACTGGGTGGGGATTTCCTTAAACTACTGATTATTATAGTGCTTACGGTTATCTGCCGCAAGCAGGGCGTGAACACCACAGCGATTCGGCGGCTGAACACTATTTATGCTACATCGCGCGCGCTGCCAATGGTGAGTACAAAAATAGTATACCATTGGCGCGGGGTCAGGCTCGCGTGAGAATCTCCGGCGGTCCTTGCGGCGTGATGAGGACAGTATGTTCGAATTGGGCGGCCAAAGAATGATCTTTGGTGACGATGGTCCAGCCGTCGCGCAAGACCTCGATACCCGGCT
>Ga0207694_10003950_pt1 | contig 11701 bp, 13 predicted proteins | sample KBSC34metaG_FD_184353 | JGI IMG/M metagenome (GOLD analysis project Ga0207694, IMG submission 184353) | Corn rhizosphere microbial communities from Kellogg Biological Station, Michigan, USA - KBS C3-4 metaG (SPAdes) (version 2) | ecosystem: Host-associated > Plants > Roots > Rhizosphere > Soil...
CAGCTCGACATGGCCATCCTTGACCAGCTTGCGCAGACCGAGCCCCAAACTGTCCGACTTCGTCAGCACACGGGCATTGGATTCGAAGAAGCCGAAATGCAGGCCCGGCTCAGCCTCGGACGCCGCGGACAGGAACTGCAGGCCCAGTGCCGTCTTGCCGGACCCAGTCGGCCCGACAACCAGCGTGGTTGAGCCGGCGGTCAGCCCGCCGCCGGCCATCTTGTCCAGGCTTGCCGATCCGGTGGTGATCTGGCGCGTCTGCCCGCCCGGATCGCGCGACGGCTCAGACAGCAGGGATTCCGTGCGCGGGAACACCTCGATGCCGTTCTGGGTGATGCGGAAGGCGTGGCGGCCGCGCAGATAGGCGCTGCCGCGGAATTTGCGGACATGGAGGTCGCGCACCGAACGCCAGCCATACTGCTCGTCGGAGAGTTCGATCAGCCCGTCGACCATGGTGTGCTCGGGCGAGATAGCGGCCTCGCCGGCGCTGGTCAGCAGGAACATGGTGCAGTCGGTCACGACCGCCTGGGTTTGCAGCCCATGGATGAACTTCTTGAATTCGAGCTCTGAAGGCGCCGAATGCTCGGCGGCGACCAGCCCGTCGAGAACCAGTACGGAGATCTTGCGGCCCTGAATTTCGCGCCGGATCAGGGTCAACAGGCCCTTCAGCCCCTCCTCCTCGAGGATGCGAAAGGCGCTGATATATTCCAGCGAGCGGGTGATCTCCTCACGGTGGAAAAACTGCATCTCGCCCATATGCATCAGCATGCGGTCGTGATTTTCCGCCAGCAGCGTCACGTAGAGCGCCCGGCCGCCGGCGGCGACATGGTCATAGCAGACCTGGTTGCCCAGGATGGTCTTCCCGGCGCCCGGCGGTCCCTGGATGATATAGATGCCGCCACGCAGGAACCCGCCGTTCAAAATGACGTCGAGGCCCGCGATCCCCGTAGGCATCCGCGACAGAAGCGGCGTGCCGTCAGCCTTGGACTGGCTCATTCTCGTCTCGATCGTTGAGTGGCAGAATCACCGCGAAGGTTGCGCCATTTCCCAGAGCACTGTCGAGTTCGATTCTGCCTCCCATTTCAGCAACTAAGCGTCCGACAACCCAGAGTCCGACGCCGAACCCGCCACCGTCGGCGCGGGCCATCACCTTCTCGAACGGTGCGAAAATCCGCGTCTGATCGTCAGGCGAAATGCCGGGCCCACGATCCCTGATCGTCAGCCGCATGGCGCCGGCCTCGTGCGCCAGCGTGATGTCGATCGGCTGTCCCGACCCGAACTTGATCGCGTTCGAAACCAGGTTTTCCAGAATCTGCTCGACCGCCATCGGATCGATGAACGCGGTCAGGCTTTGCGGCGTGATGATCCGCAGCTCCGACCCGCCATGCCCGGCCATCGCGACATAGCCGGCGGCGATGGCGCGAACATGGGCGGCGACATCCAGCCGGACAGGCTCGAGCGCGATCCGGTCGGAAGCGAGACGGGTGAAATCGAGCAGGACGTTGGCCCGTTTGACATAGCGGCCGACGATCACCTCCAGCTGTTCCAGCCCGTCGATCACCCGCGCCATCTCGCCCCGGCGGGCCGATTTGAGCAGCAGGCCGACCTGAAGCACCAGCGGGGCCATGGGGTTGCGCAATTCGTGCGCGGCGATCGACAGGAACCGGTCACGGGCGCGCAACGCCTCCTCAAGCTCCAATATCCGGGCCTCGACGAGGGCCGGCGGCAGGGCGGGCGGCTGCGCGGTGAGATCCGTCATCGCGTTCGAGATCAGAATGGCGTGGCCGCGGGATTGTCGTGCTCGATCACCTTCAGCACGCGCTCCAGCTTTGCATCGATATCGCCCAGGCGGGCTGCGATGGATTCGAGCGCACGGGTCTGGCGTTCCATCAACCGGCCGGCGGACGAGGCATGAAGATGGGCTTTTCGGGCTGACAGCAAGAGGTCCACCTTCCGACGGGCCGTTGCAAGATGCTGGCCTTCCATTGGTAACGCACAACCCTCGGATTTTGTTGCGAGGATTCCGAAAATCGGAACCGTTGCCGATTACGCGGGGTTAGACGATTCAACGTACCCAGTGGAGCTGAAAAATGACCCGCTTTCTTCTGACAGGCGCTATGAGCCTGATGATTCTTGCAGGCGCGACCGCCTGTAACGACCGCTACGATCCCGGGCAGCGCGCCGCCGGCGGCGCCTTGATCGGCGCAGGCGCGGGTGCAGCCATCGGCGGCATCGCGGGCGGCGGCGGTGGCGCCGCGGTCGGCGCCCTGGCCGGTGGCGCCACCGGCGCCGCGGTCGGCGCGGCCACCACGCCGGAGCGTCCGCGCCCGTATGCGCCGCCGCCCCCGCCGCCGGGCTACTGATCCGGCAGCGGACAGACCGAGACAGGAAGCGGGCTCTCCCCCACGGGAGGGCCCGTTTTCGTTTATGCCCCCTTTTGCCGTTTCCGATCGGGCCGTATAGGTTTCGCTGAGCCCGGCTTAATGCCGGACCAGGGAGCAAGGGGAACCAGCCGGCATGAACGATCAGACGATCGCGGCCCGGATCGACAGACTGCCGATATCGCCGATGCATCGGCGGTTGCTGTTCATCCTCGCCGTGCCGCTGTTCTTCGATGTCGGCGACATCTTCACCTTTTCCAACGCCGCCCCGGCGCTGATCAAATACTGGCACGTCACCAACGACGACATCGCGCTCGCGACCGCATCGGGCTTCCTGGGCATGGCGATCGGCGGCACGCTGGGCGGTATCCTGGCCGACAGGATCGGCCGCATCCGGGCGATGATGCTGTTCACCGCCACATTCTCCCTGTTCTCGCTGGCCAACGGCTTCGTCTCGACCGTGCCGATGCTGGTGGGCTTACGCTTCCTGACCGGGCTGGGCATCGCCTCTGCCACGGTCAGCGTCATCACCTATATCGCCGAGCTTTACCCCGCCAAGGTGCGCGGGCGCTGGCAGAGCTGGGCCATGGTGATCGCGCTGATGGGCATCACCGTCACCAGCTGGGTGGCGCGCCTGGTGATCCCGCTGGGCGAGAATGGCTGGCGCTGGATATTCGTCTGGGGCGCGTTCGGCCTGCCCTTCCTGATCTTTGCCCGGCGGATGAACGAATCCCCGCGCTGGCTGCTGCGCGTCGGGCGCCAGGCAGAGGCCGTGGCCTCGCTTGAGCGGATCGAAGCTGACGTCGCACGCACTAAAGGTCCACTTCCCGAAGTGCGGCCGCTGGCGCCGAAGCCCGCGACACCAGCGCTGGGCTGGTCCGCCCTGTTCAGCCCGGCCCATATCCGCCCGACCGTCTCGCTGTGCGCCATCTGGTTCTTCCAGACCATCGGCTTCTACGGCTTCATGTCATGGGTCCCGACCCTGCTGGCGCGCCAGGGGTTCGAGATGGTGCACAGCCTCAACTATATCACGCTGATCAATCTGGGTGCGCTGCCCGGCGCGCTGTTCGCCGTGTTCCTGTCCGAGCGGTGGGAGCGGAAATATTCGATCGTCGGCGTGTCGCTCGCCATCGCGCTGTTCGGCCTGCTCTACGGGCTCAGCTTCACGCCGGTCGCAATCGTGATCTTCGGCTTCCTGGCGGCGACGATGATGGACACGTTCTCCGCGCTCGCTTTTTCCTACACGCCCGAGCAATTCCCGACCGATGTGCGCAACAGCGGCACTGGTCTCGCCTATGGCGTGGGGCGCCTGGCCAATGTGATCAACCCGTTCATCGTGTCGGCCATCTTCGCCCATTTCGGCTATCAGACCGTGTTCGCCTATATCGCGGGCGCCTGGGTCGTAACCGCCATCATCGCGCTCGCCTTCGGCATGAAGACGACAGGCCGCACACTCGAAACCATCAGCGACGAGCCGGCCGGCACCACCGGCATCGCCCTGCCCCGCGCCTCGGAGGCCGCCCAATGAACGACATGACCCGCCCGGCCGATCTCGAATCCGCCGTTGCCCAGATCCGCGCCCTGGTCGGCGACCGGATCACCACCGCGATGGCGGTGCGCCAGCATCACGGCGCCGACGCCAGCTGGCATCCGCCGCTGCCGCCCGACGCGGTGGTCTATGCCCATTCGACCGACGAGGTCTCGGCCATCGTCAAGATCTGCGCCGCCACGCGCACGCCGATCATCCCGTTCGGCGTCGGCAGCTCGATGGAAGGCCATATCGGCGCGCTGCAGGGCGGGATCACTATCGACCTCAGCGAGATGAACCAGATCGTCGCGGTTCATGCCGAGGATATGGACGTCACCGTCCAGCCGGGCGTGACCCGCAAGCAGCTCAACACCTGGCTGCGCGACACCGGGCTGATGTTCCCGATCGACCCCGGGGCCGACGCCTCGATCGGCGGCATGACCGCGACCCGCGCCTCCGGCACCAACGCCGTGCGCTACGGCACGATGCGGGAGAATGTGCTGGCGCTGACCGTGGTGCTGCCCAACGGCGACATCATCCATACCGGCGGGCGGGCGCGGAAATCCTCCGCGGGCTATGACCTGACGCGCCTGTTCGTCGGCTCCGAAGGCACGCTGGGCATCTTCACCGAGATCACGCTGCGCCTCTACGGCATCCCGGAGGCGACGTCGTCAGCCATCTGCAACTTCGCCGACCTGGACGGGGCGGTGAACACGGTGATCCAGACCATCCAGTCCGGCGTGCCAGTGGCGCGGATCGAGCTGATGGACGACACGCAGATGGACGCGCTGAACCGCTACTCGAAGCTCAACTATCCGGTCGAGCCGACCCTGCTGCTGGAATTCACCGGCACCGAGGCCGGGGTGGTCGAGCAGGCCGAGATGGTCCAGGCGATCGCCGGGGAGCATGGCGGCAAGAACTTCCAATGGGCCACCGTCGCCGAAGAGCGCAACAGGCTGTGGCAGGCGCGGCATGATGCGCTGTGGGCGATCCTGGCGCTGCAGCCCGGCCGGCAGGCCTTCCCCACCGATGTCTGCGTCCCGATCTCCCGCCTGGCCGAATGCATCGCCGAGACCAAGACCGACCTGGAGACGACCTGGCTGAAGGCCCCGATCCTGGGCCATGTCGGCGACGGCAATTTCCACATGGTGCTGCTGATCGACCGCGACGATCCGAAGGACATCGCCGAGGTCGAGCGGCTGAACGACCGGCTGGTGAACCGCGCCATCGCCATGGGCGGCACCTGCACCGGCGAGCACGGCATCGGCAGCTACAAGATGCGCTTCCTCGATGCCGAGCACGGCAAGGCGCTGGAGCTCATGAAGCTGCTGAAGCGGTCGATCGACCCGCAGAACATCATGAATCCCGGCAAGATGTTCGACCTGAACTAACGTCAACTGGAGTTTCGCTATGGTGAAGATGTCGATCGGCCTTCTGGGCATCGAACGGCTGATAGGCGGCGATTTCGCCAAGGTGGTCGATGTCGCGCGCCAGGCCGAAGAGGCGGGCATCGACATGGTGAGCATCACCGACCACGTCGTGATGGGCGAGCATCTGGAGAAATATCCCTATGGGTCGTTTCCCCTGCCGCTCACCTATCCGTGGTTCGAGCCGATGGTCGTGCTGGGCGCCATCGCCAGCGCAACCAAGACCATCCGCCTGTCGACCGGCGTCCTGATCTCCCCACTGCGCCCTGCAATTCTACTCGCCAAGCAATTGGCGACGCTCGACGTCATGTCGCACGGGCGCGCCACCATCGGGATCGGCATCGGCTGGCAGAAGGAGGAATACGACGCGGCGGGCCTGCCTTGGGAGACGCGCTACAAGCAGTTCGACGAGCAGGTCGCGGTGTGCAAGCTGCTGTGGGCTGAGGCGCCCGCCAGCTTCCACGGCACGACCGTCAATTTCGACAAGATCCACGCTTTCCCCCGCCCGGTTCAGGCCGGTGGTGTTCCCCTCTGGTTCGGCTTGGCGCCGACCGAGAAGAACTTCGCCCGCATCGCCGAATATGGCGACGGCTGGATCCCGATGGAGCGCGATCCGGTTTTGCTGGCCGGGCACGTCAAGGCGCTGCGGGGTGCCTTCGTGGCCAAAGGCCGCGCGCCCGGGGACGCCAAAGTCCGCGTCGGCATTCGCCCCGCCGAGGGCAGCGATCTCGACGCCGTGCTGGCCTCCTGCGGGGCCGTGGTGGATGCCGGCGCGGACGTGCTGGAGTTCATCGTCTCGGCCTGGTGCAAGACTGGGGACGAGCTGCCGGGGTTCTTTAAGAAACTGGTTGCTTGGCGCGATGGAGCGATGTCGTAAACTGCCCATCATGAAGCGCACATCGAAAGGCGACGAGATTTTGCAGGCTAAAGGACCGGCAAGCCCGAGCGTGCCAGATTCCACGCATAAGCCGCTTAAGCGCCTGGGAGTCGCCGAGGGAAAGTTCGTCGTCCCGGACGACATCGACTCCGACAACGACCTGATTGCGGGACTATTCGAAGGGCGGTCACCGGTCGGGCCATGAACAACATCGCTGACGAACGGAATCTTCTCCAGCTCGCTTATCGCTACGCCCAGGCGGTGGACCGGCGCGATGACGATGCGCTGGTCTCGGTCTTTGCCGAGAACGGCATCATCGCGCGGCCCGGCTCGGTGTGGCAGGGGCATGATAAGCTGCGCGGGATCATCGTTCGGCTGAACACGATGTACGGCAAGACACTCCACACCGTGCGCAATCAGACCGCCGTCATCGACGGCGACAGGGCCGAGGGTGAGACTTACTGCGTGGCGATGCATATTCTGAAGTCCGACGACGGCAAGCGGACGCGGATGGATATGGGCATCCGCTATCAGGACAGCTTCGTGCGGCAGGATGGCGTCTGGCGTTTCGCCCGGCGGGAGTTGATCGTCGACTGGGTGGAACATACCGAACTGAAGGCGAAGGCTTAGAGATGTCGCTGACCACCTGCCTGATCGTGATGCTGGGCGGCGCGCTCGGCACCCTCGCCCGCTACCTCATCGGGCTGGCCGCGATTCCGATCAGCCAGGACCTGCCGATGGGCACGATCATCATCAATATCCTCGGCTCCTTCATCATCGGCTTCTTCGGCACGCTGACCCTGGCCCATGGCCGCTTTCCGGCTCATGAGAATCTGCGCCTGTTCGTGATGATCGGCATCTGCGGCGGCTTCACCACCTTCTCGTCGTTCAGCCTGCAGACGCTTGACCTGTTGCGCGCCGGCGCGCCGTTCCGGGCCGGCATCAACATCGTGGCATCGGTCGTGCTCTGCGTGCTGGCAGTGGCGCTCGGCCACTATATCGCGTCGCAGATCAACGGCGGCGCCAAAGCCATCGCCCAGGTCATGATCGAGGAAGAGGGATGACCGATTTCGCCGCCTATCTCGAAGACAAGCACGCGATCGAGCAGGTCTATATCCGCTATTGCGACCTCATCGACCAGAAGGCGTTCGACCGGCTGGACGAGGTCTTCACCCAGGATTGCATCGGCGACTACCGCTCGACCAACGGCAAGGTGCAGGAGGGCCTGGCCCCGCTGATCGCGCATGTGACCCGCGGCATGGGCCCGGGCTCGGACTGCGGCGCCACCCACCACAATGTCTGCAACTTCCGCGTCACGGTCGACGGCGACAGCGCGACATCCAAGGCGCATTTCTATGCCGTCCATGAAGGCATCAACCATTGCGCCGGCGAGCATTACACCTGCTGGGGCGAATATGACGACCAGTGGACCCGCACCGGCAATGGCTGGCGCGTCAGCCGCCGCACCTACCGCAACTTCCTGATCGACGGCACGACGGACGTCGTGCGGAAGGTGCGGGGGTAGGTCCAAAATCAGAGCTTGAGATAGTTAGAACAAAAAGGGTATAATTCAATACAAAGAGACCTTCTTGAGATCGTCGATGCTGCGTCTGATTTGGTCACGAAGGGACGATCCGCCACGGGAACGCGTTCTGCCCAGTGCGTCTCACGTAGAGATCGCCAATTGTCGGAAGAAACTGAACCGCGAGTTGAAAGCCCGGCTTTACGTTTACGACAACACCAAATTTATCATCTGTTCGGTAGCGGGGATAGCCGAGGTCGGCGAGCCGACCGTGTTGCAATTAGATGTAAGCGAAAGCGACTTAGGCCGCTCGGTTTGCGATCATCTGTTGCAGTTTGACCCGAGGTCGCCGGGCAATCTGCGGGAAAGGAAGATGAGCGACTGGGCCGCATATCGGGTTTCCGGCGCAAAATCCATGCGACGGTTTGAAGAGCGATCGTTGATGGTCCACTTTGAGACTATCAACCTCGTCATCAGGATAGATGCGGCTCCCCGTAATAGTCTGTGGCGCGAAATCAGTGCCCACGGTGTCGAAAGTCCCGATCACGAGAAACTCGGGCATACCATTCGCCGCACTATTAAGGCGGCCAGGATCCTGCGCGAGAACGGAATTATCTGACATCGCTTATACACGATTGCCGATCCCCCAGCCTGTGCTAAGAGCCTCCGGCACTTAAGGAACGGAGCAATTTATGGCCGGGAAGAAAATCCTGATCGTCGGGGCATCGGGGCTCGTCGGCACTGCGGCGGTCAAGCTGTTCGCCGGATCGCCCGATTGGGACGTGGTGGCAGTGTCGCGGCGGGCGCCGTTCGTGCCGTTGGGCAAGGCCACGCATATTCCGGTCGACCTGCTGAATGCCGACCAGTGCCGTGACGTGTTCGGGGCGATGAGCGACGTCACCCATATCGCCTACTGCGCGGTGAACGAGCAGGAAGGCAACATGGTCGCCGGCTGGCAGGACCCGGTGCAGGCCGGCAAGAACATGGCGATGCTGAAGAACGTGTTCGATCCGCTGATCGCTGTCGCCAAGGATTTCCGCCATATCTCGCTGGTGCACGGGATGAAGGCCTATGGCTCTCATATCTGGAACCGGGTGATGCCGATCCCGTTCGTGGAGAGCCTGCCGCGCATTCCGCACGAGAATTTCTATTACCACCAGGAAGACTACCTGCGGGCCAAGCAGGCCGGACAGAACTGGGGCTGGACCATCTTCCGGCCGGCGATGATCGCGGGCGACGCCATCGGCTCGAACATGAATTCCTATCTGGTGCTGGGCGTCTTCGCGGCGCTTTGCAAAGAGGCCGGGCGCCCCCTGCCCCGGCCGACCGGCGCCAGCATGGTGACCGACGTCACCGATGCGGATCTGATCGCCGACGGGCTGAAATGGGCGGCGGAATCGCCGAATGCGAAGAACGATGCCTTCAACCTGACCAACGGCGACGTCTTCTCGCTGCACAACGCCTTCCCGATCGTGGCCGAGGCGCTCAAGATGGAGCTGGGCGAGCCGCAGGAATTCCAGATCATCGCCGAGCTGGAAAAGCTGCTGCCGCTGTGGCCCGGCATGGTGCGCAAATATGGGCTGCGCGCGCCGGAGGACCCCAAGGCGCTGTTCGGGGAATCGCTGGAGGTCGGCGGCTCGTGGACCGCGCCGATCGCGCCGGCCGATGTCGTGCGCTATGGCATCGCCAGCACTATCAAGATCAAGCAGGCCGGCTTTCACGGCTGCATCGATACGGCCGAGATGATCCGCAAATATATGCGGCGCTATCAGGAGCTGGGGATCATCCCGCCGGTGGATTGACCGGCGGCCTTACTGGAACAGCGCGATCGCCTTTTCCACCGTCTGGCTGAACCCCCAGAGAAAGGGAATGCCGACGACGGCCCAGGCCAGCGCGATCAGCAGCGGCGAGGTCTTGTTCATTCCGTCCCCCCTCAGGCTTCCGCCGGCATGCCCTGATAGTGATGCCGGTCGTCGACCGGCTTCATGAACCAGTTGGACACGAAGCCGACCGCGAGCAGCGCCGCCATCAGATACATGGTGACGTCATAGGCCTGAGGCCCCGGCACACCGTGGGCCTTCTGGCTGTCGCGGATATAATTGACCAGAACCGGCCCCAGCACGCCCGCCACCGACCAGGCGGTGAGCAGCCGGCCGTGGATCGCGCCGACATGCATCGTGCCGAACACGTCTTTCAGATAGGCCGGAATCGTCGCGAAGCCCCCGCCATACATGCTGAGCAGGATGACGCAGACGATCACGAACAGCTTGGTCGAGCCCATATGGCCGATCGACGGGATCGCGGCGTAAAGCAGGATGCCCAGGGTGAAGAAGACCATGTAGGTGTTGCGCCGGCCGATATAGTCCGAGGTGGAAGCCCAGGCGAACCGGCCGGCCATGTTGAAGATGCTGAGCAGGCCGACGAAGCCGCCCGCGGTCACTGCGCCGACATGGCCGGGAAACATCTCCTGGATCATCGGGGACGCCGTTTCCAGGATGCCGATGCCGGCGGTGACGTTCATGCACAGCACCAGCCAGAGCTGCCAGAACTGGCGGGTCTGAAATGCCTGGTCGACCGTCACGTTGCCGACGGTGATGAGCGCGCTGGCCGTGGTTCGGGGCACATAGCCCTCAGGCTTCCAATCCTCGGCCGGCAGGCGGACGAGCAGGACGCCGATCATCATGAACAGGAAATAGATCGCGCCCAGAGCGACGAAGGTCTGCGCAACGCCCATCGAGCCGGCGCCGGCGAAGGTCTTCATCAGCAGGATGGAGAGCGGCGAGGCGATCATGGCGCCCCCGCCGAAACCCATGATCGCCATGCCGGTGGCCATGCCCGGCCGGTCGGGGAACCATTTGATCAAGGTCGAAACCGGCGAGATATAGCCGATGCCGAGCCCGATCCCGCCCACGACGCCATAGCCCAGATAGACGATCCAGATATTGTGGAGCTGGACGCCCAGCGCCGAGATCAGGAAGCCGCCGGCAAAGCAGCAGGCGGCCACGAACATCGCACGGCGCGGTCCGCCGGTTTCCACCCACCGGCCGAACACGGCGGCGGAGAGGCCGAGGAAGACGATGGCAATCGAGAATATCCAGCCGAGCTGCGCCTGGGTCCAGTCGTCGGGCGCCGATTTGGTGATGCCGATCAGCTTGGTCATCGGCAGCTTGAACACCGAAAAGGCGTAGGCTTGGCCGATGCACAGATGGATGGCGAGCGCGGCGGGCGGGACGAGCCAGCGGCTGAAGCCGGGGCCTGCGATCTGGCTGCCGCGGTCGAAGAACGACGGCATCTGCACCTCCTGCATCACCGTGACTCATGCGGTGATTTCCGGACAGCCTAGACGCGGGAATTATTCCCCGCAACGCAATTGGCGGGCAGAAGACGCGCGTTCAGTCCGCCGCGGCGAAATGGGCGATCTGGTCGGCGTGGGCTTTGGCGAAGGCCGGGCGGGCCGTGGCCCGCGCGACATAGGCGCGGCAGTAAGGGTGGTCCTTGAGCCCGCCGAAGCTGTCCGGGAGACGCAGCACGTCCGCCATCAATATGTCGGCAACGGAAAACGCCCCGGCCAGCCATTCGCAATCGGCCAGCACCGTCTCCAGGCGTTGGAGCCTGCTTTTGAAAAGCCCGTTCCAACGCGCCCAGTCCGGCGCATTTCCCGGGTCGGGCGAAGAGGCAAGTGCCGACCAGGGGACGCTGGCGATCTCGACCGAATTGACGGCCGCGAACAGCCACTCGGTGACGCCGATCCGGCCATGCAGGCTGAGCGGCATCAGCGCATCGCTGACCCCGCCGATATATTGCAGGATCGCGCCGCTTTCGAAGATCGACAGATCGCCATCGGTCAGCCAGGGCACCTGGGCGAAAGGCTGGCAGGCGAGGTGGCGCGCGCCACGGCCGCGGAACGGCGTGGTCTCGACCCGATAGGGCAGCCCGGCCTCTTCCAGGGCCCAGCGCACGCGGATG
>Ga0207694_10003954_pt1 | contig 11694 bp, 12 predicted proteins | sample KBSC34metaG_FD_184353 | JGI IMG/M metagenome (GOLD analysis project Ga0207694, IMG submission 184353) | Corn rhizosphere microbial communities from Kellogg Biological Station, Michigan, USA - KBS C3-4 metaG (SPAdes) (version 2) | ecosystem: Host-associated > Plants > Roots > Rhizosphere > Soil...
ATCCGGTTGCGCAACGGCCGAACTTACAGGTTCGCCGGAGTTCTCGGAAGCGTGCGAACGCCAAATGGCGACACCGTAAAGGTAGACAACGAAGGCGCCGCACAAGGCGAGAACCAGACGACGCAAACCGTCCAGCGCACTGCTATTGGCACAGCAGTTGGCGCGATCATTGGCGCAATTGCCGGTGGCGGGAAGGGAGCGGCGATCGGCGCAATCATTGGTGCGGCTGGGGGAGCCGGGGCAGTTTATGTTCAGGGGAAAGATAACCTCGAGCTTCCCAACGGTACGGAAATAACGATTCGGGCGAGTGCCCCACGCCAGTAGCTGGTCAGGGACCATCTGTCGCGCTCGCGGCGGAGTCTCCAAATGCTGTAGTAGGGCGGCGCCTTCTGAGGTGGCGCCCTTACAGTCTCGTCAATCCAGCACACCACCTTCGCAAGGCTTCTATCAAACACCTCAACTGTTACATCTGATCGACTTCGGATTCGGCGTTACACAGTGGTGCCAAGTAACGCTCCTATGCCAGCCGTGATTGCCATTGCAAGACTCCCCCACAATGTGACACGGAATATTCCCTTTAGGATGGGGGCGCCGCCGGTATAAGCGGCCAGTGCGCCTAGAACTGCAAGAAAGAATAGGGACGTTCCTGCAATCAACAGCCCGAGGCTGGTGGCAGGGGCGATGACGACGACACTCAAAGGGAGTGCGGCTCCAACTGCAAACGTTATAGCCGAAGTAATCGCCGCCTGAACTGGGCGCGCACTAATGGTTTCTGAGATGCCCAGTTCATCGCGGGTATGTGCTCCGAGTGCATCCTTAGCCATTAGTTGGTCGGCGACTTGATTTGCCAGACTCAATTCGAGCCCACGTTTGACGTAGATGGCTGCAAGTTCCTTTTTCTCGTAGTTTTCATCGCCGGCAAGTTCTGTTCGTTCACGTTCGATGTCTGCTCGCTCAGTATCTGATTGAGAGCTAACCGAAACATATTCACCCGCAGCCATGGACATAGCTCCTGCAACTAAGCCTGCGACACCTGCCACCAACACCGCCGTATGAGTTGCATGTGACGCGGCCACACCAACAACAAGGCTTGCGGTCGAGACTATGCCGTCGTTCGCGCCCAGAACAGCAGCGCGGAGCCAACCTATATGCTGCGTCCGGTGCCGCTCAGAATGTGATAAGGGCATCTTATTTTCCTCACTAGCCAACCTGGCAATTCAACTGATTTCTCTCGATTCCGTTTTGGTCCTGTGGTCTAACACGCAGAGCAACGCTCATGCCCTAACTAAGCACTTGCGGACAAGTGAAATTCCCCAATTAAGACGAGGAAATTACTCATTATTTATGGAAAAACCCGCTGCTGATTGAAGAAAAGCCAGCGCACCGGCCCGATTTTGAGGGCATGCCCATTGCTATATGTGCGGTGGCGCAGTTGGACTGGAGTTTGTTTGCCGGTCGCACGAGAGACGGCAATGATGAGGATGAACGAACGTGAGCTCGGCAATCGCCGGTTAACCTTTGGCAGGGATAACGGCTTTCAGTCTGAACTGAGAAGAAGGGTGGATGAGTTCTTTCGCCGCACGGGGCGGCGTCAGCGTGACTGCCCACAGATGTACTTGAAGACCGCGATCATACTGGCGATCTTTGCCGGGTTGTATTTCATGCTGGTTTTTGTGGCCGCGACGTGGTGGCAGGCTTTACCGCTCGCCATCATGTTGGGGTTATCAATGGCGGCGATCGGTTTCAACATCGAGCATGACGGTGGGCATCTGGCCTATTCAAATCACGCCTGGGTCAACCGGCTCATGGCGATGACAATGGATCTGATTGGCGCCAGTTCGTACGTGTGGCACTGGAAACATGTGGTGGTCCATCACACTTATACGAACCTCACGGGCCATGACGCTGATATTGAGCTTGGATTTCTCGGACGGCTGACGCCACATCAGAAGCGATTCAGGTTTCATCGCTGGCAACATTTTTACCTGTGGCCGCTATACGGAGCGAACATCATCAAGTGGCACCTGTACGACGATTTTCGCGACGTTATCCTCGGGCGAATCGGCTCACAGCGAATGCCGCGGCCAAAGCGGTGGGAGCTGGTGAGTTTCATAGCGGCTAAAGCGTTGTTTTTTATCGCCTTCGCCATACCATTGCTGGTTCATCGGCTTTGGGTTGTGTTGCTGTTCTATTGCGTGACGGTGTTCGTAACCGGAGTAGTGGTCAGCGTTGTATTTCAACTGGCCCATTGCGTCGAGGAAGCGGAATTTCCGTTACCCCGGGAAGGTTCTGCTTCGGTGGAAAATGCATGGGCGATACATCAAGTGGAGACCACAGTGGATTTTGCTCGTGGAAGCAGGATCGAGAGCTGGCTCCTGGGCGGCTTGAACTTTCAGATTGAACACCATCTTTTCCCGCGGGTTTGCCACGTCAATTACCCGGCCATCTCAAAACTCGTTGAACAAACGTGTCGAGAGTTTGGCGTGAGGTACAGAGAGCACCGCACCTTCCGTGCCGGGCTCGCCTCTCATTTTCGCTGGTTACGACGTATGGGTGCGCCAGGCACCCCGGCCTGAGAAAAGGCTCCGTTTACTAAGAAGGAGGCGCCGATGCAACCACCACGAGTCCTTTATGTGGATGATGATGAAGACTCGCGCGAAATGTTACGCATGCTACTAGAGTCGCGTAGCATTCAAACCAAAGCGGTCGGAACCGCAGGAGAGGCCTTGTCAGCTATTCAAGCGGAACACTTCGACTTGTATTTGCTGGACGGCTGGCTCCCTGATCTCGACGGTTTTGAATTGTGTCGCAAGCTGCGCAGCTACGATTCAAACACGCCGATTCTTTTCTTTTCCGGCGCGGGACGTGAGGCTGATAAGAAGATGGGCCGTGAGGCTGGCGCTAATGCTTACGTTACCAAGCCCGATATTCGTCACCTGCTAGGAAGTATTACACAGTTCATTCCCGGTGCTAAAAACGCAGAAGCTAGCTAACGGGAAAACCTTAAGTGAGAACACATGGCGTTTTATTCCTATAGCCGTTGGGAACTAGATGAATGGGTAGCGGTCGGGCTCGTTATCTTCTTCATCCTTGAGGCGCTGATCTTATGGTGGTTGCTGAGTAGCGCTCGGCGTAAGCGCTTCAGGAGGGAAAGTGAGCGCCTCGCCTTACTGGCCACGGAAGGCCATCGCCGTCTCAACGAGGTTGTATCCAATGTGCCTGGTATCGTTTGGGAGAGCCGGCTCGAACCCGGGGAGAATCGGCGGCGTGAGACATTTATTAGTGAGCAGATAAAGACGGTGTTGGGTTATACAGTCGAGGAATGGCTTGCGACGCCTCGGTGTTGGGAATCGACGATTGTCAGCAAGGACCTCGAAAGAGTTCGTCGAGAAAGTGACGCAATCTTCGCCAGCGGGCGACAGGGCAGTATTAGTTTTCAGTGCCGGAAAAAAGATGGCGAAGTCATTTGGTTGGAGTCGCATCTAGCTGCAATCCTTGATCAGAATGGCAAACCGGTTGGACTGCGCGGCGTCACTATGGATGTCACTGACCGCAAGCTGGTGGAGCAGTCCTTAGTTGAAAGCGAACTGCGCTACCGAGCCTTGGTCCAGGCCACGCCCCAGAATGTTTGGGTCACGAGTCCCGGCGGCCAGTTTGGCCCATTGGGCTGGCAGTGGTGGGAGAAATTGACAGGACAAACGCGAGGCGAATGGGAGAATCTGGGCTGGCTCGAAGTTATCCATCCCGATGATCGAGAATTCGTGCGCGAGGGCTGGACCACCGCACTCAATTCACTCAAGCCTTACAACGCGGAATATCGTATGCGCACGAAGACGGGCGACTACGGATACTACGCTGTAAATGCGGTGCCCGTGTGGACCAGGAACGGGGAACTGCGCGAGTGGGTTGGAACCATGTCTGATGTCACGGGGCGAAAGAAGGAGGAAGCTTTGCTCGCCGGGCACAACAGAGTGCTCGAAATGATCGCCTCTGACGCCTCTCTCAAAAGTGTGCTTGAAAGCATCGTCCGGCTGGTCGAGGGTCAATTCGCCGGCATGCTCTGTTCCATTCTCCTGCTCGACGAGGATGGAATTCACATGCGTCACGGCTCCGCGCCTAGTTTGCCCGACGCTTACGTCAAGGCGATCGACGGCCTGGCAATTGGACCAGACGTTGGTTCCTGTGGCACTGCCATGTATTCGGGAAAGACCGTGATCGTTACAGACATTCTTGAGGATCCGCTCTGGGACGATTACCGATCGGTGGCTGTCGCCAATGGGTTACGCGCCTGCTGGTCAACCCCTGTGTCGTCACACGACAACCAGGTGCTTGGTTCTTTTGCGGTTTACCACAGGGAGCCGCACGTTCCGGATGCGGACGAATTGCGTCTCATTGACATCGCTGTCTACCTGGCGCGCGTCGCCATCGAGCGCCAACGAACTCACGATGCGCTTTTAATGAGTGAAGCGCGTTTCGCCAAAGCGTTCAAGGCGAATCCACAACCGATGTCCATAACCACTCTAGATGAAGGCCGTTATGTTGACGTAAATGAAAGTTTCCTTGCTATGAGCGGGTATGCACTCGACGAGGTTATTAATCGCACTGCGCTGGAACTAAACATCTGGGAAACGCCCACTGACAGAGCGAAATGGCTGGCGATACTAAAAGAGCAGGGATCGGTGCGAAACAGGGAAACGAAATTCCGCAAAAAGGATGGTAGTTTTCGCGTCCTCCTTTCATCTGCCGAGTTGCTGGATTTGAGCGGCGAGCGTTTTATTCTGATTGCGTCAAGCGATATCACCGAACGAAAACAGGCTGAGCAATCGTTGACCGATCTGACCCGTCGCTTGTTGAGTTCACAGGACGAGGAGCGACGACGTATTGCGCGCGATCTGCACGACGCAACCGCGCAGCAGATCGGGGTCATGCTGCTCCACCTCGCGCGTGTCGAAAAGCTGAGCGCCGCACTCGGAGCTTCGGGCCGAAGTCTTATTGCGGAGTCGATCAACCTTGGAGAACAGGCTCTCAAGGACATTCGGACTCTCTCTTACGTGCTGCATCCACCCTTATTGGACCAGGCCGGGTTAGCCACCGCCTTGCGCTGGTACGTAAAGGGGTTCAGCGAACGCAGTGGGATAAAGGTTTATTTCACCGCGAACGGAATTAACGGTAATCGTCTTCCGCAAGACGTGGAATACTCGCTTTATCGTGTTGCCCAGGAGTGCCTGACAAACATTCGACGCCATGCAAACTGTGAAACTGCCAGTATGAGTCTCACTCGAACCCCGGATGCGGTTGTTATGAAAGTAAGAGATCGTGGTGACTCTCAGAAATTGTCCAAAATTAAAGATCTTGAGAGTGGCGAAAGTGTCGGTGTTGGCATTTCCGGCATGAGCCAACGATTGATACAACTCGGCGGCACGTTGAGAGTGGAGTCTGATTCATCAGGCACTACAGTGAGGGCAACCGTCCCAATCAAGGAACAGGTGACCGATGATACGCATTCTATTAGCAGATGATCACGACCTTATGCGCCGCGGAATCCGCGACTTGCTTGAAGAAGAAGCCTCGTTTGAGGTTTGCGGAGAGGCAAGCAATGGCCAGGAGGCAGTGGAACTTGCGTTGCGCCTGAAACCGGACGTTGTGGTCCTCGATCTCACAATGCCGGAGAAGAACGGGTTAGAAACTATTCAGCAGTTGCGTCAGGAACTTCCGCAAACGGAACTGTTGGTATTTTCAATGCACGACTCAGACGAACTGATTCGTGAGGTCTTTGCCGCCGGGGCGCGAGGATACGTCTTGAAGTCAGATGCCGCGCGTCATCTGGTCGAAGCGCTTCATTCGTTGTCGCAACACAAGCCGTTCTTTACTTCTCGAATTTCGGAAGCAATTCTCAGTTCGCTGGTTTCACCGCCGGCTGAAGTGGAGCCCGGCCCGGCCGATCCTCTCAGTTCTCGCGAGCGAGAGGTGCTTCAACTACTAGCGGTGAACAAGAGCAATAAGGAAGTGGCGACCCAACTCGGAATTAGCGTGCGGACTGTCGAAACACACCGCCGTTCAATCATGCTAAAGCTAAATGCAAACTCGATAGTCGAATTGGTCCACTACGCGATTCGTAGCGGACTGGTTGGGGCGTTTGGCCCACACGAACGGCAGGCCACGACACGCTAGCAATACACAACAGCGACTACCATGGAATACTTAGCTGAAAATACACACCGCGTAGTGGGATCGAAATACCAAATCAACGCGATTCACAGCAAGCGGCAAAATCATTATTGTGTTTACCTACGAACGAGGGGTGGGTTGGGGCTAATTGGAGAGCGGAGGCGGCCCAGGATCCAATTCGCCACAACCCAAAGTATTCTAAGCAATCATCCCGAGATTAATGATCTCGCAAACCGGCCAAACTTAAGATCTCTGCAAGCGATCAATCAAGCGTTGAGTATCGCAACGGAAGAATTCTAAAAACCTGAAGATTGGCTTGTTTCAACGGCGTTAAGCACGGGAGGCTTGCAGATCGAGCCCGCAAGGGTTTCTACGTCTCGATGGTGCGAGCGGAATAATGAGAGTTGTGACATTGCCAATCAAGAACGAGCAGAGCGTTGTGCCCGGTGGAATCGTCGTCGGGCAGGACGTTGAGCTCCGACTCGCTGAAGCAGAGCGTGCTCGTTTGCTTGCGAGCGAACAAAAGTTACGCGCGGAGGCCGAAGAAGCCAATCGGCTCAAAGACGAGTTTCTTGCTGTTATTTCACACGAACTCCGTACTCCCCTAAACGCCATCGTTGGATGGACGACTCTGCTGCGCAGCGGCAAGGCGGATCAGCAGTTGTTCGACAAGGGCCTGGAAGTCATCCAGCGGAATGCACTCTTGCAGAGTAGGATGATCGAAGAACTCCTGGACGTTTCACGCATTGTTGCCGGAAAGATAGTTCTCGATAACCAACTTCTTGAAATGGCGTCGACCATTGAAGACGCCGTAAACAGTATCCGACCGGTTGTGGACGCCAAGCACATTACTATCTCTACGGATATTCAACCTGATGTAGGACGGTTGATCGGTGATGCGAATCGCTTGCAGCAGATCGTTGGTAATTTGCTTTCAAACTCCGTTAAGTTCACGCCGGATGGTGGACATATCACCGTTACTGCCGGCCGAGTTGGTTCCGAGATCGAACTCTCGGTGCGTGACACAGGCAGTGGTATCGAGCCCGCGTTTTTGCCACACGTTTTTGAACGCTTCTGCCAGGCAGGAGCCAAAGGGAGGTCTGGAGGCGGGCTCGGTCTCGGACTCTCAATTGTCCGTCATCTGGTTGAACTGCACGGTGGTAGTGTTACAGCGTATAGTGAAGGGTTAGGATTGGGCGCCGTTTTCACGGTACGCTTTCCTTCGGCTGAGGTGGATGGTTACGGAAACAGTCTGGTTTCTCGAGAGGCTGGTTTGAGGAAGCGAAAACTGAGGGAATAACGAAGGATACGGAATAATCCTCACTGACATTGGCTATATTCCCCCATCCACACTGGGCCATCGCGTCATTGGCAAGACTGCAGTACATCTGAATTGCGGCATGATGGCTGCGACAATCGCGTTGCTCGAGAGGTGAGAACTAAATGAGAGCTCCATTGAAGGCCGCTATCAGTGACAACCCGCCGGCACTCTCATCGCGATCAATTCAACTTGATGCTGCACTTTGGTCAGTCGCTAATCCGTGGCTCGTAGAAGGTCAGGCTGATGACAGACCACCGATGGACGGGTCCGTCACAAGTAGCCGAGGAACACCAGCCGCGCGGCGAGCATTCGCGCGGCGATGTCATCAGTTGAACTTCAAAAAATGGTCGCAGACCAGGCATGATTAATGGAACGCAATCCACTCCAGTTTCGGGATTGCCTCGATCTACAGAATCGCTTCGGTGGGACGTCGATGTTTGTCCCATGGATCTGAGAAGTAAGGATCTTTTGAGTGGTCGTGGCCATTAAGTGCTGCTAATTCGTGGATTGCCGGAAGTTCGCTTTCACTAAACTCTTTCGCGGATCCATTGAATGCAATTCTTCCATCCCTCAGAACGATCACTCTTGTTTCGGGCAATGCCGTTGGCGAAGCTTCCATCATTTTCACTTCGCCATTAGTCCCAGCTACTGCACGAAAATTTGCAAGATAATTGATCTCATGGATCTTCTTGGTGACGTATAGCGATGAAATATGGTTAATATCGCGAGCGCGAATCACCAGGTCCAGTACTTTAATGCCAGCCAACGGATCAAGGCTCAAGGTTGGCTCGTCAAATAGCATGATTCGTGGCCAGCCGATTAGTGCGCGAGCAATTTCGAGCCGCCGCTTCATTCCACCCGAAAGCTCTTCTGGAAACTTCGCTTCTTCGCCATCCAGGCCGACGAACCGCAACACTTCGCTTACGGCTCTGTCAATTTCTTCCTCTGTCCACCCGTGCTCCTCCAGCCGGTAGGCGGCATTCTCATAAACCGGGAGGCCGGTGAAGACTGAATCTTCCTGAAATACCATTCCCATCAAACCGCCCCGTATCGCGATTAGTTCTGATTCGTCGAGCGCTTGAATTTCTTTACCTTCGATCAAGATCTTGCCTGCGTCTGGTTTTATGAGACCCATTGCCAGACGCAGCAACACGGATTTGCCAGATCCTGATATACCGGTTAACAAGATCATCTCGCCATGATTAAGTGAGAAGCTGATGTCGCTTAGCGCCGAATGCTCATCGAAACTTAGAAAAACGTTACGAAACTCGATTGCCGGCGCGTGAGTGTTCGTGTCCACATTCATAGGGCTACTCTTTTAGCAAGCAGTACGACAGCATCTGAGACCTCGGCAACAACGAACTAAACGGACTGCAATGGCCATGCCGTTGCTGAACCGCGAACTAAGGAATCGAGTGGCTTATCACGAAAGTCAGCAGATCGCTCTTCTCTGTGCAACCTCTGTGTTCTCTGTGTCTCTGTGGTTAACTGAATTCGCAGCAAAACTCACCACAGAGACACAGAGAACACAGAGGTTGCACAGAGAAGGAGTCCGACAAGAGAACCAAGCTACTTGTTCGGATACGATTAGGCTGTCGAAAAACGATCGATGCCGGGCGAAATTTCAGAGTGCTGCGGAATACCCCGCAAGGGTTCACACCAAAGTATTGGGAAGCGCGATCGTTCCGATTATCGCGCTCGCTCTAACCGCTTTGGCGCCGATCGCCGTCTTGAGTCAGCACAAACGACGCGGTCAAGCAGCAAAGCAACAACAGCAGCGTGGAACAGGAACTGATAAATATTCGATGAGCGGCAAGTGAGTTATGTTAAGAACACCTGGGCAGCCGGACCTTTTCGTTGCTTAAAAACGTCGGCGGGAATGATTGGATTTTCTATCTGGGTGAAGAACCAGAACAACTACAGAATCTTCTCCAGCGTGTTGCCGCTATATAAAAGATTCGGTCGGCGCCTCTCAAAGCAACTATTCGATGTAGTGTTCACTCAATTGAGCCTTGAGCCCCTGCGGAACGGATTCCCAACTGGCAGTGCAAAATTCATGTGGACTCCAGTCGGAAGCGTCCATGCGTGCTACGTGCCACTTGGCCGGGTTGTTTTCATAATGCCAACGGTATATTGGACCATGGCTGCGCTGGCTATAGAAAACGTTATCTTCAACCGAACCTTTATCCGGCCGGATGAACATGCGAAGTCCGTTCATAACCTTCATCTGTCGTAACGCTATGCCGGACTTCGGCTCTTGAAAAGGTTGAGCGCAAGAACAATAACTGCTGCTACCAGCAACAGGTGAATCAGACTACTGGTGACAAATCCACCGTAAAACCCAACCAACCAGAGGAGCAACAACACTATCAGAATCGTCCACAGCATGAATCGTATCTCCTCATTCAAAATGTTAGGAATCCCTTTGTCAGACTGGACTAAGCGAATCGAGGCGTCTGTGCGCTTGACCACATACCTGCTATCTTTGCTATGTGATCACCGTGGCCACTCGCTTTAAAGCGTTAGGCAGCGGAGCCATCAAATTCTCCCTAAGTTTCCGGATATGTTCGTATCCTGTTGCCTCACCTAAAAACCCACTCGAAATAGCATTCGTTGCCTCATTTAAAAACCCACTCCAAATGTGAGTGATAAATTGACGCTGAATTGCCGCCTTTTTGTGGCGCTGTGTTAGAGTCGCGTTCGCTGGCGCGGAGGATAGGGCAACGCTGGAGAGCGACCCGAGCGCCGTCGTCGGTGAGTATACGGATGGGCAGGGCCAAGCGCTCTGCCCTTTCTTTTGCCCATCCGGTACTCCGTCAAGCGATAAACTCATTCTCTTAGCTCTCGAGCTGCTTAGTGAAATAGCGATGGTTGCGGCATTGCCGCGGTCGCACCCGCACTGGTTTGCTGTTAGCAGTCGATTTCAGTAATTGATCTTGTAAACGCATCAACTTTCTTTTCAACGCGGCCGGGTTCAAGCTCTGGTATTTAGCGCGCAATCGTTCTTTCGCCGCTGTGCTTACCTTCGGAGCCGCCAACACGCGCTGGTAAGGAGTTTGGGCCCGATCATAACGCTTGGTCACTTTGCTGCCCACCCGCTCCTTCGAGGTCAGTTTCATGGTCGGCTGAAAGAAGTTGCTGTAGAGCCGCAACGTCGCATAGAGTTCGTTGAGCAAACGCAGTTGCAGCTCGGTGTCATAACGTTGATAGCCCACCGCACGTCGCACTACGGAATAGTTCTTCTGCTCCACAAAACAGTTGTCGTTTTTGCGATAGGGACGCGAGCGCGTGAAACTCAGTTTTTGTTGCTGACAGTATTGCACCAGGTAGGTGTTGATGAACTCGGAGCCGTTGTCACTATCGATGCCCAGCAACGGAAAAGGCAGTTTTTGGCGCATTTCTTTCAAAGCCGCGCAGACCCAGGCCTGTGCTTTGTTACGCACCGCCAGCGTCTCGGTCCAGGTGGTCGCAATATCAGTAAGATCCAGCGTTTGACAATAGTCGCCGGCGCCGATGCTACCATCATGAGCTACGAGATCGATCTCGACGAAGCCTGGTCGTTGCTCGTCCCACTCGGCAAAGGTGCGAATCGGAATCTGCTTTTTGAGCAGCGTGCCCGGCTTAGTCCCGGACCGTCCTCGCAATTCATATTTGCGTCGCTCTGGTTGCAACAGGCGATCAATGCTGGCGGCACTGATGCGCAGCAGCTTCGCTCGGGTCTCGCGATCGCAACGGAACTCGTTGTGTCGCTCCAGAACCGTGATCAACTCCGGCAGCCATGGCTGCAGCCGCTTGCCGCAAATGTAATCCATCACTCGCCACAGTTTTACCAGTGCTGTTTGTACCTGCTCGTCATAGTAACGCGTGCGCTTTCTTTTAGTGTTCGACTTGCGCTCCACCACGACGATAGTTCGTTTGTCGGTTTGTACCCGCCGTCCTTCATGCCGCAATACCAGCCGCGCATACCAGCGACTATAACCAGTGGTCGCGATAAACTGGTCCAGAATCTTGCTTTTCTCTTTTTTGCTCGCGCCACGATATTGCCCGGCGGTCGCTTTGCTAACTTCCTGCCTCGCCTTCATCGTTAGCCTCATCATCTCCTCCAGTGCCTGTCAAACACTGGAGGGAAACACACTCTATTTCGAGTGGGTTTTTAAATGAGGCAACGAATGCCATTTGGAGTGGGTTTTTAATGAGTCAATTCG
>Ga0207694_10003955_pt1 | contig 11691 bp, 8 predicted proteins | sample KBSC34metaG_FD_184353 | JGI IMG/M metagenome (GOLD analysis project Ga0207694, IMG submission 184353) | Corn rhizosphere microbial communities from Kellogg Biological Station, Michigan, USA - KBS C3-4 metaG (SPAdes) (version 2) | ecosystem: Host-associated > Plants > Roots > Rhizosphere > Soil...
TCCCTCCGCCATCTACTACAACCCGGCGGGCATCACGCAGCTTGAGGGAACCGAATTGCAGGTGGGTGATCTGAATTACATGGGGCTGAACATGCGGTACAAACCAGATGCTGCAGGCCAGCCTTCCGAGCATACGCGGTTTGAAGTGATCCCCGTGCCGCAGGTGTATTTCACGAAATCATTGAAGGACATCCCGCTGTCGTTCGGTGTGGGTGTCTACGCACCGTTCGGCCTGGGTGTGAAATGGCCGGAAGGCTCGGCGATCCGTCAGTACGCCTTGGAATCGAAGCTGACTTACATCACGGTGAACCCGGTCATCGCCTACAAGGTGCTGCCGTCACTTTCCATCGCGGCCGGACCGACGATCAACTACGCGCAGATCAAGTTCACGCGCGGCCTGTTCAGTCCCACCGATTATTTCCGCTTCGTGGGCGATGATTTTGCCTATGGCATGACGGCGGGTGTCCTCTGGCAGCCATACGAGCAGTGGTCGTTCGGCGCCAGCTACCGTCTGGCGACGACGATGGATTTCGGCGGGCATTCAAGTTATGCGCCGGTGAGAGGCGGGCCGGGATCCTATGTGCCGACCACGGCGAGCGTGCCGTTTCCGCAGATTGTTTCCGGGGGTATTTCCTATCGCCCAACGCCGCAATGGAACGTCGAGGTGGACGTGGACTACATCAACTGGGACAGCTTGAACACGGTGACATTGAAGGGGACAAAGGCGATTTTCACCATCGACCTGCCGCTGCAACTCGACTGGCATGACAGCTGGCAGTACAAGATCGGTGTGACGCGCTATTTTGATAACGGCTGGTATGTGAGCGCCGGATATTTTTTCACGTCGGACACCAGTTCGATCAACCACTTCACGCCCGCCGTGCCGGACACGGACCTGCATGTGCCGAGCATTGGCTTCGGACGGAACGGCGAACACTGGCATTGGGCGGTCGCAGGGCAATTGATCGTGGGGCCACAACGGCAGATCAAAGGGTCGGACTCGGCACCGGATGGTAAATATCAGTTGATCAGCCCGACGCTGAGCGTGGCGGTGGGATATCGGTTTTGAAGGCTGAGGACACGCCAAAATTTCTATAAAAACTTGCAGGGCGGCTTTCGATGGAAAGCCGCCTTGTTGTTTTAACAGTATTTGCGGCGCTCTGCCGGGGCGCCGCTACGGAGATTACCAGATCAGAAATGCAGCGTGGCGGAGACCATGATGGCGTGGCTGATGAAACTGTAATAGCCGTCGCCATTCTCTCCGGCGGTTATTCCCGGCGTTGAAGATGGCTTGCTGCCGGTGACCGAATGCCATGGTCCGTAACCGAATTGGTAGGTCACATCAAAATCCACATGTTTGCCGTTCCTGCCCACGCCGAAATCGAAGAAATACCGGTCCAAATCCGCCGCGAGCGGGGTGTAGTAGGTATCTGGCACGGAATTCTCGCTGTAGGTCAAGCCGCCGCTGATATGCCAGCCACTGTCAAAGTATCGCGTGCAACCGGCGGAGACGTTCCAACTGTTCTGCCAGCCAAAATTCACGGGGACATTCACATCATTCTGGAGCGGCGGCGGCGGGGCGGAGTTTTGATGGATATTTATCGTGTTGAAGGCACTCCAATCGGTGTAATCAGCATCGACTTCGACATTCCATTTCGGGGTGGGGCGGTATGAGGCGCCGAAGGCGTAAGTTGTCGGAAACTCCATCGAGGTTGAGGCTCCGATGTGAGTTTCCCGGATGAATGGATCTTGTTCCAAGGTGGTGGTGCCATCCAGGCTGAAATCGGTGCGGCTGCGGAAGGTGGCGCCAAAGGAAAATTGTTCGCTGGGCTGAAACAGTACGCCGACATTGGCACCGATGGCCCAGCCTTCACCCACGAACCGGAAATAATTCACTGGCGCCGCGAATGGCCGCAAACCTTGCTCCAGATGCACCCGCGCGTGATCCATCATCAAGCCGCCGGCAATGGAAAAGGTATCGGTCAATTTAATGGCCACCACGGGATTGAACCGCAGGTAGGTGACCGAGCCCTTGGTGGCGACGGCGCGAAAACCGGTGTCATCCGGCCAGCTGATGCTGCCCCCGTATGGGGCGTAAATGCCCAATCCCAGGCTCACCGGTGTATTGGTGATGGTATGAGTGACAAAGAGCTGCGGGATGGCAGCGAAATGTTTCTCGATATCGTAAGTATGGCCGCTGTTGGGCACGAAATGGGTGGGAGTTGAATCCGGTGCGCGGAAGGCCGGTTCGAGATAGATACTGTAAAGCCCGGCGCGCAGTTGTGTGCCGTCAAGTTGGGTGATGCCAGCAGGATTGTAGTAGATGGCAGAAGGATTATCCGCCGTGGCGGCAAAGGCGTCGCCCCGCGCGGTGGCGAAAGCATCCTGGCTTGTGACGCGCAAGCCGTTCGCGGAGACATGCCAGGCTGCCAGGCCGGTCATCAACGCGACTGGTAATCGAATGGAAACCCGTTTCATGTATTTGGCCCTGATGAATGCAACTGACTGCGAGGAGGGTAATAGCAGGAGAATGATGCGTCAGTAAATTTCGTGGGGAGATGATCTCCAAAAGACGTCGCGAGCAAGCCGGCTTGGTTCCCCGAAAAATCTTTACTTTGAAGGAAGGTGCGGCAATTTCGCGGGGTGAGTCGTTTGTTTCTAATCAGAGGGCTGCTCTTGGTGGTGGTATGTGCGGTTTCCACGGCACATGCCAATTTTGCTTCAATCTATATCTTTGGGGATTCAGTCTCGGCCACGGCGACAAACAATGCTTCCGCCGCCTACAATGCCGATTATTACGGCAAGCGTTACTGCAACGGCCGAAGCTGGGTGGAGGTGCTGGCGCAAAGGCAGGGATTGGGTGCCAACTCGATCACCAACGTCAACTGGGCCTATTCCAGTAACAATTTATCGTTTTACGGGCAATATAGTCAGGTTTTGGTGACCAATGTGTTCAAATTTACGGCGCCTGGCAACGCGAGCAACTGCCTGTTCGTGGTCTGGGTGGTCAACGCGGATCTGGTGGGCGATTGTCTGGACCTGAATATCGGCGCCGACGGCGGCAACTTCTCCAGCGGCACCAATCTTCTGGTCTGGCAGACAAACCTCAATCTGCACCTGACCAATCATTTCAAGGCCATAACGAATCTATACGCCAAGGGAATGCGGACCTTGGTGGCGCCCAACACCGTCAACATCATGCTGGCGCCTGAATTCAATCAGGATGCGAATATCAATTACAAATCCTTCGTCCGCCAACGCATCGTCAGTTTTAATGCGAGCTATGCCGCGCTCATGCAACAGTTGCAGGTCACGTATCCGGACCTAAAAATCTATGTGCCGGACATGTTCAGTATTTTTGAACAGGTGGTCACCAATCCGGTTGCTTTCGGGTTCACCAACGCCCTCTACAACGGTCAGCCCATTGACGCCTTGGAATATCTGGTGAACGCCGGCACCAACACATCGGCGACTAATTTTGTATTTTTGGATCCCGTCAGCCCGACCGCACGCTGCCATGAACTCTTTGCCGATGTGGCGCAGCAGACGTTATCGCCGGTGCAACTCACAGGCATGGCGCAAACAGATGTAAGCAACCGGCTGGATGTGGCGAATCTGCCAGTTGGATTGAACGGGACGGTGCTGTACGCCACCAACCTGATGCAAAACGTGTGGCTGACAAATTCTACGTTCAGCAGCCTGACGGTGACGCAATCGGTGTTTGTATACCCGACAAATTCATCGCGATTTTACTCGCTGAAATTTCCGCATGCGTGGACGTGGCCGTGAGGCCGTACTTTTACGCGGCGATGGCCTTGCCGGGGATGGTTTTTTCCAGGGTTTCGTAGCCCCAGCGGAGCATGCGTTCGGTGGTTTCCCAGCCGATGCAGGAATCCGTGATGCTCACACCGTAGCGGAGATCGGAAATATTTTTCGGGATGGGCTGGTTGCCCTCGCTCAGATGGCTTTCCACCATGAGGCCGATGAGCGATTTGGTGCCGCCCACGCGTTGTTCAATGACGCTGTGCCAGACATCCTCCTGTTTGGCGAATTTCTTTTCCGAGTTCGCGTGACTGCAATCCACCATCAGGACAGGCGGCAATTTTTCGGAGGCGAGCTTGGCCTCGGCAGCACTGATGCTGGCGGCATCGTAATTGGTCATGGCGCGACCGCCGCGGAGGACCACATGGGCGTCCGGGTTGCCGTTGGTGCGGACGACGCTGGTGACGCCTTCCTCGTTGATGCCGAGAAAACTGTGCTGATGCCGGGTGGCGCCCATGGCATCAATGGCGACCTGCAGGCTGCCGTCGGTGGAATTTTTCAGGCCGACGGGCATGGAAAGGCCGCTCGCCATCTCGCGGTGGGTTTGTGATTCCGTGGTGCGCGCGCCGATGGCCGCCCAGGTGACGAGGTCGGCGATGTATTGAGGCACGATGGGGTCGAGAAATTCAGTGGCGGCGGGCAGGCCCATGCCGGTGATCTCAAGCAGGAGCTTGCGGGCGCGTTTCAGACCGGTTTCGATGTCCTGCGAACCGTCAAGGTGCGGGTCGTTGATAAGGCCCTTCCAGCCGATGGTGGTGCGGGGCTTCTCGAAATAGACGCGCATGACAATCTCCAGGCGGTCGGCGAATTCTTTGCGAAGGGCGTTCAGCCGGGTGGCGTATTCGAGCGCGGATTTTTCGTCGTGGATGGAGCAGGGGCCGATAACGACGAGGAGGCGCGGGTCTTCCTGTCGCAAAATGCGGATGATGCGCTCGCGGCTGCGGGCGACGGTGGCGTTGATCGCCTCGCTGACGGGCGTCACGGCCTTGATGGCACGGGGCGACAGCAGCGGAACGATTTCTTTGACGTGTAGATCCTGCGTCCGATACATGGGCGGAAAGTATAGCACAGGATGTGGCGAGCAAAAGTCTAATGTCGGGGTGGATGGAGGTGAATTGGTCCGGGTATGGTTTGGGCTGAGGAACTTGACAGCAGGTGGAAGGGCTTTAGAATCAGGCAGACAGGCGGTGAAGTTCAGATAAATTTGAACGGCCCGCAGGCAAACCTTCTCGAAATCCCCGCACAACTAGGCGGCGGCTTTGATGAAAAGCCCGACGCCTGGAGTTTACGATGAAGATTTTGTTTATCACGGCCCCGTTGTACGACTATCTGGCAGATTCGCTGCTGATAGGGTTCCGGGATTTGGCCGGTGCGGATTGTGTGGATTTTCCGCGCAAACCGATCATGTATGGCGAATTTCCATCGGTTTATGGTCGCGGCTTTACGGTGTGGTCAAAACCAATCCCTGATATTTCACCAGAAGCGCGTTTGCTTACGGATGTAGATGTGGTCATCTACAGCAATTATCGCCGCCAGATTCCCATTGACTGGCGGGTGCTGGTAAAGAACCGGGACAAGGCACCGCGGGTGGTGTATTTGGACGGGAATGACGACAGCTATATCAACCCCGGTGTGCGTCCGTTTTTCAAACGGGAACTGTATGAAGCGGAACCGGGGGTTTTTCCAACTGGCTTGTGTGTGCCGGACCGGTTGGTGCGGCCACTGGATGTCGCGGGCAAAACCCAGTTGCACCAGACGCATGTGCAGGATGAGGAATTCACCCGTGAGACTGGATACAAGTTCACCGAGGAAAAGGAATATTACGATGACTTGGCGCGCTCGTTTTTTGGGATCACGATGCGCAAGGGTGGCTGGGATTGCACCCGGCACTACGAAATAATGGCCGCTGGAGCGGTGGTGATGTTTAAAAATTACGATACGAAGCCGCCGATATGTGCACCGCAATGTCCGCACTTCATCAGTTATACGGACAAAAAGGATTTTCTGGAAAAAGCGAGCCGGCTGGTGGTGAATGGTAAACCTACGCTGGAATACATGCGCATCCTGCAGGCCCAGCGCGACTGGCTGCTGGATAACGGCACCAGCACCGCGCGTGCACGACAGTTGTTGGGGCAGATCGAGTCGTACTTCATGGATGAGCCTCGGGAACCAATGCCAGTAGTGCATTTCAAGCGGCTGCGGCGCGGCCGGATCAATTTTTTTGTGTTCAAAGAGGGTGTGATGCTGCGTGCCATCACTTTTGTGAAGCAAAACAGGCTGGTAGAATGGCTGTATTACAAGATGTTCCGGAAGATTCCCGGCGTGGGGCTTTTTATCTCCCGGGTATTGTTGAAGGAGAAGGTGGTCTAGGAACAAACCGCGATGCCTTGACTCCACCTTGAAACATTACAACAATCCTCCTTCTCATGTCCATGTGGGAAAAGCGGATTGAACGCCAGCAGATCAGAACTTGATTATGAATAAAGCAAAGACGAAGACACAGGCGGACCGGGATGGATTGAAGGGGGCGCTGTTGTTGGCCGCCGTCTTGGGTCTGCTTTTTTGGCGGAGTTTTCTGCCCGATTACATTCATTTTTCCAACGATGGTCCGCTTGGAATCCAAGCGGCGGAAGAATCAAGCCTACCAGGTAATTTTTTTGGTTCTTGGGGTGACACCAATGATGTCGGCAGTACTGGCGGTGCATGGCCGTTGAACTTAAGTGTACTGTTGCGCTGGTTTCTTGGGCCAGTGGGCTATTCAAAATTTTATGCACCACTTGCCTTGTTCATACTGGGGCTGGGAGTCTGGACATTTTTACGCAACCTGAAGCTAACTTGGCTAGCGAGTGTGATGGGCACGTTTGCGGTGGTGCTAAGCACTTGCTTTTTTGCGGGAGCTTGTTGGGGGGTGGCTTCGGCGGAAATCGCCATAGGATTTGATTTTATGGCCTTGGGGTTATTTGTTGCCATCGAATCTGAAACGACCCCGATGATCCGCTGGGTCCGGCTGGCGCTGGCGGGATTATGTGTCGGTGTAAACGTGATGGAAGCGGCGGATATCGGTGTTTTGTGCAGCGTGCTAGTTGCTGGATTTATCTTTTTCAAGTCGCTGCTAGATTCCAAGGGCAGCATGATTGCCAAGGCTGCAGATGGAGTGTTCCGCGTATGCGTGGTCGCCGCCTTTGCCGGATTTATCGCCTATAGCACAGTCATCTCGCTGCTAGGCACGCCGGGGTTGGTCAGCAATTCCCAAAGCACGGAAACGCCCCAACAACATTGGGACTGGCTACGCAATGGAGCCTGCCAAAAATAGAAACCATCGGGATTGCTGTGCCGGGTGTGTTTGGGTACCGGTTGGATACACCGCGAAACATGGAGCCGAAGTTCCAGAAGGACTATAATGGCGGGGTTTATTGGGGTGGTATAGGACGTGATCCAAATATTGACCGCTATTTCGATGCTGGTGGGCAGAATCCGCCAGGTGGTCTGATGCGGTTTGGTTATGCCGGCTACTACGCCGGAATTCTTGTCTTGCTAGGCGCACTGTGGGCGCTGGCGCAAAGTTTCCGGCGGCAAAACCAGGTGTTTTCCGATCTTCAACGGAATATGATTTGGTTTTGGACGTTTGTGATGGTGGCCTCGCTGTTAGTAGCTTGGGGCAGGTTTGCCCCAATGTTTTACGGATTGCTTTACAAGCTGCCGCATTTTTCAAGCATCAGAAATCCAGTTAAATTCGACATCTTTTTTTCATGGGCACTGGCAATCTTGTTCGCTTTCGGGATTGATGCATTAAGCCGCCGTTATCTTGATGCCACTGTGAGGGCTGCCATCAAGAAATGGGATGGTTTTGACCGGAAATTGATCTATGGTTTCGTCGGAATCCTAGGAGTCGGTGTGCTGGGCTGGTTTTACTATTCGGCGCATAAGGAAGGGTTGGTTCATTACATCCAGAAAGTCGGCTATGGTGACGAAAATTTTGCCGAACTGATCGCTACCTTCAGCATTGGCCAGGCAGGATGGTTTGTCTTTCTCCTGGCCGGTGCGGTTGCCTTGTTCGCCCTTGTAGCCAAAGGGTTTTTTTCCGGGCCGCGCACAAGGCTGGGTGAAATGTTGCTGCTGGCATTCCTAGTCTTCGACTTGGGGCGGGCCAATCTTCCCTATGTGATCCATTGGGATTATAAACAAAAATATGAAATTGGTTCGCTAAATCCCATTGAAAAAATCTTGGCCGAAAAACCTTATGAGCATCGCGTCGCAAAGTTGTTGCCTCCACCGCTCTCGACACCCTCGCAGTTTGAGGCGTTTGACCAGCTTTATGGGATCGAGTGGACGCAGCATCACTTTTTGTACTACAACATACAGAGCCTTGACGTCATTCAGGCACCACGTCTTGCGGGGGATCTGGCGGCATATCAGGACGCACTGCGGATCGGCATCAAACAGCGTGCCGACGGACAATGGGTGCTGGATGATAGCACGTTCTATAAGCTCACCAGAAGATGGGAGCTTTCAAACACCCGTTTTCTACTGGGGCCGGCGGCGTTTTTAGATTCTTTCAACGCGCAATTTGATCCCATTCGTAACCGTTTTCGCATCGTCCAGCGGTTCAGCATCGGGGTGAAGCCGGGCGTGACTGAATACCATGGGGATTCGGCGGAAATCACAGCGTATCTTGATGGTAACGGAGACTACGCGCTCTACGAATTTACCGGTGCGCTGCCCCGCGTCAAGTTGTATGCCAACTGGCTGGTTAATACCAACGATGTTGACAATTTAAAAATGCTGGCGAATCCAAATTTTGATCCGGCAAAAACCGTGCTCGTTTCCACACCCATAGCAGCCCTGCCAGCCAGTTCCACAAATGAGAATACAGGGGCTGTTGACTTTAAAGATTATTCCGCCAGACATTTTGTCTTGGCCGCCAATGTCGTCACGCCATCGGTGATGTTACTAAATGACCGGTATGACCCGCACTGGTTCGTTACGGTTGACGGCAAGCCGGTGGAATTGCTGCGTTGCATTTTCATCATGCGTGGACTGTACCTGCAACCCGGCCAACATACGATTGAGTTTAAATTCAGTCTGCCGAATAATCCGCTTTACGTCACGCTTTCGGCGATGGGCTCAGGGATTATACTGTGCATCTGGCTCTTTGTTGCCACGCGGAAGAAGCGGGCGGGCGTATAAATGCTTGCCCGCTGACAACTTCTAAATAGCCTCTACGCGATGAAAGAAATCCTGTGTCGTGAAATCACCCGGCGGAATCCTTTTGAACTGGATCATCTGCCGTGGATTGTCAGATGTTATCGCTATCCTTTTGATCGCTGGAGCACGCAGGGCAAACAGGGGTTATATGGGGCGCATAACTTGCTGGCTTTTTTGCTTTACCGAAAATTTTGCCCGTTCACGGCCAGGGGCTCGTTTTATCTGACGGTCAACGGCCAGCGCAAGCACATCACGTACAATACCAAGAATGCGACCTATGCCATCCTCTATTTCAAACAATATGTGATGGGCTATGAGCCGCAGATCGCTTCGCTCTTTGATTTGATCATCCCGGACAAGGGTGTGTTCTATGACATCGGTAGCAACTGGGGTTGGTTCTCGCTGATGGCGGCATCGCGCCCTGGGTTCCAGGGACAGATCCACGCGTTCGAACCTTTTCCGGTCACCCACCAGGATATCAAGAGCATGGTGGAACAAGCAGGCTTCCAGGATCGCATCAAGCTCTACGATTTTGCGCTGATGGCCGAAGCTGGCACGGCTTCGATGTATCTGCCGGATTCCATCCATAGCGGTTGCGCCACTGTTACCAAGGAAAATCGCGGTCAGGGCGGCATCAAGACCTCGATGCTTGACCAGTTCGATGGTCCTCCGCCTGATGTGATGAAGGTGGATGTGGAAGGCAATGAAAGCGAAGTTTTTCTCGGCGGCAGGAAGACCATTGAAAAACACAAGCCGATCATCGCTTTTGAAAACAAGCGCGACACAGAAGACCTGGCTGTGATCATGAAGCCGATCCAACTGCTCGAACAATCGGGCTATGTCTTTTACCACGCCGCTTGGCTGCGCCAGGCGGGTGGCCCGTGTCTTGTGGGCGATGAATTTGACCCGAACCCGCAGCCGAAGGAAACACTCGCACTGGTGCCGTTCCAACCCGCTCAACGGCTGTTGCTGCATGCGGCGATGAATATCGTCGCCTGTCATCGCGACAAGGTTGGTGCCCTGGAGGCCAAATTCGAGAAGCGAACTGTTTAAGCCTGGATTCATGCGCGTTTCTGTCATCGTCATCACCCGCAACCATTCTGGCTATCTCGCTGATGTGTTGACTGCCTTGTCAAAACAGGACTATCCCGATTTTGAAGTCGTTGTCGTGGACAGCAGCAACGGCGAGGAAAAGGAGAAGTCGGAGAAAATTGCGACACAATTCCGTGCCAAATATGTCCCCGAGCCACGGCTTGGCCAGTCGCTCGCGCGGAATTCCGGACTGCCGCATTGCACGGGGGAAATTATCGCGTTCACCGACGATGATTGCCTGCCGGAAAAAAACTGGCTTTCGCTGCTCGTGGAAAATTATTCCAGCCCGGAGATCTGGGGCTGTTCTGCCCGTATCGTCCCGCATCGCAATGAAAGCGCAGCGGATCTTTTTGAAGAGGTTGCCGGCCAGGACCTGGGGGAGAACCGCCGGGTGTTCCGGCCCGAAGAAGTCCGTTTCAGCCTGGGCTTGATCCTGCAAAACGTGGGCAAAGTTTTCGCGAAGCATATGAAGGGCAAGGGGCTGGCGCCATGGTGTGTCGGTCACGGCAGCGGCATGTCCTTCCGCAAACTTGCGCTCGACCAGCTCGGCGGATTTGATAACCGCCTTGGTGCCGGTGCTCCGTTACGCAGCGGCGAGGACATTGACATCAACTACCGCGTCCTGCGCTCAGGTCATTGCATCGTTTATGAGCCCCGTGCTGTCGTCCGGCACAACCATCATCGCATGACCAACGAGGATGTATTCAAGACGCGCTATGCTTACAGCTTCGGCGGTGCGGCGCTCATGCACGAGAATTCCGGAAATCTGTTGATGTTTTGCATGAAGGTCGGGCGGTTCGTGCAACTCTACATCAAGATCGTGCAATACAAGCTCACCGGGAAAAAAGAACTCTTGCGTGTATTCAAAGAGGATTTGCGCGGGGTGCGCGATGGCATTGCGGCCCAGGAAAAAAATCCGCGTGATCCCAAGATCAAGCCCGATCTATAAACCGGTCGGATGGTCGAGAAATTCCCACGGCAGCTTGAATTTTTTTGAAAGTTCCGACGCGAGCGCCTTCACGCCAAACGTCTCCGTGGCGTAGTGGCCACCATAAAAAACATTCACGCCCAGTTCCTCCGCCAGAGCAAATGTCCAATGCGGCCCTTCACCGGTGATAAAGGTGTCGACGCCTTCCGCCGCCGCCGCTTTTAAATCGCCGCCCGCGCCACCTGTGACGATGCCGATGCGTTCGCAGGTTTCTTTGCCGCCCGGTATTACCTTTGGTTTTGCGCCGGTCGCTTTCTCCAGTTTTCCCGCCAGCATGGTCCGGGAAATCTTTTGTCGCGTCTGAAAACCGATGCTTTGACCGTGGCTGCAAAAGAACGTTTTCAGGTTTTTGAAGCCGAGCGCGGCGGCGAGTTGAGCGTTGTTGCCGAGCTTGGGGTGCGCGTCCAGCGGCAGATGCGAGCTATAGACCGCCAGATCATTTTCCATCAACAATCGGAGCAGTTCGTAGCGTTTGCCGGTCCAGGGGTGCGTCTTTGACCAGAACAGTCCATGATGAACGATGAGTAAATCTGCTTTTGCCGCGATGGCCAGCTTCACTGTGGCCAGACTGGCGTCTACCGTGG
>Ga0207694_10003957_pt1 | contig 11689 bp, 7 predicted proteins | sample KBSC34metaG_FD_184353 | JGI IMG/M metagenome (GOLD analysis project Ga0207694, IMG submission 184353) | Corn rhizosphere microbial communities from Kellogg Biological Station, Michigan, USA - KBS C3-4 metaG (SPAdes) (version 2) | ecosystem: Host-associated > Plants > Roots > Rhizosphere > Soil...
CGGGACTGATCCGCTCGCTCTCGGACCACAGCGAGATGCTGCTGCGCCTCGCCTTCCTGTTCGATCGCCTTGGATCGAGCCGAAGCGGCTTTCACATGTATCTTGCCGGGCTGGGAACCGATGGCCGTTCCCGCCAGGCCCGCTTTTACCTGATCGCGCGATCCGGCCACGGCCCCTATATACCTTGCATGCCGGCCATCCTGCTCGCCCGTAAGCTCGCCCGCGATGCGTTGCAGGTGCGTGGCGCCATGCCCTGTGTCGATCTGATCAGCCTTGATGAGTACCTAGCGGCGCTTCAGGGACTGGATATCGCGGTGGTGAGCGATCCGGTCGATGCCTAGGGTCAGCACCCAGCCGTATAGCTATCGCAACGATCCCGGCGTCCCGGCCTTTGACGACAGCAAGACACTGTTCGTGTTCGATGGCGTGTGCATGCTGTGCTCCGGCGGCGTCAGCTGGATCATGCGCAATGATCATAAGGCGCGGGTCAACTTCGTGTCTGCGCAATCTCCGATCGGCGAGGCGCTTTATCGCCATTACGGGATCGTGATGGATGAAAGCTACCTGCTGATCAGCGAGGGGCAGGCCGACACTGCGTCCGGCGGATATCTAAGGGCTGGCTAGCGTCCTTGGCGGAAAGTGGCGGCTATTCCGCGCGGCGGCCATCTTCCCCGAACGCCTGCGGGATGCGGTCTATGCCCTGATTGCCCGCAATCGCTATCGCTGGTTTGGAAAAACGGAATATTGCACGCTGCTGACCGAGGAGCAGCGTCAACGACTGCTTTGAAGGCCCATCTTGAGCCGCGTACCGAGGCGGCGAAGCGGGATTGCAAATGTCACAAGTTCCATGAGGTGCCATACTCCGGGCAATCGCAGCGTCCAGCCTAGCAGCGCACTGAACCCTCCGAGATGTTCAAGCGCACGTCCAAGGGCCGCTATGCCGGCAGCATCCAGATCAGGGTCACTGCTCGAATAGATTAACCGCTGACGTTTCAAGCTTGGAGCAACGGGCATCACTTCAATCGTCAACCCGTCCTCCATGTGGCGCATCAGCCATGCAAGGATGCGAGAATCACGGCCCGCGTCTGGAAACTGCAGCGTGGCCGTTCGCGCAATGTATGGCCGTCGCCGGGGCACCCAATTTCTGACCGCCGAACTGTACTTGCCCCAATCGTCCGGCATCGCCATCGCAATGTGGGCGCGATTGTACCACGTGGCGAATATCCCATCGAAGATGAGGAACGTCAGCGGGATTAGCCAAGCGCCGTTTGAGGCCGTGAGGATCGCGATCGCCATCATTACGATAGCCGAGGTCAACTGCATCGGATTGGCGATCGATGCATAGGGGCCGCTCGTCACGACCCGTTTTGGCGGATCGTAGGGAATCGGCGTACCCCGCCCAACCAGCGCAAATTCGTGCGCCGCTGCCAACCCAATCAGCAGGCAGGGCAGGCCAATGGCCAGTGATATAACCCATCGCGCTGTCGATGCTGACCGGAGGGCATCAATATAGTCCCGCCCTTCCCATGCGAGAACACAGGCTGGCAGCACGAGCAGCATGTAACCGCCCCAGCCCAAGCCATGAAAGCAGGTCCTGAGCACCGGCTTGATGTCGGCCTCGGTCAAACGGGCGACCACAAGCGCCGGCAGTAGCGCGAATAGCACGCCCGCTACCTCGCCGATCCACCAATGGTCGCCCAGAACCACCAAGGGCGCCATGTGAGGCATGGACATGGCATCCGCCATCATCATGGAAACGACTACCGTGATGATGTTCAACCGTGCAGACAACAATACCGCTGCGGGTCCCCACCAAAGCGCCCATCCTATCCATAGATCGACAGGAAGGCCGAGAACTGAAGCGGGGTCAGGTTGAAAATGCCACCATCCAAGCTTCTGCGCGGCAACGTTGAACAGGAGTAAGGCGGGCAGCTGCCAAAGGCCGCCGACCATGGCAGCCGTTGCCTGGCGCGGCGTCAATCGGCTGACCATCAGCAGAATCATGACCAGCAGCGTTGGCCCGATCAGCAGAGCCCCCCTCGCAAGGGATACCAAGTGAGGGCTCAGCAACTCAGGCACGCCGTGCATCGCCAATCGCACCGACAGCGACCGACGTAGCGAGCAAGATTGGAACGCCCAATATCAACGGTGCGAGCCATGGTCCTGCCAATGTGCCGACAGCGCAGCCTGCGGTCGTGAGACGTTTCGCCAATCGAGACACGAATGAAGGCGGGTCGGGCGCGAATGCGAGCGTGATGCCGAGCAAGGCAGGCAGGATGATGAGCAGCGCTATGCGGTCGATGCTCCAATCGGCGCCGTGCACGACGGTCGAATATCCAGCGCATGCGATGATCAACAATGACAGGCCGCGCGCCCAGCAGCCACCCCACTGCGGCAAGAGTGGCGCAGAGCCGTACGGGTAATCCGGTCGAGCAACATGGTGATGCGATTGCGTCTGCCCCATGCCGCGCCTGATAGCACCGGAAGTTTAATGATGTGAGGTCGGGCCGTTTAGGCAGATAGCGGATAGGTGAATTTTTCGCCGTTGTTACCCATAAGTTACCCACGACGCTCCCGCTCAGGCTTCAGAAGCCCGATCAGACCATCTAACTTATTAATTTTCCTATGGAAATCTGGAGCGGGCGAAGGGATTCGAACCCTCGACCCCAACCTTGGCAAGGTGAGGGGCTAGTGTTTCTCGTCTTCTTTGGCGTTATTGCCGTTCCCAGATTTCCGCCAATCCACTAATCCACGCGTTTCTGAGGTTATTGAGCAATAGTCGAGTTTATATCCGTTCCCTGTGGGGATAGAGTGGGGATGGACTTTTTGCCAGATTATGGTATAATAATGGTATAGCCCCACTGAATTCCCCACTACAGGAATCTCGTGCGGTTTCCATTAAAATCGATAGAAAGGATTAATGGATGACAGGTGCAAAGCGCCCAGTCGGCCGTCCCGGACGATTCGCTAAGTTCGAAGCTTTTGAGGCTTCGCTTCCAAACAACATGACCAAGCGCCCGGCCTATTGCGATGGCATAGGCATCTTCAAAGGCGCGACCGGCTCTACCGTATGGGCCAAGATCAGATTGCCGCGCGGTGGCATGTATCGAGGCCGGTCAGTTTCGGCTGGCGGCTCAGTTGAGCATAAGCTCGGCAAAAGGACTTCTTGGGATTGGCAGCAGCTAGTTACAGAGCGCGACCGTCTTCAAAAGCTGGCGGATCATGGCGAGCCGCTGGAGGCCATCGAGGTGGAGACGTTCGCCAAATACGCGGCAGACTGGCTTGAAAGGAAAAAACCAACCCTGAAGGGCTACGGCGTTACGAATGGACACATCAAATCAGCCCTCAATCCCGCCTTTGGCAAAAAGGCGCTGAACGCCATCACCGTGACAGACCTGAATCGCTGGATCGGACAGCAAAGCGCCAAGCTTAAACCGGCAACCGTTCAGAGGCAGCTAGCGACCTTCAACGCCATCCTAAACGATGCCGTGCGTAGCGGGATAGTGGAGCGCAACCCATTCGAAAGGGCAGATCGGATCAAGGGTATCGAGCCGAGACAACGATTTGTCACCGAGGAGGAATGGGAAAAAATCCTTAAAGCCGCTGATAAGATCGAGCAGGAACAGGAGGAAAAAAAGGAACGGACGCCTCAGCAGATCAGGGGATGGCTGCGCCATTATGTCGTGTGGGCCTATAACTCGGGTATGCGGCGTGCCGAAATTCTCAATCTGACTTGGGATCGCGTGCGGAAGATCGGTGACGAGGCCACGGTGATCGAGGTCGGCAACACCAAAACTGGCAAACCCCGTTTCGTAACATGTACGGCAGAAATGGAATCGATCATCACCGCCCTTCGCTTATTGGAACGGATAGCGGGCGATAGCCGCCTGTTTCCTGTGTCGCTAACGACGCTCAAACGCTCCCTGACGCGCTTATGGAAGGCAACCGGCTTACAGGATGTTCGCTTGCATGATTTGCGACGGACCCACGCCACCATCCTCATACAGCGCAACGTTGATCCCCGGACGGTAGCGGGACGGCTCGGCCATTCTGGCACTGCGATGCTCGCTAAACACTATGCCGTGGACCTTGGAGATATGGAGGCTGCGAAGATATTTGGCACGCCATTGGCCAAGGGTGAGAAGCCACAGGAAACTGAGGAATCCGTAGACGATATGGATGATGACGTTGGCGTTTCTGGCGGTTACGATGAAGCGGCAGGAGACCGTCTTGACTAGTCTTGTCTAGCCCATGTCTAGTCTTTAGCGCGCACAAATTACACGAATTTACACCGCTAAGCTGGACAACGATAGCAGCGAATTTGTCGTAATGCAACAAATTTCTTGACATTTACGGCGATTCGCTGTACAATAGGTTTGTAAGGTGGGGACTGTGTATGTTCCCGCTTTCAGCAACAGAGCAATCGCAGCATCGGACGAAGCCCACCTTCGCGCCGGTGCTTTCGCTCGTCCCAACGATAAGGAAAACAACATTGATCGAACCAGCATTCTTTACGGACAAGGATATTGCCCGACGCCTCAATCTTTCCCCCTCATGGGTCCGTGGGCAGCGTTATAAGAGGACGCACGGCCTACCCCATATCTTCGACCTGGACGCACGCTACATCGGCTCCTGCCCCCGCTACGTTAAACAAGAGGTTGAAGCCTTCATTGCGACCATCGCGGGCTAAGGTGGTCACAGGAAATGAAATACGATCATAATATGTTAGGGTGGGAGACAGCTTCGTCGGCCTCTCTAGCCCCTGTGGACGCCATACAGGCGTTTATTGATTTCGATGTACTTTCGCCCGCCAATGTCGCCCATGACGGCTCCAGCGCCTTCCCAGTCGCCCAGAAAGGCACATGGTTCGACGAAGGATATGACTTTAGAGAGCCGTTCGGCACTGCCTTTACGGTGGCCATACTGGACACCATCGCCGTGGTCGATACCCGCAAGAACAAGCGGTGCGACGAGGACCAGCGTAACCATCAGACGATTGTCCGCAAGCTGATTGCCAACGCGATCCGATGTACCAGTTTTCATGCTCCGGCACTGGTGGCAGTCCAGCTTCGCGCATCTGCTTACAGGGGCAAGCCAAAATGGCTCAATGGCAAGGCAATGGCTCGCACTACAAAACTGCTGGCCGATGCCGGACTGATCGAGCGGGTAAAGGGGAGGCATGGGGTTGCGGCAACCACCTTCACCGCCTCTCCTGCGTTATTGTTCGCGGCGTTGGAGGCGGGGGCAACAGGACAAAGCCTGATCTACCAAATGCCCAGAGACAGGACTCTCCGCCTTCGTGCGGGAAACCGGGATACCGAATTGGTCGGCTTTGAACTTAACGACGAAAGGCAGGCGTGGACAGATCGGCTTTGTGACTACAACGCCTTCTTGGCCGAACAGGACATTGGATTAGACCTGTCGGTGGAGGAGACAGCCCAACTCACCGCTCGAATGAACAAGGAGCGATCAAAGGGGAAGCTGCCATACGTCAAGCCCGAATTGCTCAGGAAATGCCTTTACCGGCAATTTAACAACAACAGCTTCGACGATGGCGGCCGGCTTTATGGCGGCTGGTGGATCAACTGTCCCAAGGCATTGCGGAAGCGGATCACGATCAATGGAAAACCAACCGTGGAATTGGACTTTTCGGGTTGCCTTATTCGGATGCTCTATCATCGAGCAGGCATCGATTATCGGGTTGATCCTTATTGGCTTGAGCCCTTAGTCGCCTGCGAACAGGCGAACGGATTACCAGAGAACCATTTCCGCGAGCCCGTAAAACGGATGATGCAGGCCCTCATTAACGGACGTGAGGGGAAACGGAATGAACGCATCAGAATGCCGAGCAAGCAGACTTTCCGGCCGTACTTTTCTCGAATCGAAGTGGCTGAGATGCTCGAGGCAAAGCATACCTTGATTGCTGGTGCTTTCTTTTCACAAGCAGGCATCAAGCTGCAACGCTTCGAGTCTGACATCGCGTTGAACGTCATAACCCACCTGAAAGCGAAGGGAATCGTATGCCTTCCTGTTCACGACTCGTTTGTTGTTTGCAGTGATAGCGAAGATATGCTCAGGAACGAGATGAAAGCTATATATAAATCAATTATGGGATACTATCCTATCATAAAGAAGAATACATGATTACCACTTAAAGAAATTCTTGATATAATGGAACCGATAAATTGGTGATGAACTAAAGACTTAAGTTATCAGATTTTTGGTATACTACTATCATGAGTGCTATTGGTATTCCAGGGATTGCTGCTGACCAGCGAAAGGCGCGGCCAGGGCTCAGAGCGTAACCAGGTTGATCAAATCTCATCGCCATACATCCGGCCGCCAATGAATAATGGGTAAGCTCGCGCTCGCCCGATCCAATCCACGTAATTCGGGACGATAGGTGTTATCACGAAACAATCGATACCCATCATCTTTGAATATCAGCACCGCCATGCGTGGCATGAAGGGAGAAAATATTCTTGCGCTAGGTCGTAGGTTCTTTTTGCTCCATACGACGAAAATGTTCTCATTTTCTCCGATACCGCGATCAACAAATGCCCTCCAAAGATGCAAAAAATCGAGTTTATGAGAAATGGCTCCGCTGGCATCAGGCGGTAGGGTAACACCTCCTTCACGGCAACTTATATCAATAAAGGCATAAGGCGCCGGTCGGTCCATGGCGATAACTTGACCATCTTCGACCTTCGCCAATGGAGTAAATTTAGTTACTTCGCATAGCAGGCCATCGAGAGGAGCCCAGTGGCGATCCTTTACGAGCATTTTGCTTCCCCTGGCCGAGCGACATGCGGTGCGCCCCCGCTGTCTTCTTCACGCCTGATCCCTTGGTGATCGGGGAGTTAGTACACCAACCTAGATTGGCCCTGTGGCCTTTAGTTCGGGAGAACCTGTTGCATACGCCACAGGCTCCCCGACCATAAGGTCAGGAAGTGTGACGCTGTTGCGGTCAGCATCCACCGTCTAGGTTGGGGGTACTAATCCCCAGAGCCGTGCGTGGCGGCTCCGTTGAGCTTTATGGAGGGATGGGAGGCAGGAGGCAATCTTTAAGCGGGTGCCGCCGTCACGGCTTCGACGGCCCCCGCACGATCCTCCCGTTTAATTGATGCCCAACTTGTTGAAAAATATCTTGTTACGCATTTCTGCGTCACGCAAAACCTTAGTCCAGCTTAGAACCTCGATGTAGAGGTTTATGTTGCCAAACCACCGAAACCACCCAAGCCCATCGGGCATTGGCGTAAAATCCTTTTCCCGCTCAAGCCACCCGGCAACCTTCTTGGTCAAATCGCAAACGACATAGCCGTAAAAAGGCGTGTTCGTGTTCACCAGAATATCCCGATTGCCGGGTGTCTTGAATTCTCCGTCGCGAATTTTGTTCACATACCGCACGATCTGCTGCACCGGATCATCCTTTGAAGACGGATTTGCGAAATCGTCGCGCTGAGGCTTTTTGAATTCAAAAATCGTTATGGGGTTGCTGGCCTCGTTCTCGCCACGGAACGCCACCCGGTTGTTGAAAATCGTGATGTCGGTCCGATCACCGCGCGCTTGGTTGATCGGCTTCTCAGATGAAATGTAGGCAGAAAAATTCAGCCGCTCGTCCAGCATCCAAAGATTGTGAGCGTCGAAGTTGATCTCATCGGAGTCCTTCTTCCGCTGCATGATGATGTCATGCACCTCGCCTTCCGATCTATGGCGACCGTTGTCATCCGCTTCGAGTGCCTTGGAGAAAATATCGAGTACGCACTTGCGCATAGAAACATAGTGGATCAGGTCGTTTTTGCTAGTTTCGGAGATGCTCTCCATCACCTCAGAAATCTTTGAGTCTAGGTCGGCTTCATCCTCAGATTGAAGGATCGCTGCGACCTGCGCCCGCGTCGCCTGCTCTTTCTCAAATTTCTTCCGCTGAAAATGTAACTCGATGTCCTGATTGCTGGGGCGCATGGGCAACGCGCTGAAATCAACCTCGCTACTGAGCGTGCGGTGCCAAGGGGCTTGGGTCGCGACATACTCTGAGATGCGGGCCTGCTTCCTTTCCTTACGTTCTGCGATCTCGGCCCCAACTGCCGACTGAGCAATCTCGGCGGCACGCCGCTCAATGTCGCTCTGCGATATCCCGTTCAACAAGTCCGACTCGGTTTGAAAGCGAAACTCCCCCCGCTCCAGTGAGACGTTATCGTTGAGATAGTCGCCAAACACATAGGCTTTGATGACAAAGTTTCGACCTTTTCCCCCATCACCTCCAATGGCCGGTTCAAAAAATTCATCCGCAAATTCAGGGATATAAGTCTGGAGCGCCACGTCCGTCACCTCGCGGCGGTGGGCAACCAGACTGATCTTGCTGCGGGCCGCGCGCGGTGAGTAAAATTTGAAAACGCGAACTTGAAACGCCTTCAATTCGCCATTGGCGGTCATCGAGAAAGCGCCATCCGCAACCGGCATCTCAACGATCTGGCTGTACTCTTTGCCAAGATAATCGTTAAGCGAAACCGGAGGTATGACACTCCCCTCATCGCGGATCACGACGCGCGGGCAAGGCCTGTCTGCATCGACAAAATAGGGAAGTAACCGCTCAACAACTACGCGGCTGATCGTGTCGATACCCTTCTCGGGAAACTTGACCGACTTGATCCCCGCAATCTCGACAACAGTACCAGTTTCGGCCCCTGCGACGAATCGCACTCACTCGTCGACGATGATGTCCTTGTCCAACCCCATGCGGAACGTGCGTTCGCGATGCTCGCCATCTTCCATGAAGACGCTGCGGACATTCATCCGGTCAAAATACTTGAGGCAAGTGAAACGACCGAAACCCTTCCCGCCATCTGCCTTCTTTTGCTCGGTATAGAGTTCATCAAACGAGTCACGGTTTCGCTTGTTGAACCCGATGCCGTTGTCCGTAACGATGAAGCCATCAACGCCCGGCAACCCCTCGATCAAATCCTGCTGACCGTCGCGTTTGATCTGAATATCCACCAAGCCCTTCTCCGACCGCTTTTCGTCGATGGCCTGTATCGAGTTGACGACCAACTCGACTAGCGGCGTGTAGATATTGGTCCCCGAGCGGATATTCTCGACGAGGCGTCTGATATTGACGTTACTCACGACAAATCCCCGAGTGCCGGAAGGGCGCGGACAATTTTCATCGTCTTAAGACTTACCGTTATCACCCGCTTAAACAACAGCAGCGGATAGGACGGATCGCCTATGGTCTCGATGGCGTAGCGATTGGCATCGTTGACGATCCCGCTAGCCTTGTCCGTCTTGACGCATTGGCGTTCCATCACCCATTCGAGCGCAGGCTTGCCGTTAACCACATAGTCATAGGCTTCCAGCGGAATGCCGGTCATGGTGATGTTGGCATTGTAGATGACCGTGCTCTTATCAACGTTGGGCCGTTTGCCGCCAAACTTCATCTTTTCCACCCGATAAAACTTCACCGGGTCCGGGATATGCGCGAGCGCCAAGGCACCTTGAGAAATGGTGACGCGGAACGGCTCGACGTTGTCGAAATCACAATGCAGGTCGCCCAGCTCGCGCCCCGCCGCGACAAAAGCCCAAAAGTCTGCTGCCTGCTTGACCGCAGGGATACGCGGCAATTGCTTGGACAGGTTGTCAGCAAAGCGGCTACGATAGTCCTCGGAATGCAGTAAGCCATAGACGTAGTAGAACAGGTCATCCTTGGTGATCGTCTCACCCGGATAAGCCTCTTGGAAATGGACCAACCCTCCATCGGTGATAGCATCGCGCCGCCTGTCATGCGTGGCTAGCGCGGCAGTGAACAGACCAACTTGGGAATTATCGCCCGCGGGTTCGGCTTCGCTATCGTAGAGGTAACGAGGGAAGCATTGCGAACCATCGATGTCTGCCATGTGGAGGCTGGGGATCATCTCCGTAATCATTGTGCTAAATGGGATTTTGTCGCCAACTCCTGAAACGCAGATCACCCGATTCACCGCCTCTGCGGTGGGGAAGATGCGCGGCATCTGGTTCACATAGGCGTTGAGTTGTCGGTGATAATAAACCCAAGTTTTGTTGAAGGGGCGGTAGAGGCTTGGCGTAAGGCACGATTCATCGAAGGCAAAAGCTCTACCCTTCGCAAACTCGTTCTTAAGACTTCTATTCCAACTGATTTTGCTGGGGTCGGTGTCGATAAAGCCTTCCACCAGTTCACCACGTGTTCGACGGTCTACATAGCCATGCAGAGCATCAAATCGGCTTAACTCCGCGTTATAGAAACCAATCATAGCGCGCATATGTGTCGCCACACCAGCGCGGCTCGCATTGTAGCACCATGCATCACGATTAGTTTCTAAGCCCCTAGAATAATTGGAAAACAGTGCGACGCTCGCTTTGTCGTCTTTGTCCCCAATGGGCAGAAACGCGTCAAATGCCTTGTCGCGCTGACCTAACCAGTCGCCATGCTCATCGGGAGCGATGGTCTGCCAGCCCCTGGCTTTGGTGATGCCATCAATGCTGCCTAAGCGGGCAATGATGGCCAGCTTTTCCTCGCGCGTCAGATAGTCGCCAATATCGTGAAAATGGATTTGGCCATGGAGCGCTGCCTCGGGGTTTTTTACCAGCAGCGCTATGGCCACGGGGGTGCGGCTGCCGGAGCCAAAAATCTTGCCGCCTTCGCGCCGGGAACGCTCGCCTGATGTGCGTTGATTGCCACGCAAATGGAACACATGAATGCTGGCAAATTCTTCCGCTAAACAGAGGCGCAACCCGTCGGCGGTGTTGGCATCCAGCCACCCCGCATTGGAAACATAGGCCACTACTCCCTTGTTACCTATCCTGTCGCTGGCCCAGCGGATTGCCCGGATATAGCTATCATAGAGGGAGTTCTTATTAGTCGCATCGGATCGGGCAGCATAGGTGGCCCTGATACGCCCATCCAGCTTGGCATAGGTCAAATTGGCAGCATTATCATTCGCGCTCCCTTGGCCCACCGAGTAGGGCGGGTTTCCGATGATGACTCGGATATCCAATTCCTTTTGCCGGGTCCGCCGCTCGCTGTTGTCCGGCATCAGCTTTGCCAGCAAATCTTTGTCCCGCTCGTAAAGCTGGAACGTGTCGGTGAGACAGATGCCGTCAAAGGGCACATGGTCCCCGCCCGAAATGGTGTGGTAGACGGCTTCGATATTGATCGCGGCGATATAGTAAGCAAGCAACACGATCTCGTTGGCATGGATTTCATGCCAGTATTTGTGTTCTAGCTCCTCGGTCCTGATCAGGCCGGATTGCAACAGGCGCGTGATGAACGTGCCGGTCCCCGTGAACGGGTCAATGATGTGGACGCCTTTGTTGCCGAGAGTTTGCCCGAACTCGGCTTGCAGAACCTCATTGACTGAATGGATGATGAAATCCACCACCTCAACGGGGGTGTAAACGATGCCCAGCCGCTCGGTCATCTTAGGAAAGGCGTTCCGGAAAAACTTGTCGTACAGTTCCACAACAATGCGCTGTTTAGCTTCTGCATTGTCGATGCCAGCCGCACGGCGCTTCACAGAGTCGTAGAAGCGCTCAAGGCTGTCCGCCTCCTTGTCCAGTCGATGTTCATCCAAGGCGCTTAGAACGGCTTCCATGGCCTTGGACACAGGGTTATTGCGGGCAAAGCTGTACCCCTCGAATAAGGCGTCAAAAACCGGGCGCGTGATAAAGTGTTGCG
>Ga0207694_10003970_pt1 | contig 11665 bp, 9 predicted proteins | sample KBSC34metaG_FD_184353 | JGI IMG/M metagenome (GOLD analysis project Ga0207694, IMG submission 184353) | Corn rhizosphere microbial communities from Kellogg Biological Station, Michigan, USA - KBS C3-4 metaG (SPAdes) (version 2) | ecosystem: Host-associated > Plants > Roots > Rhizosphere > Soil...
CGGGGCGGCGCGCGCGGTCGCCGCGGGCTTGCGGCGGCTCGTCGCCCGACGGGGAGCCGGCTTCGTTTGGGCTTTCGTCACGGGTGGAGGCTCTCCCAGAACGAGACGCCCCGCGCGAGGGGCGCCACCTCGAGCGCCGCAGCCACCGTCTGACCGAGGTCCGCGAACGACGTCCGCGCGCCGAGCTCGACCGCGCGCACGCCGGGACCGAACGCCAGCAACGGCACGCGCTCGCGCGTGTGGTCGGTGCCGCGCTTGGTGGGATCATTGCCGTGATCGGCGGAGAGCAAGGCGAGGTCTCCCGGGGCGAGGCGGGTCTCGAGCGCCGGGATCCAGCCATCGAGGCGTTCGAGCGCGGCGGCGAACCCCGGCGCGTCGTTGCGGTGCCCGTACAGCATGTCGAAGTCGACGAGGTTCACGAACAAGAGCCCGCCCGTGCCGGCCATCCGATCGACCGCCTCCAGCGTGAGCCGCATTCCATCGTCGTTCCCCTCGCTGTGCAGCGATTGACCGACGCCGCGGCCCGCGAAGATGTCGCCGATCTTGCCCACCCCGACGACCGGGACCCCGGCCGCCGTCAGTGCATCGAGCAAGGTGGGGGAGGGCGGCAGCGCGGAAAAATCCCGGCGGTTGTAGGTGCGGCGATATGATCCGGCTGTCCCCACGAACGGCCGCGCGATGATCCGGCCGATGCGCTCGCGGTCGGCGATGGCGCGCGCCGTCTCGCAGATCCGGTAGAGCTCCTCGAGCGGGACCACCTGTTCGTGGGCGGCGATCTGCAGGACCGAATCCGCCGACGTGTAGAGGATCAGCGCGCCCGTCCGCTCGTGCTCGGGCCCCAGCTCCTCGATGATGGCCGTCCCCGAGGCCGGCTTGTTTCCAATGAGCGCACGCCCAGCGGCCCGCGCCAGCGGCTCGGTGATGCGCGCTGGGAACCCATCGGGAAACGTCTCGAACGCCACCTCCGTCACCAGCCCCGCCATCTCCCAATGCCCCGTGATCGTGTCCTTCCCCGCCGAAGCCTCGACCATCGCCCCATACGCCCCCTCCGGCATCGCCACCGCCGGCACACCCTCGATGGCCGTCACGTGCCCCAACCCCAAACGCCCCAAGTTCGGCAAGCTCAACCCGCCGCGCACCCGCGCCAGGTTCCCCAGCGTATCCGCCCCCGCGTCGCCATACTCCGCCGCATCCGGCGCCCCCCCACACCCCACCCCATCCGCCACGAGGACGATCACACGCCGTCGCTTCAGGAGAGCCATACCCGATCCTACCGCACCCCCATCACCCCCCTCCATCTCTCTACATCGCCAGAGCGCCGTCAGGCGCGAGTTCATCGACGGGAGGCGCGGCTTCGCCGCGCCGGCGCCGCGCTGAGGTCCGGGGGGTCACGTAGGGGGGCAACGCCCCCCTACGCCTCAGTATTCCGGCTCGTCCGCGTAGTTCTCGAACTTCGTGTACTCGCGGATGAAGGTGACCTTCACCGAGCCGGTGGCGCCGTTTCGGTGCTTGCCGACGATGATCTCGGACGTCGAGGTCGGACCCGAGATGGGCGCGTCGGCGCCACCTTGATCCTCGCGATGGATGAACAAGATCATGTCCGCGTCCTGCTCGATGGCGCCCGATTCTCTCAGGTCCGACAGCTTGGGCTTGCCTTCGCGCTTCTCGACCTCGCGGTTCAGCTGCGACACGGCGATGATGGGCACCTTCAGGTCCTTGGCCAGCGCCTTCAACCCGCGCGAGATCTCGGCGATCTCCTGCTGGCGGTTTTCGTCCTTCTTGCCCGTGCTCCCGCGCGCCAGCTGCAGGTAGTCGACCACGATCAGGCCGAGCGGCGGCTGCACGCGCCCGTTCGCGTCCGGCGCCTGAGGCGGGAAGTACTTGACGTCGCCGCGGAACCGCCGCGCCTTGGCGCGGATCTCCATGATCGAGATGGCCGACGAGTCATCGATGAGGATGGGCGCCTCCGCCAAGCTCTTGCTCGCCGGGTGAATCTTGTTCTTCCAGTCGGAGTACTCCAGGAACCCGCGCTTGATCTTGCCCGAATCGATGCGGGCCTCGGCGGCCAGCATGCGTTCCATGAGCTCGTACTTCGACATCTCGAGCGAGAAGATCAGGACCGGGATCTTGCGCATCGCCGCGTGCACGGCGACGTTGATGGCCCATGAGGTCTTTCCGCCGCCCGGGCGGGCCGCCACGATGATCAGGTTCTCGCGCTGGAGGCCAGCCGTGATCTCGTCCAGCTTGGTGAATCCGGTGGGGACGCCTGTCACGGCCTTTCTTTCGGCCGCCCGCACCTCGATGTTGTGCAGGACCTCCTCGATGATGTCGGGCGCCGCCGAATAGGTCTCGCGCCGGTTCTGCTGGGCGACCTTGAAGACCTGCGTCTCGACCTCGTCGAGAAACTGCTCGAATTCGCCGAAGTCGCCGTAAGCGCGGGACTGGATCTCGGCGCAGGCTGCGATGAGGCGGCGCAGGGTCGCCTTCTCTTTGACGAGGCGGCCGTAATGATTGATGTTCTCCGCCGTGGGCACGCTGTTCGAGAGCGCTAGGAGGTAGGCCTCGCCCCCCTCGAGGCGGGCGACCATCCCGCGGACGCGCAGCTCGTCGGCAACCGCGATCACGTCGAGGGGCTGGCGCCGCTTGTCGAGGGCGAGCATGGCGTCGAAGATCTCGCGGTGGGCCGGCAGGAAGAAGTCGTCGACCTGCAGGGTGGTGGCGATCTCGTCGAAGGCGGCCGGCTTGATGAGGACGCCCCCCAGCACGGACTTTTCGGCCTCGAGGTTGTGGGGCGGCTGGCGGCTGGCGGCGGACGACTGCGACGAGACCACTTCCAACATGGGAAGGCGGGAGTCTACGCGCCTGGGCGGTGGCGGCGTCTGGAAAATCTCAGATCCGCGCCACCTCTGGCATTTTCGGCGAGAGTCCTCGAGACCCCAAAAACGAAGAGCTCGCCCGGCGACGCCGGGCGAGCTCTTGGCTCATGAGGACGAGCAGGACCCTGGGAGAGGGCCTCGTGCTACTCCTTCTTGACGACCCAGACCTTGAGGGTCGCGGTCACGCCGTGCGAGAGCTTGACCAGGACCTCGGCCAGGCCGAGCGACTTGATTGGGTCGGACAGGACCATCTTCTTGGGGTCGACGGTCACGTTCTTTTCCTTGTAGGCGTCCGCGATGTCGCGGGCCGTGACGGAGCCGAAGAGCTTGTCCTCTTCGCCCACCGCGACGGCGATCGAGACGCTCACCTGGTTCAGGCGATCGGCCTCGGCCTGGGCGTCCTTGGCCAGCTTGGCGTTGCGAGCCGCGATCACGCGCTTCTCGTGAGCGACGCGCTTGACGTCGGCCTCGGTCGCCGAGACGGCCAGCCCCTTCGGAAGGAGATAGTTGCGTCCGTACCCGGGCTTGACGGTCACGACCTCGCCGGACTTGCCCAGGTTCTCCATGTCTTCGCGCAGGATGACTTGCATGGCCTCACGCTCCCGTCACGGCGAAGGGCATCAGCGCGATCATGCGCGCGCGGCGGATGGCCGTGGCGATCTCGCGCTGGTGCTTGGCACAGTTGCCCGAGATCCGCCGCGGCACCAGCTTGCCGCGATCGGTGATGAAGTACTTCAGCAGGGCTTGATCCTTGTAGTCGATCTTCAGACCATCGTCCCCGCAGAACTTGCACTGCTTGCGGCGCCCCAGGCTCCGCTTCTTGTCGCCTCGATCGTCGGTGGCTCCGGCTGCCCCGGTGCTCGCGCGTGTGGACCGCTCGTCTCTCTCCATAGACATGATCTCGTCTCCGTCCTTCTAGAAGTTCTTGACCGGGCCGTCGTCGTCGCTGCCGAAGACGGCTTCCTCGAAGTCGAACGCGCCCTCCTCGTCGTCGCCGAAGACGGCGCGCAGGTTGGACGCCTGGCCGGTGGCGATCTCCTCCTCGTCCGGACGCGGGGTCGCCGCCTTGGCGAAGGACTCGTCGGTGACCTCGGAGGTCTTGGTGGCGGGATCGACGTTATCGGCGATCTTCACCGAGTAGGCGCGGATGACCGAGTCGGTGAGGCGCAGGTTGCGCTCGATCTCTTCGACCAGGCCCGCGGTGCCCAGATAGGAGAAGAAGAGATACATCCCCTTCATCTGCTTCTTCACCTCGTAGGCGAGCTTGCGCTTGCCCCAGTTCTCGACCTTCAGCAAGTTGCCGCCGCCCGCCTCGATCACGCTGCGGACCTTGGCGTTGACGGCGCCCACCGCTTCGTTAGCGATGTCGGGTCGCAGAATGTAGATCGTCTCGTACTCGCGCTTTCGTCCCGGGATGTCCCGGCTGGATCCGTACCGTGCTTCTGCCATCTGATTCTCCTTGTGGACGTGAGGCCCGCGGCATCGGTCGTCGTTCGATCGCGCCACGGGCAAGGAAGGACGGCGTCACCCGACCATTCAGGTGCCGTCGCCCTTGCTGCTGCCTTCCTTCTTGGTTCGTTTGACCGGTTGCTCTGGCTGACCGGCTTTACCGTTGAATCGGTTCATCGCCGCCGGGCCGCCGTCGGTGATGATCGCGCTGGCCGCGTCCGCGGCCCGCTCGAGGACCGACCCGATCTCCTGGCGCTCGGGGTCGGTGAACCCCCCCAGCACCCAGCTCGAGGCGTCACGTCCGCCAGCCGGACGGCCGATGCCGATCCGCACGCGGTGGAAATCGGCCGTGCCCCACTCGGTCAGGATCGATCGGACGCCGTTGTTGCCGCCGTGTCCGCCCCCCTGGCCCAGCTTCATGCGCGCGAAGGGCAGGTCGAGCTCGTCGTGCACCACCACGGTGCGCGCCGGCTCCACTTTGTAGAAGCTCGCCACGCGTGTGACCGGCTGACCGCTGACGTTCATGAACTCCATGGGCTTACACAGAAGCACGCGCTCGCTCCCCAGCTTGACCTCGGCCAGGTCGGCGCCCCATTTGTTGCGCCAACTGGGCGCGCCCGCGCGCGCCGCGATGAGATCGATCACCCGGAACCCGACGTTGTGGCGGGTGGCCTCGTACTCCTTGCCCGGATTTCCGAGGCCGACCAGCAACCACACGTCTCGATTCCTTTCGGGCCGTTCCTTTCGATCCCGGCCCCGCGGGCGCGAGCCCGGCGGGGATCAGGCCGGAGGGGCGATTACTTCTTCTTGTCCTCCTTCTTGGGAGCGGCGGCTGCCTTGTCGCCAGCCTTGGCGCCGGCCGCGGCCTTGTCGCCGCCGGCCGCGGCCTTGTCGCCGCCGGCCGCAGCCGCGCCTTCGGCGGGCGCCGCTGCACCCTCGGCTGCCGTCGTCTCCGCCTCGGCCTTCTCGGCCTTCGGCGCGACCACGGATGCCACCGACTCCTTGGCGTCGATGAGCGCGCGAACGCCGGCCGCGAGCTTCAGGTCGCTGACGTGGAGCGCGGACCCGATGTCCAGCCCGGAGACGTCGACCTCGATCTTCGTCGGGATGGCGGCGGGCTTCGCGGCGACCGAGAGAACGTGCATGCTCTGGTGCAGCTGGCCGCCGTTGACGACGCCGGCGGCCTTGCCGACGAGCGCGAGCGGCACGGTCACGTGCACCTCCTCGTTCATGTCGACGCGCAGGAAGTCCACGTGAACCAGCGTCTGAGAGATCGGGTCGATCTGCGCGTCGCGGATCATGGCCGTGATCTCCTCGCTCTTGCCCTCGCCTGACAGGGTCAGAGCGAACACCGTGTTGCGCCGCTTGTCCTTGTCCAGCGCCTTCACGAGCAGGCGGCCGTCGAAAGAGACCGAGACGGGCTCCTGGCGTCGCCCGTAGAGGACCCCCGGCACCTTGCCTGCCGCGCGCACCTTGTGCGCTCCTCCCTTGCCACGCTGTTGCCGGAGCTCGACGTTGACCTTCGCGAAGTTCAAACCGGTGTCCATGATCGATTGTCCTTTTCGGTGTTTCCTGGCTGCGGGCTTTTACTACCTGAAATCAATCGCGTCGAGCGGGCCGATCGCCGTCCCGCGTCGGCTCATATGAAGAGGGAGCTGATCGAGTCCCCGTGGTGGATGCGCTTGACGGCCTCGCCGAGGAGCTTGGCCACGGAGAGGATCTTCACCTTGGAGCAGTCCGTGACCACCGCCCGCGGAGTGACCGTATCGGTCGTGATCAGCTCCTTGAGGGGAGAGGCCATGATGCGATCGATGGCGGGGTCCGAGAGCACGGCGTGGGTGGCGCATGCGTACACGGCGCGCGCGCCCTGCTCCATGACCGCTTGCGCGGCGGCCGTCAGGGTGCCGGCCGTGTCAATCATGTCGTCGACGATGATGGCGTCGCGCCCGCGGACGTCGCCGATGATGTTCACGACCTGGCTGACATTCGGTGCGGGCCGGCGCTTGTCGATGATGGCCAGGCTCGAGCCCAGACGCTTCGAGTAGGCGCGCGCGCGCTCGACGCCACCCGCGTCCGGCGAGACGATGACGGCCTCGCTGGTGAAGCGGCTGCGGAGGGACTCCATGAGGACGGGCATCCCATAGAGATGATCCACGGGGATGTTGAAGAAGCCCTGGATCTGGCCGGCGTGAAGATCGATGGCGACCACGCGATCGACTCCGGCGGCGGTCAGCAGATCGGCGACGAGCCGGGCGCTGATCGGGGTGCGCGGCTTGCTCTTGCGATCCTGGCGCGCGTAGCCGAAGTACGGGATGACGGCCACGATCGAGCCGGCGGATGCGCGCTTGAGCGCGTCGATCATCACCAGGAGCTCCATCAAGTTGTCGTTCACCGGGGAGCAGGTCGGCTGAACGACGAAGCAGTTCACGCCTCGGACGTTCTCTTTGATCTCGACGTAAATCTCGCCGTCAGCGAAACGAGTGACCTCGGCGTCGCCGAGCGGCGTATCGACGTAGCGGCAGATCGACTGCGCGAGCTGTCGGTTCGCGTTGCCGCTGAATATCGTGAGTGCTTTGACCATGGCTTGAGAAAGACGCTGTCCGGACGACCCCCGACCGAAACGACCGGCGAGATGTTGACGTGCCGGTCGCGATCCCGCCGACTCGCCGACCCGTCGACATCGACTGCCCTTCGGGAGCGAGGGCGCGCGATACTGCCATCCTCGCCTCCCTCCGTCAATGTGGCTGCGCCGCCCGTCCGAAGCAGGCGCGAGGGGCCTCGCTGCGCGGGCAAAGGCGGAGGCCGTCCTCGTTTGGCAAAGAAAGACGTGAGGAACGGTTGAAGGGGTTCCCCTCTGGCCGTCGGATCGCCCGCGATCGTCCTTTCAATGACTTCCGGGCGTCGCCTACGACCGACCCACGATCGCCTTGTCATACCCCGTCACGAGCGGGGAACAGGCACGTCAACTTTTCACCCAGTTTTGTGCGTCAGGGCACCATCGCTACACCCAAGGTCTCGATCTAACTTCGGAAAAAATTCCCAAGGAGTTGACAAACCTTTTTAATTCCTAGACACTGCCACGGCCGGAAACACCTACCGGGGAGGTTAAGCGTGCCCAAAGTAAAATTGACTTCGAATGTCTTCATCTCATTAACAGCAGCAATAGCCCTCGGGGTCGTCGGATGCGGCGGCTCTGACGAGGGAACCGGCGGCGCCGGAGGCAAAGGCGGCGCTGCCGGCGCCGGAGCTACCGCCGGGAAAGGCGGCGCTGGCGGCGCTGGAGCTACCGCCGGGAAAGGCGGCAGCGGTGGCGGCGGCGGTGGCGGCGCGACCGGTGGCGCTGGTGCGGTAGGTGGCGCGGGCGGCAGTGCGACTGGCGGCGCTGGCGCGGTTGGCGGCGGCGGTGGCAGCACCTCGACGGGTGGCGCTGGTGGCGGCCCGATCTGTGGTCCTTCCGAGAGCCGGATCTGCACGATGGGCGCGACCCGCTGTGCGATGGGCGCTCCGCAGACCTGCCAGCTCGATGCGATGGGTTGCGAGTTCTGGGGCACGACGCCCAATCAGCCGGCGATGTGCAGCGCCAATCAGACGTGCCAGGCCATGACCGGCACCTGCGTTTGCAACAACGATCCGGCTTGCGGCGCCATGCCGAAAGAAGGCGACTTCTGTCCGACGGCGGGCGCAGCGACTCACTCGGCGTGCGTCAAGCAAGCCGATGGTTGCTTCACCGTCACGGCCGGAACGGCCTGCACGGCGGGTCAGACCTGCAACACGGCGGCCGGCATGGTCGTCGCGACCGGCACCGCTTGCGGATGTCCGCCCGTGGCCGCCGATCAGACGGGCAAGACCGTCAAGTTGCTCGGGACCGGCTGCGCCACCGTGGGTGACCGCGTCGGCTCGGCGATGGACGACGCCGTCCTCTCCTGCGGCATGTCTGGCACCTGCAAGGTGTGGCAGTCGATGGTGGCGTGCGTGACCCAGCAGCTGACGGGCGGCACCGATCCGGCGACCGGCATGCCGGCTTGTGTTTGCAAGGCTCCCGCCAAGGCGAACCAATACTTCGTCGATCCGGACCCCTCCATGTCGACGTTCATGAACGGCGCTCCGACGGGTGCGCAGTTCCCGGCGGCTTGCCGCTTCCGCACGCTGACCACCGCGCTCGCTCAGCCGGGCGTCACCGAGGTCGTCTCGCAGCATGAGTCCTCGAGCAACGTCCACTTCCTGACGAACACGGGTCTCGCCGGCGTGGCCGATTGCACGGCGCCGAACACCTGCGAGGTCTTCCCGCTCGTCGTCAAGCCGGGCGTTCACATGTACACCGCGGATGTGGGCAGCTTCAATCCGAACCACTACGTGGTCGAGATCGACGGTTCGTCCACTGCGTGGGGTGTTCAGGTCGAGACGGGCGCCACGGTCGAGGGTTATACCTTCGACGCCAGCGCGACCACCGCGCTCAACGCCGGCTGCAGCGGTATGAACTCCGGTGTCCTGCAAGGCGCCGATCCGACCATGGGCTGCACCCCGATCAGCGCGGTGCTCACGAGCCCGGCCGGCAACATGCCGGCGGCGGTCTCGCCGTTCACGGCGACCCTGAATCAGGTGCAGATCCTCACCCGAGGCGCCGCGAGGAACGCGGTCGGCACCTTCGCCGGACAGACCGGTGTCCTCGTTCGCGGGCAGGGCGCCTGGACGGCTCACTACCTCACCGTCGTCGGTGGTGCGGCGGGTACCGGCGTCACGAACCGTGGCATCCAGCTGGCTGGCCGTCAGGCCCTCGCGGGCGCGGCGCTGTCGCTCACGGCCGATCACGTCAACGTCGTCATGAACGGCGTTGGGACCATCGGTGTCGACGTCGGCTTCGCGGGTGACCCGTCGCCGTTGCTCAGCACCCTGTCGATCACGAACGATGCGACCGATCACGCGAACTCGCGTGGCATTCGTGTCGGGGCCGGCGGTACTGGCGTCAACATCTACAACGGCACGGTCACCACGACGGGCCTGGACGTGGCGTCGTCGGCGGCGGGCTCGGCCTTGACCGGCTACAACGTCATGAACACGAACTCGCCGGCGGCGATGGGCGTGAACATCAACACCGGTAACATCGTCGGCGGTACGCTGTCGGTCAACACGGTGTCGGCGGGCAATCAGGCCGGCACGGTCGGCGTTACGGCGGCTGCTGGTATCACGACCATCAACCAGACGCACATCACCGGCGGCAAGTTCTTCACCGGTGTCTCGGTGAAGAACACCACGCCGGCGGTTGCGGCGACGGTCAACGTGACGGGCTCGGCGGCCGCCAAGACGGTCATCGACGCCATCGCGGGGACGAACACCACCGCGACCGTGGGTATCGTGGTCGGTACCGGCCTCGAGTACACCGGCACGGGCGACGTCCCGACCGTGCTGCCCGCGTTGAACATCAACGACAACACGACCGTCACCGGCTACACCGACGGTCTGATCGTCAACAACGGCCACGTCATCGCGGCGGGGACCGGCGTCTCGTTCACGGCCAATGGCCGCGACGGCGTCCAGCTCCTGTCCGATCTGAACATCCCCGGTACGAACCCGATGGATCCGCTTAGCCGCGTGTCCATCACGGGAGCCTCCATCACCGGCAACGGCCGGGGCGGCGTGCTCGTGCGTGGTATCGCGCCGGTGGTTCTCGACACCGTCAAGATCACGGGCAACGGTACGCCGCTTCCCGCGGCCGCGACCTCTCCGAACGCCGCATTTGCGGTGGCCGGGAACGTGGCCTCTGGTGGTGTCGACGTGCAGCGCAGCCAGATGACCAGCGGCACGGCCTTCCTCTTCACGCTGAAGAACAGCGCGGTGAGTGGAAACGCGGGCTGCGGTGTGACCCTGTCGGGTGGCTGGGACAACCTGGTCAACCGCACGTCCGCTACGGGCACGGGCATCCGCGTCTGTGGCTTCGGCGGAACCTCGGCCGCTGATACGGTGGTCACCACGGGCGCAATTCAGACCGGCGCCGTCGTGACGGCCGCCGCCCCGGTGGGGACGATCTTCGGTGGCCGTACCGACACCGGCGGCAAGGTGTCGGCGACCCTGCAGAACAACACCATCCAGAACAACACGGGTGTTGGCATCTACGTCACGGAAGCTCGTGACTTCGACCCGGCCTTCGCCAGCGGCGACGACATCACCGAGGCGACCATCCAGAGCAACAAGGTCACCGGCAACCTGAGCGCGGTTCCCGCCGCGGGGACCGAGCCAGCGGCCGGGGGTATCTACATCGCGCAGTCGAACTGGACGATGACGCCCGGTACGGCGGCTGCGCCGAACACGATCGGCTGCGAGGTGGCCGGCGGCGCCTGCACGCGGGTCCGGATGGAGACGTTCCTCGGGAACGTCATCGAGTGCAACGGTCGCGGGCAGCTGTCGTACGCGGTTCCGCAGCGGGCGAGCACGACGGCCGCGGGATCGCTGTGGGACATCAGCAGCAACATGCTGGTTGGTCTGATGTTGGCTGACCGCTGCACTGCAGCGGCGACGCCGAACACCTTGGCCGGCTACACGCCGCCTCAGTCGGTCGGTCTGGCCATTCCGGGCAGCGCGACGGACGCGGCGACGCTGACCAGCCTCATCCACGTCAACGCGTACGGCGTGATCTGGAACACCAGCACGCTGGCCTCGGGCAACGACTACTCGTCGGCGCTCGCGGCTGCGCCCCAGGGGAACAACGACGCCGCGGGCTGGGGCGTTTGCCCCGCCGCGGCGGCGGTCACCTGCCCGGTCGCTCTGGTTCCGTAACCAGCGCGCTTAGGCAGACCCAGCAGTAAAGACGAAAGGCCCGGAGCGGCGACGCTCCGGGCCTTTTTCTATTTGGGGGCGCCTGCTTGCGAGCCGGACGCCCGGCCGATCGCCGTTGACACCATGAGAACGGCCGGTGAAACTAACGAACGCAGCTCGCCCTCGTTTCCGTCGTGCGATGTTGTCCCACTTATGCAGTACCTAGGTTCGATTATTAGGACTTCTATTTTTCTGTCCGCGTTCCTTGCGGTCTTAGGGAGCGCGAGCTGCGGTGGCTCAGGACCTTCAGGGGAATCGGGAGGGGGAGGCGCCGCTGGCCGGGGTGGAGGGACGGGATCGGCCGGCAGGGGCATCGGCGGCCAACTCGCCAACTCGGGTGGGTCGGCTGGAAGCTCAATCAGCGGAGGTGGTGGCGGCTCCGGCTTGGGCGGCCGTCCGGCTGGCGGCGGAGTCGGCGCAGGCGGCCCCGGGTATGGCGGCGCCGCGGGCGCGAACGCGAACCCCTGCGGCTCGTCTCCCTCCATCTGCACGGCCGGCGCGAAGACTTGCTCTGACGAAGGCGTGCCACG
>Ga0207694_10003972_pt1 | contig 11665 bp, 6 predicted proteins | sample KBSC34metaG_FD_184353 | JGI IMG/M metagenome (GOLD analysis project Ga0207694, IMG submission 184353) | Corn rhizosphere microbial communities from Kellogg Biological Station, Michigan, USA - KBS C3-4 metaG (SPAdes) (version 2) | ecosystem: Host-associated > Plants > Roots > Rhizosphere > Soil...
GCGGAAGCGGTATCAGTTCACAGCGTTCGCCGCGCAGCAGTCGCCGAGCCGCGTCGCGCACTTCGGCAAAGACCGCATCAGGCGACAGGGCCGACGCGATCTTGCGTCCGGCACGCAACAGGCCGCCAAAGCGGTCGAGCAGTGAAATCGTTGCGGGTTGCGCCGTGACGTTCGAGGCCGTCGCGTTTTCGATTGCCAGGGTGAAATTTCGCAATTCAGCAATGGCACGATCAATATCTGACTGAGCGTCGGGCCAGCTCAGTTCATGACCCAGTTCGCCACGGGCCTTCAACGATTGTGCATATTCGTAGGCGGCCCCCTGTCGTTGGGCGACAGAGAGACTGAAGTTGAGCAGCTTGCGCGACCGCCAGTTGCCACCACACAATGCGAGGACGAGAGCCAACTCACGCAAGGCGTGCGGCAGATCATTGCGGAATCGCAGAGCCAGCCAGACCGCGCGGAAAGCGACAAATCGTGCTCGCCACAACAGTCGCGTTCGGTGCCGTGGAATGGGACTGAGATCGAACTGGGCTCGTGAACGCAGCGAAGTCGCCAACCATGCCACGTTTGGCACGACATACGCGTTCATCACGCCGGCTTTGCCGGCAATTCGCAGCGCTCTTTCGAAAGCTTCGGTGGCGCGAGAGTAGTCATTCCCTCCCATCAACCTTGTTCCTTCGGCCAACAATACTTGGGCCGAACCTTGTGCGTCTGGACGCACTCGTTCGAGTTCGGTTTGCAGAGAGGCAGCCGGAACCGCTTTCGGTGTCGCTCGTGCCCAGACATCCAGGCTGATGCCCGACGCCTGGTGGTCACCGAGTTCCAAACCCGATTTGTGAATCAGCTTGGCTTGTTCGACGGCACTTTCCAGATCACCCATTCGGTACAGGGCCGCCGCAATCTGGTAACGAGCGATATGCACTTCCCAGAAGTCGCCGGTGCGTTCGAGTAGACGAACTGCTTCACGGCACTGCTCGACGCAGTCTGCGTACTTCGAACCGCTATAGAGCACGATGCCTAGATAGTGCAACGATTGACCTTGGCCCCACAAGTCTTGCAAGTTGCGGCGGATTTCATACGACTTGAGGGCATATTGTTCGCCGCGCGAGTACCACGGCACCAGGCTCATCGCGGGAGCGTGCTCGGAATACGACTGAGCCAGTTCCAGCGTTGGGGCATATTCTTCGGCCAGGTTCATGCCACGCAGATGAGTCCAAAGGACGTGCGTCTTGCTGCGAGTAAACCAGTAACCATGTGCTAATCGGCTGAAGATTCGATAGCTGAGCAGTTCGGCTTCGCTGGGTTCTGTCTTAATACGTCCGATCAACAGCGCTGGAAACAGCGAGTGCAACGCCTGTACAAATCCTTCCCACAGGAAGAAGACCAGCATGGAGACAGGATTGCGCGGCACCCAGCGTCCCAACTGACGCAGGGCCTGTTCGAAGGCACGCGTCGCCGTCTCCATGTTTCCGTGTTTGAATTCCAACTCGCCTAGCTTGCAGGTTGCTTGTGCTCGAGCGACCGGACCTTCGGCCAATTCCGCAGCTCGTGCAAATTTGGGGGCGGCGCTGTCATAGTGGCCGCGCAACATCAGTACTTGGCCCCAACCGACAGCAATCCGGTACTTGACCGAGTTTTCCGCGTTCTGCGCGCCTCGATCGGCAATCTGATATTGCTGCTCGGCAACCTGCAACGAATGTTGCTTCTGGGCTTGTTGCGCCGCCGCAAGGGCGTGTTCCAATGCCGACTCGCTGTCGCCAGCGGCATCGAAGTGATAGGCGAGTTCGAAGACGCGATCGGGAGCGTGACGTTTCAAGTAGTAGGCTGCCCGCGCGTGCAAATCCTGACGTTCTTCGATGGGCAACCGAGCCAGAAACGATTCGCGTAACCGGTCGTGTACAAAGGCCGCGTGCGAGGCCGATGGCCTGAGCCAGATCAGGTTTCGCTGGCGGGCCTCTTCCAATGCCAACATGACTTCTGAGGCGGTCTGCGACGTGAGTGCAGCAGCAATGCCGAGTTCGAATTCCTTTCCCAGCATAGCGCCGATCGAAAGCAGCTCAATCGTATTTCGATGCAGCAGCTCGATGCGTCGTAACAGAAAGGATGCCGCTGAATTTGACGAGCGTAAGTCAGAAATCGCCAGCGGTTCAAACCGCCAGCCATTTTCTTCAGGGACCAACGCCCGTGACTCGATCAAACCGTACAACATCGCTGACGCCATGAACGGACTGCCGTCGGACAGGCGCAATACGACGTCGAGCGCGTCGTCCGGCAAGGGACCCGCCATCGATTCGACAAGTTGCCGAATCTCATGCGGTTCGAAAGCGGAGAGTTGCAGATGGGCGGTTGGTTGCAGTTTGTTCAGCCGGTCTTCGATGGCAATCTGGTCAGAGCGGAATCCGACAACAACCATCACATGGCGTGGCTGTTCCTCGTCAGAGAGCCGACGAGCACTCCAGCGAGCGATCAGCCGAACCATCATTTCGTCTGCCCATTGGCAGTCGTCTAGAATGATCAAGGCAGGTTGGGCAGGCGTTCCCAAGCCATCGAGAAACGATGCCAGGGCTTCGATACTACGGGCTTCACCGAAGGCTTCGGGAACCAGTTGATCTGATTCTGTGCGGCCGAACAACGACGACAAGGTCGGCAATGCGGCAGCAACTGCTTCCAACTGGTGACCGAGGTGTGCGCGCAACTCGGCAATCATCTCAGGTTGACTGCGCGACAGAAGCAATAGCTCTTGCACGATTCCTTCGAGCAGTTGCAGAGGCTTTTGGCTGACCTCGTTTTGAGCCTGTCCACGGAACACTCGAAACGCAGATTCGGTCCCGCGTTGAGCAAGTTCTGTCAGCAGACGCGTCTTCCCCTGACCCGACTTTCCATCCAGTCGAATCAGGCCACCGTGCCCATGACGAGCATTTTCCAAGTGGTCGCACAGTTCGCCCAATTCGCGCTGGCGTGAGACGAATGCAGGAGCGGTCAATGTACGGCGGCGATCCGATAATCCCAACACGAGGGTAGGATCAACGTCACCATTCGAGATGGCTGCCGCGATCGCGTCCAAATCGGCCAGGACCGCGTGTGCTGACTGATAACGATCGCGTGGATCTTTGCGCAGCAAACGCTGGATCAGATCGTCCAGGGCGCGCGGCAGATCGGGCAAGTATTCACGCAACCGCGGCACCTTGGCCGTCATGTGCTGCAGCAGCACAGAGCCGGAATTGTCTTCCTGGAAAGGAGGCCGCCCTAAGGCGCACTCGAACAATACGAGTCCGATCGCATAGAGATCAGATGGTTCGGCCAGATCGCAATCGATCAAGCCTGCCTGTTCGGGCGACAAATACATGGTACTTGAAAGGCGCGGCCCCGATGCCTGTTCATCGACATGACCGGCATTCCACAGGCCGCCGTCGACTAAAGTTGCCGTCGAAAGAATCTTTTCCTTGCTGACAATCAGGTTCGACGGCTTGATGTTGCCATGCAGTACGCCACGCGAATGCAGGTTATGGGTTGCCGACAACAGACAACGCCCGACAGCCAGCAATTCCGCGACGCTCAGTGGCGATTCGCGCAGCCTCTCGGACAGGGGACGTCCTGGTACGAATCGTCGCACACAGTACCAGTGCTCGTCACCTTGGCCGATTTCTCGAAACGATTCTAAGTGTTCTTGCGAACCATCTTGAAAGACCGCCTGCTCGTGTTCCAACCGCAGTCGAACGCCCGCGTTCAGCGAATGCAGGGGGACAACCTTCAGGACATTGGGTACCCCGGTACCAGATTCGATCGCTAGAAGGGTCGTCAGACCTGAGCTACCAGAAAGCCGCTCGATTTGTTGGAACTGGTCATGGAAGACGGCGCACACGCTTAGCGAATGCGTTGTTAGAAACGCTTCGTCGATCTCAGTGAAAGTGTTGGCAGCAGACCGCATTGGTGACTCACCACTTTGAACGACAACAACCTTGTGGATGGAGCGATTCCGGATTGAATCGGAAAAACACCAGCCAAACGAACAAGGTTCATGCGTTGATCGCAGGCAACAATTTGGACAAATGATCGAAACATAGTTCTGACTCTGTTCTATGTTGCGGCGACGCAGCGACGCGATGTCGATTTTTCGCAACGTCCCCGCGTGGCGCGCACCGCATACACTTCTTAGCGTATGTGCGGTTTGTGCTGTCATGTCCGAATGTGACGCATTGTCTTTGTTTTGCGCACGCTTCACTGTTGAATCCGGCGCAGTTGATCTGACAACTTTGGATTATTCCGAAAACCCGCTGGCAAAAGGAATTGAGTGCATTTTCAGCGAGTTTTGCTCAGTCTACGGAACATGCGGGAAATCGGGAAAATGGTGTGAGTGCAGGTAATTTGCATCATGACAACGCTAGGATGCGTATTGCATATTGGTACACGCTGTTGAACGTGAAAGTATCCACTGACGGATCTGCGTTTCGGGCAGCACCCCACCTCAGGAGCGGAGGAGCGACCTCCGGCACGTCATGAATTCGACAACACCACTGAAATCTCGCAGTCGACGGGCAGTAGATGAAACTTTGTTGGATGTCCGCAGAAGTCCAGCCGAACGGGACGCCGAATTAAGCGGCGTTCTGAACGAGGCCCAGCAGCTGCTGGAGAACTCGCACGGCGACCAGTTGATGGTTGGCCGGGCAATGGACGGGCTCTTCGGCGGACTTGCCAAACTGAAGGCGACTTCCTCGCCAGAGGATTGGCAGATCTGTATCCAGAACAGTCGGGCCCATGCCGTCCTGTCTCTCGTTCATCAGGACCCATTCACGTCACGAGCATTTGCAAAACCACGCGGCTATGCGGGAGATGCGGAATTGCTCGACCTGATCTACGGGCCGGAAGAACGGTGGCCAGAACCGGTAGCGACTCCGCTGGGACTGGACATCTACCGTTACACGGCCAAGGCTCCGGCGGCGGAAGGCGTTCGGGCTCGACGCGCCTTCGTGGCGGATCTGATTGATCAGACGACTTGCGATCAACCCGGAAAGCACATTCTGGCGATCGCCGCAGGCCACCTGCGTGAAGCCAGTCTGACGACGGCGGTCCGTCGCCGGCGCATCGGCCGCTTCGTCGCATTGGATGCCGATCCAGTCAGCCTGAAGGAAGTCGACCGTGCCTATGGTCCTTACGGCGTCGAAACGGTTCCAACGCCGTTCGCGTCGCTGATTACGAATCGAATCCAGTTGGGCAATTTCGACGTCATTTATTCGACCGGTTTGTTCGACTATCTGAACGTGAATACCGGCAAGCGTCTGGTGACAACTCTGTTCAACATGCTCAATCCTGGCGGCCAGTTGGTCGTGGCCAACTTCATGCCTGGAATTCGTGATGTTGGCTTTATGGAAGCCTTCATGGATTGGAAGCTGATCTATCGCACGCGTCAGGACATGGTCGAACTGACGATGGAGATCAACGAATCGGACATCCGGGACATGAGTCTGTTTGCTGAAGAGAACCGCAACATCATCTTCTTGCGCGTGACGAAAAAGTAATTGCTGTATCCCGGTCTCGATTCTTGATTCAACCCTCGATTCACCAAGGAGTGCGTGAGTTGTTCAACCAGTTCGTCTGCATTGTTGAGCGTCCTTTCCTCATGGCGCTCAACTTTGCAGTAGGTTGGCTTGAGCCCTACTTTAGCCCACGGAAACCAAATTCTCCCGAGCGCTTGTGACTCGATTCGCAGCAGGCGGCGGTACGCAGACCGAAGGCTCCTTCGCATCGTCGGTTTGCAGATGAGAATCATCGTCCGCGAACTTCTGACGAATCTTGATGAACTCGTCTTCCTTATGGACGAAGGCCTCGACAATCGCCGGATCGAAGTGCTTGCCTGCACCTTCGATGATGATTTGACGTGCCGTTTCGTGGCTGAACGCGGGCTTGTAAACACGTTTTGTGGTTAATGCGTCATACACATCAGCCAGTGCAACGATGCGGCCGCACAGCGGAATCTCCTGGCCCGACAGTCCCAACGGGTATCCACTGCCGTCGAATTTTTCATGGTGGCTCAGGGCGATATCGCGAGCCATCCTCAGATACTGGGCTTCGGGTTGAGCGCGGTAAGCGGCGTCCAGCGTCTCGCCACCAATCTTGGCATGACGCTTCATGACTTCGAATTCTTCGGATGTCAACAAACCGGGCTTCAGCAGAATTTTGTCTGGAATCCCCACCTTGCCGATATCGTGCAAAGGGCTGGTCAGATAGACCAGGCGAACGTAGTCGCCATCGACCTGGTCAACGTATGGGCCTTGATCTAACAGATCTTCGCACAGAATACGGCAGTATTCGCGAATGCGATCCAGGTGAGCTCCTGTTTCCTGATCGCGCGATTCGGCCAACTTCGCGAGCGAGAAAATTGTGACGTCGCGACTTTCCAACGACAGCAATCGCTCGCCGGCACGCAATCGGACGTGCAATTCTTCAGGCTGGAATGGCTTGGTAATAAAATCGTCGGCGCCCGCGTCCAACCCCTGAACGACGCTTTCCGTTCCGCCGTGTGACGTCAACAGAATGAAGTAGGTGTAACTGCTCGACGGACGTTTACGGATCTGCCGGCACAATTCGACGCCAGTCATCTTCGGCATCGACCAGTCCGAGATTACCAGTTGGAAATCGCCCGTGCGGACCAATTCCAATGCTTTAAGTCCATTGTCAACCGTTGTGACGTCATACCCGAATTGCTCGAGGCAATACACGAGCATCAGTGATGTGACGACATCGTCTTCAGCAACCAGCACACGCATGTTGCGCCTCCATCGAATTCTGTGATTGCTTGGTCATTTCCGCTGATGAAGCGTTGTCAGTGGGTGCGAACACTTCCGCGAAACGGACAAATGACTGCCATTCCTCACGCAGGCTAATCAGGTCGCTGGCCAGTTCGACGGCGTTCTGGTCGAGTCCCGCCTTTTCGGTACGAGCCAGCACTGCTTGCAGCCCGCTTGCCGACACGTTGCTCGCCGCCCCCTTCAGGCGGTGCGAAACCTCGGCAACGGCCTGGAAGTCTCCCGCCTTGACAGCGTCTTCCAACTGATTCAGATCGGACCAACCCGTCTCGCGAAACATGGCGAGAACGCGTTCAACCATCTTGAAATTGCCTAGACAGCGACCCAGGAGCGCGATGAAGTCGACGGCCGGTGCAGCGTCAGCAGAAGTTGTCTGTTCGGGGGACATAATTAAATTACCTTTCCGTCACGCGGTTGTTCCTTGCAAGCGTGATGTTCTGTGGCCGGGAGATCCGTTCCTCCATCAGGTTGTCAGGCGATTTTCGTCGGTCGACATAGGCTGTTTTTCGCCAGGCAATGTCGAGTTCACAAATTCAACATAGGTTGCCTTTTTTTAACGATCGAGAAAGTGGAGGACTTTCGACCCGAATTGATTCGTCAACCTCACCGGCGCAGGTGAGTTTCACCAAATCGTTAGATCTGCGCAGATCGATGGTGTCGTTAGATCCGGAAAAAGCAGAACGCCGACAGGCGAGTCGAAGACCTGTCGGCGTCAGTTCAGGCATATCCAGCATGCGGCAGTCCGCGAAATCGGGCGGAACGCTCTGCAAATCAGAACAGGAACGTCGCTCCAATGATCACCGAATCGGCCGAAGCACTGGATGTCACACTGGTGCCAGGAACAGCGATGGGCCCTGAGTAGATTGGGCCGCTAATCGAGTTCTCGAAGAAGTGTGCATACGTCAAGGAGACTTTGAAGTTCTTCGTGAAATTGTACGAGGTACCGACGTAAATTCCGTGCTGAATGACCAGGGGGGAAGCGACATTGAAGAACGTGGCATCGTTGCTGATGGGGTTTGTGCTGAACGAGTAACCCATCCGCAGCGCGGTTGCGTCGGTCACCATGTACTGCACACCTGATGACATCGCATAGATGTTGTTCCAGCCCAAGCCATTGACTGCTCCGTTCGACGCGAAACCAGAATCGTGAAACCCCTTTGTGTTCTGATAGTTCAGGAAGCGACCGTCGACTGCGATTAGGAAGCGATCAAATCCCGTGTAGGCCGACCCTACCGAGACGATCATTGGTGCATCGACGCCGAGCTGAACCATGCGAGCCCCGCCAACCTGGTCCTTCGCGTTATAAGTGAAGTTTTCGAACCACTGGGGGCTTTTGAATGAAGCACCGAACTGCCAGTTCGAATCGGTCACGTAGAACGCTCCCATCTGGAATCCGGCCCCCCATTGATAGGAACCGTGCGTCAATGCCGGGTAGGTCGGAAAGCCACTTCCCGAGGCGTTATCGGGCGCGGCAAACACACCTGGATCGGCAGACAGGCTTGCCATATCAATGATCGGAGAAAAGCCGACCGACAGGCGATCTGTCACCTGCACCGACATCGTGGGCATAATTTGCATCAACTGGTACTGGGTGTAAACCGGTCCCAACCCCAATCCATTTGGTGGGGGCGGCGTCAACAACGGGTTGCTGTTGCTGCCGGGAAAGTTCGTGCTGAAGCCACCGACGGCCAGCATTCCAACACCATAGGTGATGACGGAATCCTGAGGTCGGTAGATAACACCGAATTCGGGTAACGGAAATGTCGTCGGCGTGCTTTTGTTCGAACCTGACAGCGTGATCGGTGGTACCCCGGGGCCAAATGCATTCGCGTTGACCGTGGACGACAGTGTTGAATGAGGGACCAACAATTCCAGACCGAAATCGGTGGAGTTCTGGAGCGCCGAGATCGTGGCAGGATTCCACTGGAACGCCCCTAACGTATCCAGAGGTGCGGCAGTGGCTGCCCCCCCCATCGAGCGGTTGATCGGCCCAACGCCGGTCAGCATCGCTCCGAATTGAGCGAACGCTGCATTTTGAAAGCCGAACACCAACAGCAAGACGATACCGACACGGCGCAAGAGGAGCATTCTCGCGGGTCCTTTCCGAGTACGATAGGAGGTTTCGGTCAGCGATATCGTCCGCGCCCAACCTGCCGAGTAACCCTTTCTTGATAGGGATACCTAGTTCATCGAAATTGCTGAGTTTGCCTCAGTAAGCTCGTCCCCGTTTCACGAGTTTTACAGGTGGACAACTGTTCTGGATCTCAACTCTCAATGTCGTGGATGGTTTCGGCAATCGTCCTTATATGGGAATCCCTCAATGCAGGGTGCAGCGGCAGAAACAGCAGATTCTCGAGCCATGTGTGTGTGCGGGTTGCTGTCCACTGAGGATGATCATCGGGAGCCGCGACGACGCTCAGTTGAGAAGCACGTCGAGTGGCATCGAAACCAAGTCGCACCAATCTGATCTGTAACCGCTGCGGATCGCGACTGACGATTGGCAACACCCAGCGTGCTGGAAACGACGCCTGAGAGCCCACCCGCACAGGAACCGGCAGCAGTTCGTCGTATCGGCCAGCCAGCTTCGTTTTTTGCTCCATCCAGTGCCGCGCGGGATGGGCCAACCGGTTGTGCAACAGATCGATCATCGCACGACAGGGACGCCGACGCAGTTGCACGAATAGCTGCGTCGCATCGAAACCGCGTACACTTTGGCTGAGCAAACGGTCGTAGTCAGTCCCCAGAGACGCCGCGGTACCGATCAACAATGAATAGACGGGATGCCACGTCAGGAACTTCAAGACCACGGCTTTCCACAGTCTTTGGCGAAAGTGATGAGGTGGTTGCTCGGGCCATTGCAATTGAATCTCCTCACACCGCTGTGCGACTGCGGGATCCCGAAACCTGAGAATGGCAGCCCCGAGTGCAGTCTGGGCTTTGATCATTCCGAAGCTGAACAGACTGACATCAGCATGGTCATCACCAGGAAATCGATCGGCAGCAAAACCCTGGGCGACGTCCTCCCACAACGACAACTTGTTCAGCTGAGCAATGCCGGCAAGTTCCGAGAGGTTCAATCGGCTGCCAAACAGATGAGCGATCAAAATTGCCTTGGATTCGAGAGTAATCCGTGCACGCAACTGGTCCAAATCGGGAGCCAACGTTTCTCGATCGACATCGATTGGTACCGGTACCAGACCGTGTTCTATGACAACGCGCGCCATCTGAGGGATCGTTGCGGCGGACATCAAGATCTGGCTTCCGGGCCGCCAATTAAGCGATTCAAGCAGAAGATCCAGACCACTGCGCACCGACTGACAGATGATCGTCGCTCGCGAGGTTCCCCAGAGTGATTGCACACGCTGAAGAGCTTCCTGTTCATCGGTACCCGAATGTCGGCGTGCCGCGGCTGCAAACAGGGTCTGCCAATCGATATCCAATACACCGCGCGGAATCACATACTTCTCCCGCTTCGTTGGACCACGGTCAACGGATGTCGATCGCGACCGTAATTTCATTGCTGTTGAGCATCAGAATTCACTTCGAATTCGTGTCGACTGCCGGAATAATTGGACTAATTTGATTCTCAAGCAAGTGGTTGTGATTCTGGGCCATGCGACAGAACTGTCGTTCACATCGTTCGACAGATTCTGACGACATCCCTCTACGCGCTCAACCAGCTTTGCTCACAAGGATCACGCTAAGTCATCCATCGCTTCGGTCAACTGAGGACACGATTCCGTTCGTGTCACTTGTTTGCAGCAACAGACGTGGCAGCGCCGACAAACCGTCCTGGATCTGACGGGGTACCTTTCAGCCGGCTATGAATTGTTGCTATCCAAACGAGCGGCAGGAATGAACCGTAGTATCTGTTGATCGGATTAGAATGAGGTTCATGAAGTGTCTCCCCTCAATCTGCAGCCCGGTCCGGCCACCGCTAAATCATCGCAAGCGCGCGGCGCATCACAACGGATTTCCGAACTGGCATCGAATCTGGAATCTCAGCTCAGCGGATCAGTCAATCGGATTTCCAGCCTGAATGTCGAAACTCGTTTCGTCGCCTTGAACGCGCGAATCGAAGCGGGACGTGCGGGCGGCGTCAGCGGTCGAGCCTTCGATGTCGTCGCGCAGGCGATTCAGGACATATCACAACGCACTGCGGAAGTCGCCGAAAACCTGAAAGACGAATTCCGCGGCCTGTTATGTGAAATGCGCGAAATCAACGAAGAACTGGCAATTCGAACGCGCGGCGAGCGTCTCAGTCATCTTGCCCTGACAAATATCGACCTGATCGATCGCAATCTGTACGAGCGGTCGTGCGATGTCCGTTGGTGGGCGACCGATCAAAGTGTTGTTGATGCCTTGGCCGAGCCGACGAACGAACGACTCGCAAACGCGACCAGGCGACTGGGCCAGATCCTCGATTCATACACCGTCTACTTCGACATCATTATCGCCGATTTGGACGGTCGCGTGCTGTCGAATGGTCGACCAACGTTATTTCGTTCTGCCGGATCAAATCATTCGTCACAGGATTGGTTCCAAGCAGCTCTGAATACATCAAACGGGACCGAGTACGTTCAAAGTGACGTCGAAAAATCGTCGTTATGCGGCGGTGAACGCTCAATCATCTTCGCCTGTACCGTACGCGTCGGAGGAGAGGCAACTGGTACCCCGATCGGCGTCCTGGCAGTCGTCTTTCGCTGGGACGCACTGGCGCAGACGGTGGTTGAAAACACGCCGCTCTCGGCCGAGGAGTGGAAACGATCGCGGGTCAGCATCGTGGATCCACACGGAAAACTTCTCGCCGATACGGCACAGCAATTCGGCAACACTCTAAACCTGCCGAACCGGGCCGACCT
>Ga0207694_10003974_pt1 | contig 11663 bp, 12 predicted proteins | sample KBSC34metaG_FD_184353 | JGI IMG/M metagenome (GOLD analysis project Ga0207694, IMG submission 184353) | Corn rhizosphere microbial communities from Kellogg Biological Station, Michigan, USA - KBS C3-4 metaG (SPAdes) (version 2) | ecosystem: Host-associated > Plants > Roots > Rhizosphere > Soil...
GCTGCGGCTATGTTGAGCGTGACGGCGTCCTGGTCGGCAGCGCGCGGGCGCATGACGAACTTGTAGATGTTATGAATGTTTCCAGTGGCGCGCGCGGGATCTAACTCGTCGCACAACTCGGCGGGGAGCAGGTCACCGAGCTTGCGGCCGACGGCTTCGATGCGTGAAATACCGGTGAGTCTTTCGATCTGTGAGTTCCAACTATCCACACGGTCGTCGAGATCGGCGGCTAGGATGCCGACGTGGATGGATTCGACGATGTTCTCTGAGAATTCTTTCAGGCGCTCAAACTCTTCTACCTTGCCTGCCAAAGACCGGTAGAGCATCGCGTTGTCGACGGCGATTCCTACGTAGCTCGATAGCGTGACGAGAAGTTCTACGTCATCGCTCGACAGGAAATCGCCGCTCTCGGTGCGGCTCACGCCCAGGTAGCCGATGGTTCGTCCGCGCGCGGAGCATGGCAGGTAATAGGTGAGCTCCAGTTCCTTAATGGACCGCCGCACGCCTGCTGGCCAGTCATGCGAAACCACATCGAGCAGATTGCGCGTGCGCTCGAAGAACAAATACGGCTTGGTGGGATGTGGGTTCAAGAAGCTGAGATCCAGACCGTAGGGAACGCTGTCGGTCTTGCGGCCATCGCGGTTGCTGGCGAGTTCCAGGTGGAAGGCTTCCTCTGACTCGTTCCACACGAAGAACGCCACGTGACGGATGCCCAGCGTGCGGATGAGACGGTCGGCCACGCTCTCCAGCATTTCGCCCATGTCGGCGGGCGAACCCAACTCGCGCGCGAACTCGATCAGGGTGCGGCGGTAATCGTAACGGTCTTTATAAAAGTAATACCGGTCTAGTTGTTCCTGTATCCATTTGCGAATGGGCTGGAACACAAACGCGGCGATCAGGATCAGGGCCACCATAGCCGTGCCGCTGAGGTCGCCGGTCTTGCTCACTGAGAAGATCACGCTGTAGAAGATGCCCAGGACGCACAGCGTGGCCAGCGTATAGACGTAGCCTTCCTGGAAAATGATGTCGACATCCATCAGGCGGTAGCGCAGAATCGCGTACGCCCAGGTGAGCGGAATCAGCGGCAGCGACAGCACGGCCAGGTTCATGGCATGTGTGGGTGCTACGCCCATCAAATACGGCACCACGTAGATCGCGGCGAAGGGCACGATCCCGGCGACGGCGCCGTTGCGTAGCCAGGTTAATTGACGCCGCACTACGGGGTCGTCGGCGTGGCGCAATTGCGACGTCAATACTGCTGCTCCGGCGAGATACATCGCGCACAGGAAACCCAGCCACACGCGGTCGAGCAGCCAGCGGACTTCGAGGATCGGCACCGCTGCTGTCACCCAGCCGTATACGAAGCCCAGGTGCGCGGCCAGCAACACCAGTCCGGGCAAGTACACCAGTAGCGCGACTCCACGGCCGCGGATCCAGCGTTGCGGCTCGGGGAACACGCAGCAGAAATGCAGGAACAGGGTGGGCGCGAGGAATCCCGCCACCAGATTCCCGAGGTAAACGACCTTGTCGAAGTTGTTCAGCTTGCCGGAGTAGTGGAACGTGAACAGGATGAAGCTGGTCACGCACAGAATGAAAAAGTGCAGCGCGCGCGGGGCGCTTCCGCGGCGGAAATAGACGAACAGCCCGATGGCCAGATACACGGCGCCGACCGCATACTGATAGAAGATCGTCGAATCGCGCTCGGCCTCGCCGATGATGACGTTGCTCGGCACTTCGATGCCGTCGTGCAGAATCTTGTACTCGACTTTTTTCCAGGAGCCGAGGCGCGCCAGCACGGCGGTGACGTCGAGGGAGCGCTGGATGGTAAGGTCGGCGATCGAGACCAGGCGGTCGCCCTTATGGACTCCGGCTTTCTCGCCCGGGCTTCCCGGGGCGATGTAGACGGCCACTACCGCCGAATTCTGGCCAGCGCCCTGGCTTTGATCGAGCCAGGTGATGCCGTCGTCGGGAAGGTGGAATTTGTTCTGCTGTTGAAGGTTGATAGCAGCAGCGACGACGGCTGCAACGGTGACGATCACCAGCAGCGCACTGACGAGCTGTTGCCGCAGTTCCTTCATGACACAGACCTAGCGCACCCCTCCGCGCAATTCTCTTGCATGCGGATCGCCGTTCAACTCACACACCTTTCCCATTGATATTATGGCACTTGTCGTGAGCCAGGAGGGATTTCTACCGAAATTTGGATATTGTATCCCACCAAGCGTATCCCTCTGACACGACTTTACTTCGCGGAGTCCGGTAAATTGCCTCGGTTGGATAGGAACTGGCTGACTTGCCAGAGCTGCTGCTCGGTCAAAGACTGGCGGTAGCCGGGCATGCCGGTCAAGCGGATTCCGTTGGCGACGATCCAGTAATTCTGGCCCACGGGATCGTTGCCCATCACCTTGCGCTCGAAAAACTGCGGCGGGGGCGGATACATGCCTTTGGAGATGACCGAGGGCGTCCCGCCGGGCTTCCCGTGGCATTCGACGCACTGTTCGCGATAGATCTTCGCGCCGGCAACCAGATTCTCTTCTGTGGCGGGGAACGCCGCCTTGGTGGGAGCTTCGCGCGCGATTCGCGCCTGGACGGCTGTTCCGGCGAGCAGTTCCTCGAACGGAATCACAGGGCCGTTCACCGCTACCGGCACATAGCCAAAACGCAGGTACAGGAACCCGATCACCGGCAGCACAATCCAGCCAATGACCATTCCAATAAAGAATGTCTTCACGTTCCGATTCTAGCTGGGGCGTGCGGGGGCAGTCAGCAGCGGATGAATCGCCGGCGGTTTCGCGCTGGTTTCTTCGGCCTCCACGGCGGCGACTCCTTGATAAGTGATTTCGTAGCGGGCGTTATCGCCGCGCGTGACCAGTTTGTTTTCGCGCAGGACCCAGAAGCTGAACTCCAGATGTTCGCGCGGGCAGCCCATCAGGTTTTCGAAATCGCGCAGGATGATCCAGGGTTGATCGCCGTCGGTGAAGCGCTTGTTATAGAGCAGTCGCAAAATGGCCTGGCGCTTGAGGACTTCCGACTGCACGCCGCGCGAGCTTTGCCAGTTTTCGAACAGGTGGAGACGGGCCCGGTCGTGCGACGCCAATTGCACGTCGAAGGCGGCGCGACGGGCGGGATCGCTCAACACTTCATTCGCTTTGACCACTTGGCGGAACAACTCCTCGCTGCCGGTTTCGAGATTGTCGGGATGGTAGCGCTGCGCCATCAGGTGATACACGCGGCGGATGGTGTCGGCGTCGGCGCGGCGGCTCACTTGCAGGGTTTCGTAATGATCGGCGCCATTGCCCAGCATTTCCGTAGCGGCGTGGGGAACATCCGAGGGTTTCTCGAAGGATAATCCGGCGTGATACATGCCCTGCCCGATGTCGGAGCACCAGCGGACCTGACAGCGGCCGCCGACGGGCAGGCGCTCCGGAGAGCCTTCGATTTCCCCGCTGACCTGCACCGTGAAGCCGACAGTCAGGGGTTGCGGTAATTCGACGCGCAGGCCGCCGCTGCTGAAATCCACCAATTTCGCCGCGGAGCCATTGACAAGAAGATCGGCCTGGGTTGCGCCGGCGCGCGATCTGGGGTGCCGCCGTTTTTCGGACTCTGAGCGCACACGTCCTCCTAAGAGCGTCATCGGCGGGATGTCGAGAACTATGAGCGGACGAAGCGTAGTGCCGATTCGTTGATGCAATAGCGGAGTCCCGTGGGCGGTGGGCCATCGTCGAACACATGTCCCAGGTGAGCGTCGCACAGGCGGCACAGAACTTCGATGCGATGCATGAACATACTGTTGTCGGGCTGCGTGTAGACGTTTTCGGAGGCGATGGGTGAGACGTAACTGGGCCAGCCGGTGCCGGAGTCAAACTTGGCTGCGGAACTGAATAGCGCGTTTTGGCAGCAGACGCAGCGGTAGAGACCTATCGCTTCCGATTGATAGTAGGTGCCGGTAAAGGGCGTATCGGTGGTGCCGCGACGCGCCGACCAATATTGCTGCGCGGTGAGTTGGCGGCGCCAGTCGCTGTCGGAATGCGTCACCTTCTTGCGCACCGCCGCGCCCATCTTGCGACCGGTGTCATCGAATTCTATGACCGTGACTTCGACGTTTGCGTCGTTACTTTCCGGGGAGAGGCGCGAGAGGAGAGCTGCGAATCCGCCTAGGGCGAATGGTGCGATTACCAGCGCGCGCCGCCGCGAGATCGTTTCTTTCAGGCTGTCGAACACCAGCTCTATTTTAGACTGGCAGGCGTTCGATCATGTCTTCGGCGAGGTCGACGCCCTTAAGCGTAATCGAATGGGTACCGTTATCGGTGCGCTTCACGAACAGGCCCTCGGTTAGGTACCAGAGGCTGAACTCCAATTCCACCTTCGAAATCTTGAGCGTCTGCTCCATATCGCCGAGGGTAATGCCCGGCTGGCTGGGGTGCAGGCGGCGCTGTTGATATAGGGCGGAAATGATGGTCTGGCGTTGCAGGCGCGCTTCGCGCATGCCCTGCGCGGCAGATTCGGGAGGTTCCATACCTACACATCGGCAGGGAACGGAAAAGGGGCTAGCGCGTGTGGCGGACGCTGGGGCCGCGGGCGAAACTCGACATGGGCGGAGCGGGCGTGGGCTCGGGCTCCGGTGCGGGCTTCTTGGGGCGGGCGTCGAGACGGGTCAGGATCATTTGCTCCCTGACCTTTTGGAACTTGGGGGTCCCGGGAGCGACTCCGGTGGCGGCCACCACTTCGTTGGTAATTTCGAGCGATGCCGGAAGGTGTTTCTGGAAGTAGTTCTTGATGCGGTCTTGCACGATGCGCTGCTGCGAGTGCAGAACCAGGTACATCACGGCTTCGCCCGGCGCGTTCACCATCACCTGATATAGCTGCGACGCCTTTTGCAGCTTGGCGCTCTTCAGATCGCGCTCCAGTTTTTTCGCGACGGCATCCAGTTTCTGCGATGCGGTGACTTCGGCTTTGGTCAGGCCGGCGTTCTTGATGAGATCGGCGCGTTCTTTCGCGTTCAGTTTCTCGAATAGCACGTTCAGAAAGAGCGGTAGCGGATGGATCTTGAATTCGATCCCTACCGGGGCCATTTGGCGCGCTTTTTGCAGCTTCTGAAACGTCGGCAGATTGGTCTTCGCGCCGCTCAGCGACGTGGAATACAAATCCAGCAGTTTTTCTTGTTCCAGGCCTTCGATCAAGTCTCCGGCGTTGGGCTCCTCGGCCATTTTGCGCAATTCGGCGCCCAAGGACTCGGTGGTGATCTTGGTCAGCATCTCGGCTTCGCGGGCGTTTTCGTAATGGGCGCGGGTGCGTTCGTCGATGGCGTAGCCTAAACGAGCCTTAAAGCGGATGAGGCGCAGCATGCGCTCAGGAGCATCGTAGAAAGAATAATTGTGAATGGTGCGCAGTTCTTTGCGCTCGATGTCGCCGATGCCGTTGGTGGGATCGATCAGCAATCCCAGTGAGGCTTTGTTGAGCGAGAGCGCGATCGCATTAACAGTGAAGTCACGGCAGCGAAGGTCTTCGTGAATGGTCGCGGGGCTAATTTGCGGGCGTGCGCCGGACTTGGCGAAAGTCTCTTTGCGGGCCATGCCCAACTCCGCGGTGACGCCGCCGGGGAACAGCAGATCGGCGCATTTCAAGTGGTCGTCAGTGGAAACGATTTTCGCGCCGAACTTTTTTTCAGCTAGTTTGGCGAGTTTGAGAGCGCTGCCCTCCACGGTAAAATCCAGATCGCGAACCGGGAACCCGCCGAGCGTGTCGCGCATGGCGCCGCCGGTCAGGAATACGCTGGCTCCGGCTTCGGCGGCGAGCTCCCGCATCTGCCCGACCACGCGGTACTGGCCAGCACTCAGGTGGCTCTCCAGCATAAACATGTAATCGCCCATTGGCTCCTGCCCTCAATTCCCTTGCCCGGCCCGTTACGCCCGGGGATGATGTTGCTCGATTACCTCACGCAAACGCCGCTGCGCGACATGCGTGTAAATTTGCGTGGTGGAAATGTCGGCGTGGCCCAGCATGATCTGCACGCTGCGCAAATCGGCGCCGCCTTCGACCAAGTGGGTAGCGAAACTGTGCCGGATCACGTGCGGCGTCAGGGTTCGCTTGATCCCCGCCTTCAATCCATAACCGCGCAGCAGTTTCCAAAAAGACTGCCGCGTCATGGCCCCTCCGCGCGCCGTCACGAAAAGATACCGGCTGGCGCGCCCTTTCAGCAGGCGCGAGCGCGCGTTCCCCAAATACCGATCGAGCGCCTGGCCCGCCGCTTCCCCAAACGGCACCATGCGCTGCTTGTTTCCCTTGCCGGTCACCCGCAGGACTCCCATCTCACGCTCGACCGCAGCGAGCGGCAGGCGGCATAGCTCGGACACCCGGAGTCCGGTGGCGTAGAGTAAATCGAGCATGGCCCGGTCGCGCAGTCCGGTGGACTTTTCCACAGGGGGCGCGGCGATCAAGCGGTCCAGTTCCTCCCGGTTGAGGTACTTGGGGAGCGTGGTCCACTGGCGGGGTTGCTTCAGGAACTCTGTTGGATCCTCTATGACCTGGCCTTCCTGGATCAGGAAGCGGTAGAAGTTGCGTAAGGTGGTGATATGACGGGCGATCGAGCGCGCCGACATGCCCTGGCTGTATAAAGATTCGACATAGCTCGCCAGGTCCGCCGCGTGGATTTCCGTCACGGGTTTGTCTGCTGATTCGCTAAGTCTTTTAAGATCAAGTTGATAGGAATGCAAAGAGTTCGCCGCCAGACCTTTTTCGACCCGGCAGAAATTGAGATAGGCCTGGATGCTGGGAGCCAGCGGCCTAAACGGGGGCACCGTCGCCTGCATTGTGCCAATGATACAATACTTGCAAAATTGTTTGGAAGGAAAAGCGCCAAAAAAGACTTGTAAGTGGCTCTAACGACCAACAAAAAGGTATTCGTGACCCGGTTTGAGCGGGAATCGGTGCAGGGATTCGTGCAAACTCCGGGGGGATTTACGGACGATTCTGTCGAATTGCTTACACCGGCGGGGACGCTGCTGCGGTTTCCTTACTCCGAGGTCAAGGCTGTTTGCTTTGTTCGGGATTTCGATGGCGGGGACACTTGGCGGGAGCATCGATCGTTCGCCAGCCGGCCGAAGGCGCCGGGGCTTTGGGTTCGTTTGGTTTTTCTGGATAACGACTCGACAGAGGGGATGCTGGCTAACAACTTGATGTTGTTGGAGCCGAATGGGTTCTTTATTACGCCGCCGGATCCTAGTTTTCAGAATCAGAGGATTTTTGTGCCGCGAGTGGCGCTGCGGGAGGTGCAGGTGGTGGGGGTGATTGGGAGTCGGGCGAAGGTTCCGAAGCCCCCCAAGGCTGCTGGGCAGTTGGAGATGTTTTAGGCGGCTACGACTACAGGCTCGTGGTCTACGGGGAAGTTTACGGAGCGGGCTATGAAGCAGAGCTCGTGGGCGCGGTGATGGAGGGACGTGGCGTCGGCTAGGCGGGCGGGGTCGGAGATTACAACGCGGGGGCGGAGAACCACGCTGGTGAATTCGCCGGAGCCGTCGGGGTGTTCGGTCATGGTTCCGCTCGCGGCATCCTCATATTCGGTTACTACTATGCCGGCGTCGGCGCATAGGTGCAGGAACCAGAGCATGTGGCAACTCGAGAGCGAGGCTACTAGCAATTCTTCGGGGGTGTAGCGGGCGGGGTCGCCGCGGAAGGACTGGTCTGAGGAACCTGGGAGTGGCGCGCGCTTGCCTAGGATTTTGATTTCGTGATTGCGCGAGTAGGCGCGGTAGTCACTGGTGCCGGTGCCTAGGTTGCCGGTCCAGGTGGTGGTGACGCGATATTGATGTTCGCGCTCGGCCATTCAATATAGGACTGACGGGAGGAAGGAACCGGCGGGCTCCTGGTACATGCCCATGGACATCAGCGTCATGGGATAGACCACGCGGAGTCCGTTCTCCAGGCACCAGCGGAAGAGATCCGCGTTGCGGGTGGGCACCAGGATGCCGGGGCCGGCGAAAGAGTCCGCGGCGGAGATCAAAGCTTGCAAATCGCGCACGGTTTCACCCATCGAATGCCCGAAGAAGGCCATCGAAGACGAGTAGCCGGTGATGCGGCCGGTGTGTTCGACCACCTTCGCTGTGCCCTGCTGGATGGCATCGGCCAGTTCGCCGCCGCGGTCGTGGCCATGGATTTTGCGCGACACATGGTTGCAGGCTTCGAGATCCGACGGAAGCGCGGGGCGCACGTGAAAGCCATCCATATTCTTCCGAATGGGCGGGCCGGTCATGGTGGAGATGGGCTCACGGGTGTCGAAGCCTAACTTGGTATAGAGCGAAAGTGAACGGTTGTGGAATGCTGCCTGGAGCAAGCGAACTCCGGTGAACTTGCGTTCCTGGGAGCGCTGAATCACGGCGTCCATCAGCTTGCGGCCGGCGCCGGCATTCTGAGCGGCGGGATCGACCGTGATGGGGCCGACACCGGCGATGGGCGAGCGTTCGTCTAAACAATTACTGCCGATGATGCGTCCGCCGGATTCGGCTACTACGCAATAGAAACCGGGGTGCGAAAACATCATGGTCAGCAATCCAATGCCGGCTTCGGGTGCGGGGAGATCCGGAGGGAAATTGTGAGCCGTGTTGATGTCGTGGAAGGCTTGATAGCAGATGACACCGGCGGCGGCGGCATCTGCGGGGGTCGCGCGGCGGATGGCGATTTCAGGCATGGCGGGTGACCGGGCTGCCCAGGTCCAGCATGGCCAAGTCAGTCCAGCAATTTTCCAGTGTATTCTGAACGAACGTCAGACGGTCCACGTGCACGGTGCGGGAATGTTTGAATTCGCTCCAGCGCCAGCGCGCAAATTGCGCGGCGTTGAGGACGTCTACTGGGGCGAGCTCTTGAACCACCGTCACATGCGGGTGATAGGTATGTGGTTCTTGGTTCGCGAGGCAGCCGGTATTCAGGGAGCGATGCATGCTTTCCAATTCCGCAAAGCCCACCTTTATCGAAACATAGATGACGTGCGTGCCGGGGAAGACTTCGATCTCGCCCAAATCGACGTTGAAGGGCGGGAAATCCTGGAGGCGAGTCCGCAGCTGTTCCAGGGCCTCGGGGACGGCCGTGGGGCTTCCGAAGGACGCCAGGGGGCGCGGAGGAAGAATGGTCAAATGGGCTTTGGCTCGCGATTCCGGAGCGAAATCGTGGCGGATTTCATCCAACAAATCGGCGAGCGGTCCGGAAAGATATGATACCAGGGCGAACGAGTTAATACGTGTCCCTCGCCCGTTACTTCCTACCATCTATGAAACCAGTGTAACGCTGTCGTGCGCGTCGTGAAACTGGAAGAAGGCCTTACGCGCCGGTGGAGTCGACTAGTACTGGCTCGCTGGCGGCGTCCGGTTTCGCTTCCGGCAGTACCCACTGGGCTTCTTCGAAGCCGACGAACTTGTAAATGCGCAGCGCGCCGTTTTCGGCTTCGAGCAGGTCGCCGGGGAGCAAGGGGCCTGCAGTGTCTTTCAAGGCGAAGAAGGCTGCGTAGGGCGTAGAGGCGTCGACCGACTCGCCGGGCTCGTAATCGCGCGGCTTGACGTTCGCCGTGCCGCTGACGTGGGGCGCCAGACGGAAGGACTGATGCAGGTGTTCTTTCAAGCGATGAATGCGATAGCTGGGCATGGCTGTGCTTATTATCCCGCAAAACAATTCAAGATGGAATTGTTTTATTCTGCGGCTCTAGCAGTATCACCTTCGCACCGGAGTCGAATCCCATCGCGCTATACACCGGCCGGCCCATGTCGGAGGCGTGGAGCGTCATGCGGGTCAAGCCCAGCGCTCGCTGGCCTTGGTCGATGGCGTGGCGCATGACGGCTTCGGCGTAGCCTTTGCCATGCGATTCAGGCAGCGTGGCCACGAAGGCTACGTAGATGGTACCGGCCACCGGAAACACGGAGGCGCAAGTCACGGCTTTGTCTGCGGAATAACCGACGTAGCCGAAGGTATCCTCGCGCCACAGGTGCAGGTTGCACAGGCATTCGAAAAGATCGAGCGACATTTTGTAGGCTTGGCCATTGATCATGGCGAGGTCGCGGGCGGTGGCCTCGTCGGTCACGCGGCGAAACTCCAGTTCGGGCAACGGGCGGCGCGGCGGCAGTAGCTGGTCGGTTGCCATCCCGGTCATGTTCAAGGCCAGGGCGAACCCTTCTTCCTCAACTACGCGCTCCCAGTCGGGCGGCGCCCAGGGTTCACAAAGCGCGACCAAGGAAGCATGCTCGCAGGACTTCGCGCGGTGTTTGATCACGGTGAGTGCGGCGCGCAAGGCCTGCACATCGCGTAACGGACGGTCCGGCATCGATAGATTCAGGAACGGCAGCGGAAGGTTTGCGAAGGTGGTAGCGACAGATTGGGCGTGTTCGATTCTTGCACTGGGGAAACGGCCCACCATCAACTTCCAAGCTTCAATCAGGACTCGAACCGTTTCCTCAGTCGACATGATATCCATTGCAGCATGAGCCGGGGGTATATTTGAAAGCTATGAAACGCAGCACGGAACGGTTCTTGACCACGCATGTCGGCAGTATGATTCGTCCCAAACAGATCACGCAATATTTTCAGGCGCTGGCGGCGAAAGAGGCCGTTGACACCCCGGCGTTTGAAAGCGAACTGCAAAGTGCCGTGGCGGAAGTGGTAAAGCAGCAAGCCGCCGCCGGCGTGGACATCGTCAGCGACGGGGAGTTCGGCAAGCCGAGCTGGCTGTATTTGACGCAGCGCGTCAGCGGTTTTGAAACAAGGATGTCGGAACGGCGTTCGCCTGGGTTCCTGGGGGCGGAGCGCGAAGAGCGTTTTGCGGAGTTTTACGACGAAACCGGGCCCCTGGATAAGCGCGGACAGCCATTTCCGCGTGCGGTGTGTGTGGGTCCGGTGGTGCATACCGAGGCGGGGCGCGCGCAGATGCGGCGCGACATCGCCAATTTCAAAGGGGCGCTTAAAAATGTTGCAGTGGAAGAGGCGTTTCTGCCGGTGGTGGCTCCTTGCAGTATGTGGGTGGACTACGAAAACGAGTATTACAAGACCGAAGAAGAGTTCTTATTTGCCGTGGCCGACGCGCTGCATGAAGATTACCAGGCGATTGTCGACACCGGGTTGATCGTGCAGGTGGACGACGCGATTCTCACTAACCTATATGACCGGGTACGGTCGCAAGGGCGTGACTATCGCAAGTGGGTAGCGATGAATATTGAAGCTCTGAATCACGGGCTGCGCGGTATTCCGGAAGACCGCGTTCGCTATCACTTGTGCTGGGGGAGTTGGCCTGGTCCGCACACGAGCGACGTGCCGCTGCGCGAGATCGTGGATTTGCTGGTGAAGGTAAAAGCGCAAGCATATTCGATTGAAGCGGCCAACCCCAGGCACGAACATGAGTGGCAGGTGTGGCGGGACGTGAAGCTGCCGGACGGGAAAATACTTCTGCCCGGCGTGGTGAGCCACGCCATTGCGCACGTGGAGCATCCTTACGTGATTGCGCAGCGCATTACGCGCTTCGCCAATATCCTGGGTCGAGAGAACGTGATTGCCAGCACCGATTGCGGCTTCGCGCAGGCATCGGCGGTAGCGCGGCAGCATCCGTCGATTGTGTGGGCGAAGCTCGAAGCGATGGCGGAAGGGGCTCGAATCGCCTGGCGCGAGGAAGTCAGGGTTTAGCGGCTGCTAGC
>Ga0207694_10003977_pt1 | contig 11653 bp, 8 predicted proteins | sample KBSC34metaG_FD_184353 | JGI IMG/M metagenome (GOLD analysis project Ga0207694, IMG submission 184353) | Corn rhizosphere microbial communities from Kellogg Biological Station, Michigan, USA - KBS C3-4 metaG (SPAdes) (version 2) | ecosystem: Host-associated > Plants > Roots > Rhizosphere > Soil...
GGTCTCTACGAGCACCTGGGTGCCTCCGCCGGCATCCCGGCGTCGGCGGCCGTCACGCAGCGGGACGGGTTCACGCTGGCCTTGCTGGCGATGGGGCGCTTCGGCCGCAGCGAGGCGCGGCTGAAGGCCTACGCGGCCGTGACGCCGCAGCTGACGGTGGCGCGCGTGACGGAGTTCGATGGGCGTGTGTTCACCCACGCCTGGATCGGTCTGGGGGCTCTGGCCGGCCTGGGCCTCAAGGCTGGTCCCGGGCACGTCGTCCTGGAAGTCGACGGGCGCTATCCCACGCGGCGTCCCATCCTCTCAGCCGACGCCCAGCTCGGTTTCCTGCAGGTCCTGGCCGGCTACAGACTCGCCCTGTGAGGTGAGTCCGCGGTGGCTCAGCGAGGCGGCGGTGCCTCGCCGAACCTCGGGCTTTTGACCGCGCGCCGGCGCGAGATCTGGGACTTCTGGCCGGCCCGGTCGGGCGGCACGGCGCGTGCTGATGCGAAGGGGCGGGGGCGATTTGATGCCCTTGAGGGGACGAGCATGTTCGGGGACGGCAAGATCCTGATCGTAGACGACGACCCGATGGTGGCCAGGGCGCTGGGCCGGGTGGTGGGGCGGCTGGGTTCGGTCACGATCGTCAACGACGCTCGGGAGGCCCTGCTGAGGTGTGAGGCCGGCGAGCGCTACGACGTCATCCTTTGCGAGGCCAGGCTCCCCCACCTGACCGGTGCGGCGTTTCACGAGACGCTGGCTCGCTGGGATGCCGAGCAGGCGCGACGTATCGTCTTCATGACCTGGGACATCGCCGGGCCGCCTCAGCAGGAGGAACAGCGCCGGCGCACCGGGAGCGAGACGCTGGAGAAGCCGATCGCCACCGATATGCTGGAGCGCGCGCTGAGGCGCTACCTCGGCTGAAGCAGGCGCCTCGGGCCACGGCACGAGCAGGTCCGCGCGCCGCGGTCCGCGTCGCGGCGGCCACCGTGACGAGCGCGCCGCGTGACGCGCCGTCCGCTATGCTGAAGCCCATGTCCGATGAAGCACCCCGTCTGGGGGATGCCCCGCCCTCAGACGACGCCGGCCCCACGCGCCTGCGTGACGCGGCGGTCGAGCCGGCCCGGCAAACGCTGGCCGAGATCCTCGATCGCCTGCCCACCGATCCCGGCGTCTACGTGATGAAGGATCGGCGCGGCAAGGTCATCTACATCGGCAAGGCCGGCAACCTGCGCAACCGGGTGCGCCAGTACTTCCAGCCCAACACCGGCGACACGCGCCAGTTCGTGCCCCTGCTGGAGGGGATCGTCGGCGACATCGAGACGGTCATCACCACGAACGAGAAGGAGGCGCTGCTCCTCGAGAACACGCTGATCAAGCGTCACCAGCCGCGCTTCAACGTCAACCTGCGCGACGACAAGAACTACCTGGTCCTGCGCCTGGACCCCGCGGGCGAGTGGCCGCGGCTGGAGGTGGTGCGCAAGATCGCCGACGACGGCGCCTACTACTTCGGTCCCTATCACTCGGCCACGTCGTGTCGCGAGGCGCTGCGGGTGGTGAACCGGCACTTCCAGCTGCGCACCTGCACCGATCACGTGCTGCACAACCGCCGCCGCCCCTGCCTGCAGTACCAGATCAAGCGCTGCCCGGCGCCGTGCGTGCTGCCCGTTCCCGCCGAGGAGTACGCCGAGCAGATCCGCGACGTGCGCCTGTTCCTGGACGGCAAGGACGACGAGCTGGTGGCGCGGCTGACCACCCGCATGCGCGACGCCGCCACCAGCACCGAGTTCGAGCGCGCCGCCGCCATCCGCGATCAGCTGCACGCGCTGAAGGTGACGCTGGAGTCGCAGCGGGTGGTGTCGACGGACTTCGTCGACCAGGACGTGCTCGGCTTCCACCGCGACGGTCTGGCCCTGGAGATCGTGGTCATGGCCATCCGCCAGGGGAAGCTGGTGGGCAGCCGCGCCTTCTCGTTCGGCGGCCAGGAATTTCCCGACGGCGAGCTGCTGTCGTCGTTCGTGGGCCTGTACTACGACAGCCCCACGGCGTCGATCCCCGACGAGCTGCTGCTGCCGTTCCCCATCGAGGACGCCGAGCTGAAGGCCGAGTGGCTGAGCGAGCGCCGGCCCCCGCGGCGCCGTCGCGTCGAGGTGCTGGTCCCCCAGCGCGGCGATCGCAAGCGGCTGTCGGACCTGGCGCAGAAGAACGCCGAGGTCAGCTTCAGCACGCGCCGTAACGCGCGCCAGGACACCGAGCTCATGCTGGCCAAGCTGCAGAAGCGGCTGCGCCTGACCAAGCTGCCGCGCGTGATCGAGTGCTACGACATCTCGCACATCCAGGGATTCGCGCCGGTGGCGTCGATGGTCGTGTTCGTCGACGGACGCCCGGAGCGCTCGCGCTACCGCACCTACCGGGTGCGGGGCGCCGAGGGCGTGGCGCCGGGCCGCCGGGCCGGCAACGACGACTTTGCTTCGATGTACGAGGTGCTGTCGCGGCGCCTGCGGCGCGCGCGGGAGGGCGACCCGGGCTGGGAGCTCCCCGATCTGATCGTGATCGACGGCGGCAAGGGGCAGCTGGGCATGGCGCTCGCGGCGGCCCGCGACGTGGGCATCGACGTGCGGCCGGGGCAGGGGCTACTCATGGTGGGCCTGGCCAAAGAGCGCGACTTCGCCGGTGACGACGGTGAAGCCGTCGAGCCTGCGTCCGATGCAGCGCCCGCGGAGACCGCCCCGGAAGCGCTTCCTGTGACGGAGGCCGTGCCAGCGACGGAGGCCGACCCCGCTTCCCCTGTCGCGACCGCTTCCCCGGTCGCGCCCGAGGCATCGGCGAGCACCGACGGCGCGTCCCCCGCTGACCAGGCGGAGACGGTGGCGCCGGCCGAGGAGCTGCCCAGGCGGCGGGGCCGCAAGCCGAAGGGTGACGCCAAGCTCGGGGCGAAAGGCTCCGAGAAGAAGGGAGCCAAGGACGAGCGGGAAGGTCGCCGGCCCGACCGCATCTTCCTTCCCCACGCGAAGGACGCGATTCCCATCCGCCCCAGCAGCGCCGAGATGTTCGTGCTGCAGCACCTGCGCGACGAGGCGCACCGGTTCGCGGTGACGTTCCACCGCCGCCGGCGCGGCAACCTGACCCTGCGCTCGGCGCTGGCCGACGTCCCCGGCATCGGCCCCGGCCGGCAGCGCGCGCTGCTGCGCTACTTCGGCAGCTTGAAGAAGATCAAGGACGCCACGCTCGAGGAGCTGACCACCGTGCCCGGCATGTCGTCGACCGCCGCAGCGGCGGTGGTCGCCTATCTCGGAACCCCGGCGGCCGCGTCGGCGACCGCCCCCGCCACCGAGGAGGCCCCCGGCGAAGAGGCGGAAGAGGAAGTGCTGGAGAGCGCCTTCGCCGAGCTGGAGGACGAAGGGGTCGGCGACGAGGCGAGCAGCGACGCGACCGCCAGCCCGGTCGATTGAAGCGGGCTACACCCGCTTCCCCAGGATCAACAGATCCCGCTCCACCCCGTCGAGCACCGCCACGCGCGGCAGGTGGCCCCAGCGCGCGAAGCCGAACCGCTCGCACAGCGCGACGCTGCGCTGGTTGTGGGCGAACACGAATCCGAGCAGGGTCGTCAGGCCGAGCTCCGGGGCGCGCGCGATGGCCTCGGCCAGCAACGCCTTGGCGATTCCGCGGCCCTGGGCGCCATCCGCCACGTATATGCCCACCTCGACGGTCGCGCCGTAGGCGGGCCGGCCATAAAACTTGGACAGGCTCAGCCAGGCGACGACAATCCCCTCCTGCTCGTAGACCCAGACCGGGTGGCGGGCGTCCCGGTCCACCAGCCAGGTTCGCCGGGACTCCTCGGTGACGGGCGTGGTGTCGGCGGTCGCCTCGCGCCCGGGGATGGCCTGGTTGTAGATGCGAACGATCGCCGGAAGATCGGACTCGCGGGCGTCCCGGATCATGGCCCGGCGATTATAGGCCGGTGGCCAGGCGCCGATGTAGCAAACTTGACGCCCATATAGGTGAAGGTAGCCTATGTAGGATATTTCATGATGCCGATGGGGGCTGGCAAAGGATCGTAGCTCCGATTCGGGCCACTTGGAACGGGAAGGACCGCATAAATCATGGCAGCCAAAGGACATTCTGAGTCGCGGGGCAGGGGATCGTCGGGCCGTCGACACGAGATCCTGGGGATCTTCCTGCTCGCGTTCGGCCTGTTTTCCGGTCTGTCGATGCTGGCGATGCACGCCGGCCGGACCGGGATGATGGGCCCGGGGGGCGCCGCCACGGCGTCCGGCCTGTACGCGCTGTTCGGGATGGCGTCTTACCTGGTGATCTTCGGGATGCTCGCCCTGGCGCTCCGTTCGTTTCGGGGGCGCTCGCTGGTCGCGGGCCTGACCGAGGGGCTGGGCTGTCTGTTCTTGATGGGCGCCGTCACCGTGCTGCTGCACCTGCCGTTCACCGGCCGCGCGCACGCGATGCGGGGCGGTCCGGGTGGGTTGATGGGCGAATGGCTAGGCGAGCTGGCCTCGGGCTTCATCGGGCCGATCGGCGCGGCGCTGGCGGCGACGGCGATGCTGTTCGTGACCCTGCTGCTGGTGACCGACATTCGCATGTCCGAGGTGGTGGTCGTGCTGGGGTGGGCCACCCGGGCGGTGCGGCGCGGGGCCTGGACGGGGCTGTGCGCGCTGGGCCGCTTGATCGTCGCCATGTTCCCCGAGCGCCACGAGTCCGAGTCGGCCGCCGACGACGAAGAGGACGAGGCGCTGAGCGCCCGCGCGCCGCGCGCGTTGCTGGGCGAGGCGGAGGACAGCGAGAAGCCGCGCGGGCGCTCGCAGCGTGACGCGGCCCTGGCCATCCCCATGGCCATGGCCGCCGACGAGACCGACGGCGTGCGCGTGGGCGACGCGCGCGCCTATTCCAGCGAGATCGAGGACCCCCGGGCGGCCATGGCCGCGGTCGTGGCCGAGGTGGCCGCCGTCGAGGACGTGCCGGCGTCGCCGGCCCCCTCGTTCGAGCGGGTTCCTGCGGACGAGCGGGACGTGGACGTGCACGCCGCCGACGACGAGGAGGCGGAGCCGTACGTCATCGAGGAGCGTCCCGCCGTGGCGCTGGTGCCGAACGAGTCCCGGGCCGAGGCAGCAGCGGCGGCCGGCCCGATCATCGTCGAGCCCGCCTGGCGCACCCGCCTGCGCGAGCGCGAGCAGGCCAGCAAGGACGCCGCGAAGGACGCCGCCGCGCGCAAGGCCGACGCCGCCGACGGGCCGTCGTTCATCAAGCTGAAGGACGGCGCGTACCAGCTCCCCAACACCGAGCTGCTCGAGTACCTGCCGCCCCAGGGCAACGACACCGACAAGGCGGCGCTGTACGAGATGGCCGAGCGCCTGGAGCAGGCCATGTCCAACTACGGCGTGCGCGGCAAGGTGAAGGAGATCCACATGGGTCCCGTGGTGACCATGTTCGAGTTCGCGCCCGCTCCCGGCACGCGCACGGGCAAGATCGCCAACCTGGAGAAGGATCTGGCCATGGCGCTGGAGGCCCAGGCCGTCCGCATCGTGGCGCCCATCCCCGGCAAGGCGGTGGTCGGCGTCGAGGTGCCGAACAAGACGCGCGAGATGGTGTACCTGCGCGAGATCCTCGAGGACGACTGCTTCACGAAGGCGAACTCGAAGCTGCAGATGGCGCTGGGCAAGGACATCAAGGGCGCGCCGGTGAGCGTGAACCTGGCCAAGATGCCGCACCTGCTGGTGGCCGGCACCACCGGCTCGGGCAAGTCGGTCGCCGTGAACGGCATGATCGCCAGCCTGCTGTACAACGCCACGCCGGAAGAAGTCCGCTTCATCATGGTCGACCCGAAGATGCTGGAGCTGTCGATCTACGAGGGGATCCCCCACCTGCTGTTGCCGGTGGTGACCGATCCCAAGAAGGCGAACCTGGCGCTGCGCTGGGCGGTCGACGAGATGGAGCGGCGCTACGAGCTGCTGGCCAAGGCGGGGGTCCGCGACATCACCAGCTACAACATGAAGCTTGAGGCCGAGCTGACCAAGGCCGCCGACAAGAAGGCCGCGTCGGCGGTGGGGCCGACGGGTAAGAAGAAGCTGAAGGTGATGATCACCGGTCCGGACGGCAAGGATCAGGAGATCGAGCTGGCGCCGGACGACGCGACGACCACGGTCGGCGAGTCGATGCGGGGGCTGTCGCCCGCCGACGACGCCGACGGTGTGGTGGAAGAGGGCCGCGATCCGCTGGATCCCGAGGAGGTGTCGGGACAGGCCGCCGCCGCGCAGTTTGCTCAGGAAGCGCAGCAGGCGGGGGCCGAGGCGCCGGGCGCGCCGCCGAAGAAGCTGCCCTACATCGTCATCGTCATCGACGAGTTCGCCGACCTGATGATGGTGGCGCCCAAGGACGTCGAGACCTCCGTCGCCCGCATCGCCCAGAAGGCGCGCGCGGCCGGCCTGCACCTGATCCTGGCCACCCAGCGACCGTCCGTGGACGTCATCACGGGCCTCATCAAGGCGAACTTCCCCAGCCGCATCGCCTTGCAGGTGGCGTCGCGCATCGACTCGCGCACCATCCTGGACCAGCCGGGCGCCGACACGTTGCTCGGCAACGGCGACATGCTGTTCTCGGATCGCGGCCTGAAGCTGCGGCGCGTGCACGGGGCGTTCCTGAGCGACGACGAGGTCCATCGGGTGGTCGACCACCTGAAGACGCAGGCCAAGCCGGTCTACGACATGGACATCCTGAAGCCGCGCGAGGAAGACGCCGAGGACGGCGGCGCGCCGCCCGACGACTTCCACGACGATCTGTACGACCAGGCGGTCGCCATCGTCTGCGAGACGCGGCAGGCCTCGGTGTCGTACATCCAGCGCCGGCTGCAGATCGGTTACAACCGGTCGGCGCGGCTGGTCGAGCAGATGGAGCGCGACGGCATCGTGGGCCCGGCGAACGGGGCCAAGCCGCGCGAGATCCTGGCGCCGCCGGGCGAGTACCTGCAGCAGGCCGGGTAGGGACGTGAATACCGGCCGCCGGACCGGCCGTCCCACTGTCATCGCCTCGCCGGTTCGGTCCGCTCTCCGGCAACGCCTACACCACGTAGAATGAACCGCTCATGACCGCCCTCACTTCGATTGTTCTCGCTCTCTCCGTTGCGCTGGCCGGTGAGGCGCCTCCGGCGCCGGGGGCGCGGCTGGACCTGCCGGTGGTGGTGGAGAAGGTGCAGAAGCGGTACGACGGGGCGGCGGACTTCCGGGCGGCGTTCAACCAGACGCTGACCAACGCCACGTTCAAGCGGCGCTCGTCGTCGACCGGCGAGGTGCTGCTGAAGAAGCCGGGGCGGATGCGCTGGAACTACAAGACGCCCGAGGCGAAGGCGTACGTGTCGGACGGGGACACGCTGTGGCTGTTCGAGCCCGAGGACAAGCAGGCGTTCAAGCAGGATCTGAAGGGCTCCCAGCTGCCCGCGGCGCTGGCCTTCCTGACCGGCAAGGGCAAGCTGTCCGAGGAGTTCGACATCACCATCGCCAAGGATCCGCCCGTGGGCACCAGCCGCGACTACGTGCTGGCGCTCTCGCCCAAGCAGCCTCAGGCGCAGGTGAAGTCACTGCTCTTCGTGGTGGACCCGGACACGTTCTTCGTGCGCGAGACGTTCATCGTCGACGCGCAGGGCAACTCGAACGACATCCTCTTCAGCGACGTGAAGATCAACGTCCGCTTGCCCGAGGGCACCTTCCACTTCACGCCCCCCGCCGGCACCCGCATCGTCGACACCAACAAGATGCGTTAGGGGGGCCGAGCCCCCCGCGCGTCTCAAAAGGAGAACGTCAGGCCAGCGGTGCCGCCCTTCATCGAAGGGGCGGGGGCGAACAGGAAGGACATGTTCGTGCCGGTCTCGGGCGAGACAGGCTTCTGCTCGGTCGTGCTGTTGCGCGCCTTGTAAGCCGGGTAGCCGATGACGACAGCGGTAATCAGGGCCACGCCGCCGGCGATGTAGCAGATGTTGGCGCCCAGGGCGAGCTTGTCGCCCTTGTTGGCCAGCGAATCGAGCTGGGCCTGATAGTTCGCCTTGTCGCTGTTCGAGGTGCTGGGCGGCCCCTGGTGGACCTTGTTGTTGTAGTCGTTCTGGACCGAGTGCTCCCAGAAGCTGAGCCCCAGGCCGGCCACCACGACGACGGCGGCGCCGATGCCCAGCGACTTGGCGATGGTCCAGCGCTTGTCGGCTGCCTCGGCGGACATCGGCTTGTCGGCCGGGGAGACCGGCACGGCGTCGGCGGCGCCGACCGAGACGACCTCTTCCTCTTCGCCCGCCACCGAGACCGGCTTGGACAGGCTCTTGCCGTTCGGGAACACCACCTCGACGATGTAGTCGCCGGGCGGGATCTTGTTGATGGTGCGGGGCGCGACGCCGAAGTAGCGGCCTTCGAGGTAGACCTTCACCTTCTCCTTCTTGGGCGCGTTCACCGTGATCTTGCCCTTGCCACTGCGGGCGCCGGCGAAGGAGACGTTCCCCTCGGCGTCGGCCTTCGGGCCCTCGCCCGACTCACTGGTGTCGGCGATCGGCCGCGGGCGTTCGACGTCGCCCGCCTGCTGCGCCGCGGGAGAGTCGGCCTTGGGGGTCTCCGAATCGGCGGCAGCCGCCGTATCCTCGGCCGGCTCCGAGGCCTTCTTCTTCTTCGCCTCGGCCGGTCCGGCGAGCGCGACGATCGCGCAGGCGATCAGGCCGGCGAGAACAGTGGAACGGGACACAGAGTGCGCCATGGCTCGAATCCTGGTTGAGGTTGCGGGCGTACAGATCGGCACGTCGTTCCGGATCTTCCCGGCCCTGGGTTTTTCGGGGCTGGGTCGGGGGGAGACGATACTGGCGTCACGAGCAGAGAGTCAACCGCCATCGACGCGAAAAGCATCATTTTGTGCAGGCGGAATGCGCCGTTGGCGCGCGCGGGAAAGCGGTTGCGCGATGCTGCCAGGCACGCGACGATTGACGAAAACATGACCACCCACGCACGACGGTTCTCCCTGGTGACACCCTGGCGGCCTGCATTCGCTCCCCGCGTGGCCGCCCGCGCCCTGGCCCTGGTCGCGGCGCTGACCGCCGGGCATGGCTGCGCCATGCTGAACAACCTGGGCCTGCCGGCCGAGAAGGTCGTGGCGCCCAGCATCGTCTACCAGGGGGCCACGCTGGTGCAGGCGCCCGCCCAGCGCAAGCTGGCGGCGTACTACTGCCCCGACGTCGTGCAGTCGCCCTTCGGCTTCAAGGGCGGCTCGACCGTCATCTGTCAGGGTTTCTTCGGCGCCCGGCCGGCCCCGCTGGAGATGGAGGTGGCGTTCGACCTGGCGTTCAAGGTGAAGAACCCGAACAAGATCCCCCTGCCGCTAGGGGACGTCCTGACCGCCATCACCGCCTTCCCCAGCGCCACGAACCAGCGCCTGGGCGCGGCCTGCGTTCACCTGTGCGCACCCGGCCAGGCGGGGTGCACCCCGGCGACGAACGCGAACACTTGCCAGGCGTCGTCCCACGACGTCCGCTCGCGGTCTGACTTCGAGACCGCCGCGGTCGACCTCATCGTCTCCAAGGGCATCGCGGCGGCGATGGGCCAGCCGCTGACGTTCACGGCGCCCCAGATCTCGGCCGCCAGCGAGCTGGACGTGATCGTTCGCTTCAGCTTCGGCCCCGAGCCGCTGCTGGCCACGCTGCGCCAGCTTGCCTTCCAGTCGATCCACGAGCTGGAGGCGGGCCGCCCCATCAGCTTCACGATCCCGTTCAACGTGGAGGGGACCATCTGGTTCGACGCCGGATCTTTCGGCCGGCTGGAGGTTGGCTACGGCCCGGTGGCGGGCACGTTCGTGCTGCCGGTGCAGGATCTGGTTCCCAGTCAGGTGGCGTCGTTCGCGCCCGCGGTCGCGCCTGCGCCGGTCGGCGCGCCTGCGCCGGCTACCGCGGCGGCGGTGGCTCCGGCGCCGCGGGCTGCCGCGCCCGCGGCGGGTGCTCCGCCGTCGGCCGCGCCACCGGCTGCCGCTCCGCCAGCCGCTCCGCCACCGCGCTGAGCGCGAGGCGGCTTGCTCAGTGCACCCGCGAGCCGGGCGGAGGGGCTGCCGGAGGAGCAGCGGCCGGGGGTGGAGCGGAAGGAGGAGCCGCGGAGCGGGCCGCCGCAGGCGCCGGGCTGACGGGACCGGTGGCCACGGGCAGGATGGTCAGGCGCTGCCGGATGCGGGCGTAAGGCGCCGCGCCCAGCTCGACGGCGGCCAGGTGCTGCTGGGCGATGAACCCGTTCACGTGGTTGATGCGGTCCTGCGTGGGTGGGTGATCGGACAGGTAGGCCATGATGCCGGTGGTGTCGCCGGTCTGCTGCATCAGGCGCTGGAAGAACGTGACCAGGCCGTGCGGATCGTAGCCGGCGCCGGCCGCGTAGCGCGCGCCGTACTCGTCGGCCTCGGTCTCGTCCTGGCGCGAGTGCGCGAGCAGCAACCCCTTCGCGGCGATCCCCGACGCGAGCTGCGAGATCAGCCCCGGGTTGTCGCCGGTCGCCATCGACACGACCGCGTCCAGACCGTACGCCGCCACCAGCGACCGCGCCGCGTGGCGCGCCACCACGTGCCCCGTCTCGTGCGCCATCACGCCGGCCAGCTCGGCCTCGTTCTGCGCCATCTCGAGCAGACCCCGATACACGTACAGGTATCCGCCCGGCGTCGCGAACGCGTTCACCGTCTTGCGGTCGTCGATGACGTAGACCTGCCAGCTGACGTCGGGCCGGTCGCGCTTGCCCAGGGTGATGACCTTGTCGGCGACGGCGCGCACGTAGCCGACCACCTCGGGGTCGGTCATGTACACGACGCCCTGCTTGGTCTCGAGGTCGGTCTTCAGCTGCAGGCCCAGCTGGTTCTCCTGATCGCTGGAGATCAGCACCTTGGCGACGTCGCCTTCCATCTGGCGCGTGGTGCTGGTCGCGCAGGAGCACACCTGAGTTAGCGCCAGAAAACAGCCAATAGGAAGCCAAAGGGATATCGGGTGAACAGACATTCGAGTGCAAACGCTAACACAAAACCGGCGGCGGGCGGCGAACTGGAGTTCGTCTGACCAGTTCGACGCCCGCCGGCACTTTCTTCGGCATCAACATCTCGGCTGGCGGGCGTCCCCTCGTCCTGAAAGTTCGGTTCTTCCCCCACGGCCGGGACGCCGGCGCCGAGTCGCGGCTGGGAGACCGCCTACGCCCGAACATTTCGAATCGGATACTATGATGCGTCAGAAGTGACAACGTCCATAGACGTTTCCGGGCGTTTGGACGTAGCGAATACGAGGTCCAGTATACGAATCAACCTCGTGAAGCGAATTCCCGCACCAAGTTATCCAATATGCTTGAGTACTATCCATCAGATAGGCAGAGATTACCGAATAGGCACTTCTCATGACAAACGAGGGGTTGATTGTATCGATATCGACGAGGTTACGCGCTCCCCCGTTTGTGTTGAAGCACATGTAGTTTCCGGCAAAAGAAGCGGCATCATTCAACACAAGAGCTGACCCGTGCCAACAGGTTTCCACTGAAGCAGCGCTTTGATCGCGAACTAGACCCAATGCCGTTCACTTAGCGGCTCGCGGTGCGGAGCGCTTGCGGTCGTAGTTGCTCATTTTGAGCTTCACGAGGCGGGGATAGGAGCGTTCTGGTCGACGTGGGGGTAGGACCAGGCGTTTGAGCTG
>Ga0207694_10003990_pt1 | contig 11633 bp, 11 predicted proteins | sample KBSC34metaG_FD_184353 | JGI IMG/M metagenome (GOLD analysis project Ga0207694, IMG submission 184353) | Corn rhizosphere microbial communities from Kellogg Biological Station, Michigan, USA - KBS C3-4 metaG (SPAdes) (version 2) | ecosystem: Host-associated > Plants > Roots > Rhizosphere > Soil...
CTCAACGTCGTGCGCGCGCATCATCTGAATCAGGCAAAGGAACAGAAATGAACATCAATCAGAGCCCAAAGATAGTGCCCATCTCCTCCGGCCATCTAACGGAGGTCCAGTTTGGCGAGTTGCTGGACGGCACCAAAGATAACGTGGTGAACAAAACTGACCGCGCCCTCTCGCCGGCGGAAGAGCATCTGCTTACCTGTGCGCAGTGCGCGACGGAACTTGCCACCCTGCGCGAGGCGCTGGTCCTGTTTCGCGAGGTCAGCACTGCCTATGCGGAATCCGAACTGCGCAATATCCCGCGGGTCGAGCTTCCGGCGCGGCGTGCGCGCATGTTCACGCTGCGGCCTGCGTACTTCGCTGCGGCAGCAGCCTTGCTGCTGGCGTCCTTCATTCCAATCCAGATGCTGCACCAGCGTGCCCAGAAGGCTGCACAGCAGGCTGCCAGCGCAACCGCCGCAACCAATTTCGAGCGGTATGCTTCGGAGTCCAACGAGGCGCTGCTGGATGACGTGAACAATGCGGCCTCGGCCTCAGTGCCGGACTCCATGCAGGCGCTCGCCGACCCCATGGGCACGAACGATCTCTCCGTCCAGAAATCCAACCAAAGGAAAGACTAACCATGCTCGCTCTCTCTGCTCGTACCGCAACCCTTACTCTCGCCGGATTGGCGCTCACCGGCACGCTGGCCCTCTCACAGCCTGCGCCTGGTGCTGCCCCCGCGCCCGCTGCCGGCGCTCAGGCGCCTGCTCCTCCTCCGCGCCGGGTGCGGACGATGCCGCAAGGGGAGATGCACGGTGCTATGGAACACGGTCCCATGCCGCATGGCGCGATGATGTCGCATGGCGGGTTCGGTGGTGGTTCAGGCCACTTTGGCGGAATGGAGATGGGCGGCTTCCACATGGGGCCGGGCGGCATGTGGTGGAAGGATTCGCACATCGTGGAGCGGCTTTCACTCACCGCCGACCAGACCAAGAAGATGGACGACATTGTCGAGCAAAGCCGCCTGCAGCTGATCGACCTGCGGGCCAACCTCGAAAAGCAACAGGTACTGCTCAGCCCGCTGATGGATGCCAATCCGGTGGATGCGGCGAAGGCCTCCGCGCAGATCGACAAGGTAGCCAATGCCCGCGCCGACCTCGAGAAGGCCAACGCCAAGATGCTGCTCTCCATCCGCGGCGTGCTCACGCCGGACCAGTGGACCAAGCTGCATGAGCGTCCCGCGCCTCCCGCACAGGGGACAGCTCCAGCCGGCGCGCCAGGCGCATCAGGGCCGGGTGCAGGTGGACGCTGGCGTGGTGGGCGTCCCGGTGGCCCCGGTGGCAATGGTATGGAGAACGTCGTCCCGGCGACCGGCCCTCAGTAGACATACTCACAGAAGAAAGCAGGGCGCTCTTTGGAGCGCCTTTCTTCTTGTTGGATAGATATGCACCCACACCCGTAGCCTGCAAATTTCTCAGCCGCACGGTATTGCGAGCCGTGCTTCGCTGCGTATGATGGGTGCGCGCTCTTCAGCTTATCTTGCAAGGAGTTTCACCGGATGCCCGACGCGCCAGCGATCAAACTAGCTAATCCCGCCCCTCTTGGTCTTGCCGGCTTCGGCCTCACCACCGTCGTTCTCAGTGCTGTCAACGCCGGCTTGTTGCCGCATGAGGCGGTCGCCGCCATCGTGCCGCTGGCCTTTGCCTTCGGCGGCGTGGCGCAGATCGTCGCCGGCACCCTCGAGTTCAAGACCGGCAATACCTTCGGCATGGTGGCCTTCACGTCGTACGGCCTTTTCTGGTGGTGGTTTGCGCTGCTGCAATGGACAGTTGGCGCGGGCTGGCTGAAGGCTCCGCCGGCGGTCGCTGTGGCCACAACGCTGCTGATGTGGGGCGTCTTCACCGCGTTGCTATGGATTGTCAGCTTCCGGCTGAGCAGGGCGGTCTGGAGCATCTTCCTGCTGCTGACGATTACGTTCTTCCTGCTGGCGGCGGCGGACTTCGGCCACATGACGTCCAAACCGGGCGGCTGGTTCGGGCTGCTCACAGGCATCGACGCGCTGCTGGTAGCGTTCCTGGAGATACTGAATGCGACGGCGGGCAGGGAAGTCATCTCGCTGGGAAAACCGCTCGTGAACTAAGCGATGTTCGCAAAATGGAAGGGCCGGAGGATAGCCTCCGGCCCTTCCATTTCGTCTGAACTTGCCCGTTACTTCTTACTCTTCACTGCCTCCTGCGCGACGGCTACGCCGTTGGCGGGAGCAGCCGGCACTTCGGCGGCAACCGACGCCGCGCCCAACCCCATCTTCTTGCGCAGTTCGCCGTCGATCCTGGCGAAGACGTCTTTGTTCTCCTTCAGGAAGCCGCGGACGTTCTCGCGGCCCTGGCCGATGCGCTCGCCGGCATAGGAATACCAGGCGCCGGACTTCTCGACAATGTTGTGGGTGACGGCGAGGTCCAGCGTGTCGCCCTCGCGTGAGATGCCCTCGCCGTAGAGGATGTCGAACTCGGCGTCGCGGAAAGGCGCGGCGACCTTGTTCTTGACGACCTTAATCTTGGTGCGCGAGCCGACGACGACGTCGCCTTCCTTCACTGCGCCGATGCGGCGGATGTCGATGCGCATGGAGGAGTAGAACTTGAGCGCCTTGCCGCCGGTGGTGGTCTCCGGGTTGCCGAACATGACCCCGATCTTCTCGCGAATTTGATTGATAAAGATGAGGCAGGTGCGGGACTTGGAGACGGCGCCGGTGAGCTTGCGAAGGGCCTGGCTCATCAGGCGGGCTTGCAGGCCCATCTGGGCCTCGCCCATCTCGCCGTCCAGCTCGGCCTTGGGGACGAGGGCGGCGACGGAGTCAACGACGAGGACGTCGATGGCGCCGGAGCGGACGAGGGCCTCGACGATTTCAAGTGCCTGCTCGCCGTAGTCGGGCTGCGAGACGAGGAGGTTGTCCACATCGACGCCGAGCTTCTTGGCATAGCCGGGGTCAAGGGCGTGTTCGGCATCAACGAAGGCCGCCAAGCCGCCGGCTTTCTGGGCCTCGGCAATAATCTGCAGAGTGACGGTCGTTTTGCCGGAGGACTCAGGCCCGTAGATCTCAATGACACGGCCGCGGGGAACGCCGCCCACGCCGAGCGCGCCGTCGAAGGAGATGGAGCCGGTGGAGATGACCGAGATGGGCACGACGGCTTCTTTGGAGCCGAGGCGCATGACGGAGCCCTTGCCGAACTGCTTGTCGAGTGCTGAAAGGGCTGCTTCTATTGCCTTGTTGCGGTCATCGGCCACGGTGCGAGTCTCCTCGGTGGAATCGGTGGAAAGTCATCGAACGGATGATAGCACCGATTTCGCTCAAGGCGAAGAAATATCGAATAGCCTGCATCAGACACCGAAGACCCCTCCCCTATAAAACTGAGGCTGTAATTGAAAATAAAAGGCTTACGGAGCGTAATTGATAACAAAGGGCTTGCATATCAATTTCTGAAAACGAAGGGTTTGCGGCTCTTTTTCCTCACTTCCGCCAAAGATGAAAGCCCAGCTATCTGCTGGGCCTTCGTGACACTTTCTGTTAATTCAATTTTAGCAGGCGGGGCATGATTTTTGATCGTTGCATCTCGCTGCTGCAGCGTGGGATGGAAGATTTTGTTTGACAGGAGTTCCGGCCAGGCAGATCTGTAGTTGCTAGTTGGCGCGGCTCACACTGAAGCCACTGGAGGCAACCTGGGGGCCCTTAGGCTCGAAGTAGTTGGCGTCCCAGAGAGCCTTATAGAAGTTGCCGGTGAGTTCGGCGGCGTGGGGGCCGAAGCTGGGGCGGCCGCCTTCGATGAAGATGACGGTGACGATCTGGCCGGCGGGAGTGTTGGCGTAGCTGGCGAACCAGCCGAAGCGCGTGCCCGAGTCAGAGCAGGTGCCGGTCTTGCCCATCACCGGGAACTCCTTGAAGCCGGTACGCAGGGAACGTGCGGTGCCCCAGTTGACGGCGCCTTCCATGCCGTCGCGCATCTCGGGCACGAGCGGCGCGATGTCCAGCGTGCGCTTGACCATGGGCTGGAAGCTGGCGACTTCCTGCGCCGACTGCGGATGTTGCAGATAGAAGAGCGTGCCGCCGTTGGCCATGGCGGAAACCAGCGCACCCAGTTGCAGGGGCGTCATGGAGATGCTCTCGCCGAAGCTGCACATCCGGCCTACGCCGCCCTTGGACTCAGGCAGCGGCTGGTCGGGGTAGATGCCGAGCTGCTCACCGGGGATGTTATAGCCGGCGAGCTCGCCGAGGCCGAACTCATTAGCGTAGTGCTTCACGCGCGGAAAGCCGAGCTGGCGGCCGAGAGTTTCAAAGTAGGGATTGATGGACTTCGCCAGCGCCGTGGTCAGGTTCATGGAGTAATGGCCGCCAAGATTCACCATGGTGTCCTTGGTGATGAGGCCTTCGTCGAGCGCGGCGAGCGAGACAGCGAGCTTGATGGTGGAGCAGGGCTCAGCGCCGGAGGAGAGCGCGAGCTTCTGGTTGACCATGGCGAGTATCCGGCCCGTGGAAGGATCAATGGCCACAGCGGTCCCGTTCATGTTGCCGAGCGCCTGAATGGCAGCCTGGCGGACGATGGGGTCTTCCCCGGCGGTGATGTCGCCTGAGGTGGGGTCGTTTACGAACGAAACGCCGGTGAAGCGCTCAACATAGCGGTGGCGGCGCGAGCGGCTGGTGGTAAGGGCTGCCCGGGTGAGATGGGCGCGGGACGTAGTGGTGCGTACAGAGGCAGTGCGGACGCGCGCAGTGGCAGCGCCTGGCCGATGTCCGACGGCCTTCCGGTGCGAGACCGGGCGGCTATGCGTAACCGTGGCAGCCGCGTGCGCCGTGGCAGGCGTAAAGCCCGCGAGAAGGACAAAGAGAAGAAGGCAGATCAGATTTCGAAAGTTGAAGCAGTCGTTCCGGCCCATGTGCTTTTGTTTCTCCCGAGGGGTGTAATGCTCAAGCCGGTCGTTGCCGGCGGTCGATTCTTCGTACCCTATCGTTCGATCATGCGCGCCGGTCAAAGTCACCCAGACAACGGGTTCGGCTTAATTGATTCAAAATTGCCAGCCGCTCCAGGGCCATAGCCCGGAGGTGCTATCTGGCAGACACAAAGCAACCATCAGGCCCGCGCGTTCTGTGACCTGAGGCGAAAGTGCCGCAGAATCAATCAGCGTCTATGGTTCGATTCGCCAGCACCCAGCTCTTCTTATAGACCCGGAAAAGGGTCAAATGTGACGGTCCCAACAGCATACCCGGGCGATCCTGTTTGCGGCAGCCTTTTCTTCGTAACAGCCTGTCACAGCAGCTCAGTGGCTGCGGCGAAGGAACGCCGGGATATCCAGTTCATCGGCATCGCTGGTCGTGACTTCAGCCACGCCGCGCTGCTCGCGGGCAATACCCCCCGAATGGGGGACGCCAGAGTCCTCGCGAGCACCTGCGCGCGCCGAGGCGCGAAAGAAGTCGTCATCAAAGACAGACGCGGCTACAGGCACGAGTTCCGGCTCGCGGACTGCGTCTTCCTGCGCGATGAAGCTCTGACCCTGTGTCGCCTCAATCTCTTCGATGGAGAGAGCAGGGGCAACATCGTCCGCTGGGTCGTCAATCTCCTGAGGGCTGATCCAGATGCGACCGGCGTGCAGCTTGCCTTCGTGGCCGGCATCCTCTGCGGGTGCAGCTACCTTCTTGACTCGCGACGCAGGCTGCTCCGCCTTCAGTTCGCGTTCCTCGCTCGCGAACAGGGCAGCAGATTCAGGCTTGGCGGCACGACCGCGGATGGGGACTTGGTAGTCAGACAGAGTGGTTGCTTCGGAGATCATCCGCGCGCGGCGATCCGGCATGTCTTGCTTGAAGCCCGTGGCGATGACCGTGATCTTGACCTCGTCCTTCATGCGCTCATCCTGCACCGCGCCGAAGATGATGTTGCAGTCCTCGTGAGCGGCGTTCTGGATGATGGTGGAGGCCTCGTTGACTTCGCTCAGCTTGAGCGTCGAGGAGCCAGTAATGTTGATGAGGATGCCGCGCGCGCCGTCGATGGCGCCGGCCTCCAGCAGTGGACTTGCCATGGCCGCCATCGCAGCGTCCATCGCCCGGTTCTGGCCGCGGCCCACAGCAGTGCCCATCACGGCGTAGCCCATGCCGGCCATGGTGGTTTTCACGTCGGCGAAGTCGCGGTTGATTACGCCGGGGATGGTGATGATGTCCGAGATGCCCTGCACGCCCTGGCGAAGCACATCGTCGGCGATGCGGAAGCTCTCGAAGAAGCCCGCGTCCTTGGCCACGGCAAGCAGCTTCTCGTTGGGGATGACGATGAGGGTGTCGACGGACTCGAGCAGCTCCTGCATGCCGCGCTCGGCCTGCACCATACGGCGCTTGCCTTCGAAGGCGAAGGGCCGGGTGACAACAGCGACGGTGAGCGCGCCCATCTCAGAGGCCAGCGAAGCGATCACCGGCGCAGCGCCGGTGCCGGTTCCGCCGCCGAGGCCGGCGGTGACGAACACCATGTCCGCGCCTTCGAGCGCCTCGATGATCTTGTCGGAGTCTTCGAGCGCCGCGCGGCGGCCCACGTCGGGGTTCGCGCCGGCGCCGAGGCCGCTGGTGAGCTTGACGCCGAGTTGGAGCTTCACGGGAGCATTCGAGAGCTGGAGGGCCTGCGCGTCGGTGTTGGCGGAGATGAACTCGACGCCCTTTACGCCCGCGGCGATCATGCGGTTGACGGCGTTGTTGCCTCCGCCACCCACGCCGATCACCTTGATCTTGGCGCCTGCCGGCGTCTCGTCCTCATATTGAATGCGGAGGTCGTCCATCTCGCCCATCGTGTGCTGCTCCCTTGGTGAATCTGCTGCGCGCGGCTTCACGGTGCGGCCTGCGCGGCGCGTCTTTTCCGTTCGAGAATCAGAATTCGGAAATCGCATTTGCAAATCGCAAACCTCGAAGCCCCGATGCCCGGTCCCGGTTAACTCATCTTGCACTGCGGTGCGCTGTGAAGAAATACGCGAGTGTGTGAAGGAACCACGAGAGGTACTTCTTTTCGGCCGATCATCGAGAGCGCGATCTGCAATTGGTATTCGAGAACTTCCATCGCAGACAGCGTAGACTCGGAGACCATGCCAATCGCAAAGCTCACCGTTGAGATTGCCATCCCGCATGCGCAGTCCATCAAAGACCGCCGGCAGGTGGTGCGGTCCATGAAAGATAAGCTGCGGCATGGCTTCAACGTGTCCGTCGCGGAGCTGGACGATGCAGCGCTGTGGAACCGTGCCACGCTCGGGTTGGCTGCGATCTCGAACTCGACGGAGTATCTAGCTGGACAGATGCGTGAGGTCGACGACGCGCTGAATCGGTTGGCCGCCTCGCTGGGAGCAGAGATCGTCGATTCGTGGGTGGAGATGCTGGGCGAATAGGCCAGGACAGATAGATATGTGTGGCGTAGCTCGCACCGGTTAGGGCGGAGCTACTCAGCAAACAAGCGTTGCGCTGCCACCAGAGACTCTGGTGTATCGATGTCGAGCTCGCCATACTCGAGCGGGACAGTGCGGGCGTTACGCAGCAGCTCTCTCGCACCGGCGTCGCCGCTGAGTTGAGCCAGCGCAGCGGAGCATGAGGCAGGGAAGTATGCGGGAACACCGTTGCGGCCGGCATATGTAGAGGCCGTGATCTCGCCGGATGCGGCGAGCACGCGCAGGTGGTTCGGGGTGACAGCGGGCTGGTCGCAGGTCATGAGAATTGCGCCTGCGGGTCGGCCCTCCCGCGGGAAGTTACGAAGCGCGTCGATTCCTTCGCGTATCGACGAAGCCATGCCTTCGCGCCATTGCTCATTGACGACGATGTGCGCATTGGGAAGTGGACAGGCGGCGCGAATGTGCTCTGATTCCGCTCCTAGGATAACGAGGATCGGGGAGCACCCGGCCTCCTGCGCAATGCGAACTGTGCGGGCGAGGAGGGTTTCACCCTTGAGCATCACGAGTTGCTTGGGCTGGCCGAGGCGGGTGGAGGCTCCGGCGGCAAGGATGATGGCGGCGGTAGAGTCCATTTACTTCGCGGTTGTATCCGCGGGTTCCAGCGCGCACTGGGCCTGGAGGTAGCGCGAGGCCCCACCTTCGGCAATGTGTTCGGTGACGCGCGCGGGGGTGAGCTTGCGCGAGGTTGGCAGGCGTCCCTGGATGTGCGCCTGCACCTCGGCGATGATGGCCAGCGCGATTGCCTCGGCACCGTCGCCGCCGAGGTCCAGGCCGACGGGAGCGGAGACGCGGGCGCAGCATTCGTCGATGGAGATATTGAGGGAGGCCGCGGCTTCACAGATCAGCAGGCTGGAGCGATGCGCCGCGCCGAGCAGGCCGATGTAGCCGGGAATCTCGGATGAGTTTGGGTGCCTGGCGTCGGGATCGCGCAGGGGCGCGAGCAGTTGCGTAAGCAGTGCGCGGTCCTGCTCATAGCTGTGGGTCATTAGGATGACGGCGTCGTTTGAGCGCAGGAAGAACTCGTCGAGCGATGCGGTTGCAAAGACGCGCTCGGCCTCCGGGAAGCGGGCTGTCTGTGCCAATTGCGCGCGGCCGTCGGCGACGGTCACGCGCCAGCCGAGCAGTGAGGCGAGGGTAACGACTGGTTTCGCATCTTCGCCCGCGCCAAGAACGACGAGGCGCTGCGGCGGGGCGAGATGCTCGACATATATAGGTTGGGCTGAATCCTGATTGGGTGAAATTATCCCGGATGCCTCTGGTGCGTCAGAGATGGCTACGCGTGCGGCGTCGATTTCCGGGGCGCTGAGGGATTCACTGGCGAAGATGATGCCGGTATCCGCAGCGAAGACGGCGCGGCGGAGCGGATGGCCGGGCTGCGGGAGCCAGGTGGCGATGTGCGATTCCCTGCCGGTGAGCGAGGCCTGCATTGCTTCGTGCAGCGCGCGGCACTCGGGGGTATCGGCGGGTTCGAGCAGCAGGTCGACGATGCCGCCGCAGCCGAGGCCATAGGGGATTTCAGCGGTGTCGTCGAAGAGGGTGGAGTAGCGTTCGACGACGGCACTCGAGCGGACCATCCATTGGGCCTTGCGGACGATCTCGGCTTCGAGGCAGCCGCCGCTGATGGAACCCGAGCATTCGCCGTTGGGGCCAATGAGGAGATGTGCGCCGGGACGGCGGTACGAAGATCCCTCAGCCCGTACCAAGGTCACAAGGACGCTGGCTGCGCCTTGCCGCCACTGCCGGATGATGCGCCTGCGGTCTGGCATCGTGGGGTGAGTCTATACCTTTTGAGCGGAGGAATGGAGTAGAGGCAGCTAGCGCGTACGTCTACCGATGAGGTGTTTGGGACGGAAGCGGAAGCCTGTCCAGGTATCGTCGATCGAGACCTGCGCGACGCTGTCGTAGCCGGCGGCGAAGACAGGTTCCCATCCGGTATCCCGAGACAGATCGGACTTGATGCCTCCCGTCTTCTTTGGGTAGGCAAACCACATCAGACCATCTTCCTCAATAGCCTTGAGCGCCTTAGGGGCTGCTGTCTCCACGTCGGCTTTGCTGCGCACAAAGGCAATGACGCAGTTGGTCTTTTTGCTGGGTGCTTGCGTCAGAGTGATACCTCCGGCTGACTTTGAAAGGGCCGCATCAAAACCGGCAGGTGCATCTTTCAACAGCACCGTCATTCCCGGCTTAAGGCCCAGCTTCCGTGCGAGTACCGGTGCGGTGGCTGTGGTTGTCATGGTGCGCCGAGTCTACACTTTTTCCGAGAAGGTGTGGATGCCGCACTCAAGCTTCTTGCCGCCCCAGCGGCCGCTGCGCGCGTCGGCGCCAGCCTCGGGGATGGCGGTGCAGGGCTCGCAGCCGATGGAGGTATAGCCGCGGTCGTAGAGCTCAAGATGCGGGATTTCGTGCGCGACGGCGTATTCATTCACCTGCGCCATGGTCCAGTCGGCGAGGATCGAGACCTTCTTCATCACTTTGCCGGTGGGCAGCTTGTGGTCTTCGACCTTCTTGAGGTTCGCGCGGGTGGGCGACTGCTCGCGGCGCAGGCCGGTGAACCACCAGTCAAAGGGCTGCAGGTTCCGCATCAGCGGCTCTACTTTGCGGATGGCGCAGCACTCGGTGGGCTGGACGATGTAGAGCAGGCCATGCTGCTTCTCATGCTCTTCGAGCGTGGTCTTGGGCATCGCGTTGATGAGGTTCAGTTTCCACTCGGCGGCCATGCGGTCGCGATAGGCGATGACCTCCTTGAAGTGGTAGCCGGTCTCCAGAAAGATGACGGGCACATCGGGCAGATGCTTGCGCAGCATGTGCAGCGCGACCATGTCCTCGGTCTGGAAGCTGGAGGTAAGGCAGATGGGCGCGCCGGCGGCCTCGCGCACGATGTGCTCGGTGAGCTGCTCGGCGGCGAGCGATTCGTAATCGGTCAGTGTGTTCATGTGGTCACCGAGTAGCGCTTGAGAACGTCGCTGCTATTGGATGAGTCTTCCACCGCAACCGTTCCAGAGACGAAGTCATCGATAGCGTCGAGGGTCTGCTGCGGCAGCGTGCGTGAAGAGATGGCGATGACGCCGGCGAGGTCGAGCGCGCGAACGGCGGCAGCGAAGGCCGAGTCCGGGATGTGGGCGTCGTCGAGGATGACAGCCTGCTCGCCGCGCGCAGAGAGAGATTCGCGCACGCGCTGCGCGAGATCGGCATTGCCGGGGGTGACTATCAGCGACGGCAGGCCGGCATGGCCGGTGGCGGCTGAATCGCCCGCATCTGCCGTGATCATCGCAGCGCCGACGGTGGCGTTGGAGAGGCGGTCGATGAGAATCATCGAGCCCGTAGCGCGGCAGGCGGAGTAGCTGTCAAAGAACAGCGGCAGGCTGGTTTCGAACTCCACTTCGGCGATCTCGTTCATGGCGAGCGACTGCGCGTTGATGTGATCCAGCGTGTTGACGTCCACGCGGTACTTGATCGCGCGGACCGTGGCGCGCACGGTGCGCGTGGTGTGCTTGGCGAGGTAGGTGCGGCCTACCTGCAGCGGTTGCTCGTGCATCCAGACGACCATGGCGCGGAGGCGGCTGCTGGCGCTGGGTGAGGCGGCGTCGGCTGCGGGGACGAGCATCTCGCCGCGGCTGAGGTCGATCTCGTCGGCCAGCTCGACGGTGATGCTCTGGGGATGCGAGGCGGCGGCGAGGTCGCCGTCATAGGTGACGATGCGGGAGACGGTGGTCTCGCGGCGCGAGGGCAGCGCGCGAACGCGGTCGCCCGCGCGGAGAGTGCCGCGCGCCACCTGTCCGGCGAAGCCGCGGAAGTTGGCATCCGGGCGGACGACGAGCTGGACGGGGAAGCGCATGGGGCCGGCGGTATCGGATGAAGCCAGCGGCACGGTCTCCAGGTACTCGAGCAGGGTGGGGCCGGAGTACCAGGGCATGTTGGCGCTGGGCGTAACGACGTTATCGCCTTCTAGCGCGCTGACTGGTATCAGCGTGATGTCGGTAAGGCCGAGGCCGTTAGCGAGCGCGGAGAAGTCGCGCTGGATGGCCTTGTAGCTCTCTTCCGAGTAGCCGACGAGGTCCATCTTGTTGACGGCGGCGACGACGTGCGGGATGCCGAGCAGCGAGGCGATGTAGGTGTGGCGGCGCGACTGCGGCAGCAGCTGGCCGGCCTTCTGGTAGGCGTTGGCATCGATGAGGATGATGGCGACATCGGCAGTG
>Ga0207694_10003996_pt1 | contig 11622 bp, 1 predicted proteins | sample KBSC34metaG_FD_184353 | JGI IMG/M metagenome (GOLD analysis project Ga0207694, IMG submission 184353) | Corn rhizosphere microbial communities from Kellogg Biological Station, Michigan, USA - KBS C3-4 metaG (SPAdes) (version 2) | ecosystem: Host-associated > Plants > Roots > Rhizosphere > Soil...
TGTGCCAGCCTGAGGAGCTTGTTGCGCTCCTCCGTGGTGAGGGTCCGCATGGGTTCGGCGGGTTGGCGGGGGTGCGGGCGCGAGAGGGCGTCGCCCGCGCGAGACGATCCGAACGCACGCTCTCCGGGCACGTCGCCGCGACGGCCGGAAGCGGCGGTGCTTCAGCCCGGGGCTCCGCCCCCCGCGGCGGGCTCACCGTGCCGGCACCGAGACGGAGCCCGTGGATGGGGAGAGAGGCCGGACATCGACCGATTTAAGCCAGCGGTTGCGGAAACAGACAACCGCGAACAGACGGGCTTGCACGTGCTCAACTCATTCCCAATTAACGCATTTCTCCACTCTGAAGTGGATGAAATGTCGAATGTAGAAGCGCTTTTTAAGCCATGGCAAAGATAATGATCACGACTGTGCATGCAAGCCGTTTGTTCCCCCCTCGGACGCATGAGCCACCGCGAGCGAGGCCGCGCCATACGGGTCTCGCCTGGTTCAGAGAGGTGAGAAACCTCACCCCCCGGCGGCGTCATCCTGAGAGAGGTTGAGAAACCGCACGTCGTTCTGATACCAATTTGGCCGATTGACTGTGCATTCGACGAGCAGGGTCAAACCAATCTCACAGAGGTCACAGGGGACACGGAGGAACCAGCACAGTTCCTCCGGGTCCCCTGTGACTTCTGTGAGAGCCATCTCAGTTTCGATGGCCGACAAATGTCCTGGAAATCGAGCACTCTATCCGCATCCGGACGGCCTCCCCGAGGCAGTGCCGGGTCCTCCCGCACGACCCTGCTCACGCGCGCCGGCGATCCTCGGCGAGGAGCGCGGCCAGCGCCGCCACGTGGGGCAGCTTCAGCGCGGTGACGTGGTTCCCCGCGCCGGTCGAGAACACCAGCCCGGGCGCCCACTCCCTCCATCCCCGCTCGACCTCGGCGAAGAGCGCGCGGTTGGCCGCCTCGTCCTTCCGGGGATCGTCGACGAGCACCAGGCGGAGCCGGCCGGGATAGACGCCCGAGGGGCGGTAGGCGGTGCGCAGGCACCGCGCGAACGTCCGGAACGGACCGGCCAGCACCTCGGGCGTCGCGCGCGCGGGGAGGAGGCCGAGCCCAACCATCTTCCCGTGCAGGAGCTTCAGCCACCCGGCTTCGTCGCGCGCGGCGACCTCCGCGGGGCCGATCCCGAGGGACCGCTCCGCGGTCAGCTCCAGGACCTCCACCAGCTTCAGGAAGGCCTCCCCGCCGCCGCACTCGCGGACCATGGCCTCGGAGTCGTCCGGCACCTCGCTGTCGAGGATGGTGAGCGACGCGACGGAGCGCCCGGCCTGGTGGAGCCGCAGCGCCATCTCGAGCGCCACCCACCCGCCGAAGGAGTGGCCCAGCAGGTGCACGGGCCCCGCGGGGCAGGCCTCGCGGAGCGCGCGGAGGTAGTGCTCCGCGGCCGCCTGGACGGTGGCGTGGGGCGGCGCCTCCCCTTCCACCCCGCGCGGCTGGAGCCCGTGGATCGGCATGGACGGGCCCAGCGCGGACATCAGGTCGACGAAGCTGGTGACGCCGCTCCCCGCCCCCGGCACGCAGAAGAGGGGAGCGGCGCCGGCCGCCCCACCCTGGAGCATCACGAGGGGCGAACGGTCCCCGGCGGAGCGCGGCGCCTCCTCCCGCGCCCGGCCGATCGCGCGCGACAGCGCCTCGCCGAGGATGGCCGCGTTCGGCGCCCGCATCATGGACAGGTGCGTCCCCGGCACGGGCGTCACCCGGAGCTGCGTCGCGGGAAGCGTGGCCCGCCAGCCGCGCGACGGCTCCGGGTCGGCGCTCTCCTGGGCGGGAAAGAGGTGAACGACCACCGGGAGCGGCTGCGGCGAGTATTCGCGCAGGGCGCGCTGGTGATCGCGCAGGAGGTCGCGCATCCGCCGCGCCTGCTCCACGGTGACGTGGCCGGGGAGGAGCCCCTGCTCGCGGCACCGCGTGACGAAGGTCTCCAGGTCCACGTCGCCGGTGGCGACGCCCGCCTCGTCGAGGTCCACGCGCCCGTTGGGTTCCACGGCCTCGGCCATCCGGAGCACATGCAGGAGCAGCGCGTGCTCCTGCGCCGCATCCTGCGCCACGGCGCCGGCGCGAGCGGGGTGGTAGCTGTCGAACATCCCCACGAACTCGACGATCTCGTCCCGGCCGATCAGCTGCAAGGCGACCTCGTAGGCCAGCACCCCGCCGAACGACCACCCCGCCACCCGGTACGGCCCCGCAGGCTGCACCTCGCGGATCATCCGCACCAGGCGTGTCGCCATCCCTTCAACAGTGCGCAGGGAAGGCTCCGACGGCGCCGGGAGCGCGTACACCGGGATCTCGGCGTCGATGTGGGGGTGCAGCACCTGCGCGTACGCGATGGACCCCGCTCCCTCGTACACCAGGAAGAGCGGGGGCTGCGAACCGGACGGACGGATGGCGATCGCCTCGTCGTTCCGGACCCGGGGTTCCGGAGTGGAAACGCGCGCGGAAAGCGATTCCACCGTCGGATGCGAGAACAGGTCGGCGAGCGCCACCTCCGCACCCAGCACCTGCCGCACGCGCGCGGTCACCTGCACCGCCAGGAGCGAGTGGCCGCCCAGCTCGAAGAAGTTGTCGTGGCGGCCCACCCGCTCCACGCCGAGCACCTCGGCCCAGATCCCGGCCAGCGCCTCCTCGGTCTCGCCCACCGGCGCCGCGTACGCCTGGGCCGCATAGGCATCCCCTTCCGGGGCGGGGAGCGCCCTGCGGTCCACCTTCCCGTTCGGGGTGAGCGGATACGTCTGCATCCACACGTATGCCGCCGGCACCATGTACCCCGGCAGGCGATCGGCGAGATGCGCCTTCAGCCCATCGACGGCGACGGGCTCGTCGGCCAGGTAGTACGCCACCAGGCGCCGGTCGCCGGGCGCGTCCTCGCGCACCAGGACCACTGGAGCGCGCACGCCCGGGTGCTCCGCGAGCCGCGCCTCGATCTCGCCCAGCTCGATCCGGTAGCCGCGCACCTTCACCTGGAAGTCGATCCGGCCCAGGTACTCGAGAACCGCAGTGCGGGAGTGCGGGAGTGCGGGAGTGCGTTGGCCCTCGCGCGAGTCCAGCACACGTCCGCGCTCACGCACTTCCGCACTCGCGGTTTCCTTCCAGCGCACGCGGTCCATCACCCGGTACATCCGACTCCCCGGCGGGCCGAACGGGCACGGAACGAAGCGCTCCGCCGTCATCCCAGGACGATTCGCGTACCCGCGCGACAGGCCGTCGCCCGCGAGGTAGAGCTCGCCCACGGCGCCGACGGGCACCGGCTGAAGGTGCGCGTCCAGCACATACGCCTGCGTGTTCGCCACCGGCGTGCCGACCAGCACCTGGTCCGCGCCGCGCGGGACGATGGAGTAGGTGGAGTAGGTGGTGTCCTCGGTCGGGCCGTAGAGGTTGCCGACCTTCTCCACCGTCTCCAGCGCATACAGCCCCTGCGCGAGCGCGTTCGGCAGCGCCTCGCCACCCAGGTTCAGCGTCTTCACGCTCGCCGGGATGCCGCCGCCGCGCAGCAGCTCCGCCGCCGCGCTCGGCACCATGCTGACGTGCACCACCTCCTCATCCAGCGTCGCCAGCTCCAGCACGTTCTCCACCAGCACCAGCTTCCCGCCCCAGGCGAGCGTGCCGAACACCTCGGCGACGCTGACGTCGAAGTTGATGGAGGTGGAGAAGAGCACCGACGCACGCTCCTCGTCCGTCACGTTCTCCCGCAGCCAGTGCAGCAGGACGACCACGGAGGCGTGGCGGATCATCACCCCCTTCGGGCGGCCCGTGGACCCGGAGGTGAAGATGACGTGCGACAGGTTCTCGGGACCGGCGCCGCTCTCCGGCGCGTCGGCGGATTCCGCCGCGATGGCGTCGCGGTCGCGGTCGAGCAGGAGCCTGGAGGCCGTGCCTTCCGGGAGACGATCCTCCAGCCCGGAGTCGGTGATGACGAGTGCGACTCCGGCATCCTCCAGCATGTAGCCCAGCCGCTCGCGCGGGTACGCCGGGTCCAGCGGCACGTACGCGCCTCCGGCACCGAGCACGCCCAGCATCGCGGCCACCAGCTCCGGCGTGCGCGGCAGGCAGATGCCCACGCGCACCTCCGGCCCCACGCCGCGGCGCCGCAGCGCGTTGGCGATCTGGTTCGCCCGCCGCTCCAGCTCCGCGTACGTCAGCCGCTCGCCGCGCCAGGAGAGCGCGATCGCCTCCGGCGTCCGCGCCGCCTGGGCGCGGAACAGGTCGTGGACGCGGAGACCGTCGGTGGGATACGCACGCCCGGTCGCGTTCCACTCCTCCACCACCAGGCGGCGCTCGGTCTCCGGCAGTAGCTCCAGCCGGTCGACGGTCAGCGTCTCGTCGGCCGCCATCGCCTCCAGCGCGCGGCGCAGGTAGCCGGCGAAGCGCTCCACCGTCTCCCGCTCGAAGAGCGCGGCGGCGTACTCCATTACGCCGACGATGCGGCCGTCCCGCTCGGCGAGGGCGAGTGAAAGGTCGAACTTCGCCGTCGTCCGTGCGGCCGCCCCCGCCTGCGCGGCCGGTGCCGGCCGCGGGGCCGCTCCCGGTGCCGCCAGGCCGGAAAGCTCCAGCTCGCCCTCGGGCGCGTTCTGCCAGCTGAACATCACCTGGAAGAGCGGGGTGTGCGACAGGCTCCGCGCCGGCTGCACCCGCTCCACCACCTGCTCGAAGGGGATGTCCTGGTGCTGCTGCGCACCCAGCGCCCGCGCCTTCACCCGCGCCAGCACGTCGGCCACGGAGGGGGAGCCGGAGAGGTCCACCCGCAGCGCCAGCGTGTTGACGAAGAAGCCGATCAGCCCCTCGATCTCCTTCCTTCCCCGGTTGGCCGTGGGGGTGCCGATCACCACGTCGTCCTGTCCCGACAGGCGGGAGAGCACCGCCGCCCAGCCGGCCAGCAGCGTCATGAAGAGCGTGGCCCCGTGCCGCTGGCCCAGCGCCTTCAGCCCCGCCGTCAGCCCCTCGTCCACCCCGATGTCGATCAACCCGCCGGAGAAGTCCTGCCGTGCCGGCCGCGCGTGGTCCGTCGGCAGCTCCAGCAGCTCGGGCGCGCCCGCCAGCGTTTCCCGCCAGTACGCCGCCTGCTCCCGGAGGACCTCGCCCTCGACCCAGCGGCGCTGCCAGACCGCGTAGTCGGCGTACTGGATCGGCAGCGCGGCAAGCGGATCGGGGGTGCCGTCGCGGAAGGCGGCGTAGAGCGCGGAGAGCTCGCGGGTGAACACGCCCATGCTCCACCCGTCGGAGACGATGTGGTGCATGGTGATGAGCAGCAGGTGGTCGTCGTCCGCCATCCGCACCAGCCGGCCGCGGATCAGCGGCCCGCGCGCCAGGTCGAACGGCGCGTCCGACTCTTCGGCGATCAGACGGCGCAGCTCCGCCGCGCCCCCCGGGTCACCGCGGAGGTCGTGCTCCGTGAGCTGGAAGGGGCTCTCCTCCGCCGGCGCGATCCGCTGCACCGGCTCGCCATCCACCTCGGCGAAGGTGGTGCGCAGCGCCTCGTGCCGCGCCACGATCCGGTCCAGCGCCCGCCGCAGCGCGGCCCGGTCCAGCTCGCCGCGCAGCCGCTGGCGCATGGGGATGTGGTACGCCCCACCCGCGCCCTCCAGCCGTTCGATGAACCAGAGCCGCTGCTGCGCGAAGGAGAGCGGGAGCTCCGCCCCCCGCTCCACCGGCTCGATCGGCGGGAGCTCGGTGCGCGCCGCGCCGTCGATGGCCCGCGCGAGATCCGCCAGCACCGGGCACTCGAAGAGGTCGGCGAGCGCCACCTCCGCACCCAGCACCTGCCGCACCCGCGAGATCACCCGCACCGCCAGCAGCGAGTGCCCGCCCCGCTCGAAGAAGTGGTCCCGGCGGCCCACCCGCTCCGCGCGCAGCACCTCGGACCAGATCTCCGCCAGCGCCTGCTCCGTCTCCCCCACCGGCGCCTCGTAGCCGCGCGCGGCGAGCGCGTCGCCCTCCGGCGCCGGGAGCGCCCGCCGGTCCACCTTCCCGCTGGCGGTGACCGGGAACCCGTCCAGCCGCACGAAGGCCGCCGGCACCATGTACGACGGCAGCCGCTCGGCCAGGTGCGCCCGCAGCGATTCCACGTCCCATCCCTCGTCGGCCACGCAGTACGCCACCAGCCGCCGGTCGCCGGGCTCGTCCTCGCGCGCCAGCACCACCGCGTCGCGCACCCGCGGATGCTCGGCGAGCCGCGCCTCGATCTCGCCCAGCTCCACGCGGAAGCCGCGGACCTTCACCTGGAAGTCGGTGCGGCCCAGGAACTCGATCGACCCGTCTGGACGCCACCGCCCCAGGTCCCCCGTGCGGTACAGCCGCGCCCCCGGCTCGCCGCCGAATGCGTCCGGGACGAAGCGCTCCGCCGTCTGCCCCGGCTGGCCGAGGTAGCCGCGCACCACGCCCACGCCGCCCACGTACAGCTCACCCGTGACGCCGACGGGCACCGGCTGCATCCGCGCGTCGAGCACGTAGGCGCGCACGTTCGCGATCGGCCTCCCGATCGGTGGACGGCCCTCCGTCGACGGGTCGATGGAGACCGTCGCGCAGACGGTGGTCTCGGTGGGGCCGTAGGCGTTCACGAAGCGGCGGCCTTCGCCCCAGCGCGCCACCACGTCGGCGGAGACGGCCTCGCCGGCGGAGACCACCGTGCGCAGCGCCGGCAGCGCGTCCGCGGGGAGGGCGGCGAGGAGCGCGGGGGGGAGCGTGGCGACGGTGACCGCCTGGTCGCGCATCAGCGCCAGCAGCTCGGGGCCGGCCTGCCCGGGGCGCGCCATCACCAGCGCGGCGCCGCCGAGCAGCGCGTGCGCCACCTCCGCCACGGCCGCGTCGAAGGAGAAGGAGGCGAACTGCAGCACGCGTCCGCCCACCTCCACCCCGAACGCCTCGCGCTGCGCCGCCGCCAGGTTCCCGATCCCCCGGTGCGGCACCACCACCCCTTTCGGCCGCCCGGTCGATCCGGAGGTGAAGATCACGTAGGCGGCGTTCTGGAGATCCACGTCGACCGAAAGATCGCCGTCGTCCTCGCCCTCGATCTCCGCCGCGACCCCGTCCAGCGCGACGACGGACGCCCGCGTCGCCGGGAGGTCGGCGGCGAGCGCGGAGGTGGTGAGGATGAGGCGGGCGGCGGAACGCTCCAGCATCCAGCGCCGGCGCTCGGCGGGGTACGCCGGGTCGACCGGGAGGAAGGCGGCGCCGGCCTTGTTGACGGCGAGCAGCGCGACCACCATCTCCACCGACCGCTCCAGCGCCAGCGCCACGATGGATTCCGGGCGCACGCCGAGCGCGACCAGCTTCCGCGCGAGACGGTTGGCGCGCGCGTTCAGCTCCGCGAAGGTCAGCCGATCGTCGCCGAAGACGATCGCGAGCTCGCCGGGCGTGCGCGCGGCCTGCGCCTCGAAGAGGCGGTGGAAGGGCGCGACGGGCGCCTCCGCGGCGGTGGCGTTCCATGCCTCCACCACGAGACGCCGCTCGGCCTCCGGCAGGAGCGGGAGCGCGTCCACGGCCTGGCGGTCGTCTGCGACAATGGCCTCCAGCGCCCGGCGCAGGTACGCCAGGTGGCGCTCGACGGTGGCCCGCTCGAACAGCGCCGTCGCGTAGGTCAGGCTCCCGACGATGCGCCCGTCCGCCTCCCCCAGCGAGAGCGACAGGTCGAACTTCGCCGCCACCTCCGACGCCGCGCCCGCCGAGGCCACGCCTCCCGTCCTGAGGCCGGGGAGCTCCGGCCGGCCCTCCGACGCGTTCTGCCAGGAGAACATCACCTGGAAGAGCGGCGCGTGGGCCATGCTGCGGGCCGGCTGCACCAGCTCCACCACCTGCTCGAAGGGGATGTCCTGGTTCTGCTGTGCCTCCAGCGCCCGCTGCTTCACCCGCCCCAGCACGCCGGAGACGGACGGCGAGCCGCCGAGCTCGATCCGCAGCGCCAGCGTGTTGACGAAGAAGCCGATCAGCCCCTCGATCTCCGCGCGCCCCCGGTTGGCGCTGGGCGTGCCGACCACCACGTCCTCCTGCCCCGACAGCCGGCCCAGCACCGCCCCCCACCCGGCCAGCAGCGTCATGAACAGCGTGGTCGTGTGGCGCTGCGAGAGCGCCCTGAGCCCCTCGGAAAGCGCCTCGCCCAGGTCGATCCCCACGGCGGCCCCGGCGTAGTCCTGCCGCGCCGGGCGCGCACGGTCGGTGGGGAGCTCCAGCAGCTCCGGCGCACCGGAGAGCGCCGCCGTCCAGTACTCCGCCTGCTGCCGGAGCACTTCGCCATCCACCCACTCACGCTGCCACGCCGCGTAGTCCGCGTACTGCACCGGCAGCGGAGCGAGCGGGTTCGCCTCCCCCCGGCGGAAGGCGTCGTAGAGCGTGCCCAGCTCCCGCGTCAGCACCTCGATGCTCCAGCCGTCGGAGACGATGTGGTGCATCGTCAGGAGCAGCAGGTGGTCGTCTTCCGCCAGCCGGATCAGCCGGCCGCGGATCAGCGGCCCCTGCTCCAGGTCGAAGGGCGTGCCCGCCTCCTCGGCCGCCAGCCGGCGCAGCTCCGCCGCGGCGCCCGGATGCCCGCCCAGGTCGTGCTCGACCAGGCGGAAGCCGCCCGGCGGCGCGATGCGCTGCACCGGCTCGCCCTCGACCTCCACGAACGTCGTGCGCAGCGCCTCGTGGCGCGCGAGAATCGCATCCAGCGTACGCCGCAGCGCCGCCCGGTCCAGCTCCCCTCCGAGACGCAGCCGCATGGGGATGTGGTACGTGTCGCCCAGGTCGCCGAGCTGCTCCAGGAACCAGAGGCGCTGCTGCGCGAAGGAGAGCGGCAGCCGCCCGCCGCGATCCACGCGCCCGATCGGCGGGAGCTCGGTGCGCGCCGCGTTGTCGATGGCGCGCGCGAGCTCCGACAGCACCGGGCGCTCGAACAGGTCGGCGATCCCCACCTCCGCGCCCAGCACCTGCCGCACGCGCGAGGTCACCCGCACCGCCAGGAGCGAGTGCCCGCCCAGCTCGAAGAAGCTGTCGTGGCGGCCCACCCGCTCCACGCCGAGCACCTCGGCCCAGATCCCGGCCAGCGCCTGTTCGGTCTCGCCCACTGGCGCCGCATACGCCTGGGCCGCATAGGCATCCCCTTCCGGCGCGGGGAGCGCCCTGCGGTCCACCTTCCCGTTCGGGGTGAGCGGATACGTCTGCATCCACACGTAGGCCGCCGGCACCATGTACCCCGGCAGACGGTCGGCGAGATGCGCCTTCAGCGCGTCCACGGGGACCGGCTCGTCCCCCAGGTGGTACGCCACCAGGCGCCGGTCGCCAGGCGCGTCCTCGCGCACCAGGACCACCGGGGCGCGCACACCCGGGTGCTCCGCGAGCCGCGCCTCGATCTCACCCAGCTCGATGCGGTAGCCGCGCACCTTCACCTGGAAGTCGATCCGGCCCAGGTATTCGATCTCCCCGTCCGCGCGCCGCCGCACGCGGTCCATCACCCGGTACATCCGCGCGCCCGGCGGCCCGAACGGGCACGGAACGAAGCGCTCCGCCGTCATCGCGGGACGGCTCGCGTAGCCGCGCGACAGGCCGTCGCCCGCGAGGTAGAGCTCGCCCACGGCGCCGACGGGCACCGGCTGAAGGTGCGCATCGAGCACGTATGCCTGCGTGTTCGCCACCGGCGTGCCGACCAGCACCTGCTCCGCGCCGCGCGGGACGACGAAGTAGGTGGAGTAGGTGGTGTCTTCGGTCGGCCCGTAGAGGTTGCCGACCTTCTCCACCGTCTCCAGCGCGTACAGCCCCTGCGCGAGCGCGTTCGGCAGCGCCTCGCCGCCGAGGTTCAGCGTCTTCACGCTCGCCGGAATGCCGCCGCTGCGCAGCAGCTCTTCCGCGGCGCTCGGCACCATGCTGACGTGCACCACCTCCTCGCCGACCGTCGCCAGCTCCAGCGCGTTCTCCACCAGCACCAGCTTCCCGCCCCAGGCGAGCGTGCCGAAGACCTCGGCCACGGAGACGTCGAAGTTGATCGACGTCGAGAAAAGGACGGACGAGCGCTCCTCGTCCGTCACGTTCTCCCGCAGCCAGTGCAGCAGGACGACGACGGAGGCGTGGCGGATCATCACCCCCTTCGGGCGGCCCGTGGACCCGGAGGTGAAGATGACGTGCGACAGGTTCTCGGGACCGGCGCCGCTCTCCGGCGCGTCGGCGGATTCCGCGGCGATGGCGTCGCGGTCGCGGTCGAGCAGAAGCGTGGCCGCGCCTTCCGGCAACCGGTCCGCGAGGGCGGAGTCGGTGACGACCAGCGTGATCGCGGCGTCTTCGGCCATGTAGCCCAGCCGCTCGCGCGGGTACGCCGGGTCCAGCGGCACGTACGCACCTCCGGCACCGAGCACGCCCAGCATCGCCGCGACCAGCTCCGGTGTGCGCGGCAGGCAGATGCCCACGCGCACCTCCGGCCCCACGCCGCGGCGCCGCAGCGCGTTGGCGATCTGGTTCGCCCGCGCATCCAACTCCGCGTAGGTCAGCCGCTCGCCGCGCCAGGAGAGCGCGATCGCCTCCGGCGTCCGCGCCGCCTGGGCGCGGAACAGGTCGTGGACGCGGACACCATCGGTGGGATACGCACGTCCGGTCGCGTTCCACTCCTCCACCACCAGGCGGCGCTCCGCCTCGGGGAGCAGCGGCAGCCGGTCCACCGACTGGCTCTCCTCCGCCACCATCGCCTCCAGCGCGCGGCGCAGGTAGCCGGCGAAGCGCTCCACCGTCTCCCGCTCGAAGAGCGCGGCGGCATACTCCATCACGCCGACGATGCGGCCGTCCCGCTCGGCGAGGGCGAGTGAAAGGTCGAACTTCGCCGTCGTCCGCGCGGCCGGCGCCGCCACCCCCGCCTGCGCGGCCGGCGCCGGCCGCGGGGCCGCTCCCGGCACCGCCAGGCCGGAAAGCTCCAGCTCGCCCTCGGGCGCGTTCTGCCAGCTGAACATCACCTGGAAGAGCGGGGTGTGCGACAGGCTCCGCGCCGGCTGCACCAGTTCCACCACCTGCTCGAAGGGGATGTCCTGGTGCTGCTGCGCACCCAGCGCCCGCGCCTTCACCCGCGCCAGCACGTCGGCCACGGAGGGCGAGCCGGAGAGATCCACGCGCAGGGCGAGGGTATTCACGAAGAAGCCGATCAGCCCTTCGATCTCCTTCCTCCCCCGGTTGGCCGTGGGAGTGCCGATCACTACGTCGTCCTGCCCCGACAGGCGCGAGAGCACCGCCGCCCAGCCGGCCAGCAGCGTCATGAAGAGCGTGGCCCCGTGCCGCTGGCCCAGTGCCTTCAGCCCCGCCGTCAGCCCCTCGCCCAGCCCGATGTCGATCAACCCGCCGGAGAAGTCCTGCCGTGCCGGCCGCGCGTGGTCCGTCGGCAGCTCCAGCAGCTCGGGCGCGCCGGCCAGCGTTTCCCGCCAGTACGCCGCCTGCTCCCGGAGGACCTCGCCCTCGACCCAGCGGCGCTGCCAGACCGCGTAGTCGGCGTACTGGATCGGCAGCGCGGCGAGCGGATCGGGGGTGCCGTCGCGGAAGGCGGCGTAGAGCGCGGAGAGCTCGCGGGTGAACACGCCCATGCTCCACCCGTCGGAGACGATGTGGTGCATGGTGATGAGCAGCAGGTGGTCGTCGTCCG
>Ga0207694_10004002_pt1 | contig 11613 bp, 8 predicted proteins | sample KBSC34metaG_FD_184353 | JGI IMG/M metagenome (GOLD analysis project Ga0207694, IMG submission 184353) | Corn rhizosphere microbial communities from Kellogg Biological Station, Michigan, USA - KBS C3-4 metaG (SPAdes) (version 2) | ecosystem: Host-associated > Plants > Roots > Rhizosphere > Soil...
GTGCAGCTCATAAATTCCAGGCACGTTGACACTGCCCGTAATCGCCACCTGCGGCCCCACATCCGGAATAAAGATCACATCGCCCGCCTGAAGCGGCACATCTTTTGACTTGTCACCGCGCAGCAGTAAGTCGTACAAGTCAAAATGCGTCACCGTCTGCCCATTGCGCCTTACCTGTATGTCACGCAAGCTGCCCTGGGGTAGTGGGCCGCCGGATTCGAATAGCGCATTCAACAATGTGCTCAACGACCCAATCGTGAAGCTGCCCGGCTTCTGCGCCCTTCCCACAACAAACACCTGGATGGACCGCAGCTGCCCCAGATTCACATTCAGGTCAAAGTTCCTGTAAACGCGCGAGAGCTGCGACTTCAGAAAGTCCGCGAGCTGCGCGAACCGAAGCCCTGCCACATGAATCGTCCCAACCTGCGGCAGTGAAATCGATCCCGTCCGGTCCACGACGAAGTTGCCATGCTGGCTGACCTGTCCCCATATCTGCAATCGAAGCTCATCGCCGGGGCCGATCACATAATCCGGTGTCACCGGAATATCGTCGACCGGTGCAAACGTCGACGGCACCTGTGAAAACATCGATGCACCGAAGATCGGCAGCGTATTCCCTGTGCTGGCCGCCACCATCTGTTGGAACTCCGTCGGCCGCGCTGGCGGTATCTGAAGGTTGCTCTGCCGCAAATCGCTGGTCGAACCGTTGCCGTTGCGTCGCTGCTGTTGCTGCGTCGAATAGCGATCGCCGCCTTCAACCCGGTCAGGTTGTGGCGTAATGTCCACATCGCGTCCTACGGCAGAAGGAGTAGGGCAGGGGTTATCTACCGTGCAATACTGCGCCAGCGGGCTCGGCTGTTGATTCTGGTATCTAGCGCCCTGGGGCTGGCTGGTCGTGGCCGTGCCGGTATCAATCTGCGAGAATGCCGTCACGGACAGCGCGGCCATCATCGGTAAAAACAAAAGCCGACCGTTCCAGGTTGCGCGGCGCAATCTACGAGAGAAACAGCTGCTGGATAGGTCCACGAAAATTCCGATCCTGTCTGGCAACGGCCTCGGCCGGGCCTCCGGCACATAGCCGGCAGCATCAGCGGGCCTGCTGGCTGCGGTATCAGTTTACCTTGAGACGAATCTTTCAATGCAGCATTCCGGACCGCTGCACACAGGGTAAGCCGCCCAATTAATAGAGAACGGGCTCGCGGACGGCTCCGTTCTAAGCCATTTACATCCGCCCGCCTTAGTCCATTGTGATGATGATCTTGCTGAACGCCGCCGGATTCTCACTCCACGCGCGCAGTACGGACGGCGCCTCCATCAGTGGCACCCTCGCTGTGATCGCCTCTTCCGCCGGAAACCGGCCTTGTTCCAGCATCTGAATCACTTCTTTGAAGTCGCGTGGCAGTGCATTCCGTGACCCCAGAATGTCCAGCTCCTTCTGCACAAAGAGCCGGGTCTCGTAACTCACAGGCTCTTTACTGTACCCGATGTAAACCACTCGCCCTGCGAACGCGACCTCCTCCACTGCCGCGCGAAACGTCTCCGGCCTGCCGATGGCTTCGATTATCACGTCCGGCCCGTGGCCATTCGTCAGCTCTTCCAGCCGCGCGTGCACGTCGTCGCGCATCGAATGCACCAGCTCTCGCGCGCCTGCCTTGCGCGCCAGATCCAGCTTGCGGTCGTCAATATCGACCCCAATCACCTTCGCGCCGCGGAAAGCCGCCGCCGCCACTGCGCCAAGTCCCACTCCACCGCATCCGTAAATCGCCACAACATCGTCCCCCGTCACCCGCCCACGTGCCACCGCGTGGCAGCCCACCGTCAGCGGCTCTACCAGACACAACTCGTCGATCCCCAGGGCCGCTGTATACAGCTTCTCCAGTGGCATCGCAATCTCTTCGCGCATGGCGCCGTCGCGCTGCACACCCAGCGTCTGGTTCCGCTTGCAACTGTTCACCCGCCCCTGCCGGCAGGCGGTGCAGACTCCGCAATTCGTGTACGGCGACATCGTCACATCCATGCCCTCGCCCAGCCCCAGGTCATTCTCTGGCACTCGCTCCAGGGTCGCCGCCACCTCATGGCCCGGTATGCGCGGATACGTCACCAGCAGGTTCTTTCCCAGGTATGTACTCAGGTCTGTGCCGCACAGTCCAATACGCCGCACTCGCATCGTGGCCTGTCCAGGCTCCGCCTCAATGGGCGATATGTCGACCACGCGCGCCTCGCCCGGCCGTTCGATCACCAGCGCTTTCATGCTTCCTCACTCATTTCTGCTTCGGCCCACTCTTCGGGTATACCGTCAGCTGGAACGTAGCCACCGTGTTGCCCTGCCGCCCGGTCTTATAGATCGGCGCTTTCCACCATTCATGCTGTACGTCTGCCGATATCTCCGCAACCTGGTGAAATCGCTTCACAACATGGATGTCAAAGCTGCTCTGCGTCGTCCCGCCCTGGATAAAATCGTTGGCCGCCTTGGCATGCCGGAATGACGCCTGCACCATCTCCATCGGCGACAGATGGTACGTCAGCCATGCCTGCCCGCCCTGCGACTCGCGCCCTATCCAGTCACCCATAATGTTGCCCTTGTTGGTATATCCCTGCGGCTGTTCCCGCTCGACGTATAAATAGGAGCCCAACTGGCTGCGTCCGTTATCGCTGTTCGAGTTGGCTCCTTCAAAACGGAAATCCATCTTGGGTAACCCCGGCATGCGCGCCAGATAGATTCCCGGCCGAATACTGGCGTGGCGGGGCGCATCGGCAGGGCTCACATCGTCATGCACCATGGAATCCGCATACAGCATCATCCAGTGCTGCAGCCACGGCAAGCGCCAGCTGAAATCAAACGAAGCAAACCGCGCGCCGGGATCATTCCGCGAAAACTTCTCTGTGTCTGTAAGGTTGCTCACGCTGAAAAAGCTCTTCAGGAAGGTGTGCAGGGTAATCGGCTCGTTGCAGGTTACAAAGGTCCCGTTCGACTGCAGGCACGCTCGGCCCTTGCCGCCCCAGATAACCGTTCTCTCGAACCCGAACTCTACGTTCGGCGTAGGCTTGAAGTTGATCTTTTCAATATGCATCCACGGATCGTTCGGAATCGAATGTCCTTTTAGGCTGCCCACGAAGAAGTCGTACCGGAACGGCCCGACTAACTTTGACAGCAACGGGATATATAAAGGCTCCGTCCTGTCGATCTGAAATGCGTAAATATTTTCTGCATTGTTTGAATATGCGAACGCGCCGCCCATCGCAGGGCCTAGCCAATGGTCGCTCTTACCAAATGAGATCTCATGGTTCAGGATGCGGTAAGAAAGGTTTGCCTCCACAAGGCGAAAACTGTTCGCCTCCGCAATCGGCCCCGCCGGGATTGTCGGCTGCGGCGTATTCGGAGGCGGCGGTAGCGGTGTGGCCACCAGATCAAGGCTCGCCAATTGTGCCGCCAGCCCCGGCGAATATCCCGTATAGCCCGGAGAATGCTGATATTCCCCGCGAGCATACAGGCTGAAGCGCCCGAATTGCGCGCTCCCGGCCGCGCCATTCACAGTATTGAAGCCGGGCGCGTACGGCCGGCCATAATCGTTGGTGATCGTCTGCCCCAGGTGAAAGCTATCGCGTAGCATTTGCCCGGAAACTCCCTGCATGCGCGTATAAAGCTGTTCACAACTGTAGAAAAGTTCGCCGCGGTCACTCGTCGCAGCATCGTCTCCAAGGCCTACCTCGCGCCGCACTGCAGACGCGATCTCCGCTGCCTGCGAATCCGCCGGCATCCCTTCCTGCTCGTCGATCTCCTCCAGCATCCGCTCGACGCTGCGCCGCGTCCATGGCCGCACGCCGAGAAACGCCGTGTCCAGATAGCCCAGACTATGCAAACGATCCAGCGCCGGATAAATCCAGCTATCCATCGGCACATAGACGTCCAGCGGACGTTGAGCCTGTGCTTTGCTTTTGCACGCATCTAGCCCTGTGCCCTGCGCATAAATTGCAGTTCCGCAACACACTGCGGCAACTAGGCCCACTATCGCCAACCGAATCGCCCGAGACCCCAGGCGCACGGGCTGCATTCCGTCGAATCGTTCTTCTTCTCTGCTCATTCGCTCACATGGTCACGCAAATCTGCGCGCTAAGGCATTCTACCGGCCTTCAGCAATCTGCGATCGGATCAGCGATTGAGTCCTTGCGTCAGCTCATCAAGTTTTACGTTTTGCAGAAAGCCGCGCAGCGTGTCCATCAACTCTTCCCGTGCGGCGTCCGCGGTCAATGCCATATTCGTGGTCTCTGTCCGCAACAGCACTCGCGTGGATCCTGAGTCGATGGCGCCTCGCAGAAGATGAAATCGCGGAAGACTGTAAACCAATCCCAGGTGGGAAGCGCCGCTCATATGCTCTCCGCAACCACCCCTGCTGCACATTGTCGACGCCTCTACAAACTGTGTCACTCCGTCGTTATAGAACCCCGAGATAAACTCCACCTCAGCGCCGCCCGTCGTCGCTGCAATCTGGCCCTGCCACACAGGCGTCTCCCCACGCACCGAATGGCAGACAAGCGGATTATGCCAGTCTGCTACCGGCGAAACGCCGATCTCAATGGGATCTCCGCCGCCAGCACGCGCATACTCTGCCCATACATAAATTACGGTGCCGGTCTCCGTGATGCTCTCGTTCCAGACCCGCTGCCGTGTGTAACTGCCCAAATGCTCCGGAAACGGTTGCGCCTCCACCAGCATCGCACGTGGATGAACAATAGCAATTGCCTGCGGGATCCAGAAGCAGCCCAACAAGGCGGCTACCGTAACCGCGGCCAGCAGTACCTTTCTCTGCATGGAAAATCTTTGCTCGGAAGCATCTTCGGGAAGCGTGCGGACGGCTATGTCGTTAGGCCTCCTATCGCGCAGCTTCTGGATCGCGGTAAGAAGCAGGATCGTCCCCAGCAGAAACAGAGCCGCCCCAATCACATAGTCGCCCTGTTCAGCCTTATTTTGCAGCCACGGAAGATGCAGCGCGATCAGGTAATAAAACACCAGTAGACAAAGCCGCAACAGATTGAATACATATCCCAGCAGCACCGCCCCCAGCGTGATCGCCGCCGTGGCTCCCCACCGAAATCGATATACATAACCTGCCACCAGGGCAATCAGTCCCATGGTGACGGCGCCACGCATACCATCGCATCCCGGCGCGATAAACATCCCAAACTCAGGCGTAAACATGAGCCGCAGACTGTCCGGGGTCAGATGTTGCCCAAGGTGGATCGCCAGGGAACGCGCCACGTCAGCCGATATCCGCTGCAGAGGCAGATCGATCCAAAGATTGAAAGACTGAGGCACTGGATTCGTCATTACTAGCAGCAGCAGCGGGAACATGGCAGCCGTCAGCAGCCGCCGGCCTCCGGCGCACAGCGCTATCGCAAGGCCATACAGCAAAAACACCAACGACGGCGGGGGAACCACACGCGAGACCTGCGGCGACAAGACTATAACGAGGTTGCCTTGCCCCTGCACCCAGCTTCCGGCCGCAGCTGCCAGGAGCAGTGCGAATCCCCACCAGGTCCCCTCGGCACGCCAGCCGATTCCCTTCCACGCCCGCAGCACGAGCACAAGACTCACTACAGGGATCGCCATGCCCACCGATTTCAGCGCGTCAGTCGTCCACATCTTCCACAGCGACGCTACCGAAGGCGCGATGGTCGACGCGCCCACAACAGCCAGCACGGTCCAAAGCGCCGCATACTTCGCGGCAGATGTCTTCACAACTGGCACTTCTGCGGCTGGTCGCGCCTCGCCAACTGCCGTCATTCGTTCTTCCCCCGTCCAGTTGTGGCGTTTCCGCTCAAAGTCTATCTCACCATTGCTTGCCCGCAATATCCCCCAATCAGATACCTATGCGACAATCTCACCGCAAAACCCGCACCGGGGCTGGTGCGACAATACTCCTGTGCGGCACATCGGAACAGCACTCGCCTTCAGTAGCCTGGCACTTGTGGCCCTCATCGGTTGCAAGCAGCTCCCCCCGCCCACGCCGCTCGAGCAACTCAACGCGCAGGAGACTCGCGGCTATTCGGTCTTCCAGCAGACCTGCCGCCAGTGCCACTCCGACCGCGTCAGCCAGCCGCTCAACGGCCCATCTCTGCGCGGCGTCTTCAAGAAGCAGTACCTGCCCTCCGGCGCGCCCGCCAACAATGACCGCATCAGCGCCACCGTCATCGGCGGCTACGGCATAATGCCGGCCATGGGCGGTAACCTCTCCCAGCAAGATCTGAACGATCTCCTCGCCTATCTCCACACCCTCTAGCGCGAAATGCTATCCTTCGCGCACGATGAATCGCGCGGCCGGAAAGATCGTTACCACAGGATTCGCGATGCTGTTCACGATACTGGCTGTCGCACAGACACCCCAGCCTGCATCCCCTCTTCCAGACCAGATCGCCGCCATCCTCGCCTCGCCTGTCGTCGTCCGTGATCACTGGGGCATTGCGGTCACCGCGCTCGACGGCACGCCCATCTACTCACTCAACGAGTCCCAGCTCTTCCATCCCGCCTCCAACGCCAAGCTCTTCACCACCGCCGCAGCCCTCGCCCTCCTCGGCCCCGCCCAGCGCTTCACCACTCGCGTGGAATATGACAATCGCGGGGACAAGTCAAAGACGGTTCATGGAGACGTCACCATCATCGGTGCGGGCGACGCCAACTTCAGTGATCGAGAACTTCCATATCGCAGCCCCGAAGCCGCAACTGCGCCGAAACCTTCGGTTACGCCGCTCCGCTATCTCGCGGATTTCGCTGATCAGATAGCAGCTTCAGGGATTCGGCACATTACCGGGGACATCGTCGGCGACGATACAGCCTTCCCTTGGGAGCCCTACCCGGAAGGCTGGTCTATAGAGGATACGGTGTGGGGATACGGCGCCCCGGTCAGCGGTCTCAGCGTAAACGACAATCAGATACTGATCACCGTCAGGCCGGGATCGAAGCCGGGAGACGCCCCGTCAGTCGAGTGGCCCGATGGCATACCTGCCTACTATCAACTCGACGCGACCGCCCTGGTAACCGGACCACGCAGATCGCCCAGCCACATCGAATTTACCCGTGCTCCAGGCACAAAGCTGCTCCACATCTCCGGCTCCATCGCCGCCGGCTCCGAACCGGATGCCGAGCAGATCGCCATCGCCGATCCGGCCGAGTTCGCTGCCTTCGCTCTCAAGCAACTCCTCCAAGTCCGCGGCATTAAAGTCGATGGTATCCTCCGCGCGAAACATCGCATCAACGTCCAATCACCCGGCTGGCTCACCGAATCACACCAACCGCTGCCAAAACTGCCCGTCGCGATCGACCCGCAATTGAGCAAAACTCTGACCGGCGCTGTTTCCTGCCAGGACGCCTGCCCCGTCATCCTGCAACGAGTGTCTGCCCCAGTCGATCAGGACATTGTTTTGAGTAATAAGGTCAGCCAGAACCTTCACGCCGAATTATTGCTTCAACACCTTGGCAAAACCTATGGCACGCAATATGCCGGAGGAGATGGCGGGGCCGATGGCTCAGCCGCTGAGGGGGCACGCGTTATTCGCCAATGGCTCATCAACGCCGGCATCGATCCCAGCGACTTCGTCTTCTATGACGGCTCAGGCCTCTCCACCAAGGACCTCGTCACACCGCGCGCCATCGCAAAGCTGCTCTCCTACGCCGCCAATAATCCACATACCAACCAGCCGCAACCATGGTTCGCAACGTGGAAGTCTTCGCTGCCCATCGGCGGCGTCGATGGCTCCCTCGAATCGCGCTTCACGCAGGATCCGCTCAAAGGCCATGTCTTTGCCAAAACCGGCACCCTCGGCGAGTCGCGCGCCCTCTCCGGCTACCTTGACTGTGCCTCCGGCCAGACCGTCATCTTCTCCATCCTTGTAGACAATCATCTGCCTGGAACCACTGCCGACCGCGACGCTATGGATCGCATCGTCGCCACTATCCAGGCCGCAGAGTAGTTCACGCGAACCTTGAACCTTTGCACCTCGAACCTGTACCCTACCCCACAGAGAAGACCTCCCCGCATCTTTTCTTCAAGGATCCACTATGGCTACCGAAGCCCTGCCTTTGCCTGCCGCCCCGCGCGTGCGCCCCGCCAATCCCAAATCCGACCGGCTCTTCTTTGGCGCGATGGTGGTCGTTCTGTACGCTACCGTCTACTACGGATTCGCGAAGACCTACTACGCCGCCGGCATGATGCACGCCCCGCTGCCCGCGCCTGTGATTCATATCCACGCCGCGCTGATGACGCTCTGGTTGGTCCTGTTACTTCTGCAGGTTGGCTTAGTCATCGCGCGCAAAGTTGCATGGCATCGCTCGCTAGGCGTCTTCGGATTTCTCACCGCTCTCGCTATGGTGATCGTAGGCCCCATCGCCGCTACCAACGCACTGCGTCGCGGAGAAGCGCCGCTTGGCCTCGACGCGCTCACCTTCTACATCATTCCCCTCACTGCCATCGGCCTCTTTGCTATCTTCGCCTTCGCTGCATGGCGTGCGCGCCGCACACCGGCGGAGCACAAACGTCTCATCCTCATCGCCAACGTCGCCCTCATCGACGCCGCCGTCGGCCGTTGGCCGATCATGTTCTTTCAACAAAACCCGCCCGCGCAGGATCTCGTCCCTCTGGCCTTCCTGCTTGCGCTGGTAGCCTATGACCTCATCTCGCAGCGCAAGGTCCTCAAATCCACAATTTGGGCGTCGCTGCTTCTAATGGCCGTCCATCTCACCCGAGTTCCAATGGGCAAGACTCACGCATGGCATGCCTTCGCTACATTCATGCTGGGGCACTGATCAAAACAGTTTTGAGATTCAAAGCTTCACGCTGTGGATTTAGGTAGCGCCCTCAGGTTCGCCGTTACATCGGCTGGTTTCTCCCTGGCCGGAGCCACTATACCCGAGGCAATCAGGGGGGCTACCCACACAGCAAATAGGGCGCAAAACACGAAGATCTCGACACCGAACGTTAGCAATCGCACCACTCCTGTGATGCCGCCCTCAGGAGCAATATGTGCAATAAACACAGCGGCCAGCAGCCCCCATGGCGTGCGCCTCAGATCGCCAAACAGCGAGTCGTACACGATGAAAAGCACCAGCCACAGCAGTGGCGCCACGACGAGCACGCCAGTCCATTGGGCCAGGTGATATGCCTCAGACGTCGGACTGAATGAGATTCCAGTCGTCGTATCTTCTTCATTGAAACCGCCAATCTCATGCGCATACATATTGCCGAAGTTATAAGATGGCTTGCTCGGCCAGAAAACATGCGGAATTGCGTTCAATGCTTCTCCCTTGATAGGCATCAATCCAAACACCTTGCCTTGGTCGGTTACATTGATCAGTGCATCGTCGACCGAAACGAATTGCAGCCTCTCCCAGAAGCCCTCAAAGTGGTTGTAATAGCTGTTTAGACCTCTACCCTGCGACGTGTCCGCCAGGTTTTCTTCGCGTGTGGCTTCGGGGCTTTCCACCAGCCGAATGACCATATCAATGCGCTCGGATGTGGTCGTATCGTTCACAACTCCACGTCCGTACTGCACAAACGGCGTAAGGTAGCGGAAGATCACCCACATCAGCAGCACTGCACTCAGTGCCTGGACCTTTGAAAAACGATAACGCTGAGACCACGCCGCAATAAAATATGAAAACAAGGGCGTCAATAAACCTTGTTTGGAGAAACTTAGCAGGCCGAAAAATAAAAAATAATACGCCATGCTGACCGCAACGAAAACGTTCATGGAACGCCTGCCACCGCTTTGGCGAATCTCGTAAATCACGCCCAGGATCACACCCAGCGGGATCAGGTCATTGAGCTGAAGAAATATACTCTGAATCTGCGAGCCGCTTGAGCCCAGAAGACCAATCGCTGCTGACCCGAAACCTCCCACAATGAAGCACCCGATCGACGACCTGTACATCTGGGAATCTTTGAGAAGGTTGTCCAGTAGGCCCGTCTTGCGGGTAAAACGCCGGCTTACGAACGCCGCCAGAAGCATCGCCGATATGCCGGCTACGTACACTTGAACTGTTCGAATTGGGTCCGCCAGATTGGAATCAGCCCGTTCTCCAAGGAAGGCCTTATACGTAATTCCAATTACAACCACCAGGACGGAATAAAAGAATATGTAAGCCCCCGACGCACGCGTCAGGCCGCCGGAGCTATTAAATGCCAGGGTTGCTATGAGGATGAACGCAACACAGCCCGCGCAGAAGTAGATAGGGGTACCTTCCATCCACTGAATGGCCGCCAGCGCTATCGCAAAGATCGCCGCGCCGTGCAGAGGTATCCGTTCTGGAAAAGGAATCCGCATCTGGGACGGGCCTTCAGTCTAACAGCCTGCCTCACAGCCACACGCTTGATACCAATCCATCGACACAGCCTCTGCCAACTGCAGATTTCAGCCGAAACAGGCAACTTCCTGGTAACGGGAAAGTGGCATTTTCTTTTGATACGCCGTGAGGCATCCCTTAATGTAGGAAGCCAGAGCACCTATATAGTGCAGCCTGCTTGCGAGGGGATGGTTGTGAACAACAGCGGAGTAGCAGCATTCGGTGAAGAGTTGCGGCGCGCAAGGGAGGCACGCGGACTTGCAGTGGAGTCCGTTTGCGAAGCCACTAAGGTACCCGTGCGGCATATACGCGCCCTTGAATCCGGCAGCTATGACGCTCTTCCCGGTGGCGTCTTCCGCCGCGGCTTTGTTCGCAGTTACGTCAGCGTGCTTGGCTTGGAAGAGGCCCAGTGGATGGAACGGTTTGAGCAGAGCTGCCGCGCCAGCGGCCTACGCGATCCGCAATCGACAGATTGGGTTGCCTTTGCTGAAAACGTAAAAAACAGCCGCGGCGCCACGTACCGTAAAGCGGGTCTTCGTGGGCTGATGGCCGTGTTTCTGCTGACTTCGTTCGCCTTCGCCGGATGGTGCGTCTGGCGGGTGAAGACACACCAACAGGTCCTTCCCGTTCGACTTGCCCGCGTCGTACAGCACTCCAGGGCCGGCCACGCCCTTTCGCAATAAACCGCAGCATCTTCAATAGTTTGCCTCCGCGTCTGTCGCCCCGATGCGGAATCTCACACTTCAACAGCCAATACTCCCCAGTCACCACTTCAATAGCGCGCCCCCTGCACAGCGAAGGTAAAATAGAAGGGTTGCAAGCAATCCGTTCTGACAGCTGTGGAGGCATGAACTTTGGCGAACCGTGAGCGTTTTTTATTTACCAGTGAATCCGTGACCGAAGGTCACCCCGACAAGATTGCCGACCAGATCTCTGACGCAATCCTCGATGCCTGCTTGGCCGAGGACCCCTATAGCCGCGTTGCCTGCGAGACCCTCACCTGCACTGGCCTCGTCGTCATCGCCGGCGAGATCACCACCCGCGCATACGTCGACTTCCAGAGCCTCGTCCGCGGCACCGTCGCTGCCATCGGGTACGACAACGCGCTCTACGGGTTCGACTCCAACACCTGCGCCGTCATCTCCACCATCAACAAGCAGTCTGGCGACATCGCGATGGGCGTGGATACCGGCGGCGCCGGCGACCAGGGCATGATGTTCGGCTACGCCACCAATGAGACGCCGGAGCTGATGCCCACTCCCATCTCGCTCGCTCATCGC
>Ga0207694_10004005_pt1 | contig 11612 bp, 9 predicted proteins | sample KBSC34metaG_FD_184353 | JGI IMG/M metagenome (GOLD analysis project Ga0207694, IMG submission 184353) | Corn rhizosphere microbial communities from Kellogg Biological Station, Michigan, USA - KBS C3-4 metaG (SPAdes) (version 2) | ecosystem: Host-associated > Plants > Roots > Rhizosphere > Soil...
AACATTTCTCGCGTGGGCGGGCGCATTGGCGCTGGCGTTTATCATGATCCCGCTGGTGCTCCGCACGACCGAGGAAGTGCTGGTGCTTGTGCCGCGCAGTTACCGGGAAGCCGCGCTGGCCCTCGGATTGCCGCAATGGAAAGCCATCGTGCGCATCATTCTGCCGACAGCGATGCGCGGCATCATCACCGGCGTCCTGCTCGCGATGGGCCGCATCGCCGGGGAAACCGCGCCGCTCCTGTTTACCGCCTTTGGCAACACCAATTGGAGCCATCACCTGGGCGAGCCGATTGCCGCGCTGCCGCTGCAAATTTTTTCCTACGCGACCGCGCCTGCTGACGATTGGAATCGGCAGGCCTGGGCGGGGGCGCTGGTGCTGGTTGCCATGACATTCTGTTTGAGCCTGAGCGTGCGCCTTTTCTCCGCCGGACGTTTCCAGAAAAACACATGAATTTCGCCATGACTCCCGAAGAAACAAAAACGGCTCCGCGCAGCCCTGCCGAGAACGCCGGGACATCCGCTCCGCAGCCGCAAACTAAACCTGCGGCTACCCCGGCGGCGTCCACAGCCGTGCCGGCTTTGTCGGTGAAAAACCTTTCGGTTTTTTTCGGCAAACATCAGGTGCTCAAAAGCGTTTCGCTCAATGTTGAAGCGCGCGCGGTTACGGCGATTATCGGGCCGAGCGGCTGCGGTAAATCCACCTTTCTGCGTTCGTTGAACCGCATGCACGAACTGGTTTCGACTTCCCGGGTGGAGGGCGATATACGGCTTTTTGGCGAGGATATTTACAGCAGGGGCGTGGAACCGGTGATTGTGCGCCGCCGGGTTGGCATGGTGTTTCAAAAATCGAATCCGTTTCCCACGATGTCAATTGGGGAAAACGTTGTCGTAGGTTTGCGCCTGAACGGTGTCCGCAACCGGGCGTTGCTTGCGGAGCAAATGGAAAAATCCCTGCGCATGGCGGCGTTGTGGGATGAAGTGAAGGATCGCTTGAATGCGCCGGCCATCAGCCTCTCCGGCGGCCAGCAGCAGCGGTTGTGCATCGCGCGCGCGTTGGCGGTGCAGCCCGAAGTGTTGCTGATGGATGAGCCGGCGTCCGCGCTGGATCCGTTGGCGACGTCGAAGATTGAGGACTTGATTCGCGAGTTAAGAAAAGACTACACGATTGTGATTGTTACGCATAATATGCAGCAGGCAGCGCGTGCATCCGATTACACAGCCTTTTTCTACATGGGCGAGCTGGTTGAGTTCGGCCCGACCGCGCAAATTTTCACCAGTCCCAAACAAAAGCGCACGGAAGATTACGTAACCGGACGTTTCGGTTGAGCCGCCGTTCAAAAAAATGGAAACCTCAATTGTCATCGATATGGATTTGGATCAACTGAAACAAAAGCTTCTCACGATGGCGAGCCACGCGGAGATCGCCGTGAACGAGGCGCTGCGCGCGCTCATCGAGCGCGATTACGATCTCGCCCTGCGCGTGAAGGAAAGCGACAACGTCATCGACCATCTCGAAGTGGAAATCGACGAGATGGCGATCCATCTGCTCGCGAAGGCGCCGCTCGCCAGTGACTTGCGGTTGGTCACGGTGGCCATGAAGATTTCCCAGAACCTTGAACGCGTGGGCGACGAGGCGACGAAGATTGCCAAGCGCGCCCGCGACTTGAGCCAGGAACCGCCGGTCAAAGTGGTGGTTGATCTTCCGCGCATGGCGAAGCTCGCGCTGGATATGCTGAAGGCGGCGCTGGATGCTTTCGTGAATCGCGATCCGGTGGCGGCGCGCGCGCTCATTCCGCGCGACAAGGAGGTGGACGGCATCAACAAACAAATCACCAATCAACTGGCGCAGCACATGGTGGAGAATCCCGATGCCATCAAACGCTGCCTGAATTTGATTACGGTGTCGCGCAGCCTGGAGCGAATTGCAGATCACGCGACTAACGTGGCTGAAGAAGTCGTTTACCTTTACGAAGCTCAGGACATCCGCCACACGGGGACGAAAAGTGGCATTGCGAAAGCGGCGCAGTGAAAGTGAGCGCTTTTAGTCTCGGTCAAAAAGTCTGAGACGCCGAACGATGTAGAGGGAGCCCGGGGAAGAAACATTCTTCATTCGCTGGGCGACTTCCTGATGGATCTTGCGATCGATCCATAAGCGTGCCCAAAGGCTCTTAGGTTTGCCTGGCGCCGGAGTCAATTCGCGGCGCACTTCGGCTTCAATGGCCTTGCGCAAACGTTTCGCTCCGTCGGCAACGATTCCGTTCATGGTTGGCTTCCCTAAAAAACTATCGTGCTTTCTGCGTAGGCGTCGCAATTGGGTACAAGCCAGGGCAACACCCAAATGCTTCGTGAAATGCCTGGCTGAAATGGCTGGGGCTGGCGTAGCCGACCTCAAGTGCCGCTTCGGTCACGTTGTATTCGCCGGAACGCAAAAGCTCCGCGGCTTTTTCCATGCGCAAGCGCCGGAGGTATTGCGTGATGGTCAGGCCGGTTTGGGTGGAAAAAATCCGGCTCAAATAGAAATGGCTGCAACCGATCTTTTTGCCGAGTTCTTCCAATGATGGTGGTTCGGCGAGATTTCTTTTCAACAGGAAGATCACCTGTTCGACCCGCTCCTGGGCCATGCGTTGCTGGCGTGTGCAGAAGAATTCCTTCGGCGGCTGGAATAAAAATGTCACCGCCAGCTCGAGCGCCTTGCATTGATACCACAAAGGTTGCGCGGAAGCGTAAACGGGCGGTTGGCGGAGAGTTGAAATCAGGTTTTGTTGCGCGGCTGTGAGCTTCACGGTGGAACCCGAGACGTGCTCGCAGGGGCAGCCTTCGATGGCTGATTTCACCATGGGATGCAGCACGGTTTCCGAGCCGGCGAGATGTTTCGCGAGGAACGGGCAGGAGAATTCGACGGTGAGGAATTGATGCCGCTCGTCCGCGGTGCGTTTTGCCTGCAAAACTTCATTGGCGCGATAATAGAACCCGGCTGAGCCGGGATCGAATTCCGCGCGTGAACCGCCGCTTTCCACAAACCCGTGCCCTTCGAGATTCAAGCAGAGTTCGACGCAGCCCGGATGAAAACTCGCCGACCAATCGAGCTCCTTGCGGGCAAAAAAATCGTGCCACTCGATGCTAAACCCAGTGCCGTGAAAGCTGCCAAAAAGCGGTTGCCAGCCGCGGCCGACATCGCGCCAGGCCGGCGCTTCGGAAAAAGCGGAGCCTTCACCATTTTTTTGGCGGGTGCTGGGTGTGGTTTGCGGTGCGGCACTCATCGAACAGGCACAACAGTTTAGAACGAGAGGGATTCTCGGCTAGAAACGACTTCCTGACAAGGAACGAAATCCCGCGAACGGGAAAAGTGGTGTTATTTGGATGAGCACATTTACGGAGGGAGGTGAAGGCACCGTGGGAGAGTTGATAATTAGGCTCTTTTGGATGAGGCGGAGTTGTTTGAAAAACAATCTGCGACCGCATTCTTATCCAAGTGTTTGCGACGGTGGGTGGTGGATTTGACGGGGGGCTGAATTTGCAGGTGGTTTTTCACCGGGAGGCATTCCCCGGGGTTTCCCGGGGAGATTTCCGGTAATGCACCGGCTAGTCAAATTTTGGTACGTGCCTATGATTAGGACATGAACTTCTTCAGGAAAAAGAAAGTGGCGGCACCCGAGTTCGTGCCGGTGGTGTTACCTGATCCGGTCGACCCGAACGTGCCCCGCAAAAAGGTGCTGGTGGTGGAGGACGATCCGGTCGTGGCCAAGACTCTTTCCATGACTCTGAACGCGCGGGGCTATGAAGTGGTTTATGCGGCCGACAGTTGCGAAGCCATCAAGCTCGTGCGCGAGCGGGATCCAGACGTGATGCTGGTGGATGTGGGCTTGCAGCCCGACCTCGGCGGCGCGCGGTTGTGCGACGGTTTTCAAGTGACGCAATGGCTCCAGCGCGCGAATTCGCGGAAGATCCCTTCAATCATTATCAGCGGCACGAACAAGCCGTCCTATAAGCGTCAGGCGGAATCGATCGGCGCGCAGGCTTTTTTGGCGAAACCGCTCGACAATACGGTGCTGGTGCAATCCATCAAATCAGCGCTGGAGAATCCGAAGCAGGCGCCTGTCCCGGAGCCGAAAGTTCCGGTCACTCCTTTGAAGATGGCGGTTGGTTGGACTGAGGAATAAGAAAAGCAAAAATTTGCGGTGTGTTTGGATGGGCGCGCCGCCGGCAAGGGCGGCGCGTTTTTTTTGTACGGGATAGAGTCACGCGAGCGTGATGGATGCAGCGGATTGGATCGGTGGACCGGGTCGCACGGGCGGGACGCCCGTGCCACTATCAGCGGCGTCGAGGCAACCCTGGAGTTGACGGGCGAGTTCGTTGACTTGTGGATGCATGAACAGGCCGGTGCGGGTGCCGGGAACGGTGCACATGCGTGTTTCGCGGGCGAATTGGCTCATGGCTTTGCGGCGATCGACTACGCGATATTTCGTATCCGCAGTGAGCAATAACGTGAGTGTGCCGGGGTAAAATTGCGGATGGTAACGGCGGTTTGCCAGCTCCGTCATGGCGGCCACGAAACGGCGATAGGCGTGAAGCTGTCGAACCTTGAGGCCGCGTAATCGGAGGATGCGCCAGCGGATAATTCGCAACGCATCGCGCAACGGGTCAAGAAACAGTTCGTGCGAACGCGCGCGGCGGCCAGTGTAGGGCGCGGCGGGGGAATCCATCAAGGCGAGCAATGCGACCTCACGGCCCATGCGCACGAGGCGCTGGGCGAGTTCAAACGCAACCATACCACCCATGCACGTGCCGCCGAGGAGATACGGGCCGGTGGGATCGGCTTCGAGAATTTCCGGCAGGTAACGATCGGCCATTTTGGGAATGCTCAGCAGCGGCCAGCATTCGCCTTGCACGCCGGGCGCTTGCAATCCGTAAACGGGGCGTTCGGACAGTTTTCGGACGAGCAGGCCATAGGTCACCACCTCCCCGAGGCCGCTGTGAATGAGAAAAAGCGGTCGGCCTTTCGATGCGCTCCGCAAGGTGACGAGCGGGCGCGGCGATGCGACGGCGATGCTCGGCGAAAGCAGCGGCGCAAGTTTTTCAATCGTGCTGTGTGCGACCAGAGTCGAAGAGGAGAGGACGAGGCTGAAATAATCTTCAATGGCGGCGCCGACTTCGACCATTTTCAGCGAGGTGCCTCCGAGGTCGAAGAAGTCATCGCGGCGACTAATCGGCGAAACGCCCAAAACGGATTCCCAAATGAACGCGAGTTTTTTCTCGATGGAATTTTGCGGCAACGCGTCGGCGGTGAGTTCTGACCGCTGCATTTTTGGGAGCGGCGGGAGGGCGCGGCGGTCGATTTTTCCGCCGGTCGTCTGTGGCAGTTTTTCAAGCGGCACAAAATAGCTGGGGACGAAGTGCTCGGCTACCTGGGCTCGTAGTTGGGTGCGGAAATTCTGCGGAGAAACATCGGCGCCGGCGCGTGGGACGAAATAAGCGGCGAGGCGGCATTCGCCGGAGGCATCTTCAGGAGCGGTCACGGCGACCTCGCTGACAAGGCCGGTGGCGAGGAGGGCGGTTTCCACGGCGCGCAGATCGACGCGCTGGCCTTGGATTTTGACGACGTCGTCCGCGCGGCCGAGATGCTCGAGTGAACCGTCGGAAAGCCATTTGCCGAGATCCGCGGTGATGAAGGTGCGAAGGCCGGGATGTGCGGGGTCGATGTGGAATTTTTCGGCCGTCAATGCGGGCTGACGCCAATAGCCCTGGCGCAGGTGCCGGCTGCGGACTGCGATGCGGCCTTCGGCACCGGGGACGGCGGGCTGATTTTTGTCGTCGAGGAGGAGGACTTCCACTCCGGGAATGGGGCGTCCTACGGGGATTCGGGAACATCGAATATCGAACGTCGAACACATGGCAACCAATGGGTTTTCCCCCGGAACCCTAAGCTCCACCTCACCCCGGCCCTGTCCCCCACTTCGTGGCGGAGAGGGAGAAGTTGTTCCAGCGTGAGGCAAGGCCGGGAGCGCCTCGTCTCGCGAGTCTGAGGATTCAATGCCGGAGATTTTACCGAACGAAAATGAGGTGACCAAACCGGTTTCGGTGGAGCTGAAGGAATTCATCAACTGACATCGGGCAGAGCAGAGTTGACGAAAAGACTCCACGTCACTATTGAGGAGCGGTTCGCCGCCGAGGCGGATGAGGCGGACAGTTTTGAATGAGTTTTTTGCGGAACTTGACGCTGCGAGGTGACGGAAAATGGTGGGGACGGAATGAAAAATTGTGATCCGACGTTCGCGCAGCCATGCGGCGAGGCGGTCGGCTCCTTGAGTGCGCACCGGAAAGGGGCAGAGGGTCGCGCCGTGCAGCAGAGCGCTGAAGAGATGCGTGCCGGAGGCGGAGAGGCCGCAGGAGGTCAGAAGCGTGAGGCGGTCGTCGGGTGTGAGTTGGATAAGGTCGCAGTAGACATCCGAGTGGCGGACGAGGCCGGCGTGATTTTCCCAGATGCCTTTGGGTTCGCCGGTGGAGCCGGAGGTGTACATGAGCCACGCGGCTGCGTCCGGTGAAACGTCGGGCAGTTGGGTATTCGAAATGTCGGCGGGAATTTTTTCTGCGAGGCTAAGAATCTTTAGAGTCGCTGAGGAAAAAGAATTCGCGAGCTGGGAATTATTTTGGTCGGTGAGCAGCAGCGTTGTCTGGGAACCGGCGAGCATCGCGGCGAGGCGCTCCTTGGGATGCGCGGCGTCGAGCGCGAAATACATTTTTCCGGCTTTGAGCGCGCCGAGGATGGCGGCGATGAGGGGCGCGCCGTGGTCGAGGAGTAGTGCGACAGGCGCGGGCGATTGGCCGGACCGGGTCAAGATTTCACGAGCGATAAAACTGGAGCGGCGGTCGAGTTCGGCGTAGGTCCATTCGGCATCGAGCGCGCTGATGGCGATGCGCTCGGCGAATCGCGCGGCGACGCGGGCGAAACGAGCGGGGACGGATTGGGGGTTTATTTCCACGGAAAATTTTTCAGGGGGCGTGAGATTCGTTCCCCCTCACCCCGGCCCTCTCCCTTGGGGAGAGGGTGAAGTTGTTCCAGCGTTCCGCGGTTTCGAGGGTTTTGGTTTTGCGAGTTTTTCGAAAGTTATTTTTTAGGTTGATGGCTGTGGCGCCAGTATGGCGAAATCCGTTGCCATTTTTGCGGCGTAATGCTCCGTCCACAAATCAGCGGGGTCGAGCAGCAGTTGGTCGCCGTGTTTGCGATAGAGCGAGGCATCCTTGGCGCCGGGAGGTGATTGACGGTTTTGCTGCCATTGGCGGGCGGCGCTCATCAGGCGACGGCGCATCTGCACGATGGCGGCGTCCGAAGCGCCGAGATGTTCGCGGGTGCGATCCACAATCGGGCCCATGCTTTCCTGCATGGCGGCGTCCTGAATGGGCGTGACGTTTTCGAGGCCACTGAAGTTCACTTTCTTTTGGCGCTCGCGATCGAGGAGAAAATCGTTTTCGGCATTCGCGGCGAAACGCGCCTTGCCGACCCAATCGTCGGTGTCCGGCAGGAAGCCGCTGGGGGCGACGCGGTCTTTGTGGCCCTTGCGCTCGTCTTCAGTCAGGTCGCGCGTGGAAGACCAGTGCGGTTCCCAGACCATGGTGTGTTCGTCATCGATGGGCACCCAGACCTTGTCGCGATTTTTGCCGCCAAAGCCGGGCACGCTGGTGTAGAAGGGCAGCATGAATTGCGTCACGCGCCAGTAGCATTTGCCGGCGTCGGCTTCGCGCCGGGCGCCATACATCACACCGATGTCGGTGTCGCACACTTCGAGCAACGGCTGTTTGTCCATGCGCGCGATGTTGCGGTAATATTCAATGCCGGCCTTCTTTTCGTGCGCGGTATTCTGAAGTTTGGGATCGAAGGCGAGGTGAAGAAAACTCAGATGCGAGGAATCGAAATCGCCTTCCATGGCTTGCAGCCAGTTGCAGGCGCGTTGATAACGCAAGGCGCCGCGGCGATTCGCGGGGCTTAGCGCCCAGCCGAGTTCAGGAATTGGCGGCAGCGCTTCGCGTTGCGGGCCCATGTAGGTCCAGATGATTCCGTTTTTTTCAGCGCACGGGTAGGCGGTGATGCGGATTTGCTCGTGGAATTTGCTGCCGGCGGGTTCGTTAGGAACATCGACGCATTGGCCATCGATGGCGAATTTCCACCCGTGGTAAAGACAGCGCAAACCGTTTTCCTCATTGCGACCGAAAAAAAGTGAGGCGCAGCGATGCGCGCACACATGATCGATGAGGCCGACTTTGCCGTCGGAATTGCGAAACGCGACGAGATTTTCGCCGAGCAGTCGCACGCGCAGCGGCGTGCCGTCGGGTTCTGGGAGGTCGGTGGATTGCAGGGCGGGAATCCAGTATTGGCGGAGGAGATCGCCCATCGGAGTGCCCGGTCCGATGCGCGTCAGGAATTCGTTTTCTGAGTGGGTCACGCGGGGGAATTATTTGGCACGGCGATGGAAAAGTCGAGATGGTTTGGAACGAGGGAGGGCGACTAAGCATCGTAGCCTCACGCAAAAGCGGCGTCGACGCTGCGCCCTGCCGCCGCACTACAAATGCGGCGGGTTTGGGAAAATATCTTGACTGGGCTTTGGTTTATTGGTGGATAGAACGACCTCATGATTCAACTGGCGGACCTCGGTTTCAGGACAAAGCGGCTTTTGCTCGGTGCGCGGCGAGTGCGGCGTGCACAGGTTTTTTGTGTGGGCACAGCCAAGAGCGGCACGCATTCCATCGCCTCCATGTTTTCCAAGAACGTTCGCAAGGGGCACGAAAAGGAAGCGCTGGAATTTATCGACGCTTTTTTTCGGTGGCAGGAAGGGAGCATCAATGAGCGCGCGTATCGCGACTGGCTGGTAGCACGGGATCGCGAGATGGCGTTGGAGATCGATTCCTCATGGTTTCACGGGGTGATTGTGGATTTGCTCGCCAGCGAATTTCCCCAGGCGCGTTTTGTTCTCACGATTCGCGATTGCTATTCGTGGCTGAACTCGGAGTTTAAACGGGTTTTGCACACGCCCAGCCAGCAACCGCAGCGCCTGAAGATGCGCGCGTTTGTTTATAACGGAATGGCGACCGAATATGAACCGGAGGAACGGGTGTTGCAGGAACTTGGGCTGTATCCGGTGGACAATTACCTCGCGCGTTGGGCGGCGCACAACGGGAATGTGCTGGCGAGGATTCCGCGCGAGCGTGTGCTGGTGGTGCGGACGGAACAAATTCGTGAGCGCGCGCGGGAGATTGCGGATTTTGCGGGCTTGCCGCATTACGCGTTGCAACTGGAGCGGACGCACGAGTACCGGAATCCGGTGCAGCGGGAGATCATTTGCGAACTGGATGCGGAATTTTTGGAGCAGAAGGTGGAGCGGCATTGCCGGACGTTGATGGAGCGTTTTTTTCCGGAGATTAAATCGCTGGGGGATGTCGTGCCTCGTTCCCCCTCACCCCGGCCCTCTCCCTTGGGGAGAGGGTGAAACTGAATCGCAGCTTTAGGATTTTCCGCGTTGTGCGACTTAATCCAATGCTTGGATTTGCTTCGGAAACGGTCACAGAGCCTTCTTGATTTAAACCGTGTCCCGGCCGTAGATGGCTTGCATGCGAGTGTAAAACTCGATGTCGCCGTCGCCGTGTTCGGGCGGGCCGAGGCCGGAGGCTTTCCAGCCGCCGAAGGGCAGGGTGATGTCCACGCCGGCAGTGGCGCTGTTGAATTTCAGCACGCCGGCTTGCGCTTGTTCGAGGAATACTTTCTGTAATTCCGCATTTTCGCTGAACAGGGATGCGATCAAGCCGTGCCGCACGCCGTTGCAAAGTTTGATAGCTTCCGCGAAATCAATAGCGCGCTGCACAACCAGCAGTGGTGACATGGTTTCCTCCTGCACGATTGCATGCGAAGGGAAGTCGCAGCAGGCAATCACGGGTTGCGAGTAGGCGCCGGTTTTCACCCACGGTTCGGCAGCGCGTTTTGCCTGCGGATAAATGACACGGTGCAGCGCGTCTTCGGATTCGGCGAGGGCGATGAGCGATACAAGTTCATCGCGCTTGCCGTTGTGCAGCACGGGACCGATCTCGGTTTCGGGGGCGAGCGAGTCGCCCCACTGTAGGCGAGCGTTGGCGGATTCAAGCTCTGCTACGAATTTTTCGAAATCATCGGGATGAACGATGACGCGGCGATTGGCGGTGCAACGCTGGCCGGCAAACGCGAACGCGCCCCATGCGATTTGTTCAGCGGCGCTTTTTAGATCGGCGTCGCGCCAGACGATGGCGGCGTTGTTCCCGCTCAATTCCATTTGCAGCGGAAGAACGCGGCGCGCGCAAATTTCCTGTATCGCGTAGCCGGCGGCGATGGAACTCGTGAGGGTCACGGCGTGAATATTTCGGTCGGCGGCAAGCGATTGAGCAGTTGTATGATCGCCGAGCACCAGACGAACGGCATCGGCGGGCAGGCCGGAATCGTGAAAGACGCGCATGAGCATTTCGGAAATGCGCGTCGCAGCGGGGGCAGGTTTCCAAACAACAGTATTTCCGTAGATCAAGGCGGGCGCGATTTTGCCAAGCGGAATGGCCACGGGATTGTTCCACGCGCTGATGACGCCGATGACGCCAAGCGGCTCGCGCCGGACCCAGCCGGCGGGCTCGCGTTTGGGGGCCAGTGCGGCGGGCGCGCGTTGAATGACGTCGCGAATATTGGCGGCGGCGCGGCGAATTTCCTCGCGCGCATGACGGATGGGTTTGCCCAAATCGATCGCGATTTGCCGCGCCAAAGCCTCCTCCACGCCGAGAATTTTTTGGGAGAGTAATTCTAAAATTTCCTGGCGCTTGGCGAGCGGTGTGCGGCGCCATTCGGTTGAAAAATTCAACGCAGCGGAAGCGGCTTCCGCAGTTGTTTCCGGCGCAGCATTTTGGACTTCAAATAAAATTTCACCGGTATTGCGTGGAGAGCGATGATACCATTTGTTTGAAGGCGCGGGCGAATCGCTCAATACGGCGCTGGTGGGTTGAAATCTCACACATCGCGCCGCAAGCCAACGCCGCGTGGCGGCGGCGTGAATGGGGTCGTTGGTTCCCACTGCATCTTCTGCGATGGCCACGTTGAAATTGCGCTCGAGGCCTTCGACCGCTGCCGTGCGGATGCACGCGTGCAGGTGAACGCCGCAGAGAATCACGGAATCGCAACCGGCTGCACGAAGGATTTTTTCGAGTTCACCGTTGGCAAAGGCATTGAAACCGGTTTTGCGAATGATGGATTCGCCCGCGATCGGGCGCAGCGGTTCCGGCGCTTCGTGGCCGGGAGTTCCGGCGACGCATTTCCACTGATTTGAAGTCTGCCAGTGAGGGAAGGCATTTGGTTTTCCGCGTTCGACAGTAGTCCAAACGTGGATGATGGGAATTTTGCGCCCGCGGCAGGCGCGCAGAAGTTCCGCCGCACGCGTGATCAGGAGCGACGCGGGAGTTTGCAGTTCAGACGCGAGAAAATCCTGCTGCAGGTCAATCAGCAGCAACGCGGATTTCATGGGGCTTTTCGGCGAGGCGCAAAACGTGTTGCGCGACCTGCTCGGCCATGGCGCGGGTTCCGACGACGCGGCAGCCGGGTTCGGCAACATCCGCCG
>Ga0207694_10004008_pt1 | contig 11609 bp, 12 predicted proteins | sample KBSC34metaG_FD_184353 | JGI IMG/M metagenome (GOLD analysis project Ga0207694, IMG submission 184353) | Corn rhizosphere microbial communities from Kellogg Biological Station, Michigan, USA - KBS C3-4 metaG (SPAdes) (version 2) | ecosystem: Host-associated > Plants > Roots > Rhizosphere > Soil...
CATCTGAGTTTTTTGAGTAAAGCCGCCCCCTGATAGTGGAGGGCGAAAGTGTCCAGCGAGCGGTCTACCCTGATAACGGCCCGTCCCCCGGGCCTGGTTGATGTTCTCGACCGTATTCTTGATAAAGGACTTGTAATCGCTGGCGACATCAAAGTGTCGTTGGCGAATGTAGAGCTTTTGACTCTGCAAATTCGTCTGCTCGTTTGCTCGATCGATAAGGCCGAGCAGATCGGTTTGAACTGGTGGCGCTACGACACCAACCTGACGACACGCGCCGAACGCGCCGAAGCGGAAAACGTTGAATTGCGCGAGCGGCTGACCGAGCTTGAACAGGAGATTAGAAAACTCGCCGCCGCGAATCTCGCTGCGGCGCGTGTTGAGACCGAAGTTGTTACCAGCCGTCGTGCGGGGCGCAAAGCAAGAGTGAAGCGCCGGATTAAGTAATCGGAGGCAATGAGAAAGGTTTTTTGAGAAGAGCAGTTGAGCGCCGTGAAACCTCGCGTGAGCTCGTATAACACTTCTAATAAAGGAACCGAAGCAAATGGCTGTCGAAAGAGCACCAGGCGGAACCAGCTTAATTGACGTCCTTGATCGCGTACTCGACAAAGGTATCGTGATCGACGCATGGGTGAGAATCTCGCTGGTGGGTATTGACCTGATTACGATCGAAGCGCGCGTAGTTGTTGCCTCAATCGATACGTACTTGAAGTACGCAGAAGCCGTGGGTCTGACGCCGGCAGTTTCCCGACCGGCATTGACTCCAGGTACTGAAACTGTAGAAGTCGAGACGCGGCGCCAAACAACGAGAGCAAGAACTGAAGGCACGCAACTCCCCTGAGTAAACGATTATCGACCACTGGGAATCTTTTATGGGAGAAGTTCCCTCAGAACTAGCTTTTCGACCGGCCCCATCCCTTTCGGAGCCTGAGCGGCCCAGCCCGCGCGCGCGCCAGTATGACGTCTTTATCGAGACGACTACGCAAATGCTGGCCACGCCCAAGCTTCACGAGCGGCTCCTCCTCGCTCTGGAGGCGATATCGACCAACTTCGGCCACCGGCAGGCGGCAATTGCGATCATCAACGAGCGCGACGCCGAGTTGCGCATTCGCGCTGCCGTTGGTTTTGAAGGCGATCCCTCGACGACCAAAGTTGAAATGCCACTCGATTCGAGTGCTGCGTGTGTGCGCGTGATCCACGATGCTCAGCCGTTGTGGATCTCGATGGAAGATGACGAAGCCTCACGAAGTCTCTTCGCAAACATGCGCTGGCAAACCGAAGTACTCGCCGTTCCGTTGTTCGGCATCTCGGAGATCCCGGCGCGTCCCGGCGCTGCGAGAGTTCCGACTCAATACTGGGCGTTTGAGCCGGGCGCGAGAATGGGTGTGTTGTACGTTGGTGCGAATCAGGAGATGCTTGATTCGGAATCGTTAACGCTGCTCAAGCGGTTCGCCGAACGGATCGGGATCGTAGCGTCACTCGCGGCGCACCAGGAACGACTTGTCTCGACCGTCACGAAGCTCCAGCGCGAGCGACAGTGGATCGAGTCGATCATGAAGTCGGTCGCTGATCCAATTGTGCTAACGGATCTCGACAACCAGATTCTTTTGCAGAATCGACGTGCGGAAGAGTTGTTCAGCGGTTCCGCCAACGCCGGTGAAGGTAAACGCCGTGCGTTGAAGATGAACGACCTTTTGTTCTCCGCCTATCTTTCGAGCGCCACGGTTTCCTCGTCGGAAGTTATCCAGAGAGACATCACGCTCGTCGATCCGATCGAAGGCTCTGACATTCACTTCGAAGTAATTTCAACACCGGCCGCCAATTCACGCGGTGAGCCGCTAGGCCTCGTCTCCATCTTCCGCGACGTAACGGATCTGCGCGAAGCGAATGAAGAGCTCGCGCGTAACTTCGTCAAGTTGCAACAAGCGGAAGCTGAGTCACGTCGCGAGCGCGATCGTCTCGATCTGATTATCGAGAACGTGGGACATCCGATCGTCGTGTGTGACTCCTCGGGTAACTTCATTCTGTTCAACCGTCGCGCGGAGTTGTTGTTTCAGGAGAACGACAGCTCGTCGGCGTCTGCCGCAGTGCGGACGAATGCAGTCAAACTCACGTCGTTCATCTCCACGCTCGCATCGGCCTCTGAAACAGGACGCCAGGCCGAGATTGAATTGCTCGATCCCGAAGACGGCCGTGCGTTGCCGATGGAAATCACGGCGCGCGAGGTTTTGGATCCAACTGGACAGGTGACTGCCGTCGTCTCAATTCTGCACGACCTGACTGAGATTCGTGAGCTCGAGCGACGACGCGTCGAACAGCAGTTGTTTGAATCGGAGAAGCTGGCGGCTGTCGGCCGTCTCGCGGCGTCGATCGCGCACGAGGTGAACAACCCTCTCGAAGCGATCAAGAACGCGCTTTACCTGATGCAGGCTGGCGCGGAAGGCGACAAGAACACGCGTTTTCTCGAGATTGCGAGAAAAGAGACGGAGCGCGTGTCGCACATCATCCGGCAGATGCTCGGCTTTGCCCGCCGGCCGGGTGAGGTTGACTGGGTGGACGTTAACCAGTTGCTCGAAGAAACGCTGGTGCTTCTGGAAAAGAAAATGCGCCAACTGCGCATAAGAATAACTAAATCGTTTGACGACTCGCTGCCACGCGTGAGAGCGCGCGCCGATCAATTACGACAAGTATTTCTGAATCTGATCATCAATGCACAGCAGGCGATTGAAGGTGACGGTGAGATTGTTATTTCCACTTCTCGTTATGAACAAGCATTGCAGCCATCGATTTTGGTGCAACTCAAGGATAGTGGCGTCGGTATCGCTGAAGACGATCTGACGCGCATTTTTGATCCGTTCTTTTCCACGGGTAAGAAAGGAACCGGACTCGGTTTGTGGGTTACGCAGGACATCGTTAGGCAACACGGTGGCCGCATCGAAGTGAGCAGTGAGATTGGTAGAGGCACGGTTTTTAATATCGTGCTTCAGGTTGAATCCCCGATTCTCGAAGAACAAAGCGAAACCAGATCGACGACGAGATGAGTCAATCATTCAATGAGTCAGGGAACGGCAAGCCTTTAGATGAGGCGGGCGGCTTTGTTGCGTTTGCTGATGCGGCGCGATTGCTTGTGGTGGACGACGAGGAGAGTCTGCGCATCACTACGGCCGCGATCTTTGAGAACGAAGGCTATGTCGTCGACACCGCGTCCAGTGGTGACGAGGCCATAGATCTGATGAGCAAGGAAGACTATGACCTCGTGCTCACTGACCTGCACATGGAAGGAGGCGACGGCCTCTCCGTTCTCAACCAGATTCGCCGCTACGCGCCCCTCACGATTTCCGTTGTGTTGACCGGATTTGCTTCTGTCGAATCGGCGATTGCCGCGTTGCAGGAAGGCGCCTACGACTATCTCGTCAAACCGTGCGACATCGAGAGCATGAAGCACACGATTCGCAGGGGGGTCGAGCACCGCCGGCTGATGCTGGCTGAGCAGAAAGCACGCGCGGATCTGCAACAGCTAAATCTCGATCTCGAGCAGAGAATTGAAGAGCGGACTGCGGAGTTGAAACAACTCAACGTCGAGCTCGCGGACGCTAATCGCGCCAAAGACGTCTTTCTGGCCACGCTTTCACACGAGCTACGTACGCCGCTCACGCCCGTCGTTGGATGGATCAAGTTGTTGCGCAGTGGAACCCTTGACGAGAAGAGTGTGGCGCAGGCGCTTGATGCGATCGAGCGAAACGCGTGGTTACAGTCGAGATTGATCGATGATCTGCTCGACACGTCTCGCATTGCCACCGGCAAACTTCACTTCGAGCCGAAGCCGACGGATTTGAACGTTGCGGTCAGGGCTGCGGTTGATACTGTGCGCGCGTCTGCTGGGGCGCGGAATATCGAGCTGTCGATGGCGTTGTGGCCATCGAGTTTGACAGTGATGGGCGAGCCGGTTCGTTTACAGCAGATCGCGTGGAACCTCGTTTCAAATGCGATCAAGTTCACGGATCCCGGCGGCAAGGTAAACATCACGACGCAGCGTGATGGCGGCCACGCTTTGCTAACCGTGGTTGATACCGGCGTTGGCATCGACCCCGAGTTTTTGCCGCATGTGTTCGATCGTTTCCGGCAGGCAGACGGCTCCACTTCGCGACGGCATGGCGGTTTAGGTCTCGGACTCGCGATTGCCGATGCGCTCGCAAAGATGCACAGCGGATGTCTTACAGCTAAGTCGGACGGTGTGGGAAAAGGCGCAACCTTTTCGATGAAAATGGAGCTCGCGCCAACTGAAAAAGTCGCTCCCGAACCGGCAGACACGAAACGTCATTCACTCGAAGGTCTCGAAGTGCTGATCGTCGAAGACTCGCCCGACACGTTGCTGCTGTTGAGCACGATCTTTCGCCGTGAAGGTGCGAACGTGGCGACTGCTTCGTCTGCGGCGGAGGCCCTGAGTCGTGCTATAACAAACCGTCCGCACATCATCGTTTCAGACATCGGTATGCCGGACGTTGACGGCTATCAACTCCTCGAACAACTCAGGCTCCTTCCCGACATGAGCGATGTACCGGCAATTGCGGTGTCGGGTTATGCGAGTGAAGAGGACCGCGAGCGCGCCCTCGCCGTCGGCTACCTCGCCCTTGTTCCCAAACCCATCGACGTCGACGTCCTCTTCGGTCTGATTCACGACCTCAAAGCTCCGGCCGTCAAGTAGCACCCTTGGAGCCTGAACTCATAACCAGTCTCGATCAGGTCAACCCGACGTGGCTGACCAAAATTCTCTGGCGGAACGAGCTACTGAAAGGAGGCCGTGTCGCGGAAGTCAGTTATGAATCCGACGTCACGAGCTTCTCAGTTATTGCTCATCTACGAATCTCATACACTCGCAATTCACAAGCACCGGATCGTCTCTTTCTGAAATTTTCAAAGCCGATACATCCCGTCTCAACTCCGGAGGGTGGTTGGGAGGTGATGTTTTATAAATTCGTCGCCCCGCGCACGCCAGGCGTACTTCGCTGCTACGACGCTGTGTTTTCGCGGGAACAACGTAAGTTGCATCTTCTGTTAGAGGATGTATCGAGCACACACTACAGCGAACCAGCCTCTCAACTGCCGCCGACACAACGGAATTGCGAGCTAATAATTCGAGCGTTGGCGGATATCCATGCCGCCTGGTGGGGAAGGCCACCGTGGGATGTGCTCGGCTGGTCTCTTCCAGATCAGGCTGAAGTCGATCGAAGGATAAAGGACGTTCGCGGGCGCATCGGGCGCTTTAGCAACTTCCTCGGAGACCGGCTTACCGAAAACCAGCGCAATGTTTACCACGAGGTGCTTGCGGCGTTACCTGATCTGTACACACGCCTGACGCTTCCAACTGCGTATACTGTCGTCCACGAAGACATCCATATCGGAAACGTCCTCTACCCTCGTGATCCTGATACAGACACGGTTCGCATCATCGACTGGCAGACCTGGCTCATCGATCTCGCACCGAAAGACCTCGCCCACATGATGGCCCTCTTCTGGTTCCCGGAGCAGAGACGGGCTCTCGAAATCCCGCTTCTCCAGCAATACCACGCTCGGCTCTGTGAGAACGGAGTGACTGACTATTCCTGGGAACAGTTATGGTACGACTACCGTCTCTCCGTAATTCGAAAACTCTTCCATCCCGCCTGGCAGTGGGACACCGGCCACGAGCCAAACATCTGGTGGAACCACTTGGAGAGGGTGATGATGGCGTACGAGGATCTTGAGTGCCGCGAATTGGTAGAGGATAGGTCGATGGGGTCATGACTTATTTGAAATCTTCTCTGCGGTTCTCGGCGTATCTCTGCGCCCTCTGCGTTTGAGTTGCCGTTAACACAGAGAACGCAGAGATACGCCGAGGACGCAGAGAAAATCGATCAATTTTCGACTTAAGACACCACCCTCCATGGCTCTGCTTATATCTGCTTATAAATGTAACTGTGCGACAATCAGTCAGGGGGTGAAGATGAAAGATCGAGAGTTACTGGAACGAATTACTCTTAACTCTAAGATTATGGCTGGTAAGCCTGTTATCCACGGAACCCGCCTGACGGTTGAGTATGTTCTCAATCTGCTTGCTCACGGGGCCACCATCGAAGAAATCTTGGCCGAGTATGAGGGGTTGAAACCCGAAGATATTCAGGCTTGTTTTCTTTTTGCTGCGAAGTCGATAAATGATGAGGAAATAACTGCTCCAATATCTGACTTAGAGTCTGAAGCATTTGTTGGAATGTGGCGTGACCGTGATGATATGCGTGACAGTTCAGCGTGGGTCCGTAAGCTCCGCCGGTAGTGCAGGCTTGCCCCTTGAGCACCGCAAACCCTAACACACACAAATAGTTGACAAAATCAAATTTGTAACTATAATGGTTACAAAATAGTGCCCGTGTTTGCCTAAGATAGCTTTGATATGTCGACAAATAGCAGGTTTGCGGTAGCGGTACATGTTTTAAGTTTGATGGCCTGGTCAGGCGAAGAACCCCTTAAATCAGAACAGGTTGCAGAAAGCGTAAACACCAATCCGGTCGTGATCCGGCGCATCCTGAAGGAACTCGCCGAAGCCGGGCTGGTGGTGTCGCAAACTGGTTCGTTAGGCGGCTCTCGTCTGGCGCATGATGCAAACGAAACTACCCTGCTCGACGTTTACCAGGCACTCGAATATGGCGGCGTTTTTTCGCTGCACCGCGCTCCACCGAGTCGCGATTGCCCGGTCGGCGTCAATATCGAAACTGTTCTGGGCGACGTGCTGCTGGAAGTTGATACTGCGGTTGAAAGAGTATTGAAAAATATAACAATTAACGACGTCGTGCGGCGCTTGAAACCTTGTGGCGCTGCAGTGGCATCGAAGTCGCCAGAGCATATTGGGAGAAATGGGAAGAGGAAATCGTACGAACAGAAGCAGCTAGCTTTGCCCCCAATGCGAGCAGGGGCGAAGAGCCGGGGGAACGGATCCTCCCGAACTGCGTAATTAAAACCGCGAGAAAGGAATATAAATTTGTCCAGGCTTGAAAAAGATCAAAGCGGTATCGAGCTCATGAATAAAGGCGAATTCGTCAACCTCAGCGAGGAACTGACGGACGACGCCGTGTCGATTGAGGATATCGACGAGGTACTACAAACGCTCGAGCGGGCTACCAGTAGTGAAACCGAGATCGAGGAGCCTTTGATCGAGGAGTCGTCGTCTGCCGTCGAATCCGAAGAGGGAATGAACGAGGAGGTCGAGCTCGACCTCTCAGCCGGCGAAATGGATAAGACGTCGGATCCCATCCGCGTTTACATGCGCGAGATGGGGGTTGTGCCGTTGCTTACGCGCGAACAGGAAGTGTCGATTGCGAAACGCATCGAGCGCGGCCAAAAGCGTGCGGAGAAAGCAATCGCCCGTTCTCCAATTGCAGTCGTTGAGCTTTTCCGGATTGGTGATGAACTGGCTGCCGGTGCGCTCAACATCCGCGATGTTGTGGCTTTTTCGGATCAGATGGAGACCGAGGAGCACGAGGATCGCAGCGAAGAGTATTTGCAATGGACGATCGAAGGCCTTAACAACATTCAGGCTCTCTACAAGAGAGGGCTGAAAGAATTCGATAAATTCGCCGAAGAGCTGAAACTTTCGCGAGGCAAGCGTTCAAAGAAACTTTTGCGCTACCGTCGCAAGCTGGCGCGCACTCGTCTTGAGATCGCCACCGAAATCAGAAGTCTGCACCTGAAGGAAGCTGCACGGCAGCGACTCATCTCCGCAATCGGCGCTGTCTACAAAGAGACGCGCAATCTCGAACGCGAGATCGACTCGAATAATGAAAAGCTGCGGCGCAAAGGTTTGAAGGCAGACAAGGCGAAGGAATACCGGAAGCATGTTGCGAATGCGCGCAAGCGTTTGAAAGAGATCGAGACCGAGCATCACCTGTCGTCGCTCGAGATCAAACGTTCGCACCAGATGATCGCTATAAGCGAAGCGCAGACCGCGCAGGCGAAGCACGAGCTAACGGAAGCCAACCTGCGCCTGGTGGTTTCGATTGCGAAGAAATATCAGAACCGTGGTTTGCAGTTTCTGGATCTGATTCAGGAAGGCAATCTGGGTTTGATGAAGGGCGTCGACAAGTTTGACTGGCGCCGTGGTTATAAGTTTTCAACTTATGCGACCTGGTGGATTCGCCAGGCAATCACGCGTGCTATCGCCGATCAGGCGCGCACCATTCGTATTCCGGTGCACATGATCGAAGTCATCAACAAGCTCAAGAACACTTCGCGCGAGCTGGTGCGTGAGCTTGGCCGCGAACCAACGACTGAAGAGATCGCCAAGAAGATGGATACTTCAGTCGACAAGGTGCGCAAGGCGCGCAAGTTGATGCAGGACCCGATCTCTCTGGAAACCCCGATTGGTGAAAATGGCGATTCGCAGCTCGGCGACTTGATTGAAGACAAATCGAGTGAGAGCCCGGCAGCGCGCGTCATCACTTCAAACTTGCGCGAGATCGCAGGCGACGTTTTGCAGACGTTGAGCCCGCGTGAAGAGCGTGTGATTCGTTTGCGATTTGGACTCGACAACGGCGGTCACGAACGAACGCTGGAAGAAGTAGGCCAGAACTTCAACGTGACGCGCGAACGCATTCGCCAGATTGAAGCAAAGGCGCTGCGCAAATTGCGTCATCCGTCGCGCGCGCGGCTACTAAAGAATTTCCTCGAAGGCGAGGGGCAGTAAATATATTAACCGAGCGTGCGTAGCGCCGGGTAGCAAATTAGGAGCAACTAAAAAATGAGTGAACATGTGAAGGAAGTGAGCGATAGCTCGTTTGAAAAAGACGTATTGGGCTCCGGTAAGCCGGTGCTGGTAGATTTCTGGGCTGAGTGGTGTGCCCCTTGCCGAATGCTGGCGCCGACCGTTGCGGCCGTCGCAGAGCATTATGGTGACAACGCGAGCGTGGTGAAGTTGAACGTTGACGACAACCCTTCAACCGCACAACGTTACGGTATCAAAGGCATCCCGACATTGATTCTTTTCCGCGATGGAAAAGAAGTCGAGCGCGTCGTCGGCGCGACCAGTAAAGAATCGATCACGAGGATGATCGAGAAGTACGTGACAGCCAAGGCTGTAAGTTAAGAAAAAACACTCTGGGCGAAGAAAGGCCGGGCGTCTATGGCGTCCGGCCTTTTTTGTGTGCGCAGCCCGTTAGCTTCAGGGCAATAGCTTAATGCCTGAACCAAACACCCAAAACAATGCGGCATCTGCCGCATCTACTAGCGCCTTTGCTGCAGCAGGATTGAAAGCTGCACTGATGATAACGCTGGTTACAGTTCCGAGCGCAAAATTGATCCAGTCTTTGCGCCCAAGACGTTCAGAAGCGTCGGACATTTCGTCGAGTTTTTCGCAAAGATAGCGTAGTTGTTCAGGCTTGATGTCAGACCGGTTTGACATTGAAACTTTGATCTCTTCGATACTACGCGCGATCCGATCACGTTCTTCAGGCAAGAACTGCGTGTTTTCAGGATTTTGGTCAACGAGGCCAGCTGCGATTCCGGGTCGAGGTGAAACCTGTGTCACAAGTAAATGAACGCTTGCATTCTGGTGTTCCAACGCGCGTATCTCAAATAAGCCTTCCGTCGTCTCGAAAAGTACTGCGTCCCCAAGGGTTAGTTTGGCTTGGAGGTTCTGCAATCCTGGTCGGCCGATTACAATCTCTGCGCGAGAAATATCTGTCGAGAGAGCGCTAATGAGCAGCCCGGTTTTTTCTGACGCAACGGTTTGCCGATACGGAATGGTTAATTTTTCTTGCAGCATATTAGCCAGTAGAACAGTTTCAATGTCATGCCGAGCGACAGCATTCACTATTTCCGTCAGAACGATATTTAACTATACCCTCATGGCGTCGTCCAAAACTTGTTTGCCAGCGTAATATATCTACCGGCTCTTGGCCTTGCGGCAATGTTTACATTTCGTAGAGAATGAATGAAACCATGGAACAAACGAAGCCCACGCGGCTTATTGTAGGGATCACCGGGGCGACTGGAACGATCTTTGGTGTGCGACTTTTGCAGATGCTGCACGGGTCGGGGGTCGAGACGCATCTCGTAGTAAGTAAGTGGGCGGCGCGCACACTCACACATGAAACTCCGCACTCTCTCAAGTACGTACAAAGTCTCGCGACACAGAACTACGGTATCGGCGCGCAGGGCGCTGCGATATCGAGCGGCTCGTTTGTAACACTCGGAATGGTGATCGCGCCGTGCAGCATGCGCACGCTCGCAGCGATCGCGCACGGACTCGGAGACAACCTGATTCATCGCGCTGCCGACGTGATTCTCAAAGAGCGACGCAAGCTTGTGCTCGTCGTGCGCGAGTCGCCGTTCAACGAAATCCATCTAGAGAACATGTTGAAACTGGCGCGCATGGGCGTGGTGATTCTTCCGCCAGTGCCCGCGTTTTACAATAACCCTCAAAATCTCGACGATATGATCAATCACATCACGATGCGCGTGATCGATCAGTTTGATATCCATCTCGACGTGATGAACCGCTGGGATGGCGTGTTGTTGGACAGAAAGCGATCGACGGAAGCAGAGTAGGAGAACAAGTCATGGGTGAAATGGTCCAATTCCCGTTTGCCGGAGGAAACACCGGTGGGTATCTTGCGACACCGAAACAGGGCAGTGGCCCGGGCGTCATCGTGATTCAGGAGTGGTGGGGACTCGTCGATCACATTAAAGACGTTTGCGATCGATTCGCTGATGAAGGTTTCGTCGCGCTCGCACCCGATCTTTACCACGGTAAGTCGACCACGTCTCCGGACGAAGCCGGCAAGCTGATGATGGCCATGCGCATCGACGAGGCTGAAAAAGATCTCAGCGCGGCCGTCGAGTATCTTTCAACGCAGGACTCGACCACGACCGAAAAGGTCGGCGTCGTTGGCTTCTGCATGGGCGGCGCACTCTCGCTCTACACAGCGACAAAGAACGATCGTGTCGGCGCGTGTGTTGTGTTCTACGGTGGACATCCGAAAGTGAAACCGGATCTGCCGAACCTTCACGCGCCTGTGCTGGGTCTTTATGGTGAGAACGACAAGGGCGTTAATCCTGATGTGGTTCACGCGTTGGAGCGCGACGTGAAAGCGCTCGGCAAGTCGATCGAGGTCGTAATTTACCCCGGCGCCGATCACGCCTTCTTTAATGATCAGCGCCCGCAGGTTTATAACGCCGAAGCTGCGGCCGATGCGTGGCGGCGCACAATCGCGTTCCTTCGCGAGCATTTATCCACGTAAGTCCGCGAAGCGGACGAAAGCATAAACAGGCTTTATGCTTTCGCCTGCTCCGCAGGCTTTTTACAAGCTCCATCTCTATCACAACTAAGAGGAACTGTTTATGACCATGTCTTCGTGCGTATTGACTGTGATCTCGCTCCTCGTTCTACTGCCCTTGCGCGTAGTTGCGCAGGAACCGCCACGGCCGCCGGCGACACCGTCGCCCTCTCCAACCGCATCAGCGAGCCCTTCGCCAACTCCAACGCCCGAAGCATCACCAACACCACGCGATCCGATGTCGACGCCGACGTTCAACGGACTCAGAATGCGCTCGATTGGTCCAGCATTCACTTCCGGACGCGTCGT
>Ga0207694_10004009_pt1 | contig 11607 bp, 29 predicted proteins | sample KBSC34metaG_FD_184353 | JGI IMG/M metagenome (GOLD analysis project Ga0207694, IMG submission 184353) | Corn rhizosphere microbial communities from Kellogg Biological Station, Michigan, USA - KBS C3-4 metaG (SPAdes) (version 2) | ecosystem: Host-associated > Plants > Roots > Rhizosphere > Soil...
TATTGTGGCAATACGTCTCCGCTACGATTCGCTCGCCCTCGGGCTCTATCGCAGGAAGCTCCCCCACCCCTTCAACGGGGGTCAGCGCGAGGATGGCGTCGTTGAGAGTCTGGCCGACTGCGAGATTAGTGTCGCCGTTCTGCCGTCGATAGGTGAGCGGCATCTGCACCCACATGTTCGACACGAACCGCGCAACATCGGTAAGCCGCTCGATCAGCGCTTCCCGCCGCCCTTCCTCTACTACGGGAGGGGTAGCGTAACGCGCTGGGCAGTCGCATGGATAATCCTGATGCGAGTTGCAGCCCCGATCATGCTTCGCCTCCCCCGACACTACGGGAGGCGGGGATTGCAGGGCGGCGATTGCGGCGTCCCATTCGCTAGCGGACAGGCACACGCCGTGAAATTGCTCCATGTGATCTTGAAGGCGCTGCGCCTCATCTCCTACCACCGGTTTGGCGTGGAAGGCTTCTAGTCTGTCTGCGGCGATGAGGTGCGAAACCGCAGCGACAACATCGTTGACATCGTAGCTGGCTTTCAGCCCCGCTGTATCGGTTAGCGCCTGCTCGATCAGGTCCGCAAGCGCTCGATCATCTGTGTTCATGGCTGGGGGCTTTCGTTCTTGTAGCCCGGCAGGAACCGGACACCGTGGGTGTTGACCTTCGCCGGCCGCCAGACGAGGCCGCAGCCCTGGCAGGCGTGCGTGTGGTGGGCGACGTGTTCGAACGCCTCTTCGTCAATGTGACGCTCGCCGCACGACGGGCAGCAAAGGATCATCGGAATCGTCTCGGCAGGATTGCCCTTGCCGGTGATCAGGACGAACGCAGGCTGTTCCTCGTTCATGGCTGGGGGTCCTGATCTGGTGTTTTCGGGCGATATGTCGCGATAATCGGACAGGTGTTCGGATAGCCGCTAGAGTGCCGGTAATATGGCTGTCCGCGCACTGCGCAGTCAGGCTTGCGGGCGATTGGCTCGCCGCCGTTGTAGACGGTGCTAGTCATGGCTGGGGGCTTTCGAGAGAGGGGGAGAGGGCATCCACCATGTCGCGGAAACGCTGCTGATCGATGGGCCATAGGTTCGATAATTCGCGCTGGGGCTCGTGGATATTGTACGGCATCGTCTTGGGATGCAGCCGGCGATATGCTCGCGCGTAACGTTCCTCGCTCACTTGCTCGCTTCCTTCTGTAGGTGGGTGCGGACGGTCATGGCCGTTCCGGCCCGCGCTGTCGCCTACGGTCGAGCCGCTACGCGTCTCGCCGGCTTCGCCGCTTCCATCGCTATCGCGATAGCGTTCGAACGGCGTCGGTTTGCTGAGTAATTGGCATTGCTCGATCGTGCCCATCGCAAATTCGTTCTCGATAGCCTGGGCGACTTGATCGCAGGCGAAGCGCTCCTGGAAGGACGATAGCGGCTGATCCACGGCGTATTCTTCGGACAGGAAACCGTCGCGCGTTTCTCTGGCAATGGCGATGCAGCGGGCAATTGCCACGCGCGAGGGATCGAAGCCCGAAGGGTGATGACCCGCAGGGGCATCATTCACGAGAGCCCGGTCGCCATCAGGCGACGCGCCAGAATTATCCATGGCTTTTCATATCCTTATCCATGTCAGGGGAAGGTGAAGGGGGTGTGGCCCACGACATGCGCGACAGAGCAACGCGCTCATCATCGATCGAGGCCAGCCCGGTCGTGTCATCCCTGAATGCCTTCCGGCTCATCGGGAAGGAATGCCCAAGCCTTGGGAGTGCACGGCCATCCGCCGGGCGACGACTGCCAGCCGAACACCTGATGATATTTGGCCACGCAGATGCGATAGCGAGACTTCGGGCCGTTATAGATGAGCAGCGTGCGCGTCGTAGGCGCCGATGACATGGGTTGCCAGTTCATGGCTTTGCATCTCCCTTAGCTCGCCGGGCCTTGACCTCTTCAGCGATCTTTTCGACATCCCCCACCGGGAGGCCCTTTCCGGGGTTTAGCACCTCTGACAACCACGACAGCGCCTTGAGAGCGTTATATGTCCCATCAGGGTTTTGTGCGGCTTCTCCGAGCGTATTCGCGTTGCGCGGGTCCTCGCTCACAACACCGCCCTCCGCAGCGCATCCACGCGGGGAAACGAGCAAAGCCCCTGTTCATGCCAGAACTCACGGCCCATCTGGATAAGCTCGCGATCGGCTGCCCGCAGCTTCGCTTCTAGAGCGTCGCGTTGGGCGATTGCCTTGCGGATTTGGTCTTTCGTCATCGTCTCGACGGGAGGACTTATTAGGCCCTCCCGCTCCCTAGGAAACTAAGCAGCGAACGCCTCGATAGCTTCGCGTAAATCGTTATCAGCAACCGGCAGCCACCAACGTTGGACCGCAGCGATTGCCTGTTCGTAGAAAGCCTCGAAATCGTCCTGAGCCATGTTCTCGAAAGCGATGCTGTCGGGCACGAACACTTCCCGCTCGGCCTTCGGGTGCAGCAGCTTCCACGACCCGTAGCCAAGCACGGCCTTGAGCCCGAGCAATGCGTCATCAGCCGATGAGAACTCGTCTCGATTGTCCGCCAGCAATGCCAGCAGCGCGAACAGCTTACGGTGATGGGCAGCGTTGCGCGGGCGCCGGCCCTTCAATTCCACACGTTGGCCAATCTTGGTCTTGGCGTGGAACTCGCGGGCAGCAGCGGACACCGGTACAAAGCCCTGCACCGTCTTGGTGAAGTGGAGAGGGGCGATGCGGTCAGACATAACGACCTCGCACATTGTAACCTTGGGCTTCTTCGGCGATGGATCGCGCCTCTATAGCCGCCTCCTTCGAACCAAAGAGTCCTAGATTTCTTGCGCGGCCTTCGACATAAATGGAGGCCATCCACTTTTGGTCGCGCTTAATCCAGGATACTCCAGTGGAACCGCTCGTATTCGTGGAGAACATGCCCCTCGACCTGCAATTCTTTCGGTGATCCACCGAGCGCAAATTGCTCAGCCTATTGTTGGAGCGGTCCCCGTCGATGTGGTCGATTTCTTCGGGATCAACGCCAGTGGAGAGCTTCCAGATAACGCGGTGTGATTGTAGGTAACGCCCATCCAGGCTACCGAAATGGTAACCGCTACCTGACAGCGCCCCCAATGCCCTCTTGCCCCTCACGCGCGGCGTGACCGACGGGTCATTGGTCCAAAAGAGATGCCCCGTTTCTTCATCATAGCGAAACACGGTCATAAGCCGCTCAAGAGGCGGCAAGGGCTTGGCTCTGTTAGTCATGAAAGGGGTCATCCAGCTTTTTACGGTGTGGCGACGCGCGGAAGAACTCTTGCGCCTTGGCGAGCATGTCCAAGCCGTACTTGCGGGAGAACGTCTGTTCGCCACGGTGGCTTTCAGCGTGATGCTCGCGGCAAAGACTGATCGTCATCGCGTCGCTGCTTTTCTCGCCCATGCCCCCGCTCCATGCCCGGCTGACATGTGCGACCTCGATCGGCATCAATTGGCAACCAGGAACGGAGCAATAGTGGCCCCTCACCCAATCGCGGTGCGCGGTTGAACGCAGCCGCAGCTTGGGCTTGAAGTGATCAGCTTTGAGGCGTTGCGGCAGCATTACCGTGCCCGATATTCCAGCGCCGGATCGCACGACGCGAAAGGTACGTCGTCATCCAGGTCGGCGTTCTGTGTCGGAGCGCCTCGGCTGCCATCAGGTTCGCTCCGCTCGCCGCCACCCGAGCCGCTCGGCCCGTCAAGCATGACGAGCACGCCGCCAAATCCCTGGAGCACGATCTCTGTCGAGTAGCGATCTTTGCCGTCTTGGTCCTGCCATTTGCGGGTTTGCAGCGAGCCTTCGATATAGACCTTGCTGCCCTTGCGGAGATAGCGTTCCACGACGCCGACAAGGCCCTCTGTGAACACCTTTACGGTGTGCCACTCTACCCGCTCCTTTCGCTCACCCGAATTGCGGTCTTTCCATTGTTCCGAAGTGGCAATGCGGAGTTCCGCGACCTTGCCCCCATTTTGGAAACTGCGCGTTTCCGGGTCGCGGCCGAGATTGCCGACGAGAATTACCTTATTGACCGATGCCATTACGCTGCCTTTGCGGTTGGTGATTTGAGCCAGTCGCGGGCGGGCTCAAGCTCGCCAACGGTGAAGTCTTTCAGGGTGTTCTTGCCGAAGTATTTGCACAGCTCGGCCACGCCGACAGACGCTTCCGCCTTGCTGATCAGCCAGTCGCGCTGCGTGTCGTTGATTTTGGCGTCCGGGTCAGGCCGGGTTGCCTGGGGGGAATTGCGCTGCGCGATGCGTTGCAACTCAGCCAAGCCGTCCGCCGTCCATTTGCTCCACTTGTCGTTGTATAGTTCGCAGGCGACCCACGGAGTGGGCATGTCATAGAGGTATCGACCAATGCCCCATTTGACCGCAGCGCGCTTGAACGCGTCGGAAATGCCGCCCTTGTCGCCTTCAACGTCGGTCTTGCCGGCGCCGTCAGACTTGGACACCCAATGCTCACCGCAGCGAACGCGGATGGTGCAGATGACCCGGCCCAGCGGAGTTTCCGTATAGCTGTCCTCCCAGCCATCCGGCCCGCACACATCGTCTAGGCGGTTCATCACATCTCGCGCATCGATGTACGCAAGCGCCATAGCTTTTGGAGCATCCGGGTTCTTCTTGCTGACCGACTGAGCGCGCCAGCTAATGGCGGCTGGCGGGAACGGTGTGGACAGCGCGGCAATATCGACGGTCACTTGCGCCTCACAGTCAAAGAGGGCCGCGCCGGCTCAACGCGGAGCCAGTTGGGCAAATTGTCGTTGTCGGGCGAGAACGCGGCTTTAATCGCGTCCATGCTCGGCTTTGGGTTGGGCGTTGTGAACTCATCAGGCACCGCCGTGGGATCGTTGACGACCAGCTTCGCAGCGATATCGCGCACCGATAGTGTAGCCTCCGGAAGAGCGAGCTTGTCCAGCCCGGCGCATTCCATTACCGCCATGATCGCATCGCGGTATTTGCTCACCCGATTGTCGAGCCTGTCCTTCCGCAGCTTGCGGTTGTCCATTTGCTCCTTCAGCTCGGCTGCCGCGCCTTCGTCGTCCTCGATCTTGTTGAGCAGCGTTCGGATAAGCTCGAAAGCATCCGTCTCGCCCTCGATCGCGTCCAGCCAACCGCGCTCGTCATCCTCAAACTCATCGCCAAGCATGATCTTGAGGGCGTTGACTTGGACCAGCGTAAGGTCGATCCTCATGCCGCCCTCCGCTCGGAAAGCTTGGCCAGCATGTTGTCGTGCGCCTGCTCCCAAGTGTCTCCGGTCGCTGCGCCCATGATGTGTCCGTCAGGCGGGTATGCCATCCAGAACGTCTCGGTCTGCCAGCTAAGGCGATGGGCGTGCCTGCGTTCCTCGATACGACAGCCGGTTTCCGGGTGCGTGAACGCCCGAATGCAGCGGCCCGGTTCATATCCGCCTTGTTCGCGATATGCGGTACTCACCGAATGGCCAAGACGCGCAGCGGCTTGGGGCGAAGCCTGAGTGACGCGGTGACGCGAAGCGGCAATCGCCAAACCTCTTGTCGGCTCACTCGCCATTTTTGTTCTCCCCACTACTAAGGGCGGTAAGGGCCTTTTCGATTGTTTCGCTGAGCGCTCGGATTCTGAAACCGCGCGGCGCATCCTCGGCATCTCGGTAACCTGAGGCCAGAACCTCCCGCACTTCTTCCAGAGCCCTTCTCAACGGATCAGCATGAGAGGCGCGGGTGTTCCAGGCGGTTATGGCATCGGCTTTGCTGGCTTCGACCGGCCCAGACATGCCGCAAGTGGAGGATGAGCAATCCACCGACCACTTCCATCGCGACATGGGATTGTGGCGCTCGTATACACTGCCCTGGCATCCGCAGAACGGGCAGGGCTCCAATGGCTTCAGTGTCTCTGCTTCCCTATCCGCTTGGATCACCTTGGTTGTCATGAGGGGTTCTCCGCCTTGGCGAGGGCGGTTTGAGCCCGTTCGGCCAGCGCCGTGTTGTGGAACAAGACATTGCTGGCGTGGGCGTTCATGATCGCGGCCAGCGCCTCGTAAAGCTCCGGACCAGCCTCGTGCTTCAGCCGCAGAGCCGTTTCGTGCGGGTATTCCTTGAAGTTTGACGGGCTCGTCACCTCACACCTCCATAAAGAAACTTCTCCGCTTCCTCGCGTCGCTCAACGTCAGACCAAACAGACGGGTAAGCCTGCATCTGAAGTTCAATCATCCTATTCAGGCACACCCCCAAGCTTTCCAGAACAGGAATGGTCTTGTCGGTTACCTTGATCTCGGGGAGGGGGATCATTATCCGCGCTCCTCAAACCAAGCATTGATTTCCTCGATCAGCCCTTCGCGAGTGCGCGCAGAGACACGATGGCCGTTGTCGATCCAACCATCCTCAGGCCCTTCGTATGAAGCATCGTAATCGGGACCGGTGCCGGTGAAGTAGCCGTAGTCCCAGGTGATATCCCAGCCGCGATAGCTGTCCTTGGGGGCGACAGCTTTTGTCACCCTCGCATGGCTATCGAGAACTTGGGCGAAAATCGGGTGCAAGCCCATCAAAGCCTCCCATATCCACGGTTGAGCGCCCGATCGGACGCAAAGAAGGGGATGAGACTGGCCATCAGAAGCCTCCGACCTTGATGCGCTTGCCATCGCGATAGAGTTCGCTAGGACGAACGCCGCCGATGAACGCAAAGGCGTTGCGCCACACGTCTTCGGCATCTTCAGCCTCCGCCCGCACGGCTTTCAATTGCCGCTCAAGGCGTGCAATCTCCGCTCGGTCGGGATTGGGAATGTGATCCCAGCCACATCCGGTCGATTGGTTCTCGGCAGCACCTTCGATGGCGTGCGCTAGCGCCGTGATCTGATCATCTGTCAGGGTGATGCCCAATTCGCAGGGCACCTCCTCGGCGAAGATGCGCCAGTAGGGGTGAACGTCGCGGCTCATTTCGTGAAATCCCAAACGATGGCGCGCGGCGCCAATTCCTCGGCCTCCATTGCGCGAGCATCAGAAGCCCATGCTTCCTCTGTTTCCTGCCAGAGGGTCAGGTCGATGATGGAGAGGCATTCAAGACACGTTCCGTCTTCAGCCATCTCTGACATTGCTGTGCAGGTAGGGCAGTAACGGAGGTGCGGCCCAGCCAGAGGGGGATTGGCTGACTGGGCCGGCCCCAATGCTAGCCGGGCAGACGATCTGTGTCCGCCATGACCCGCATTGCATTCGCTGCGTTCAACGCCGCCTGCGACAGATGCAACGCGTCGTGCGATGCCTTTGCCGCCGCTGCTGCGTTGATCAGCTTCTCGACTTGGCTCTTCAAGGTACTCATCGGGTTCTAACTCCGAAAATGCCGCGCAGGTGGATTGGACTGCAGACGGCGCGCGACTCATCCGTCCACAATTCTCTGAAAGGTGTCCCTTGATGTTAGCGGGGGCGGTCATGCTGCGTCACCTTGGGCGCATGGCTTCGCCACCGCGCTCTCGTCTGCGACGGAGCCGCTGCGCGTCTCCGCCCTCCGGGCTTCGATCGCTTGCGCGGGGGCGCGGGTGTTCCAGGCATCCACCATCGCCTTGGCATTGGTCCAACGACGCTTTGGCACGGCGGGGCTCCAAATCCCCACAGCTTCCGACCGCCACAACGGAGCTCCAATATATTGGCCGTACGTCTCGATTGTCGGATTCTTGCCGGTGAATGGGCACGGCAGAAGGTCTAGACCGTGCCACACGACCCCATCAGGATCGTACGCTTGCAACGGCGACCACTCTAATGTCGGGTTCGTGATGTAGCGCCGATAGCCATCCCAATGGCATGGACGCAGGGGCCACCACTCGCTTTCCGAATAGCCCATCCCGCACAAGTGCATTTCCTCAGTCCACTCGGCGGTCACATCTAGGCCAAGGAAGGGAAAGGACGCGCGATACCGATAAGAGCCGCGAGCGTTAGGAGGGCGTTGGTCGCTCCAAAGCGTCCACTCCCTTTCCTGTACATCCGCGCTAGGGATCGAAGCGGGAACCGGCGAGACAGCTTGCTGGCTCGACCCGAAGGGCGAGAGCCCGTCCGCTTGCGGAGCGCTAACCCTTTGATTTGCGGCTTCTTCTACAGGGTGGGAGTGAGCGGTCATGGGAGCATCGCTTTTACGATGCGGACTGCCTCATCCCACTCGGCGTCTTCCTCAAGCAGGCGATCGATCTCGCCCTTGCATTCTTCGACCGAGTTTCCGGTGCCGTATCGCCAGTCGGAAGGGTTCTCTGGATCAAAAGCCGGATGCTCAAAGTTGTATCCAAAGTACGCAGGGCTAATCAGATAGCCGCGATGCCAGACCTCGACACTCATGCCGCCACCCGCACGAAAACCTTCGCGCCCTCGATGAGTTCGGCTTCGCTCTCGGCAACCCAGCGCGGTAGGTTCAGCCAGTAAGGCTTCCAAGCATTGTCGCGGAGCAGGAAGATGCCGTAGACGTTGCCGCGCGGCTGATCGTCACCCGCATGGGCGGAGACGCTTGCGGCTCCGGTCGCGTCAGCGACTAGAGCAGCTTCCGCTTCAGCGGCGCGCCCAACTTCCACATCCTGAACCATATTCCGCCTCCAACACTCTAAGACCTGAAACCTCATCCTCGGGGCGGACGCATAGGGGAGTGCGCCCGCCCTCTGGGGAGGTCAGGCGGGGTCAGCATCCTTGGGCTTGGAGTCGGCGAGCGCTTCGGCTTCGCGTTCGGCGATCAGCTCGTTGACGGCGTTTTCCAGACGCCATGCAACATCGACGCCGTAGCCGTTATCGCCGCGTACTTCGGACTGACGGGCGAGGATGGCGATCGTATCGTAAGCGTGGGCCTTGGGCTCCATCGCGGCAATCCGGCGGCGCAGGGTCACGATCTCGTCGTGGCCCATCCGGAGCAGGCTAATAGTTTCGGGGCGATCCATCTTCGTTCCTCCAACACTCTGATCGTGTTGAAGGGGTGGTACGCTACATTCCATAGCGCGTCAATAGCGCAGTGTTATTTTTTATAGCCCATGTTTCGGACCCGTTCCGACGAATGCTACCAGGCCGCTATTTTTCGGTTCCGATACGTTCCATCCCGTGCTACATAAAAAATCCCGGCGAAGCTGTGCAGGCTTCCCGGGGGCGATCGTGCGGGTTGGTTCGATACTCTGGCGCGCGATGTTTACGCTGTTACCAGAAGGGGTCCGGTCAAAGCAATACCCGAGTCCGAAAGGCAGAGCGGGGACCGGCGGGGCGGAGTAGCCTCGGAAGCAACTGCCAAGCGCCCACTTGCTCCGAGCTGGGCGCGCACGCGAAGCGACGGGTGGCTCCGAGAGTCATACAGTCGAAGCGGGCGGGACTGCCCTTGATGCGTCAGGGGTAGTTGTCCTGTGCCCGCTTTGCTCAGGGTTCACCAAGAGTCAGAACACGTTTCTACTTCTACTGGCGATCACGAAGCAAATCACAGCCAGGACGAATTGGACAGTGGCGAGCGTCGAATGCGGCGTGAATGAGTCCATGACATTGTTAAAGCCGAACAGCAGCAAAAGCAGGCCGGCAAAGATCAGGATTGTTCGCTGCCCCCAATTCACATGCGCCTCCCAATCCAGATCACGCGGCCGACAACCTGCATTTCTTCGTCAAAGGCGTCAATCGGCGGCACAGACGGATTATCCGAGAGGATCCGATAGGCGCCGGACGGCAATCGCCGGACGCGCTTGATCATCCCCAAATCGCCGTAACTGAGCGCCCAAATGCGGTCCTGCTGCTCAACCCGGCGCTGGGATGTGTCGATCAGCACAATGTCGCCGTCCAACATGGTGGGCGTCATCGAATCCCCGTCGCCCCGGGCAACAAATAAATCGGCGACGCTTCCGCGCATGATGCCTTTCAGCCAATCCCGTTGGAACGGCATGAAACCCATATGGCGGTATTCGTGGAAAACCGACCCGCCGCCCATGCTGTAGCCAATTTCGAGCTGTGGCACGAGCGCCAGGCCAAGTTTCTTGGCGTCGACCTCTTCGCCCGCCTCGTCGCGCAATTGCTCTGGCTCAGTCCCCTCCAAGAGCCAGCGTGCGCTGACCTGTAGCCGTCCGGCGAATTGGTGGGCCAGCTTGGCATAGCTATTTTGCCCAGCCTCATACGCCCGATACGTCACGGCCTTAATTTTCATCTCGTCGGCGAAGTCCTTGGCCGACTTAAATCGCTTTTCACGTGCTGCGCGCAGCCGTTTCGCCTGAGCTTCCATCGAATCATCCGCCATACGCGGACCATTGCATAGCGCCGCGCTACAAATCATATTGCTATTATGCGCTACATCGCGTAGCGTCGCGCTATGCAGCCTTTGAATGATCACAACGCACTGATCGCCAAGCTTGGTGGGCCGCCTAAGGTCGCCGAGTTTCTCGGGATCGAAAGCATCAACGTCCGGCAGTGGAGGTCGCGCAATCGCATTCCTCCCGAGCATTGGTCGCCGTTGATCGACCTTGCCGCTCGCGATGACGTGGACGCCGACTGGTTCTTGCGCACGATGCCCGAGCGCAAACCGCCGACGCCAAAAGCAGCATGACCCATAACGGCAGCCCGGCAGCACCGGCTTCCGTCACTCCCGGCGGGGTGTGCCCACCCCCTTTCCAACACCCCGCCGGTCTTTGTCTCACTCAACATGACGGAGAAGCCTGATGGCTGACTTCTGGAGCCTCGTGATCGGCATCGTCGGCATGGCGGTCGTCTGCATCATCGTCCTTGGATGCATTGAGATCGCCGATGCACGCCAGAACGCGCGCTATCACCGCGCTCAACGGGGTCGGGTCGACGGGGGGAGTAGCTTCATCGATCATTACGGGAGCGCCTCTAAATGACGCACCGCAGCGAAACAGCGGACTTTGAACCGATCATTTCCCGCAACGTCGCTGGCCGTCAGATCGGTGACGCCTTGCGCAAGTTCGTCGGTCGTGGCCGCGACTGGTCGGTAAAGCAGTTAGCGAACCGCTCTGGCGTGGCGGATCGGTTGATCGAATCCGCGATGGCCGATCCCGAGAAAACGACCGAATGGCGCGCTCTGAAGGCGGAACACATTTTCAGCATAATGGCAGTGCTCGGCGCAGACTTCACCGGGGCCGTGATCGAACTGATGAGCCAGGGCGCTTTCGATATCCCAGAGGATGACGGTACGCCGCCGGCAGAGATCGCCGCAGACAACGCAGAAGACAATGCGACGCTGACCCGTGCAGCGCTCGATAACGTGCTTGACGGTGACGAGAAGCCGCAAATCCGGGTCGTCAGTTCGCGGATGATCTCGCGCGGTATGCGGCTTCGGAGGATGGCGGCATAATGGGCAAGCGATCATCCTTTAAGCGCATCCCGCGCGATTTTTACCGCACGCCGCCAGAGGCCGTGGCGCCGCTCCTTCCGCATCTGCCGGACGGAGTTCGCTTCATTGAGCCATGCGCGGGCGACGGTGCCTTAATCGATACACTGATGGAGGCTGGCCACGTCTGCATAGGGGCATGGGATATCGACCCGCGCGGTGAGAATATCCTGGAAGGTGATTCCACGCAAAAGCAATGGTGGCGGCCTGATTTTTTCATCACAAATCCCCCGTGGGATCGCAAGATTCTACACCCGCTGATCGTGAACCTATCGGACCAGGCGCCCACATGGCTGCTGTTCGA
>Ga0207694_10004011_pt1 | contig 11601 bp, 11 predicted proteins | sample KBSC34metaG_FD_184353 | JGI IMG/M metagenome (GOLD analysis project Ga0207694, IMG submission 184353) | Corn rhizosphere microbial communities from Kellogg Biological Station, Michigan, USA - KBS C3-4 metaG (SPAdes) (version 2) | ecosystem: Host-associated > Plants > Roots > Rhizosphere > Soil...
CTCCGCGTCAACCGACGCACGCATCGACATCCTTCCCGGCGAGCCCATCGGCACGATTTCGCCGGAAATCTATGGCCACTTCATTGAGCATCTTGGCGGCGTGGTCTACGACGGCGTCTGGGTCGGCGAGGGATCGAAGATCGCCAACACCGGCGGCGTCCGCCAGAGCTTCATCGATGCGCTGCGCTCCGTCGGCGCCTCGCTGCTGCGCTGGCCCGGCGGCTGCTTTGCCGACTCCTACGACTGGCGCGACGGCATCGGCAATCCCGCATCGCGTCCTGCGCGCACCGGCTTCTGGACCCAGCAGGAGACCAACCGCTACGGCCTGCATGAGTTCATCCGCACCTGCCGCGCCATTGGCGCCAAGCCTTACCTAGCCGCGGACATGCGCTCGCTTCCGGCCCGCGACTTCTACCAGGAACTCGAGTACTGCAACGCTCCCGCCGGCAATGTGCCCTCTAACTCCGCCGCGCCTGCCGTGCCTAACTCACTGGCAACGCAACGCGCCGCCAACGGCGACCGCGACCCCTTCAACGTCGATCTCTGGGGCGTTGGCAATGAGAGCTGGGGCTGTGGCGGCAACCTGGAGCCCGAAGAGTACGCCGCCATGTACCGCCGCTTCACCGCCTGGACGCCGAGCTATGGCGACATCAAGCCGCGCTTCGTCGCCGTCGGCGGCAACGGCGATGATGTGGACTTCACCCGCCGCATGTTCAAGGCGCTCTATGCCAACAACGAGAAGCGCAACATCTACGGTCTCAGCATTCACTACTACACCTCGGGCAATGCAACTGAGTTCGCCGCCGGCGACGCCGTCAAATTCACCGACGGGGAGTACTACGACCTGCTCGCGCGCGGCAGCATGATGGACGGCATCGTGCGAGACCAGTGGACCGCCATCCAGACCACGCAGCAGCCCAGCCAGCCAGCCGTACGCCTCATCGTCGACGAGTGGGGCGCCTGGTACGGCCCCGGCACGCGCGTCGCCCCTGGCTACAACCTCTCGCAGCAGTCCTCCATGCGCGATGCGCTGCTCACCGGCATCACGCTGGACATCTTCCAGCGCCACGCGGAAAAGGTCGCCGCCGCCTGCGTCGCGCAATCCATCAACTGCCTGCACTCGCTCGTGCTCGCCGCGGGCGACCAGTCCTGCGTCACGCCCACCTATCACGTCTTCAAGATGTATCTGCCCCACCACGGGGCACAGGCCGTGCGCGCGGAGTTCTCCGCCGCAGCCATCACCAATCCGCTGGCCAAGCCCGCCATGCTGATGGATGGCGTCAGCTACGCCGGTCCGGCCGAAGGCTCGCGTAGGCTGGCTGGTTTGTCCGGGTCTGCTTCGATATCCGCGACCAATCCAAAGCTGGTCACACTCACCGTCGTCAATCCGCATCTCGACCGGCCCATCACAACGGAGATCGCAGTTGGCGGCGCAAGCATCGCCAGCGCATCCGGCACAGTGCTCGCCGCGCCTGATGTTCATGCCCACAACGACTTCGCACATCCCGATGCAGTGAAGCCCACAGCCGCATCCGTAGGCTCCCCCAGCGGGGGCCGCCTGATGCATACCTTCCCACCAGCCAGCGTGACCTCATTGCAGATCACGCTGTCATAGAAATGCGCGGCATATCGCCGCGCTTATAATGACCTTCGCTAACTCAGCGGATTTTCACGCTGCTTCCGCCGCTTCTCTTTCCAAGCCATATAGTCGCGTCTGGCTTCTTTAACGAAGCCCAAAAACGTTCCGCCGATGACAAGGACTACAGCGACTAATAGCTTGTTGCGGTAGTACATGGCTACACGATAGCAGGGGCTACCAGGGCATTCGGCTAACAGCTAAGAGCTAAAAGCTGCCTCTACAGCTTTCTCCACTTGCGCCCGTCGAGCTCCAGCAGCGCATCGCCCGCTGCCGGTCCCCACGTTCCCGCCGTATAGTTGGGGAAGTCCTTCACGGGATTCTTGGCCCAGTGCTCCAGCACGGGAGTCATCAGCGCCCACGTGGCCTCCACGCCATCGCGATGCGCGAACAGCGTGCCATCGCCCAGCATGGCATCCAGCAGCAGACGCTCATATCCATTCGCCGACGACACTCCGAACGCCGTCGAGTAGCAGAAGTCCATATTCACCGGCGCAATGTGCATCGTCGGACCCGGCACCTTGGCCTCAAAGCGCAGTGCGATGCCCTCATCAGGCTGAATGCGCATGGAGATGATGTTCGACTGGATCTCCGAACCGCCGCGCCATTCCTGGTCCTTGAACAGCAGCAGAGGCGGCTGTTTGAAGTGGACGGTGATCTCCGTTACCCGCTTCGTCATGCGTTTGCCCGCACGCAGATAAATCGGCACGCCCGCCCAGCGCCAGTTCTCAATCTCAACGCGCAGCGCCGCATAGGTCTCCGTCTGCGAGCGAGGATGCACGCGGTCTTCCTCGCGATACCCGGCCACATGCTTGCCGTCGACGGTGCCCGGCCCATACTGCCCGCGCACTGTATCCGCAAAGTGGATTGGCTTGATCGCGCGAAAGACCTTGATCTTCTCCGCGCGCACGGCTGAGGCCTCAAACGACACCGGCGGTTCCATCGCGACGAAGCTCAGCAGCTCCATCACGTGGTTCTGCATCACGTCGCGCAGCGCGCCTGCCTTCTCATAGAACGGCCCGCGCCCTTCAATTCCGATCTTCTCCGCCGCCGTGATCTCAATGTGGTCAATGTAGTTCCGGTTCCACACATTCTCAAAGATCCCGTTCGCGAACCGGAAGACGAGGATGTTCTGCACCGTCTCTTTGCCGAGATAGTGGTCGATGCGGAAGATTTGGTCTTCGTTGAAGACCTTGTTCACTTCGTCGTTTAACGCCTTGGCGGATTCCAGATCATGCCCAAACGGCTTCTCCACAATAATGCGCACCCACGGCTGCGGCCCGCCTTCGGTCGCCTCCGGCCGCGCCATACAGCAGCTACCCAGGTATTGGATGATGTCCGAAAAATACTCCGGAGCCGTAGCCAGGTAAAAGAGGCGATTCCCTGCAGTCCCGAACTCAGCGTCCAGCTTCTCCAGCTCCAGCCGCAACCCCTCGTATCCCGCGCCGTCGTCGAAGTTCATTGCGTGATAGCGCACGCGCCCGACAAACCGATCCAGCGCAGGATCGCTTGCATCGACACCGCCGCCCGCGACAATCCCCTCCTTCATGTCCGCAGCAAAAGTCTGCTCCAGCGGACGCCGCGCGACACCCACCACAGCAAACCGCTCCGGCAGGTTGCCCGCTTGCTCCAGGTGATACAGCGCCGGCAACAACTTGCGCTTGGTCAGGTCGCCCGACGCGCCAAAGATCACCACAATGCACGGGTCCGGGCTGCGCTCCGAGTGCTGGCTCGCCTTCAAAATCTCCGGATCGACCATCACCTGCGTCGTCGCCATGAAAATGCTCCTCGCTATTGAGTCAGTGCTCCTGACTCATGGATACAACATCCATATTTCAGTTCGTGCGTTGCGTCGCGGGAACGATCGAACAGGATGGAAAAGGGTTTAGTTGAACTATATCCGATGCCCGGCTACGAACTCGCTTGCTTATCTGACGCCTTAGAAGGGCCGCGCGATTCTTATGCCCGATACTCCGCCACGCCGTCTTCGCCTGCCACCAGCGCCAGCGTGGCATAGCCGAGAAAGAGTCCGTGTTCTACAACGCCCACGATGTTTTTCAACTCCGCCGATGTCTCCTCCGGCTCCTCAATCCGCCCGCACGCGCAGTCCAGAATGTAGTTGCCTTCATCGGTGACGAACGGTTGTTTCGCACCATCCTTCTTCATCCGTAGCTTCGGATTCAGTCCCAGCGCATGCAGCTTCGGTTCAACCAGAGGTAGCGCCATCGGAATAATCTCAACCGGCAGCGGAAACTTGCCCAACGTTCCAACAATCTTCGTCGAATCCGCCACAACGATAAATTCCTTCGCCGCGCTGGCGACAATCTTCTCGCGCAGCAGCGCACCGCCGCCACCCTTAATCAAGTCCAGCCCGCAGCCCGGCCCATGGCCGTAGTCCGCGCGCAAGGCAATCTCATCGGCCCCGTCGATATACACATCCAGCTCCGGCAACTCATTGAGTGTCACAACATCCATGCCGAGCTCAAGCCCGAGCGCATGGCTGGCATCGCTCGACGCCACGCAGCGAACCTTCAACTCTCCGCGTTGCACCCGCGCACCCAACTCCCTGATAAACAGCGTCGCCGTCGACCCTGTGCCCAGCCCCACGCGCTGCCCATCGCGCACCAACTCCGCCGCGCGCTTCGCAACCAGCCGCTTTGCTTCATCCTGCGTCATTGCGCTCCCTCAACGGAGAAGCGGCGCGATTCCGCGCCGCCTCCCTTAGCTCAACCTGCAGTTAGTCCCGCTCATCGTATTCAGCATCGCGATCAGGCTTGACGCTGTCCTCATACGTTGCCTGCCGCGAGGACTCGAACGGCCTGCGCTCGCCCAGACTGCTCTCCTCTTTCTCCCGCAGCATCTCGCGCTCTGTCTCAACCATCGTGTCAATTCACTACCTGGCTGTGTTTACGAAAGCCAGAAAATGCCACTACGTAAAGCAGAATAATGTTTACGCCAGGCACCAGCATCAACAGACTCAGTGGGCCCGCAAACCCTGCCTTGCGAAACAGCGGCCAAAAAGGAATTACTGCCACGATAAGTAGCACAGCCATTGGCAGTAGGTGGATGTGATCCACCGTGAAATACGTTTGGGTCAGATGAACGTCCATAGACACTCTCCCTAAACCACTCTTTACTTCTTCACCAGCCGCTTCGCATGCGCCACAACATTCGCCACGCTGATACCCAGCTTCTCCATCGCAATCGGTCCCGGAGCAGAAGCGCCAAAGCGATCCAGCCCAACGATCGCGCCATTGTGGCCGACGTACTTCCACCAGCCCATCGTCGCGCCCGCCTCGCAGGCAATCTTCGGAGTTCCCTCCGGCAGCAGCGCCGCCTTGTACTCATCGGACTGCTCGTCAAAGATCCGGAAGCTCGGCATCGACACCACGCGCGCGTTGATGCCCGCACCCTTCAACTCATCCGCCGCCTTCAGGCACAGTGAAACCTCGCTGCCCGTGCCAATCAAAATCACATCCGGCTTCGCCTCTTCGCGAATCGCATACGCGCCCTTCGGCACGCCGGCCCACGCGCCCTCGGCGTCATACACCGGCAGGTCTTGCCGGCTCAGCGCCATAAAGCTCGGAGCCTTGCGCTCCAGCGCCAGCTTCCAGCACACGGCCGTCTCGTTCGCGTCAGCCGGACGGAAGTCCGTCATCTGCGGAATCACGCGCAGGCTCATCAGGTGCTCCACCGGCTGGTGCGTCGGGCCATCCTCGCCCAGGCCAATCGAGTCATGCGTGAAGATATAGAGCGAGTGCACGCCCATCAGGCAGCCCATGCGCAGCGCAGAACGGCAGTAGTCCGAGAACACAAAGAACGTCGAGCCGAACGGAATCAGCCCGCCATGCGCCGCCATGCCGTTCACCATCGCCATCATGCCGAACTCGCGCACGCCAAAGAACACGTTGCGCCCCTTCGGGTCCACGTGGAAGCTCACCGAGTCCTTGAAGATCGTCTTCGTCGACGCCGTCAAATCAGCCGCGCCGCCAAACAACTCCGGCACCGCCGCCGCAATCGCGTCCATCACCTTCTGTCCTGCGTTGCGCGTGGCCACCGGCTTGTCGGTGGGGAACTTCGGGATCTGCTTCTCCCAGTCCTTCGTCAGCTCGCGTTTGATCACACGCTCAAACTCCGCCGCCGGCTCCGGATACGCGCGCTTGTACTCCTCAAAGTGCGCCTCCCACTCTGTATGGGCTTTCTTGCCGCGCGACTTCGCCTCGAGCCAGTTCTTCGCTGCCTCCTCCGGCACGTAGAAGAACTTATCCTCCGGCCAGCCAAGGTTTTTCTTGGTCGCCTTCACGTTCTCCACGCCCAGCGCCTCGCCATGCACCGCCTTCGTGCCGGCCTTCGGGCTGCCGTAACCAATCACCGTCCGGACGCGGATCAGCGTCGGCTTCGTCGTCTCCGCCTTCGCCTGCTCAATCGCATCTTCCAGCGCGCGCAGATCGTTGCCGTCGGCCACGCTCAACACCTGCCAGTGGTAGGCTTCAAAACGCTTGGTCACGTCTTCGGTGTAGCTCAGGTCGGTCGGCCCATCCAGCGAGATCAGGTTGTCGTCATACAGCACAATCAGCTTGCCCAGGCCAAGCGTGCCGGCCAGCGATGCCGCCTCATGCGAGATGCCTTCCATCAGGTCGCCATCGCCGCACAGCACATACGTGTGGTGGTCCACCACCTGGTACATGTCGCGGTTGTAGACGGCAGCCATGTGCTTCTCTGCCGTCGCAATGCCCACAGCCATCGCAAAACCCTGGCCCAGCGGCCCAGTCGTCACTTCCACGCCCGGCGTCTCGTGGTACTCCGGATGCCCCGGCGTGTGCGATCCCCACTGCCGGAACGATTCCAGCTGCGACATCGGCAGGTCATACCCCGACAAATGCAGCGACCCGTACAGCAGCATCGACGCATGCCCGTTCGACAGGATGAACCGGTCGCGATCAATCCACTTCGGATCCGAGGGATCGTGCTTCATCAGCTTCTGGTACAGCAGATACGCAATCGGCGCGCATCCCAGCGGCGCTCCCGGATGCCCGCTGTTGGCTTTCTGCACGCCGTCCACCGCCAGAAAACGCAGCGCGTTGATCGATAGCTGGTCCAGTTCGTTCTGCTTGTCCGTTGCTGCTTGGCTCATCCTCATCTCCTCATGCTCTGGCGGACCTCACGCCCGCACACAAATCTTCGCGCCGCCAACCTCAGGCGCGCCTACGTCTCTATCGCGGGAAAATCCCGCTCGTTCCCTTGGAAGTTCCGCGCCGTGCCCCAAACGCATTGGCCCATGCGCTGCCGGACAATCGAACGCTCTCATCAGTGTACCCGCACCCAGCAGCTCACGTACCGCATCGGTTCTCAGGACCTATTATGGTGGCGTAAGAAGTTTGGTTAACTTGGTGAGTCATCTACAACTGGCGAAATGGAACGGTGAATGAAAGATTGTCAACGTGCTCTTCGAGCTGAAGCTGGAAGACTATTGACCACGATAGCTCTGGGCGCGGGCCTGGCGCTCTGCCTCGTGGCAGGCACCTTCGCCCAGAACCCGAACCAAGGGCCGAGCGATGGCCCCTGGCGCAGGGAAGGTCAGACGATCTGGACGAGCGCGCCGGACGGGATGATAAAGGTGCGGACCTATCCGGGCGCCGGGATCACTGATCATCCTGTATTGGTGCTGTGGATCCACGGCGACCTTGACCCATGGGCCGAGCCCTACGCTATGGCGCAGCAGATGGCCCGTGTGTCCGACAATGTGGTAATCGCAGCGCTGCTGAGGCCCGGCTACAGCGATGCGGAAGGTGACTGGTCGTCCGGCTTTAAGGGCTACGCCATCGGCGACAACTACACCGCAGACGTCGTGGACGATGTCCATGCAGTGATCCAGGCGCTCAAGGCGCGTTTTCACGCCGGCGCGGTGGTGGTAATGGGTCATTCTGGTGGAGCCGGGATTGCCGCGAACTTGCTCGGCCGACATCCGGAGGACGCCGACGCTGCGGTGCTGATCGCCTGTTCATGCGATCCCAAAGGATTGGCGGGACGCCTGATGGCGGCCCACCCCCGTATGCCTCGCGGGATACCAAATCCCAGCCTGACCCCGCTGGACTTTGTCGATCACGTATCAAAGAAGACACATGTGCGCATGGTCATCGGGTCAATGGACGACGTAGTGAAGCTAGCTCCGTCCCAGGCCTACGCCCAGGCGTTAAAGGCGCGGGGAGTAGACGTGGAGCTGACTGTAGTCCCCGGTGCGGGGCATGTCGACGTATTGTCCTCCCCCGCCACGCGCCAAGCGATAGCCGAGGCAATCCAGATGGAGGGCGGCAAGGTGCGTTCTTCGGCCTGGTGAATGCCGCTCACCCTCTCGAACCTTGAACCTCGCACCTTGTACCTTAAAGATATGGCCAATCTCACGCTCGTCTATGGAATGCGTCTGCTCCCCGCTGATGAGGTCGCCTCCGTCGGAGACGCGCCCATCAACCTTAAGAACGGCAACCAGGCACACGCCACCATGCACATCCTCGAAGGCAGCCGCGAGCAGATTGAGGCCCAGCTCCGCCACTCCATCGACGCCTTCTTCGACTTCTACCCGGAGATATGAAGTGCGACACATCGCGAATGCACTCCTAGCTACCATGCTTCTGGCCGCTTCTCCCCTCGCGGGTCAGGTTTGCGCGAAGCACATCGAGGTCCCCGAATACCCGGTCGTAGCAAGGGCTGGGGATTGGAAGGGCGTCGTCAACCTCACAGTGCAGATTGGAGCAAAAGGCCAAGTAGTCAAGGTCGATGCAATGGGAGCACCGCCAATTCTCATCGACCACGCGAAGGAGAATGTCAAGCAGTGGCTCTTCTGCTCTCCTCAAAGCGGCAACACCGATGCGATAAAGTTGCGGTTTGACTACCGCATCGAAGGAACTCCAACTTATCCGTCGCCACACGCTAAAGTTGTGATCGATTTAGCCGAGGGAACAGTCGTGATTCGTACGGCTCCGCCAGAAATGCAGCCCTGACTTACGCCACTCCATCGACGCCTTCTTCGACTTCTATCCAGAAATCTGATCTGCGCCCTTCGCCGGCCCCGCACCTCGCCACAGTCCCAGGCAGAACGCGGCAACCGCGACAACGCTAAAGTACGCAATCAGTCCCGGGTCATATGCAGCCGGCCACCTGCCGTCAATCTGCATCCGGAATAGACTCTGCTGTTCTCCGGACATCCCCAGCACGCGATGCAGCAACATGTTCGACGAAACATGCACACCGATTGCAGTCCATAAACTCTTCGTCCGCACATACGCCATCGCGAAGACAACCGACATCGCCGCCGTGGTGCAAACCATCTTCAGCGCGGCTATTCCAGACATGCCGGGAAGATGAAACAGACCGAACAGCACGCCCGTGATCGCCAGCGCGCGCGGCAGGCCGAGCCATCGCCGCAACATCACCAGCAGATACCCGCGAAAGATTAGCTCCTCCACGCTGTTCCCAATCAAATACCGCGCAAACTGTCCCGGCAGCTCATGCCAGCGCAACGTACCCGGCACCCAATGGAACGGAACCATGAGCCGAAGCGCTCCGGCCATCGCGAAGATCACCGGCACCGCAATCGCACATCCCGCAAAGAACCACGGCAACTGGCGCACACCGAGTCCAAGTGCAGATTTTGGCAGACCGTCATTCTGCAAAAACGCGCAGTTCAGCCAGATATTGGCGCACACAAAAATGGCCCCAACCAGCAACATGACAGTCGCCTGAAAGAGCGTCTTTGCCGGGTATACGCCCCCAGTCGTCATCCAGCACGCCTCCAGCGCCACTGTGGCGCCGAGAAACAGTGCGATAGCTCCGATTCGGGACTGCGGAAGTTTCATTCGTGTGAGCCTACCGTATGCCTGAAATACGAGTGCGACTCGCCCTCGGTTCCTATGTTCCAAATTGGTCCAAATTTAGCTCACCCTCATTCTTTCGTACCGTTCTGACGAAGAACAGAGAGGATGCTCCGCCTCTCTCGCCAATTACGCCTCAGGGTGCCCCATTCATGCGTGAGCGTCAGCGCGCGCATGAGTGGGATGAAGAAATTACGCACGCTCTCCGTCTTCGCCACACTCGCCTTCATCACCACCGCGCACGCCCAGCTTCCCGCGCCGCCCACAACCACCGAAGACGCTTTGCGCCAGATGCTCGCGCAGTCTGCAATTGCCTTCACCGGGCAGATCACCGCCCTCCGCCACACCGGTCAAATCGCTGAGATCGACTTCGCCGTCGACGATGCCATCCTCGGCGTCATACCCAATGCCACGTACACGCTGCGTGAATGGGCAGGCCTTGCGCCGGCCACAACACCACAGTTTCAGATCGGCCGTCGCTACCTGATGTTTCTCCACGCGCCCGGCCCCGGCGGTCTAAGCTCGCCCGTCGGCGGCCCGGACGGCGCGATTCCAATTCTTCCGGGCAACGACGCCGCTTCGCCCACGTCTCCAGACTCGCTCGGCCTGAGTTCACAAGCGCCACAAGCTATCTCCGCCCAACCTCAGCGCTCTCCTGCCCGATCCAATCTGCGCCTCACGCCGCCGTCTGCTGAAACCGCGACGGCTCCCCTTGCAAATCTACCCGCCAACCCACTGGCCTCCGCCACCGTCGACCTCCGCTGGATCGCCGCGCATGTACTCGCGCCAATCAACTACGCACCGGATGAATCTCCAGACACTCTCGCTGCCGCACATCTGATCTTCCATTCCGTTGAATCGGACCCGGCCTCCTCAACGGCCACCGCCGCGCCGCAGCCGACTACCAGCGCGAACTACGCAATGCTTCTCTCTGCGCTGAACGCCTGGCATAAGGAAGACCATGCCAGGCGCTGACCTCCGGCCTTCGCGCTTGCTGCGTATCCTCACGGCATTCATCAGCACGCTCCTCGTACCGCACGCCATGGCCAGCGGCCCACGCTGGGTCGCGGGACCGCCTTACTTCACCGCGCCGCCGGGAACATCCGTCTTGTGGGGCACCGCATACCCCGTTTACTTCACTGACCCCGGCGACCTCAGTCCCTGGGTCAATCACGCAGCTGCTGACGCCATCGTCGCCGCAGCCGCCTCCGTCTGGAACGTTCCTACTTCGCGGATCACCCTGGTCCCCGGCGGCACACTGGCCGAACACGTCAGCTCCGCCAACTCCTACATCACCTCTAGCGGCCCGGTCTTTCCTGCAGACGTCCAGCCCGCCAACTACGCCGCCATCTCCATCCCCGTCCTCTATGACTCCGACGGCTCCATCACGGACATGCTCCTCGGCTCCGGCGCCTCTGCTCCTCTTGAGTGCCTCCAGAACGCCGTCACGGAAGATGTCGACGGCATCATCCCGTCGGGAACCATCCAGCACGCAATTCTCATCCTCAACGGCCGCTGCACCGGCCCTGCGCCGGAACAACAACTCCAGCTCAAATACCAGCTCATCCGTGCCTTCGGCCGCGTGCTTGGCCTTGGCTGGTCGCAGACCAACGACAACGTCTTCACACGCTCACCTGTGCCGACCCTGCTTCAGGCCCAGAACTGGCCACTGCTCCACCCCATCGACATCATCTGCGGCGCATACACCTACCAGTGCCTGCCTTCGCCCTTCACTCTGCGTGACGATGACGTCGCCTCAATCACCAGCCTCTACTCCATGAACTTCTACTACTCACAGCCATCACCCAATCCCCTCCCGGGAAAGCAGTGGAGTGACCTGATTGCCGGCCAGCTCTTCGGGCATATCACCTTCCCCAACGGTCAAGGCATGGAAGGCGTGAATGTCGTCCTGCGACGCTGGGGTGGAGGCACCGCCGCACCGCAGGCGTACGAAGACATCTCTTCTGTCTCCGGCTATGCCTTCCGCCAGAACAATGGCAACCCGGTCACCGGCATATCTTCTTCACTGCTGGCAAGCATGGGCTCTTCCGATCTAGCCAACGAAGGCCTCTACTTCTTCAACTGGATTCCACAGAT
>Ga0207694_10004018_pt1 | contig 11587 bp, 15 predicted proteins | sample KBSC34metaG_FD_184353 | JGI IMG/M metagenome (GOLD analysis project Ga0207694, IMG submission 184353) | Corn rhizosphere microbial communities from Kellogg Biological Station, Michigan, USA - KBS C3-4 metaG (SPAdes) (version 2) | ecosystem: Host-associated > Plants > Roots > Rhizosphere > Soil...
AAAAGTCAGACAATTTCGGCTCCACAACGGCGGGAATGTAATCAAAAGATAACGGGGCTCGCTACAGTGGGAAGGTTAGAAGGGGCGGGTGGTGCAGCTTTCGAATGACGTCTTTGCCGCAAGGCGGGCCCGGTGGCTTGCCGAACTATCCGGCGCGCTCGGCGAGGCTCGCCGCCTGATGCTCGAGCTTGATCTGCGCGAGGCGGGCTTCGAAGCCATGGAGCTGTATTTTCAAATCGACGCCCTTCGCCGCGAGATCGATGCGATGCGCATGAAGAGGATGACCCGCGAAAGCACCAATTTTGGTCCGGAATGGATGAAATCGCCGTGGCATCCGGCCGATCCTGCGCCGCCGAAGTCTGGCGCCGGTTGCGAGGTCCAGGTCGACGCCTGACTGCGCTTAAATGCCTGCGGGCAGTTCGCCCCCGCCGGAGAAAGGCTCGAGAAACGGCTCGAGGACAGGCGGCTTCCATCCCGAAGTTGCGACGAACGCGCGATTCAGGAATGCCCGCTTGCCGTAGCCTAATGGCGTTCCGTCCGGCCCGTCCACCAGCCCGCCTGCCGCGAGCAAGATCGCGTGGCCGGCCGCGGTGTCCCACTCGCTGGTCGGCGAGGCTCGGGGATAAATGTCCGCCCGGCCTTCCGCGACAATGCAGAATTTCAGCGACGAGCCGATCGACAGGTAATCGCACTTGCCGACAGCGGCTTCCAGATAATCGATGGTCGCCTGGTTAAGATGCGACTTGGATGCGACCGCGGCGACCGCCTTACCGCGCGGCCTCGTTCGGATCGGCACGCGGCCCTCTCCTTCGTCGAGCCAGGCCCCCTCGCCGACGCAGCCCCCGTGAAGCCGCCCCGTCGCAGGTGCAAACACCGTCCCCACCTTCGGCACTCCATGCTCGATGAGGCCGATGTTGACCGTATAATCGTCACCGCCGCGAACGAACTCCTTGGTCCCGTCGAGCGGATCGACAAGGAAATAAGTGTCGTCGTGCGCGGGAATGTGTCCCGCCGCGACCTGCTCCTCGGCAATCACCGGCACACCCGGCGCGGCCCGCGCCAACATTGCCAGGATAATAAGTTCTGCGGCTCTGTCGGCTTCCGTGACCGGAGAGGAATCATGCTTCGATTCCACTTCGAAGCCGCGGCGGACGATCTCGAGGATGGCTTCCCCCGCCTCGCGCGCCCCTTCAGCCAAATCGTCGAGAAGCCGCGCGTAGTCGATCAACGCGGAGCCATCCGGATCCCGCCGTCCAGGCGCACGGCTGCCGCGTTCATGTATGGATTCTCGATCAGGAAGCAGGCGAGCCGCGCATATTCCTCGGGCTGACCAAGCCGCTTTGGGAAGGGAACTTGGGCGCCCAGCGCGTCCTGCACGTTCTCCGGCATCATGGCGACCATCGGGGTTTTGAAGACGCCCGGCAGGATCGTGTTCACGCGGACGCCGTCGTTCATCAGGTCACGAGCGATCGGCAAGGTCATCGAAAGCACGCCGCCCTTGGACGCCGAATAGGCAGCCTGTCCGATCTGCCCGTCTTCCGCAGCTACCGACGCCGTATTGATGATCACGCCCCTCTCGCCATCCGCGAGCGGCTCCAGATCGACCATTCCAAAGGCGGCGTTCGTGATGCAGCGGAAGGAGCCGATCAGGTTGATCTGGATCGTCAGCTCGAACTGCTGCAGCGGATAGAGCTTCGGCGCCTTCGTCTCCTTGTCCCGGCCCACCGTCTTGGCGGCCGTCGCCACGCCCGCGCAGTTGACCAGGATTCGCTCCTGTCCGTGCGCTTCACGCGCCTTCGTGAACGCCGCGGCGACTTTCTCGTCGGAGGTCACGTCGACTTCGCAGAAGATCCCGCCGATTTCGCTCGCGACTTTCTCTCCCCGATCGGCGTCGCGGTCGAAAATCGCGACCTTGGCGCCGCGCTCCGCGAGCGCTCTGGCGGTCGCTTCACCGAGTCCCGATGCCGCTCCGGTCACGACCGCCGCCGTCCCCTTGATCTCCATGATTATTCCAGCTCCAGAATGCTTCCGAAGCGGCCTAGTCGGTGAATGCGGCCCAAGACAAGGCCGCGTATCGACCTCGCCATCGGGGAGCCGCAGCAGCTTGTCATCTTTGCGGTGCGGTTCATCGCGAATGCATGTTGGCTCGCTGATATAAAGCGCTAGAATCCAGTCACTTTCGAGGGTGGGGGTTTGCGCGGTGAACAAGCTTGAGATTTTCGCAGTCGGTGTTTCCGGGCTGGCGTTGGCCACGCCCCTCAGCGCTGCGACCGATGGACAGTCTGCCGCCGTTCCCGTCGCGACAGCCGTCGCATCTTTCTACGACACCTTGCACACGCAACCGATCTGGTTCCGGGGCGGAGCCAATTCGGCGGCCATCGCACAGCTCACCGCGATCCTTCAGCGGGCGCCGTTCGATGGCTTTGCCGAAGGTCCGCAACTCGCCGCGCAGGTCCAGGCCGCCGCTGCGCAGGCCGCGAGTGGCAAGCCTGACGATGTGACAAGCGCCGAGCGCGTCCTCTCCTCTGCCTGGGTGCAATATGTGCAGGCGATCAAGAAGCCGACGGCCGGGATGATTTACGCTTATCCCGTGCTCGAACCGCAGGGCGACCGCGCGGACCAGATCCTGCTGACGACCGCCGCTGCACCATCGCTACCGACATATCTGGCGAGCGTTTCCGACGTGAACGCCATTTACAAGCAACTGCGCGACACGGCGTGGGCCCAGGCCCAGGCTTCGGGCAACATGACGCCCGATCCGCGCCTGCTGGCCAACCTCGATCGCGTGCGTTCGCTCCCGGCAAAGGGCCGGTTCCTGCTGGTCGATTCCGGCTCGTCGATGCTGACGCTGTACCAGGACGGTCAGCCGATCGATTCAATGAGGGTGATCACCGGCACCGATGAGCTGCCGACGCCGCTCATCGCAAGCTACATGTATTACATCACCTATAATCCGTATTGGCACGCGCCGGACCATCTCGTTCGCAAGACGATTGCGCCGAACTTCCTTGCCGGCGGCATGAAGTATCTCAAATCCCACGGCTACAGCGTGATCGAGGACTGGAGCGAGCACCCGACGGTGATCGATCCGGCGAAGGTCGACTGGAAGGGCGCCGCGGCCGGAAAGGTCCATCTGAAAATTCAGCAGGACCCGGGGCCGCTAAACTCGATGGGAATCCTGAAATTCCCCTTCCCCAATCCTGAAGACATCTATCTTCACGACACGCCGGATCACGCGAAGTTCAAGCTCGCCAACCGCAACCTCAGCAATGGCTGTGTGCGCGTGGAAGATGCGAAGCGCTTGGGTACCTGGCTGCTAGGCCACGAGCCGTCATCCCCCGGCGACACGCCCGAACTCCGGGTGCAGCTTCCAAGGCCGACGCCGATCTACCTGACCTACATCACGGCGCAGGTTAAGGATGGAAAGCTAAGCTTTCTGCCAGACCTCTACGGCTGGGATCGGAAGCCGCCGCAGTTCGCATCGAACTGATTTAACTCGAAAAGCGGAAGAAACGGAGGCGCGCGCTCGCCTCTCCACCTCCTGCGCCGCACAAAAGAAAACCGGCCCGGGCTTGTGACCCGGACCGGCATTTCTTTGCCCTGTTGGCCGCTTAGAAGCCGCGCTCAGGCGCCGGTGGCGGCGGCGGAGGCGGAGGCGGCGGTGCCGGGCAGGTGTCAGTCGCCAGGATCACCGAGCCATCCGGGCACGTCTGCGTCGCCGGAGGTGGCGGCGGAGGCGGCGGGGGTGGCGGCGGCGGAGGCGGCGGTGGCGGCGGCGGCGTGTAGAAGTTGTACGCCAGCCCGACCAGCAAGCTGTGCGACCGCATCCGGCCAGAGACCGTGTACGGGATGTCGGTGTCGCCACCGAAGCGCACCTTGGTCGTGTTGAACATGCGATACTTCAGGCCGAGGTCCAGGTTCTCGCTAAGCGGAATTTTCACGCCCGCGATAAGCTGCCACGCCCAGGCGCTATCACTGTCGTGAACGCTGAACGCGGTGAGCGGCGGCTCCGGAAGTGGCGATCCGGGCGTTCCGAACGCAGGATCCGTAACGTCGGTGCTGTACTTCGTGCTGGCGAGTCCGACACCGCCCCCGACGAAGCCGCTCCAGCCGTCATCACCGCCGAAGTCGACCAGGCCGTTGATCATTCCGGAAATCGTGGTGACCTTGCCGTCGGCGTTGAAATAGCCACCGAGCTGCTCGTTCTGAAGCTGCTCGCGGAAGCCAATCTCTCTTACCCCGGCGCGCTTATAGGCAAGCTCGGCTTCCGCCCGGAACGGGCCGAAGTCGTAACCGGCGTTGACGTCGACATCGAATCCCACCTTGTGGCGGAAGTCGACACCGTTGTTGACGTCGAGGTCTGGCGACCGAAAATCAGACTGAAAATGTTCCACGATCATCGGGCCGACGTCGACACCAATGTACGGCGAATGATCCCGAGCGACGACCGGGGTAGAAATGGCCGTCGACGCGAGCGCCACCGCAATGGCCAGCTTGCGCATAATTGTCCCCTTTCACATGCGTTCTAGGTTTGAACCGCGAACAACACATTATGAGAGGGCCGGTTGCCGCGCAAGCGCGTCATTGACGGCATCTGTTGCCCAAAAGCATCAGTTACTCCGGCGCAAATTGCAGAAACGATTGAGAGCGCTCGATTATTTAGGAGGCGATCAAACCGTGCGTTCGCAATGCGTCAAGAATCGCCGCGATGACTGCTCGCCCCTCCACATCGACGACCGCTCCTCCCGAGGGGGATTCAATCGCCCCCAGCCGCCCCCCGACGACCTTTTGATCGTCGATCATGAGCGCGCTCCCGCGAAGCGTTCCGAGCTCCCAAACGCCATTCCTGTAGGTTGCCGAGCTACTCGTCGAACGCTCGTACAGCGTCATTCCTTCCACCGGAGCGATCGCTCGCCAGCCGCCGCTGGTCCAACCAACAACGTAGCCGGACAATCCCGTCCAGGCGCCGGTCGCTTCGGCGCCAACGATATAGCATGCGCCGAGCGACGGCGACGCTGGCGGCGTCGTCCTCGGCGGCTCCTCGACCGTGCCGGCGACGAGTAAATCGAGGGTTTGCAAACTCTCGTTGTGCGTAAATTCCTTTTGCGCTTGCCCGACGCTCAAGACCCATCGCTCGCTCCTAAGCTTGAGCCGCCAAGCATTGGCGGCCGATTGCGCAGCACTCGGCTGCCAATGTCGAAGAGACGGCGAAAGCCGGCCAGCCGGCGCCGAAGGCGACCGGTCTGACGTCACGGGATTTACTCCCGTGACGGCTCAAGCGTCTTAGACTCTCTTACGACCTTCGTTGATTTGCCTGCCTCGGTGTTGATTACAGTGCAGACAGGCCGCTGCTAGATTGTCGAAACGGTTGGTTCGCCATCCCGTTTCGGTTTCTTATGTTCGATCGTCGCTCGCGTCGGCCCGTCTCCAGTGAAACGCCGTTTGCAATAACAGCAACGGAACTTCTGCAATTGAGCGAGTCGGTGACGGACTCGGCGCGCTCTTTTGCCGGTGAGAGACATGGCGTCTCCGCACTATCGTTCGGATGTTAATTTCCGATTGCGCCCAAGACTTTCGAGGCGCTGGGGCCTAAGCCTCAAGCCGCCAGAATATGCCGCGCGGTCGCATGCCACCAGGGCGTGTCCCAAAGCCGGTACATGATCAGCGACGCAGGCAGATAGATTGCGACCCACACCAGATAGGCCTCGTGCACCCGCCGGTTCCTGATCACGTCCCACAGGAACAAAGGCGCCACCGCCAGCAGGATATAGCCGTCGGTCGACATCGGACTCCCCGGAAACGTGCTTGGCAGCCAGTCCATGCGATCGATCGACGCCGCCAGCGGGATCGCCGTCGCCAGGAAGATCATGCGCTTGTGGAATCCGCTGTTGGCCCTCCGCGCCAGCAACGCCATCGTCACGAACACGCCAAACAGGATTCCAGCATGCAATTGCAGCAGCAGGATGTTTTCGAGCGCTCCCAACCGTCCCTGCATTTGCGGCCTGAGGTCCGCCGGCCCCGACTGCGCGAAGTTCGAGAACTGATGATAGATCGTCGGCGCCAGGATGATCCCGACAACGACGAGCGCGGGCACCAGGACGAACGCCGCGATACCTACCTTCTTGTGAAGCTCGCACCGCCCCGTCGCCATCATGACGCTCTGAGCCAGCAGAAGCAGCAGGAAGCTCCCCATCAGCACGGCGTGAGCGTGCAGGACTAGCGGGAACGGCGGCCTCGATCCGGCCTGCACCGCCTCGACCTTGCCGACCGCGTCCGGAATGAATCCCACCAGCACGATCGCGATGAACCAGGCCGCCATCGCGACGAAGATCCACCGGTCGATCGCATGCGCCCGAGGCGTGCCCGAAAGCACGTCCGGCCGCCGCTCCTTCAACGAAAACCGCCCCGCAACAGTCGCCATGGCAAAGCCCCCTCGCCTCTCGACTCCGTGCGACCTCTACCACAGCCACCCGACGCGCGGCACCCCGCTTCTCGTCTCGCTCAGCAAGAGGGTCGAAGTTCAATAATGCAATCGGCACTGGATGATCTCCAGCACCTGGTCCTTGCCCGCGCCCTGGACTCGATAGACAAGCCGGTCCTCGGCGGTGATACGCCGCGACCACCAACCCCTCAGCTCGCCCCGCAGCGGTTCCGGTTTTCCCAAACCGCGAAACGGCGTGCGTCGGCATTCTCTAAGCAACTCGTTCAACCGTTGCTGAACTTTGGGATCGTTAGCGATCCAATACTGATATTCGTCCCAGGTCTGCTCGTGCCAAAGGATCTTCATCGCGCGGCAGACTGTTCAACCTCGACCAAATCATGCTCGACGCCCTTTCCGGCGTCCATGTCGCGAATCGCCTTGCGCAGGCGCTCGGCATTTTTCGGCGACGAGAGCAGATGAAGCGTCTCGGAAATCGAATTCCACTCCGACAGCGAAACAATCACCACGGCTTCTGCTTTCTGTCGAGTCACGACGATCTCGGTCTTGTCCTCGACAACGCGGTCCATGACGTCCTTCAAATTGGCGCGCGCATCCGAGTAAGTGACGACATCCATTGATCTGCTCCTAATTTGTACATATATATGTACAATTATTCGTACAAATCAAGCTCGATTTCCGCATCGATGCCAAGCTCCAGCTCCAGCTCACGTATACGCACCAGCGCCTCGGCCGCCGTCAGCACCGGTCCGGTAACGGTTCGGGCGCCGGTCTCCATTTTCCGGTAGGCGTCTTTAGCGTTCGTGCCGGCGAGCCCAAGCTTGGCCGCCATGCCGGAATCGCTGAGACCCAAGGCCTTGCGAGCCGACCGGAGGCGCTCGGCAGGCGTGAGCGACTTTGCGTCCTTGTCCATCATTTCCCTGATTCTCTCCTCTGCTACGGAGACTCACTGGCGGGCGAAGCGCGCTCGATCAACGCCATCACAGCCTCGTCACCCTGGGGACTCCCGATCTCGTCTCGCCAAGCACCGTCATCGCCCACACCATTGCGTCCGCGCGATCGGGCGACCGGCCAGGGCCGTCGTATCCGCCCCCCGCGATCATTCCGCCAAGCTCCGCCTCCAGTTCCGGAAACTCACCCGCGAAAAACGCCTTGCCGCTCTCGAACTTGAGCGCGATCGGCTCGGCCCGTGCGCACTTGCCGAGCGACGCATGCACGAGCCGCACGCGCAGCCCGAGGTCCGCCGCCTTTAGGACGCTCTCGACCATCGCCCCGCCATTGTTCGCCTCGGCGACGACAAGCCCGGTATTCCACCGGGCAGCCGCTGCGGCGACCCGGCTCGCCCAGCCCTCGGGCGAAAGCCCGCGCACCGTCGCATCCTCGAGCACGTAAAGCGCCCCGCCCCGCGATCCCGCGACCACGATCCCGCAGGCATCGACCCCCTCGCCGACCCCCGCCGGCGGGTCGACGCCCACCACGATCCGGTCAAAGCCCCTCTCCCCTTGCGGGAGAGGGAGGGGCCCATCGCGCAGCGATGGGAGGGTGAGGGGTGTGACGGTTTCAACCCGAGCCCGCTCGATCATCTCCCTCGTCCAGAGCGCCCCCTCGACATCCTCCAGCAGCACCCCGTCCAGCTCCTGCGCGCCGATCCGCGTCCCGCCATAAGTCGCGGTCAGCATGTCGATCACCTTCTCGTCGAGGTTGATATTGTCGCTCGTCCGCCCCCGCGTGGTGATCGTCAAACCATCCTCCGTCATCAGCTTCAGCAGCGGAATCGGCCGCGGAGTCGTCGTCACTAGCGCCCGCGGCCTCGGTCCGCGCCTCAGTCCGAACTGCAAATTGTCCCACGAAGCCTCCGCCTCACGCCACTTCGCCAGCTCGTCGCACCAGGCGAAATCATGCTCCGGCCCGCGAAGCCCGTCGGCATTGTCGCCCGAAAAGAGCTGCGCCTCGCTTCCGTTCGGCCATCTCAGGCGGCCGAGGCTCGGCTCCCACTGAATCGCCCGGCCATTTAGCGCGGCCACCTTCAGCAATCCGCTCGTCCCCTCGACCATGATGCTTCGCGCATCGGCGATCGTCGCCCCGACCAGCGCGATCCGCGCTCCGGGCCTCGCATTCGCCAGCCGCTCGACCCACTCGGCGCCGGCGCGAGTCTTGCCGAAGCCGCGCCCGGCAAGCATCAGCCACGTGCGCCAGCCCTTGCCTGACGGCGCAAGCTGGCTCGCGTGTGCCCAGAACTCGAACCAGGCGTCGAGCACGAGCGCTTCCGCCAGCGTCAGCATGCTCAAGAAGCTGCGGATCGTCTCCGTTGTCGCGCCGCGCAGCCACCCGAAGAAGCGGCGCGCGCCTTGAAGGCTCATCCCCGCTCCGGATCTTCCTTGCCGAGCCGCTTCTGCAAGCGTTCGAACTTCTTCAGCAGCCGTTCGCGAACTTCCTCGACGTCCGCTGCCGGAGCCGTGCTGCCCGCGTTGGCGGTGGCGGCGCGATGCATCTTCAGCAGCGCCACCGCGAGCTGGTCGGGATATTCGATCGTCCGCTCCTCGGATCCGTCCTTGCGCCGGACGATCTTCTCGATGCCCTACACCCGGTCGAGCAACGCCAGCTCGAGCCGCTCGTACCTTCTCAACACATTTTTTCCAAATAGGTTAAAATCTCGAAATTGCGCTAGCCCTTTTTCTTCGACGGCGACTGCCAGCTGACCACGGACCAGTGCACCCGCCACTGGCCATCGGGGTCATGCCGGAAGCCGGCGATATAATTGCCGCGGTGCGTGTAAGGGACGCCGTCGTGGAGGCTGTCCTCGTCATAGGTGCCGCGATAGACCGCCATGTCGCCGGACTTCGAAACGTCGACCGTTTCGTCGACCTTGGTGAGGTGCCAGCTCGGCGCATATTTGAACGTCATCGCCAGCCCGTCATGGTCGGCCTTGGCGCCGACCGAGGGCTCGCGCCCGCTTTCCATCGAGACGAGGTCCGGCGCATCGAACTTCGTCGCCTTGACGATATTCTTCGAATTGATCCCGTCGACGATCGTCGCAACGTCGGCCTTGATCTGCGCGGCGATCGCGGCTTGCGAAGCCGCATGATGCGTCGCCGCACCGGCCGAAGAAACTGCCGCCGCGGCAATCAGGACAAGCGCAAATCGCGTGAACATGTCGAACCCCCGTTCCGGCCGGCGGGCAATTTACGTCGGCGAGAGATGTTAGTCGCCCAGCGCCCGAGAGCTTAGCTCCGTCCGGAGCTTCCGCAATGGGCGCCAGCTTCACACCTCGAACGCGGCGAGGATCGGGCACGGCCCGGCGCTCCCCGATCCGCATTCTCGCGCCAGCCTGCGCAGGGCATCCCGCGCCTGCTCCAGCTCCGCGATCTTCTCGTCGAGCGCCTTCACCCGCGCTCTGGCGAGCTCGCGGGCGCGCGGCCGATCCTCGCTCGCGTCGAGATCGAGAAGCTCCTTGATCTCCTCCAGCGTGAAGCCCGCCGATTGCGCCTGCCGGATGAACCGAAGCCGCCGCAAATCCTCGCTGCCGTAGCGGCGGATTTCGCGGTCGCGCGTTGGCGTGCCGAGGAGGCCGCGGCGCTGGTAATAGCGGATGGTTTCGACGCCGACCCCGCCCGCGGCGGCGAGCTTTCCGATGGTCAGCGATTGCGTTGCTTGACTCTGTACCATGGTACGGACGCTATATGGTGATTCGCTCGCTTGGAGCAACGTCAAAAAGGAGACCAGGAATGACCGACCGCAAGACCCCCGCCGCCACGGATTGCAAGTGCGGCTGCACCACCGAAGCCGGCTGCAGCTGCAACCCTTGCGCCTGCAAGAACTGCAATTGCTGATCCGACGCGCCCCCGGCCGTCCGCCGGGGGCGCTTTCCCGTACCGTGGAGCTCGCTTGAAAATCCTTCCCCTTTTGCTTTGTTCGACGATCGCGCTCGGAGCGGCGGCGCCCGCCTGCGCGCAGATGGACATGCCCGGCATGACCATGTCCGCGCACTCCAAGTCTCCCGCGAAAAAGAAACCGGCCACCAGGAAGCCCGCGCCTGCTCCGAAGCCCAAGGCCGCTGCGCCCGCGGACAAAGGAATGGCGAGCATGCCCGGCATGACCATGCCGGCACCGGCCCAATCCGCGCCCACCCCCGTGCCGATGGACCATTCGCGGATGGACCGGATGAGCATGGCCATGCCCTCGCACGCCACACACGACATGACCGGCGCCCTCGGCCCCTACCCCATGCAGCGCGAAAGCTCCGGCACCGCCTGGGAGCCCGATTCCTCGGAGCACACCGGGCTCATGAAGATGAGCGGCGGCTGGACGCTGATGGCCCACGGAGACCTCAACTTCGTCTACGACCATCAGTCCGGCACGCGCGGCGCCGATAAGAGCTTCGCCACCGGAATGCTGATGGGCATGGCGATGCACCCGCTCGGGAACGGCGCCGTCCAGTTCAAGGCGATGGCCAGCCCCGATCCGCTCATGGGCCCGCGCGGCTATCCTCTCCTCCTCGCCAGCGGCGAGACCGCCAACGGCCGCGACCGCCTGATCAACCGCCAGCACCCGCACGATTTCTTCATGGAGCTGTCGGCCTCGGTCTCTCAGAACATCGGCGGGAAGAGCAGCGTCTTCCTCTATGCGGGCCTGCCCGGAGAGCCGGCGTTCGGCCCGCCCGCCTTCATGCACCGCGAATCCATCATGGATTCGCCCGAGGCCCCGATCACCCACCACTGGCTCGATTCCACCCACATCAGCTTCGGCGTGGTCACCGCGGGCCTGGTGCTCGACCGCGTCAAGCTGGAGGTCAGCCGCTTCAACGGGCGCGAGCCCGACCAGCACCGCTGGAACATCGAGACCGGCCCGCTGGATTCGACCGCGATCCGCCTCAGCTGGAACCCCACCCGCACTCTCGCCCTCCAGGGCAGCTGGGGCCATTTCACCGACCCCGAGCAGCTCGAGCCCGGAGTCGACCAGAAGCGCCTGTCGGCAAGCGGCATGTGGGCCGACGAGATCGCGCCCGGCTGGAAAGCCGGCGCAACCCTCGCCTGGGGCCGCAAGTCGGCGCACGGCCACGGCGACAACGCCTTCGCCGCCGAAGCTTCCCTGAAGCACGCCCAATGGACGCTCTTCAGCCGCGCCGAAATGACCGAGAACCGCGAGCTG
>Ga0207694_10004020_pt1 | contig 11583 bp, 1 predicted proteins | sample KBSC34metaG_FD_184353 | JGI IMG/M metagenome (GOLD analysis project Ga0207694, IMG submission 184353) | Corn rhizosphere microbial communities from Kellogg Biological Station, Michigan, USA - KBS C3-4 metaG (SPAdes) (version 2) | ecosystem: Host-associated > Plants > Roots > Rhizosphere > Soil...
TGGTGGACGCGACGCCGACCGCCGGCGAGCGCGACCCTGGCGGCGGCGAGCCGCTGGCGTTCCGGCAGCTGGCGACCTGGCTGGAGCCTGGCCTTTACCGCCTGACCGCCTATGGCGGCGTCGGAGAGAAATGGTCCAGCGGGGCCAATTCCAAGCCCTTCTATCTCCGCTACGGCATCCCCACCCTGCCGGCCGCCGGACGGTTCGTGGAAACGGCCTCGCCCTTCGGCGTCGACCGCTGGCTGGTGCCGAAATCGTCGAACTATTTCCGGATCGACATCGAGCGCGCCGAGCGGGCGGTCCTGTCGGTCGACGACTATGCCCAGGAGCGTCCCTTCGCCACCGGCGGCATGCGCGCGCAGATCCAGAAGGACAGCCGCGACCCGAATGCCGCGGTGCAGACCGAAGGATCGGACCCCAGGGGCTTCCGCCTGGTGACGGTGGAGCGCACGCCCGGCGCCAAATACATGCTGCAATATTTCGACGATACGCAGCAGCGCAGGCTCGATATCGATGGCACATCCGCCGAGTATTGGCTTGCCACCCTGCAGACCGCCGGGGCCGGCGATGCGCTCGACCCCACCGCGATCGTGGTACGTCACGACGACAGGACCTCGACCGTCGTCGCCGCCTCGACCGTCGAGGTCGGCCCCGCCAAGGGCTGGCGGCGCAAGTTCAACCTGATCCAGCCGGTTTCGCTGTTCCTGCGGGCCGACCAGCCGACCGACCTGATCGTCGGCGGGACCGGCGCCGATGCCGAATACCGGGTCGAGCCGTTCCTGATCGACCGGGCCGACTACAAGATGCCGCCCTCCAGGACGTCGGGCGGCACATGGCGGCTGGACAAGGGCTATTGGACGCTGACCATCGCCCCGCGCGAGGGCGGCAAGGGCATCCTCGACATGACCTTGCGGCCGGCGAACCTGGCCGGCGACATCGCGGAAACGCCGCATCTCGCGGCCCCGGTCTTCCCCGCGGTCAGCTTCGACTCCGGCCGCCCGTATACGCTCTATCTGAGCAGCACCGGCAAAGGTTTCGGCGGCGCGGCGGTGCAGAAGCTGCCGCTGGATCTCGGCAACGGCACCGCGTTCCAGCTGGCCAGCGGCGCGGACCTGGATATCCCGTTCACCGTGCCGGATACGGGTAGGCTGGAGGCGGTTACGGAGGATGGGACGGCCCTGCCGGTCGCCATCGACGGCAAGGCGGCGATCGCCGGCCCGATGGTGCAGGAGGGCAAGCACAAGGCCCATGTCGCCGCGCCCGGCGACATGGCGATCTATATCTCGCTGATCTTCACGCCAGAGGCGCTGCTGCAGAACACGCCTCTGCCGCCGGTCGACAAGGCAGCACTGGCCCAGCGGCCGAAATTCCCGGTGCTGAACCCCGGCAAGCCCGCCTTCCTGGATCTGGGGAAGGATGAGAGCGCCACTTATACGCTGACGGTCGACAAGCCCGCGCTCTACCGGCTGGAAAGCACCGGCATCATCGAGACGAGCGGCGCGATCCGCACCCGGACAGTGACGTCGCTGGACCAGCAGGCGGCCAACGGCGTCGGCCGCAATTTCATGATCCAGCAATATCTGCGCGAGGGCGACTATCAGCTCACCGCCTCGCCGTCCGGTGCCAGCCACGGCGCCATCGGCCTTTCGGCCCTGGCGACATCGGTCGCCGATCTGGGCGCGCTGGAGCCGGAATTATGGGCGCGGGCGACACTGTCACCCGGGCAGGCGGGACGCTACCGCTTCCATATCGCGGACGCCGGCGACTATCGCCTGCACACGCTGGGCCTGCATCGCACCTTCACCATGCGGCTGGATGACGGCGACGGCTGGCCGGTGCTGAAGCCGGGCGCCGAGGTCGACGTGACCCAGCATTTCGAGCCCGGCGACTATGAGATGGTGCTGCTGCCGCAGCCGGTGGAAAGCCGTGCGGTAACGCTGCTGCACCGGATCGAAAAGCCCATCGAGCTCAGCGGCCACGGCCCGTTCACGCTGAAGCTGGGCGAGGCCGGCGGCAATCGCTGGATGGAGCCCGAGAAGGGCGCGGCGCGCACGCCGGACACATGGAAATTCACCCTGCCGGCCGAGGCTGAGGTGACGATCGCAGTCGATAACGGCATGCGCGCGACGCTGGTCCAGAACGGCAAGCCAACCGACAAGTCGGCGCTGACGACCAGCGCCTGGACCGGGACGCTGCCGGCCGGCGACTATGCGGTCGAGGTGGTCAGTGCCGCCCCGAACAGCCGGGTCGATTACAGCCTGACGGTCTCGACCAAGGAAATGGTCGCCGGCCAGACACGCACGGTCGAGGCGCCGGCGAAACTCCCGATCTCCATCGGCGCCGACAAGCAGGTCGAGATCGCCTCGTTCGGCGGCGAGGATGTGAAGGCCCGCCTTTTCAACGCCGACGGCAAACCGGTCGCCGCCAATGACGACCGCGAGAACGACTGGAACTTCCTGATCCCCATGCGGCTCGCACCCGGCCATTATGAGCTTGAGGTCGATCCGGTCGGCGGCAAGAGCGCCTCGACCGAGGTCGGCCTCACGCAGCCGGAAGAAGTCCAGGATGCGCAGATCGCGTTCGGCAAGCCGGCGACCGTCAAGGACGGGAAGGTCCACGTCATGCCGCTGCCGGAGACCCGGCCGGATGCGCTGGTCGTGCTGACCAGCCACGCCGACACGCCTGTCGGCCTGTCGATCGAGGGAACCGATGACGGGCAGGCCTGGCATACGCTGGGCAATACCAGCGGGCGCGATCCTTACCTCGCCCTGCCGCGTGGCGCCATCGCCAAACGGGCGCTGCGGGTCCGCGTCTGGTCGGTCGATCACAGCCACATCCCTGTCGATTTCGCCGTCAATGCCGTCAGCCCGGCGACCGCATCGGAATCGTCGCTGGCACGCGGCCTGACCTTGGGAGCGCTGGAGGGCACCGACCTCGGCGCGACGGTCGTGACGCTCGACCAGCCCGGTGTGCTTCAACTCGGCGCCGGCGGCGATACGGTGCAGTGGGCAAGCAGCGGCGACACGGTTGCCACGCGTGACTCCAGCGGCTCGATGGTCGCACCCTCGACCCATCTCTGGCTGGTCGACCGGCTGGACAGCAAACATCCGCGCAGCATCACCGCGCGCCGTGTCGATCCGACCGGCAACGATCCCGTCCATCTTGTGGTCAAGGAAGGCGAGACGATCGTGCTGCCCCTGCCCTCGGGCAAGGACAGCGGCGTCACCCTGTGGCGGGCCGATGGGCAAGGCGGCCAGCCGGGCATCGCGCTGCGGGACATGGGCACGCCGGCCGCCCGGCCGCCATTGATGGCGGCAGGCGCCGCCTCCCCGACATTGGGGGCGGCCGTCGCCATGGCCGCGGGTCCGCTCGCCAAACCAACAGTGCGCATCTGGAACGCGGGTGGGACGGGCGACGAGATGCCGGTGACCTTGCGGCACATCTCGTTCGGCACACCGAAGGGCGGCACACTCCAGCCCGGCATCACCGACGGCAGTCTCAGCAAGAATGAAGCCCAGATGCTGACCCTGCCGCAGGGTGCGAAGCACCTGACACTGGTGCTGCCCATGGACACCGTAGCGGTGCCGATGAAAGGCGATACGCCCGAACAGATGATCTGGGCCACCTCCTCCCGTGCCGAAATCGTCGAGACCGAAGCCGACAGGCTGATGCTGCTGCACGCCGCGCCGGAAACCGCGCCGTTCAGCATCACGGTCGAGCAGGCGGGAGCCCAGCCGCTGACCCTCGCGGCGGGGGCGATCACATCGCGTTACACCCCGACGCCGGGCATCATGCACTTCGCCATCGATCCGGCGCCGATGCCGGAGACCGTGCTGCATATAGCCGGCAGCGCCAAGGCCGTCAGCGTACTGAATCCGGACGGTACGGTCCGGCGCGGCGGCGACGTGAAAGTCGCGCCGGGCAGCCTGGTCAGCGTCGAATACCAGCCGGGGCTGATGGCCGTCGGGCTTGATGGAGGCCCAATTGACAAGGTGGGCCCCGCACCGACGCCGGTTGCCCTGCCATCCTCAATCGCGCTCAGCGGCGCGCATATGGGGCTGAGCCTCGCCGCCGGGACGCAGCGCCTTGTCCACGTCACCAGCGATACCCCGATCATCCTGCGTACTGCTGCGCGCACGATCGCATCCGGCAGCGAACTGTTCGGCGCCGGAGCCGATCTCAATTTCGTCCTGGCGCAAGGCCAAGCGGTCGGCATGACGGTCGAGCCTGCCGGTGTTGCTGCCCTCTCGGGCATGGCGCATTTCACCGCGATCGACCTTACCCAGATCGGCGAGGGCATCGGGCCGAAGCGGCGGCTGGCGCCCGGCCAGTCGCGGGCCTTCCGCTTCACCCTGACCGATACCCGCACCATCGGGGTCGGGGTGCGCGCCTCGGTCGATATCGCGACTTGCCGCCTGCTCAAGGAAGATGGCACGGAGATCGGCCGCGGCCTGGTGCATATGCATGAGCTGAAGGCCGGAAATTACGTGCTGGTCGTCGATGCGCCCGTCGACGGGCCCGCCATCGATATCGAGCCGGCCCTTGTCGGGTCGGAATTGCCGAGCCGTGGACCTCCGGATTCAGTTAAAGCGGACTATCTCGCCCTCGTCGGTAAACAGGCTAAAAACTAAGGTTAGGGAAGCAGCGCCATGCGCAGCATGCCGTTCAAGTCTTTGTGGCCGGTCTTCACCATCGCCTTGATGCTGGGAACGGCGGCGGATCGACACGCGCTCAGCGCGGAAAAATCCGGCAGCGCCGAGGAATCCGGCCAGTCGCAGGTCGTGAAGCAGCCTGCGGGCGCGCAGATCGTGCCCGACAAGTTCCTGCGCCGCTGGGACCCGGTGACGATCTTCTTCGACCGCAATGTCGGCCCGGCCGATGGTGGCCCTGAGCATGCGCCGGAGAAATACGTCACGGTGACACCAGCCCATCCGGGCGCCTTCACCTGGCTGAACGCCCGTACCCTTCAATTCCGCCCGGCCGAGGCCTGGCCTGCGCTCGGCCGCTATGAGTGGAAGGTCGGGGACAAAGGGACGGTGTTGGCCAGCCTGATGGACGCGCCGACCGCGACGATCCCCAGCAACGGCGCAGCCAACCTCGATCCGGTCGACAGCGTGACGCTGACCTTCGCCCAGCCGGTCGATCCCAAGGTTCTGGCCCGGATGCTCGACATCGAGATCGCGCCCCTGCCCGGCCTCGACCGCAGCAAGGCCAAGCGGATCGATGCCAACGACTTCACCATCAAGACGGTCGAGCGCAACAGCCGCAGCGACGCCGCGACCTATGTTATCGCCTTCCGCCAGCCGATTCCGGCCGGGATGCGCGCCACCGTGACGCTGGGCCTGTCGGCCGAGCCTGGGCTCGACGCCACGGTCCAGCGGATCGACTTCACCACCTCGGAGATCTTCCAGCCGATCTTCCTCGGCTGTGCCGAGAAGCGCGTGCCGGTCAGCGGCGCGGGCAACAGCTATGGCAAGGACGCCGCGCTGAGCTGCAAGACCGAGAGCGAGCAGATCGCCGGCGCCAATGCGGGCCGCCGGCATCGTTCAGGCGACGGGGAGGCGTCGTCCGAGGGGCAGAGCCAGGAGGGCAGCACCGAGGCCGAGGGTGAAGGCGAAGGCGGCGAACAGGAAGGAATGAACCAGGACGGCGAAGGCGCCGATGAGGGGAACGAGCAGGCCGATACGAGCGAGCCCGATGCCAGCGGAAAGCAGGCACCGGTCGTGGACTCTCAACCGCTGAAAGGGCCATTGCCGACCACCACGGCGGCGACGCCCGCCGTCGGCCCGGCCCTGCGCAAGGCATCCGAGAGCGAACCGCGCCTGTCGAGCAAGCGGGAGATCGTCGTCCAGTTCTCGGCGATGCCCGCCGGGATCGACCCGATCGCCGCCCGCAACCTGGTCCGCATCACCCCCGCGGTCGAAGGGGTGAAGAGCACGGTCGTCGGCGATCAGCTCCATATCGTCGCCAAGTTCCAGACCGACACGCTGTACGAGATCGCGCTGGAGCCGACGGCGCTGAAGGATACGCGCGGGCGCACCCTGGTGATGAGCGGGCGCAGCGCCGCCTATCTGTTCTGGCCGGCGGAGACGCCGTTCCTCAACCTCGCCTACGGCACCGGCACGGTCGAACGCTTCGGGCCGCAGATGGTGCCGATGCATGGGCGCGGCTATGCCGAGGCCGATGTCCGCATCCATGCGGTCGATCCGCTGGACCGTTCGTTCTGGCCGTTCCCGCTGCAGCCGGTGGTGGTCAACGAGGATGACCGCCCGCCCTCGCCCGGCGAAGAGGTCGAGCATCACGGCGACGACCGCCCGATCGACACGGATGAGCTGATGAAGCAGCTTCAGCGCCTGGGCTCGCCCAGCGTGTCGGAGCTGGAAAAGCTGCCGCTGACGCCGCTGGGCACCAGCGCCCGGTTCGGCCTCAATCTCGCCCCCGCGTTCACGCGGATTTCGGGCAAGGACCATCCCGGAACCTATCTGGTCGGCATTCGTCGGCTGGACAAAGAGAACACGCGCGAATGGATGCGCGTGCAGGTGACCGACCTCAGCGTCAGCATGGTCGAGGAGGAGAAATCGGTCCGCTTCTTCGTCACCTCCCTGTCGGACGGACGGCCGGTGGAGAAGGCCGAGGTGCGGGTCGAGGGCGGCGATCACGGCGACTGGACCAGGATCGCCTCTGGCCAGACCGGCTCGGACGGACATTTCACCTGGGAGCGCAGCAACTTGGGCCCCGCGCGGGCGCAGCTGCGGCGGATCGTGGTGGTCAAGGGCGACGACGTGCTGACGGTCGATCCCTCCGCACCGCTGGACCGCTATTCCGCCAACGGCTGGTTCCCGACCTATGGCAACACGCTGGACTGGATGCAGGGCAATCTCGCGGGCCGCCATCCCGCGCCGAAGACGCTGTGCCATGTCTTCACCGAGCGGCCGATCTACCGGCCGGACGACCCGGTTCATATCAAGGCCTATGTCCGCCAGCTGGCGAACGGCGCCCTGACTCCCGGCGGCCAGGGCATGAAGACCGAGATCGTGGTGAACGGGCCGGACGACGCCGAGTGGCGCTATCCGCTGCCGGTCGATGAGGCGGGCAACATCCACTACCTGTTCGCCGAGAAGACGACCGCCACCGGCACTTATGAGGCCCGCATCGCGGTCAATGGGGTCAACTGCTCGACCGCTCTGTTCAAAAAGGACGCCTACCGACTGCCCAAGTTCCAGGTCAGGCTGGATGCGCCCAAGACCATTCCGCTCGACAAGCCGGTGAATGTCGGCATGACGGCGACCTATTATGCCGGCGGCGCCGCAAGCGACCGGCCGGTGCGCTGGCGCATCACCCAGTTCCCCTATGCCTTTACGCCCAAGGCGCGCGAGGGCTTCGCCTATGCCACCGACAGCCGCTATCAGGCCGGCACGCCATTCGAGGGCTCGGCAACCCAGGAATCCTCCAGCAAGACCGACGGCGAAGGGCGCGATCACTTGGCGCTCGATCCGACGCGGGAAAAGACCAACCAGCCCCGCAAGTATGTCGTCGAGGCAACCGTGATCGGCGACGACGACAAGACCGTGACCAACACCGAGGAGGTGCTGGCCCTGCCCGCCTTCGTGCTGGGCATGAAGGTGCCGCGCTATATCGAGAAGGCCGACCGGATCCCGCTCGAGGTGCTGATGGTCGACGGCAACGGCAACCCGCTGGCCGGCAAGCCGGTTACCGTCCGGCTGCTGGAGCGGCAATGGAGCTCGATCCTCCAGGCCAGCGACTTCACCGAGGGCAAGCCAAAATACCGGACCGAGGTGGTCGACGAGAAGCGGATGGAGAAGACCATCAATAGCGGTTCGGATACCGTGAAGATGGATCTGCCGGTCAGTGAATCCGGCGTCTATATCGTCCAGATCGAATCGTCCGACGATCTCGGCCGCCGCCAGATGGTGCAGCAGGACCTGTTCGTCGGCGGCAGCCAGCCCGTCACTTGGTCGCGCCCGCCGGCGCAGGTGTTCAAGGTGACCACAGACAAGGCCGCCTATATCCCCGGCGAGACCGCCAACCTGGTGCTGGAAAGCCCGTTCCAAACCGGCCGCGCTCTGGCGATCGTGGAGATGCCGAACGGTGTGAACCGGTACGAATGGCTGGACGTGAAGAACGGCTACGGCAAGTTCGGCCTGCCGGTCGACAAGACCTTCATGCCGCGCATCCCCGTCCATTTCGCGCTGATGCGCGGGCGGCTGAAGGGCGACGGGCCCGATGCCGGCGGCATCGATCTCAGGCGTCCCGAAACCCTGGCGGCGACCGCCTGGGTGGGCGTGAAGCCGGTCAAGAACATCGTGACCGTCAAGGTCGAGAACCAGGACATGGCCCAGCCCGGCGACACGGTCGAGCTGACGGTCAAGCTCAGCGACGATACCGGCAAGCCGCTCGCCGGCGAGGTGACCCTGTGGATGATCGACCAGGCCGTGCTGGCGCTGGCCAAGGAGGCACCGCTCGACCCCCTGCCCGCCTTCATCCGTGATCGGGGCAGCCGGGTGGCGTTCAGCGACACCCGCAACAGCGTCTTCGGCTCACTGCCGCTGGATGAGGATCCGGGCGGCGATGTCGGCGCGGGCGATCAGGCGCTGCTGAACAAGGTCACGATCCGCAAGAACTTCCAGCCGGTGCCCTATTACAATCCGTCGCTGATGGTCGATGCCAGCGGCGTCGTAAAGGTCCAAGTCAAGCTCCCGGACAACCTGACCAACTTCAAGATCAGGGCCAAGGCGGTGAGCGGTCCCGACCGGTTCGGCTTCGCCACCGGCAATATCTCGGTGCGCTTGCCGGTGATCGTCGAACCCAACTTGCCGCGCTTCGTCCGGCCGGGCGACCAGTTCACCCTGTCGGCCATCGGCCGTGTGGTCGAGGGCGGCGGCGGCGCCGGCCAGGCCCAGGCCAAGGCCGACGGGCTGGATGTGACCGGCCCGCTGACCCGGACCTTCGACTGGACACCCGGCCAGCCGCAGCATCTGGATTTTGCCGCGACCGTACCGACGCCGGCCTATAGCGACGCCGGCCAGCCGGTACGCCAATCGGTGACCGTGACCTTGGGCGTCGAGCGTTCCAGCGACAAGGCGCGCGACGCCTTCTCGGTCGACCTGCCGATCAGGCCGGACCGGTCGCCGGTCGTCAAACGAACCCTTGCCGATATCGCCAACGCCACGCCGCTGACCCTGCCGGCCGTCGACAAGCCGGTTCGGCCGGGCACGCTGAAACGCACCATCCTGGTCTCGACCCAGCCCGGTCTCGTGCGGCTGGCGGCAGGCCTCAATTACCTGCGGGAATATCCGTTCGGCTGCACCGAGCAGCGGGTCAGCGCGGCACGGGCCGAACTTGCGGTGAAGCAGTTCGCGACAGCGCTGAAGTCCGACAAGTCTGACGAGCGGCTGCAGCGCAGCATCAAGGACACGCTGGCCTGGATCGGCACAACCACGGATGAGGCCGGCCTCGTCGCCTTTTATCCCGGCATGAAGGGCGAGGTGGTGCTGACGGCCTGGTCTCTCGCCTTCATGACCGAGGCGGGCAAGGCCGGCTTCGCCGTCGACCCCGGCGAAATGGCGACCCTGAAGCGCTCGCTGAAGCAGGCGCTGCGGTCGGACTATGCCGGCTTCATCACCGGCAATGCGTTCGAGGAGCGCGCCTGGGCGCTGGAGGCCCTGGCATCGGCCGGAGAACTGGATAGCGGCTATACCGCCGAATTGCTGCGCAAGACCGACTATATGTCGACCGAAGGCGTAGCCCTGGTCCGCCTCGCTTTGTCTTCGGCTCCGTCGGCCGATCCGGCGTCGGTCAAGCTGCTGGACGACGCGCTGTGGAAGGGCATCGTGATCAAGCAGCGTAACGGCCAGCCCGTCTATGGCGGGTTGCAGGAGCGCGGCAGCTTGAGCCCGCTGATCCTGCCGTCCGAAACCCGCACCGTCGCCGAGGCGCTGCGTGCAGTCTCGACCGGCGACGGCGCCGATCCCAGGCGGGCGATGCTGGTCGAGGCGCTGGTGACCCTGGGCAAGGGTGACGGCTGGGGTACGACCAACGCCAATGCCGAGGCGATGCTGGCGCTGGCCAAGTTCATGTCCGGCACGACCGGCGATCCGGTACAGACCGTTTCGGTCGGCGCGCAGCAGGTGCAGGTGGGCGGCAGCAATCCGCTGAGCCAGGTCATCGCCAAGGACGGGGCCGCGGTGACCGTCACGGCGGCGAACGCCACCGACAAGCAGAAGGTGACGGTGCAGAACGACCTCACCTACCTGCCGGTCGAGGACGGTAGCCATGTCGCCCCCGCATCCGCCGGGTTCGTAGTGACGCGGCGGATCGACAGGCTGGACCCCAGCGGCGCGCCCTCAGCCAAGCTGCTGCTGGACCAGCCGGGCAAGACGGTGGCGCTGACGGTCGGCGATGTGGTGGAGGATTCGGTCGAGATCGTGAACCCGTCCGAGCGTCATCACGTCGCCATCGTCGTGCCGCTGGCCGCCGGAATCGAGCCGCTGAACCCGACGCTGAACACCGCGCCGCCCGAGGCGACCCCCTCGGCCGAGCCGACGCTCAAGCCGTCCTACATTGCCTTCCTCGACGACCAGGTGACCTATTTCTACGAGACCTTGCCCAAGGGTACGTTCAGCTTCCACTTCCGCGGCAAGGCCTCGGTCCCGGGCAAGTTCATCCAGCCCGCGCCCTATGCCCAGCTGATGTATGACGACGGGGTCAACGCGAATGGCGCCGGCGCCCTGGTGACGATCGAGCGGGCGGCTGCGAAATAATCATGCGCGGCTGGCGTCCATCGCGGCGGCAGGGTGCGGGCATCGCCTGCGTACTGGCGGTCGCCGCCATGGCGGCCTTCATCTGGCACCGCTCGACCTTCATCGAGCCTAGGCCGACCGCCATCCTGTCGGACCGGAACGGCGCCTTCCTGGGCCAGATCGGCGGGACCGAGCGCGGCTATGGCTATTGGCCGGTCGACGAGGTGCCGCAGCGCGTCAGCGCCGCGATCCTGGCGCTGGAGGACCGGCGCTTCTGGGATCATCCCGGCGTCGATCCCGTGGCGGTGGCGCGCGCCGTGCGCTCCAACATCACCGAGGTCCGCCGCGTGTCGGGTGCATCAACCCTGGCGATGCAGGTTGCGCGGATGCAGCACCCTGCATCGCGGGGCTATCTCGCCAAGGCGGTCGAAACCACGACCGCCGTGGTGATGACCGCGCGCTATGGCCGGCAGGCGGTGCTGCAGCAATATCTGCGGCTGGTCCCGTTCGGCCAGAACAGCCACGGCATCGCCCACGCCGCCCGGTGGTATTTCGACAAGCCGGTCGAGGATCTGAGCTGGGCCGAGATCGCCCTGCTCTCAGCCATTCCACAATCGCCGGCCGCCATGAACCCCTCCACCGAGAGCGGGCGGCTGCGGGCCGTCGAGCGCGGCCACCGGGCGCTCGCCCGGCTGCACGACCAGCACGTGCTGACCGATGCCGAGTTCGCCCATGCCGAGGACGATATCGATCACCTCGTGATCCAGAAGCACCCGCCCCGCCCGGCCGAGGCGCTGCATCTGGTGCTGGAAACCCAGGCACT
>Ga0207694_10004025_pt1 | contig 11578 bp, 11 predicted proteins | sample KBSC34metaG_FD_184353 | JGI IMG/M metagenome (GOLD analysis project Ga0207694, IMG submission 184353) | Corn rhizosphere microbial communities from Kellogg Biological Station, Michigan, USA - KBS C3-4 metaG (SPAdes) (version 2) | ecosystem: Host-associated > Plants > Roots > Rhizosphere > Soil...
GCAATGCGCTGATCGGCGCCGGCATCGGCGCGCTCGCCGGCGGCGCGATCGGCGCGACGATGGACCAGAACGAGGCCGAGCTTCGCCGTCAGTTGCAGGGCACCGGCGTCAGCGTCACCCGCAGCGGCGACCAGATCATCCTCAACATGCCGTCCGACATCACCTTCAACGTCGACCAGGACGCCGTTAAGCCGGGCTTCTATCCGGTGCTGAATTCGGTCGCGCTGGTGCTGAAGAAGTTCCGCCAGACCACAGTGGACGTGTTCGGCCACACCGATTCGACCGGCGGCGACCAGCACAATTTCGACCTGTCGCAGCGCCGCGCGCTTGCAGTGGCTAATTACCTGTCCGGCCAGGGCGTCGATCAGCGCCGCTTCGCCGTCACCGGCTTCGGCAAGACCCGCCCGATCGCATCCAATGCGACGGCCGCCGGCCGCGAGCAGAACCGGCGCGTCGAAATCCAGCTTTCGCCGCTCACCTGAGAGCAAACCGCGCCCGCAGGCGCAACTCGATCAAATCAAAACGGCCCCGTGCGGGGCCGTTTTTTGTTTGAAATGACCGAGAGATGGGTCGAAGGTCTTAGGCCATTAGCTTTTTCTAATTGATACTTTCCAAATCCAGGGAAAGGACTACCATTCAGTTGTTCCAGAGGGGATGGGGTGGTCAACCGGCCGCGCAATCACATCTACCGCCCCGGTCTTGCACGGCCAGATCAAGGGAATCTGGGAGGAATGCATGACAAGAACAGCTCGCCTCGGGCGCTGCGGCGTCCTCGTTTTGACTGGTCTTTTGGGCGCTTGGCTCGGCACCGCCGCGGCCCAGGCCGAGGACGCCGGCAAGGCCGACATCGAAGCCTTGAAGAAATCCCTGGCCAAGTATGAAGACTATACGGCCGCCGTCCGCGATCTCTATCTGTCGACTGTCGGTTGCGTCTATTACGCTGGCGAAAAGGTAGCCGGCGCGATGTACTATCCGAAGGGCGCGATGGGCATCCATTTCGTCAACGTGCCGAGTATCGGCAAGCCGCTCGACCCGATGAAACCCAACGTCCTGATCTACGAGCCGACCAAGAAGGGCCTGAAGCTGGTCGGCGTGGAATGGCTGGTGCCGCTGACGCCGGACGTGAAGGAAGCGCCGAGCTTGCTCGGTCAGAAATTCATGGGGCCGATGGAGGGACACTATCCGCTGATCCCGAGGGAGTTCGTCCACTACGATCTTCACGCGTGGCTGTTCAGGGACAATCCGAACGGCATGTTCAGTCCGACCAACCCGAACGTGAAATGCAGCAAGGCCGATTTCCCGATGCTGGAGAAGCCGACCAAGATGATGCCCGGACCGATGTAGGGCAGGGCGAGCGAGGAGCGCAAAATGAAAGCGGCCCCGTTTGGGGCCGCTTTCATTTCTGCTTTTGCTGATCTGGAGATCAGACCTTTGCGACGATCCGCATGAAAGCCGGCATGTCGTCGCCGAAGCCGACGGTTGCGTCGTCTTCTTCCTGACGATGGCGGCCGGGGCGGTCGCGCTGCGGCCGGGCGTCGCCGCGCGGCTCGGGGCGGTTGCCCGAGCCCTTGCGCTCATTCTCGGAACGGATCGCGTCCTTGCGGGCGCGGCGTTCGGCGATATCGGCCACTTCGGCGACAGGCTGCTCGTCGCCCACGGTCCCGGGTGTCTCGTCGCGCTTGGCGTGGCGGTCCTTCTTGCCCCGGTCCTTGCGGTCCTCGTCCTTGCGGCCGGCACGACGCGGGGCGCCGCGGCCGCGGCGCGGCGAATCCTCGCCCTCGCTTTCGGTTACGGTCGACAGGTCGCCGTCATGCCATTCGATCTTGGTGCCGATCAGCCTTTCGATGGCGTCGACATATTTGGTGTCGCCTCGCGTGGCGATGGTGAAGGACTTGCCGGCGCGTCCGGCGCGGCCGGTGCGTCCGATGCGGTGGACGTAATCCTCGGCATGGATCGGCACGTCGTAATTGAAGACGTGGCTGACATCGGGAATGTCGAGGCCGCGCGCGGCGACGTCCGAGGCGACGAGGTAGCGCAGCTTGCCGTCGCGGAAATTGGCGAGCATCTGCATGCGGGCGCGCTGGTCCATGTCGCCATGCAGCGCGCCGGCGTCGAAATCATGCTTGAGGAGCGAGCGGAACAGTTCCGAGACCTCGACCTTGCGGTTGCAGAAGATGATCGCGTTCTTCAGGTCGGCGTCTTCGGCCTTGATCAGATTGCGCAGCGTCTCGCGCTTTTCCCACGGCTTCGTGCCGGATTTCACCAGCCGTTGCGTGATGCTGGTCGCGGTGGACGCCGCCTTCGAAACCTCGACGCGGACCGGCGCGTGCAGGAATTTTTCGGTGAGCTTGGTGATCTCCGGCGGCATGGTCGCCGAGAAGAACAGCGTCTGGCGCGTGAACGGGATCATCTCGCAGATGCGCTCGATATCGGGAATGAAGCCCATGTCGAGCATGCGGTCGGCCTCGTCGATGACGAGGATCTCGACGCCATTGAGCAGAAGCTTGCCGCGCTCGCGGTGGTCGAGCAGGCGGCCGGGCGTCGCGATCAGCACGTCGGCGCCGCGCTCGAGCTTCTTGTCCTGCTCGTCGAAGGAGACGCCGCCGATCAAAAGCGCGATGTTGAGCTTGTGGTTCTTGCCGTATTTGATGAAGTTTTCCTCGACCTGCGCTGCCAGCTCACGCGTCGGCTCGAGGATCAGCGTGCGCGGCATGCGGGCCCGCGCCCGGCCCTTTTCCAGGCGCGTCAGCATCGGCAGCACGAAGGAAGCTGTCTTGCCGGTGCCGGTCTGGGCGATGCCCAACACGTCTTTGCCCAGCAGTGCATGCGGGATGGCGCCGGTCTGGATCGGAGTCGGCTTGGTGTAGCCGGCATCGATGACTGCGGAGAGAACCTTCGGCGACAGGCCGAGGTCCGAAAAGGTCAACGCTTCTTGAGCGGTCGTGGTGTCTGAGGACAAGTGTTTGATGTCTTTGGCTGGTTCGGGAAATCGCAACGCGTGTTGCGGCAGGCGCCGCGCACCTGCAAGATTGCGGTTGCAGTTAGGCGCAAGTCCGCGATTTGTCAACAGAAACGGGCGGGAATCCGGCGATTGTGAAGACGTAACCTTAATCGCGATGCTTAAAACGCGTCGCGTCGAAACGGAATCAGGCTGCGCGCTTTAAATCTTGGTTGATGCATGTCGTGTTTCCAAAACCGCAGCGCACTTTTGGGCGACTGCATTGATCGAAACAGTATCTTTGCGCTGGCTCAGTAACGGAATTGCTCGGCAAGGATGCGTTCGTTCCATGAATGGTTCGGATCGAACAGCAAAGTTGCCGTCGCCGTCGGCGATTCCCGCACGGTGACGGAGGCCACCGCCTTGACCTCGGTATGGTCGGCGGCGGCGTTCACCGGGCGCTTTTCGGCTTCCAGGATGTCGAAGCGTATGGTCGCCTTGTTGGAAAGCAGCGCCCCGCGCCAGCGCCGCGGGCGGAAGGGGCTGACCGGCGTCAGTGCCAGGAGCGGCGCATCGAGCGGCAGGATCGGCCCGTGCGCCGACAGATTGTAGGCGGTGGAACCGGCGGGCGTCGCGATCATCACGCCGTCGCAATTCAGCTCCTCCAGCCGCACCTGGCCATCGACGGTGATCCGGATCTTCGCCGTCTGGTAGGACTGGCGCCAAAGCGCCACCTCGTTGATGGCCGGTGCGGAAACGGATTCGCCGTCATGCGTGACCGCCACCATTTCGAGCGGCCGGATCGTCTCGGCGACCGCGGCGGCGATGCGTTCCTCGAGGCCACCGGCGCGATATTCATTCATCAGAAAGCCGATGGTACCACGGTTCATGCCGTAGACCTTCTTGCCCGTGCTCATCGTGTCGCGCAGCGTCTGCAGAAGAAAACCATCGCCGCCAAGCGCGATGATGATCTCGGCCTCCGCGACAGGCACCTGCCCATAGCGCGCCGACAGGCTTTCCAGCGCGGCGCGGGCGTCGTCGGTGTCGGAAGAGACGAAGGCGAAACGGCTGGCGGCTTTGCTCATGGCTCCCGGAGGGCGACCATCTGCGGGGCCGCGCCGGCGACGGCGTAGCATGCGCCGGCCATATCTGTGAAGGGCGGTGTGCCGTGCCGGTCAAAGGGATGCCGGAGACGATGATCGCGCTTCATAACAGAGGCGCAACGAATGTGATGGCCGCAATGGTTAAGGCGAAGCTTAAACACTCGTAAAGCCGGATCGATCATGTTAGCCGACAGTGGATGGGTTGGCGGGGGCTGGCCAGTCGAGAGACCTGTCTATTGCCGGTAACGCGTCTGATAATAGTCTTCCTGATGATGGGCAGTTTCGCGCTCATGTTCGCTGAACTGGTGCGTCATTCGGAAGAGATGAGCCAGCGGCCGCAGCCGACGGCTGCCCGCTGTGGTGACGCCACGGGAACTCCTTGTCCGCAAAGGGCGCTGTAGGCTTCGCTTTTCCGCTCGCTCAGCCACCTACAGGTGACAGCCCCGCTTGCGTTTGCCCGCTAGGTGCTCATCGATGAGTTGCCGGTAGCGCACCTCTCACAACGGCCAGCAGTCCTCTCTCGCCAAGTTTTCGGAGGACGCTCTTTCGTCTGGCGATCTCGGGTGGCCTGCGAGCCGAAGCTCGAGGAGCGAAGGGTGGTGCCCCCGGCAGGAATCGAACCCGCGACCTTCGGTTTACAAAACCGCTGCTCTACCAGCTGAGCTACAAGGGCTTGCCGCTCCGGTAGCATATTTCGTGCGCCAGTAAAGACAAAACTCCCGTTTTGGCTTGCTAATGGATTGCCTGGCTTGGCCGGCATGCTGAAATGCGGCGAGGCGCTTCCTACATCTTTGTCAGGTGCAACTGCATCGAACGAGGTGCCGCATGATCAGATTCGTCATCATCCTGCCGCTCATCGTCGTGACTTGGCTTTTGCTGGTGAAGGCCATCAGCGATCTGAAGAAGGCCAACATCGACTGGACCGGTGTCGCCACCTTCGTCGGTTTCATCGTGCTTGCCTTCTGGCTGAGGCATGTCACGGGGATGGGGTGAAGAGTGAGTAGTGGGTAGGAAGTAGTGAGTGGGGTGGCTCCGCCGGTGCTACACGCACTAATGACTACTCACTAATCCCTGCTCACCAACGAGACGACCATCTGTCTTCGAAGGGCGGCCTCGAGCCGCCCTTTTTGCATTCCGGGGTGAGCCGATCGGCTGCCGAAAACCTGGATAAAGCCGCCGGCGAAGAAAATCGCAAAAAATCTTCGAACCTTTTTCCGGGCCGCCGCGACCCATGATCAAGAGGCGGATGGTTCGCCTCTCCAACGAAACCTAGGAGATCGTCATGTTCAAGCGCACCATCGTTTCCGGCCTCATCGCAACCACAGTCGCCGCCGGCTCGCTCGTCGGCACCGTCCAGCCTTCGGCCGCCCACGACCATCACCACCGCCGCGAGCTCGGCATCGGCATCGCCGCCGGCGTCGGCGGCTTCGTCCTCGGCAGCCTGCTTGCCCAGCAGCAGCCCCGCACCGTCTATGTCGAGGACGATGGCTACGACTCGATCCACGTCCGCCGCTGCTACGCTCGCTACGCCAGCTACGACGAACGCTCCGACACCTATATGAGCTATGACGGCCCGCGCTATTGCAGGCTTTAAGGAGGAGCCGAACCAACGACAGGAAAGAGGGGCTGTACGCAGCCCCTTTTCTTGCGTTCGGAGATTTAGAGCTTGCGCTGGATCGGCTTGATCCGAAGCGTACGATGTTCTGTCGCCGTCATTCTAAGGATGAGGCTTGGGATCAGGCATGGCCAATCCCGCCATATGGCAGGCGCCGCCAACCGAAGCGTCGTCGTTTATCGCCACGAGTTCGAAACTGTTTCCGTTGTCAGGGTAGATCTTGCCAATGAAAGGCTCGTTGCCGCCGGGAGCGCTTTTGTCGTCCACATAGCCGCACACCACGATCTCGTGGCGGCCGCTCAACGTGCGCTCTCCGGCGAGCATTGTTCCGAACTTGGCAGTGATGGGATTCCTCAGGTGCTGGCGGACGCCGGCTGTGATGATCTCCTCCAGGGCCAGCGAGATTGGAATGGGATCGACGCGCTGATTGTCACTGGGGTTGCCGCCGGATTCGAGCGGCGGCGGTGCCGCCGCCACGCATCCGCAAAGTGAAGCGGCAGACAGGAGTTGAACAATTTTCCGCATCCGTGCCCTTTCGCACGCATCCGAACGCCGCGGCAAGACGGTCAAGTCCAGCATCCGGCCAGGCTGTGGCCGGTCGGCTCTTGCGGAGCAACCAACGATGTACAGCGATTTTGCGAGCGTCTAGTCTAGCTCTGCAATCGCCGACGAGGGGAGGGTGGCTTGGAAGAGCGGGATCCGAAGGAAGACCTGATCGAGCCGGTCTTCAGGAACGGCACGGTCACCACCGTCGGCATCCTGCTGGCGTTTTCGCTGGGCTTCATCACCCATTGGGCCGCCAACCCGATCCCGTGGCAGACCTACCACCTGGTTGCCGTCCTGCCGATCCTGCTCGGTATTGCCTTGCAGATGCGGGCGCTGGCAATACTGCTTGACACGAAATCGCTGCAGCGCCCCGTCTATGCACGCGCCAACCGGATCTTCATCGCCGGTCTCATTTTCACGGCAAGCGGCGTCGGACTGGCGATCCTGCTCGATTTCTTCGACATAGCGGCCAAGAGCGCCCTGCCTGGCGCATCGTAGTCAATATGCTTTCTCGCCGCCGATCATTTTCGTCACTTCCACCGCGGCGTCGCGCACCAGCGGGCCAATCTCGGCCAGCCGCTCGGGCGTGACACGCACCGTCGGGCCGGACACCGAAACGCCGCCGATCGGCTGGCCATACTCATCGAAGATGGCGGCGGCCACGCAGCGCATGCCAGGGTGGCGCTCCTCGTCGTCGACCGACCAGCCGCGATGCTTAATGGTCGCGAGATCATGGGCAAGCGTCGAGATGTCGGAGAGCGTCTTGTCGGTGTAGCGCTGCAGGCCCGCCTTGCGCAGGATGGCCGCGACCCGTTCCGGCTCGAGATGCGCCAGCACCGCCTTGCCGATGCCCGAGGCATGGAAGGGGCTGCGCGTGCCCGGTCGGAAGAAGGCGCGGATCGCCTGATGCGTCTCGACTTGGCTGACGAAGACGACGCAATCGTCCTCGGCGACACCCAGATTGGCGGTCTCGCCGGTCTTTTCCATCAATTCCTGCATGACGATGCGGGCGCGGTCGACCAGCTTGCGCCGGCGCAGGAAGGCCGCGCCCATGCGATAGGTCTCGACGCCGACGGACCACAGCTGGTCGGTCGTATCGAACTCGACCATGCCGTGGTTTTCCAGCGTCGTCAGCATGCGATAGGCGGTAGAGGCGGCGATGCCGCTTTGCGCTGCAATCTCGCTGAGCGACAGGCCGCTGGCTTCCGCGACGATCGCCAGGATGCGCAGCGCCCGGTCGAGCGACTGCACAGACGCCGCTTCGGACGGGCCATTGAAGGCGCGCGGCCGGCCGCGCTGTCGTTTTTCCGTGTTTTCCATGCACGCATTCTCGCCGATTTCCCGTGATGTGCAATGAAAAAGTTTTTCATCAGCGTCCCAATGAGATTTTCTGGAAAACAAAAAGTGCAGTGAAATCAGTTGGCAAGGCACGTTTTCTAGGAATGAAAAAATATTCTGAAAAAATTGAAAAATCGAAAGCGCGCTGGCATTCTCAAGCCAACCAACGAAATGGAGGCTTGCTATGGCCAGGATGCGCGCTGTCGACGCGGCGGTTCTCGTTCTCGAAAAGGAAGGCATCACCAATGCCTTCGGTGTGCCGGGCGCGGCGATCAACCCGCTCTATTCGGCGATGAAAGGGAGGGGCACCATCCGCCACGTGCTTGCCCGCCATGTCGAGGGCGCCTCGCATATGGCTGAAGGCTACACGCGTGCCAAGGCCGGCAATATCGGCCTCTGCATCGGCACCTCCGGTCCGGCCGGCACCGACATGATCACCGGGCTCTATTCGGCCTCGGCGGATTCCATCCCGATCCTCTGCATCACCGGGCAGGCCCCCCGCGCGCGCCTCAACAAGGAGGATTTCCAGGCCGTCGACATCGCTTCGATTGCGGCACCCGTCGCCAAATGGGCGGTCACGGTCATGGAGCCCTATCTGGTGCCGATGGCGCTGCAGAAGGCCTTCCACCTGATGCGCTCCTCGCGGCCCGGCCCGGTGCTGATCGACCTGCCGCTCGACGTGCAGCTCGCCGAGATCGAGTTCGACATCGACGCCTACGAGCCGCTCCCTCCCTTCAAGCCGGCGATGACGCGTGCCCAGGCCGAGAAGGCGCTGGCGATGCTCAACGAAGCGGAAAGGCCGCTGATCGTTGCTGGCGGCGGCATCATCAATGCCGATGCATCGGACCTTTTGATTGAATTCGCCGAAGTCACCGGCGTGCCGGTCATCCCGACGCTGATGGGCTGGGGGGCGATCCCCGACGACCACCGACTCATGGCCGGCATGTGCGGCCTGCAGACCTCGCACCGCTACGGCAACGCGACGATGCTAGCGTCCGACTTCGTCTTCGGCATCGGCAACCGCTGGGCCAACCGCCACACCGGTTCGGTCGACGTCTACACCAAGGGCAAGAAATTCATCCATGTCGACATCGAGCCGACGCAGATCGGCCGCGTCTTCGCGCCGGACCTGGGTGTCGTTTCGGATGCGGGCGCGGCGCTGAAGATCCTGCTCGACGTCGCCACCGAATGGCGCACCGCTGGCAAGCTGCGCGACTGGTCGGGCTGGGCGAAGGAGTGCCAGCAGCGCAAGAAGACCATGAAGCGCAAGACGCATTTCGAGCAGGTGCCGCTGAAGCCGCAGCGCGTCTATGAGGAAATGAACAAGGCGTTTGCCCGCGACACCACCTACGTCACCACGATCGGCTTGTCGCAGATCGCCGGTGCGCAGTTCCTGCATGTCTACAAGCCGCGCAATTGGATCAATTGCGGCCAGGCAGGCCCGCTCGGCTGGACGTTGCCGGCAGCACTTGGCGTTCGCGCCGCCGATCCGGACCGGGATATCGTCGCGCTTTCCGGCGACTACGACTTCCAGTTCATGATCGAGGAACTGGCGGTCGGCGCGCAGCACAAGCTGCCTTACATCCATGTCGTCGTGAACAATGCCTATCTCGGCCTGATACGCCAGGCGCAGCGCGGCTTCTCGATGGACTACGAGGTGAGCCTTGCCTTCGAGAACGTCAACCGTGCAGGCGATCCGGAGGCGGGCTATGGCGTCGACCATGTCGCGGTCGCCGAGGCGATGGGCTGCAAGGCGGTCCGCGTGCGCAAACCGGAGGAATTCGCCGGCGCCTTCAAGGAGGCGCAGCGGCTGATGAAGGAGCACCAGGTTCCGGTCGTCCTCGAATTCATCCTCGAGCGCGTCACCAACATTTCCATGGGCACGGAAATCGACAAGGTCACCGAGTTCGAGGAACTTGCCGAACGCAATGAGGATGCGCCGACGGCCATCATGATGTTGGACTAGAGCAATTCCAGGAAAAGTGTGAAACGGTTTTCCGTCGGAATTGCATAAAAACAAAGAGTTAGAGTGGTTCGGCGTTTCCGTGAAAAGGTGAACCGCTCTAATTCAGGCGGAAGGAAGGAGAACAAGAATGCCGCGTTTTTCAGCCAATCTCTCGATGCTCTTTAGCGAGCATGATTTCCTCGACCGCTTCGATGCCGCCGGTCGTGCCGGCTTCAAGGGCGTTGAATATATCGGCCCCTATGATCATGCGCCGGATGTCGTCGCCGCGCGTCTGAAGAAGAACGGCCTCATACAAGTTCTCTTCAACCTGCCGGTAGGCGACTGGGCGAAGGGCGAGCGCGGCATCGCCGTGCTGCCTGACCGCGTGCCGGAATTCCGCCAGGGCGTAGCCAAGGCGATCTCTTATGCCCACGCGCTGGGCTGCGAGCAGATCAACTGCCTAGCCGGCATCGCGCCGCAGGGTGCGGGCCGCGCGGTGCTGGAGAACGTCTTTGCCGAAAACCTCGCCTTCGCGGCCGAGAAGCTGGAGCAGGCCGGCATCAGGCTGTTGATCGAGCCGATCAACACCCGCGACATCCCCGGCTTCTTCCTGAACTATTCCGACCAGGCGCTGGCGCTGATCGACCGTATCGGCTCGAAGAACCTGTTCCTGCAATACGACATCTATCACATGCAGATCATGGAGGGGGATCTCGCCCGTACCATCGAGGCGAACCTCGGCCGCATCGCGCATATCCAGCTTGCGGACAATCCCGGCCGTCACGAGCCGGGGACGGGCGAGATCAACTATCCTTTCCTCTACGACCACATCGACCGCCTCGGCTATTCCGGCTGGATCGGCGCCGAGTACAAGCCGAAAGCCGGCACGGAGGCCGGGCTCGGCTGGTTCCAGCAATTCGCCGGGCAGGGGAGCGCCGCGGCCTAAGAGCTTCCTTCTCCCCGTCTCCATACGGGGAGAAGGTGCCGGCAGGCGGATGAGGGGCAGCGCTGACTTCGATACATTTGAACAGAGACGTTCAGGAGTAAATCAATGGAAACCATCGGCTTCATCGGACTGGGCATCATGGGCGCGCCGATGGCGGGCCATCTGCTCGACGCGGGCTACAAAGTCGTTGCCAGCGACCATCGCTCCAAGCCGCCGGCTGATCTTGTCGCCAAGGGGCTGAAGACCGTCTCAGGCCACAATGCGGTGGCCAAGGCCGCCGAGATCATCATCACCATGGTCCCCGACACGCCGCAGGTCGCCGACGTGCTGTTCGGCGAGAACGGCGTCTCGTCCGGCCTGTCGAAGGGCAAGCTCGTCATCGACATGAGCTCGATCTCGCCGATCGTGACCAAGGAATTCGCCAAAAAGATCAACGAACTCGGCTGCGACTATCTCGACGCACCAGTGTCGGGCGGCGAGGTTGGCGCCAAGGCGGCTTCGCTTACCATCATGGTCGGCGGCGAGGAAAAGGCGTTCGAACGCGCTAGGCCGGTGTTCGAGAAGATGGGCAAGAACATCACGCTGGTCGGCCCGAACGGCGTGGGCCAGACCACCAAGGTCGCCAACCAGATCGTGGTGGCGCTCACCATCGAAGCGGTCGGCGAGGCGCTTCTCTTTGCCTCCAAAGCCGGCGCCGATCCGGCCAAGGTCAGGCAGGCGCTCATGGGCGGGCTTGCCGCCTCGCGCATCCTGGAAGTGCATGGCGAGCGCATGATCAAGCGTACCTTCGCGCCGGGCTTCCGCATCGAATTGCACCAGAAGGACCTCAATTTGGCGCTGGAAGGGGCGAAGGCGCTCGGAGTGTCACTGCCCAACACCTCGACCACGCAGCAATTGTTCAATTCCTGCGCCGCCAATGGCGGAGCCAAGGAAGATCATTCGGCGCTGGTGAGAGCGCTGGAGCGCATGGCGGCGCATGAGGTCGGCGAAGGGGCAACGCAAGCCAAGGGCAAGGCGGCTTAGGTCAGGAGAGGGCGGCTCAACGTTCCCACGCCGCCTGCTCTTTTCCTGTCAGAGAACGGGTTCCTGCGTTTGCTCGCCGGAACCCGTTTTCGTTTCAACGCCAAGCCCCTAATCCGCGCTCAGC
>Ga0207694_10004028_pt1 | contig 11568 bp, 10 predicted proteins | sample KBSC34metaG_FD_184353 | JGI IMG/M metagenome (GOLD analysis project Ga0207694, IMG submission 184353) | Corn rhizosphere microbial communities from Kellogg Biological Station, Michigan, USA - KBS C3-4 metaG (SPAdes) (version 2) | ecosystem: Host-associated > Plants > Roots > Rhizosphere > Soil...
GTAGAGCGGGACGCGCTCCTCGTGGCCGGCCACGAGCGGGTAGCTCTCGGCGTACGCGTCGAAGACGCGTGGCCCGAAGCCCCCGAAGAGGCGCATCATCGCGAGGTCGATCTCCCGGTGACCACCGTAGGCAGCGGGATCTATCAGGCAGGGAGCGCCTCGCTCGTCGCCCATCAGGTTTCCTCCCCACAGATCGCCGTGCAAGCGGGCGGGCGGCTCGGGCGGTCCGACGAGGCCTTCGAGACGCGCGCACAGGCGGTCGACCTGGCGTTGCAGCGACGGCGGCGCCGCCCCTGCGTCCACCGCGCGCCGGACCTGCGGCTGCAGTCGCTCGCGCCCGTAGAACGTGCTCCAGTCGGGCGCCGGTCGATTGGCCTGCGGGAGGCGGCCGACGAAGTTGTCGTGATCCAGCCCGAAGGCCGGGGCGCCGGCCCGGTGCAGCGCCGCCAGGCCTCGGCCCAGCTCCTCATCGAAGGACGTCGAGCGCGGGCCCGGTCGTAGGAGCTCGAGCGCGAGGAAGCTTTCCTCGACCGCCGCCACGGCCGGGATCCGCAGGGCGCCGGGCTGGGCCAGCCACGCGAGGCCGCGCGCTTCCGCCGGGAACATGCCTGGCGGGGGGCGTCTGTTCGTCTTCACGAAAAGCGCCCGCCCGTCGGCCAGCGTGACGGCGTAGGCCTCGTTGATGTCGCCGCCCGACAGCGGCCGCCGATCCCGCACCGACGCGCCCAGCGCGGCGCCCACCGCCTGCCAGACTTGACCGCCTTCTCTCGTCCCGTGGGTCATTCGACTCGCCCCGCCCGGTGCCTTCGTGTTCACCTCACCCGAGCTCGGTCGGTCACTCCGGCCGCGCGAGCTCTTGGCGCAGGTGCGCGAGCAAGCCCTCGCAGGCCGCCACGCAGATGTCGAAGACCAAGTCGAATCCTTCGGAGGCGCCGTAGTACGGGTCGGGGACGTCGCTGTCCGGTGGGCTGGCCGGGTCGAACGACCGCAGCCGGCGGGTCTTGGCGCGCGCTGTCTCGTCGGGCGCCATCTCGCGCAGGGTCGCTAGGTTCTGGCCGTCCATGGCCAGCACCCAGTCGAAGCGCGCGAAGTCCGCGGCCACGAACTGGCGCGCCCGCCCGGAGAGCGGCATCCCTCGTCGCGCGCCGACCTCACGGCTGCGGCGATCGCGCAGCTCGCCGACGTGCCAGTCGCCGGTGCCCGCGCTCTCGATGAGGATGCGATCTTCCAGATGCTCGCGCGCGACCAGGTGCCGCATGACGGCCTCGGCGGTCGGCGACCGGCAGATGTTGCCGAGGCACACGAAGCAGATCCGAACCCGGACCATGGCCAACGCCCTACTCGGTGGGCTTGATTTCGGGGGCAGGGGCCGGCGTCACGTCGGCCGGCCCCGCCGCGGGCGAGGTCGCGAAGCCGTTCTTCACATCGCCGTTGGCGTTTCCGTTGGCATTTCCGGTCGGGGCGTCGGAGTCGTCGGCCCGCCCACTCGCGGCGTTGTTGCCGCCGCCGGCCCCAGCGGCCGCGTGCTCCTCCTCGGCCAGCATGGCCTCGACGTCCGCCGGCGAGCCGAGCGCCCGCTTGCGCCGCTTCCGGCGCTTGGGCTCCTCGCGCTCGCGGCCACCCGCCAGGTCGGACTTTTCGATGGCCTTCTCGCCGGGCGAGTGGATCTCGAAGTCCTCCATGTGGAACGAGCCCCGGCCCTTCACGACAATCCGCTTCTGCAGCCGCTTCTCGAGATCCTCGATGAAGGCGTGGTCCGTGGTGGCCAGCACGTCGGCGATGGTCGGGTGGGCCTCGACGATGATGGTGTCCGACTCGATGAGGTCGCCCTGGCGCCGGATCTCGCGCAGCAGCTCGTAGGCCACCGTGTTGCGCGACTTGGTGTACCCCTTGCCTTCGCAGTAGGTGCAGGGCTCCGTCAGATTGTGCAGCAGCGACTCGCGCGTGCGCTTGCGCGTCATCTCGATGAGCCCGAGCTCCGAGATGCGCGTCACCGTCGCCTTGGCCCGGTCGCGCCGCAGGTGTTCGTTGAAGGTCCGGGTGACCTTCTCGCGGTTCTGCGGCCGATCCATGTCGATGAAGTCGACGACGATCATGCCGCCGATGGACCGGATGCGCAGCTGCTCGGCCACCTCGCGGCAGGCTTCGAGGTTCGTCTTGGTGATGGTGTCTTCCAGGCTGGACTTGCCGACGAACCGTCCCGTGTTGACGTCGATGGCGGTCAGCGCCTCCATCTCGTCGACGATCAGGTACCCGCCGGACTTCAGCCAGACCTTCCGCTCGAGCGCGCGATCGATCTCGATCTCGATGCCGTAGCCGTCGAAGATCGGGTCCGTCCCGTCGTACAGCTCGATGTGGCCCGTGAAGTCGGGCATCAGCGCCGCGATGAACTTCTTGACCCGGTCGTACTCGGACCGCGAGTCGATGATCAGCTTCTCGACGTCCGGCGTGAACATGTCGCGCACGGTCCGGAGCAGCAGGTCCAGATCGTTGTAGATGAGGGCCGGACAGCGCCCCGACTCCGACCGCTTCACGATCTCGTTCCAGAGCTTGATCAGGAACTCCATGTCCGACTTCAGCTCTTTTTCCGAGATGCCCTCGGCGACCGTGCGGACGATGAACCCCGAGCCGGGCGGCCGCATCGACTCGACGATGTCGCGCAGCCGGCGCCGCTCCTTGTCCGACGCGATTCGGCGCGAGATGCCGATGTGATCGACGGTCGGCATGAACACCAGGTGGCGCCCCGGCAGCGACACATAGCGCGTCGTGCGCGCGCCCTTGGTGCTGATCGGCTCCTTCGTGACCTGGACGACGATCTCCTGGCCTTCCTTCAGAAGATCCTCGATGCGCGCGCCGCTTCCCACGCGGCGGCGGTCGGCTTCCTCCTCGTCTTCGTCGTCCGAGGACTTGCCGGCGTCACCGGCGAAGAGGCGCTTCAGATCGTCGGGCGTGCCGCGCACGTCGGAGACGTGCAGGTAGGCCGACTTCTCGGCGCCGATGTTGACGAACGCCGCCTGCATGCCGGGCAGCACACGCTCGACGCGTCCCTTGTAGATGTTGCCGGCGATTCCGCGTTCGCGTTTGCGCTCGATGTAGAGCTCGCCGAGGAGACCGTCTTCGACAAGCGCAACCCGTGTTTCCGGACCGTCGGCGTTGATGACGAGAAGGCTCGACATTCAGACTGCTATCAAAATTTACGTGCCGCTCTCAGGCGGGCTGACGGAAATGTCAGGGTTCATGGGGAGGGATCCGTGAGGCAGCGGCTCGTCTAACACGGAAATCGAAGCAACTCAAAGAGTTTTCCCTATCCTCCGGAGCCGGCACATCACTTGCTTGGTAGGCGGTCCGTACATCGGAAGCCAGGAATCGAGTTTTAACAACTTTACCGGCCTCGGTTTCGGGCTCCCTCCTCCCATCACACCGTCTCGCCAACCCCGAGCGGTGTGGTTCTGAACTCGCGGCGAGGGCGCTACCTATAAAGACTGCTTTCGAGAAGACCGCCCACGTTCGCTACCAATAGCTTGCTTCCTCTTAGTGCTTAGTTCGCTTAATCGCCCCACTTATATCGCTTGGCTTCGCTTTGGTTTCCTAGCTTAGTTTCGTGAACCCCTGCGGCTACGGCCTGCGGGGGTTCGTCGTTTGGGAAGGGGAGGGCCGTGACGGACAAGAGCCGAGCCCGGATTTCGGGCTCGGCTCTGCTCCGGGGAGGTGCCCCCGGCAGCGGGAGCCGGGCGGTCAGTGAAGGACGTCGCCGTGGGCGGGGGCGGCCGGGTCGGAGCCGTGCATGAGCGCGTGGGCGTGGCCGAGCATCTCGGCGATGTAGGTGGCCAGCGCGCAGAACTCGCCAGCGCGCCGCTCGGCCAGGATGTGGACGCCCCGGTGGATCAGCGCGCGGGCCAGCGCCAGATCCGACTGCTTGCCGGCCCCGACCAGCTCGCCGATCACGGGCGCCAGCAGTGCCTCGAGCTGCTTCTGAAGGTCGTCCAGGTTCGGTGTCGGGGTCGCCGTCTCGTTGGCCATGGCCGCTGGCTTAGCACGGCGGGTCGAATCGGGGGGCGACCGTCGTTCCGGTCTCCATCCGGTCGTTCGTCTGGACGGATCGCGGTGAGGGCGATAGCGTCCGCCACGCCACCCTCCTCATGCCAGCGAAGAAGCCGCCACGCCGCGCTCCACTGAAGAGGAAGACGCCGCTCCGACCCTCGCCCCTCGCGCGTGGGGGAGCCCGGGCACGGCAGTCGACCAAGCTGACGAAGGTGGGGCTGGCCGCCGGGTCGGGGAAGACGCGCGAGGCAGTCGAGCGGGTGAAGCCGGCCGCGAGCGCATCCAAGAAGGCAGGTTCGCGAGCCGGCGCGGCGCCCCGCACCGGTATCCGCGCGCGGCGATCGTCTGTCGGGCCGACCCGCCAGCGAGGCGCGTCCCCAGATGATCCCCGCGGTCCCAGACCGTTCGTGAAGTGGGCTGGCGGAAAGCGCCAGCTCTTGCCCCAGATCCTGGAAAAGCTCCCGCCCTCGTTCGGCACGTACCACGAGCCCTTCGTCGGCGGCGGGGCGGTGTTCTTCGCGCTCTCGGCGGGGCGCCCCGCCCACCTCTCCGACTCGAACCAGCGTCTGGTCCGCGCGTATCGCGGGATCAAGGACAGCGTCGAGGACGTCATCGCCATCCTTCGAGGTCACGAGCGCGACCGTCGGTCGCGCGAGGCCTACCTGAAGATGCGGGCACGGGACATCGACGCCGAGAGCGACGCCCAGGTCGCCGCCTGGTTCATCTATCTGAACAAGCTGTCCTTCAACGGGCTCTACCGGGTGAATAGCAAGAACCGGTTCAACGTACCGTACGGAGACAACGAGAACGCCGTGCTCTGCGACGACCGGAATCTGCGGGCGTGTGCGGAGGCCCTGGCCCGCGCCGAGCTTCATCACGAGGACTTCACGGCGGTGGCCGACCGGGCCGAGCCGGGAGATCTGGTCTACTTCGATCCGCCCTATTTTCCGGTCTCGTCGACCTCGTATTTCACGTCGTACACCGTCGGCGGGTTCACGCCCGACGACCAGCGGAAACTGCGCGATCTTGCCCAGGCCCTGAAGCGGAAACGGGTGCACGTGCTGTTGTCGAACTCCCCCCCGGCGGCCGCGCTCTACACCGAGGAGCACGGCTTCTCGGTCACGGAGGTCCTCGCCGCCCGCGCCGTGAACAGCAAGGCCGAGCTGCGCGGCAAGATCACCGAGCTGCTGATTTTCTGACCATGCCGGGACGAGCGACCGCCGTGCAGACCGGGGACGAGCTGGTGCGCGACGTTGCGGCCATGGCGGCCGGGCTCGGCCTTCAAGTCCGGACCCAGGTGCGGGTGGCTCGTCGGATCTGGGGAGCTGTCCGGAAGATCGACGTCGTGCTGACCCACGTCGAGACGCGCCGGACGTTGGGTATCGAGTGCAAGTTCCAGCGCGAGAAGGGGACGGCCGAGGAGAAGATCCCGTCCACCATCCAGGACATCGCCGCCTGGCCCATTCGTGGCATCGTGGTGTTCGCCGGTGAAGGCTTCACGCCCAACATGCGATCGTTTCTGATCGCCAGCGGGACCGCGGTGGAGCTGGAGGAGCTGCGCGAGTGGTTGGTCCTCTACTTCGGTCTGTGAGCCCTTCGGTGCCTCGGCACTAGCCTGACGACGCGAACGACTCCGTCATCGGATGAATGGCAAGCGCGTCGAACCGGCGGCGGGCGTGGGCCACGGCGGTATCGGCGATGTCGTTGCCGGCGAAGAGGCGGCCGAGGCGGGTGGCAGCCACGCCGGCGCTGCCCGAACCCATGAAAGGATCGATGACCAGCTGGCCCCGGTCGCTGCTCTGCTCGATGAGCACCTCGGACACCTCCACCGGCTTCTCGGCCGGGTAGCCGTTGCGGACGCGCGCGACGGAGATCACGTCGGCGACGCCCAGATCGTTCAGGCGGCGCCGGCCCTTCTCGAAGAAGAGGATCATCTCGTAGCGAGACCGGTAGTGGTACCCCATGCCGATGGTCTTCTTGTCCCAGATGAGCGGCTTCCAGAACCGGAAGCCCGCCGCTTCGCCCGCGGGCTTGGCGACGAAGGCGGTCTCCGCGTCGCAAAAGAGATAGAAGTGGGCGTCCGGCTTCAGCACCCGGTAGACCTCGGCGAAGAGGTCGGGGAAGCGAGCGTTCGGAAAGATCGCGAACCACGTGTTGCTTGAGGCCTTGCTGATCTTGAGGCGGGTGGTGGTCCCGACCGCGCGGTGTTTCTCGAGCGATTCGTAGGGGGGATCGGTGATCGCCAGATCGACCGACGCGTCCGGCAGTGAACGAAGCCACTCCACGGCGTCGCGGCACGACAGGGTGGGCTCGGGCGTCGTCAGCCTGATCGACATGCCGCCGAAGGTACACTGTACATGTGAGCAGGTCAAGGTCTCGCCGCCCGGCGACCGTCGCCGCGAGCGCCCGATCTCGTCCGTGCCGAGCGAGTCACCGGTTCGACCGCCCGTTTGTCCTTTCGTCCTCGGCCCCTGCTCCCGAGAAATCCGTCAATGGCAGGGGCGATCGCGGGCGGTTCTCGTTGACGAGCGTTTCGCAACCTCGATGACGTGGGCGACGTTGTCGGAAGGTGTCACACAAAGGAGGCAATTTCTCGCTGTTTTCTGCTGATTTTTGCGAGATCGAAAGGGCTTCCTGGTACAGTGCCCGACCAAGTTACGCCGCCGCGATCGGGGGAGCGGGCGGCCGTTGTCTTCTAGTTTATCGATGCGACCCGACGAGACCGTGAAAGGAGATCCCATGGCCAAGGTGATGACGAAGTCGCAGGTGATCCAGGCGATCGCGGACGCGCACAAGCAGAAGCTGGCGCGGAAGGACGTGGCGGGCGTGCTGGAGACCCTGGCTACGGTGGGCCACAAGGAGCTGAAGAAGACGGGCATCTTCGTGCTGCCCGGGTTCGCGAAGTTCCTCGTCATCAAGAAGCCCGCCACCAAGGAGCGCCCCGGGATCAACCCGTTCACCAAAGAGGCGATCACCATCAAGGCCAAGCCGGCTCGTCGCGTCCTCAAGGCTCGGCCGGTCAAGGCCGCGAAGGACGCCGTCGCCTGATACCGTCGAGGCGAGAGTGCCGGCGGGCTCGCTGCCCGACGGCGCTCGCCTCACAGAGCCATCACGACCACGCCGGCGCAGACCAGGGCTGCGCCCGCAAACAGCGGCGGGGCCGGACGTTCACCAAGGACGAGCCAGGCGAAAGCCACCGTGAACGCAGACGCGAGGCTGGCCAGCGGCGACACGATTGCCACTGGGGCCCGCGAGACGCCGAGCGAGATCCAGACGAAGCCGACGGCTTCGAACAGCGCTCCGCCGAGCACCGCCGGCCAGGCCGCGCGCGGCGGGGGGCGGAGCTCGATGCGCGCGGCGAGCGCCAGGGGGAGGCCGAGGATCAGGTCCGCGGTGAAGACCACGGGGATGGCGCCCAGCCGTCCGAACGCCGGCGCGAGTCGATCGATTGTCGGGATGAGAAGACCGAAGCCGCACGCCGCTGCGGCCGCCATCACCAGGGCGGCGCGCGATCGACGGGTTTCGCCGGATCCGGCGCTCGTCTGGCCGTTCGTCGCCGGGCTTTGCTGGACGAAGCGTGAGACGAGCACGACGCCGGCCGCGACGAGGGCCGCGCCCGCCAGCTGATTCCCCCGCAGGTGCTGGCGCAGCACGACGACCGAGAACGCCGCGGCGATCACCGACCAGCTGGACATCACGGGGACGACCACCGCCAGCCGGCCACGCTCGTAGGACCAGAACATGCTGGCGTACGCCACCACGCCGGCCAGACCAGCGAAGGCGATCCACGCGATCAGGCGCAGGTCGATCGGGCCCGGGCGGACGTCGAGGAGCAGCGCCGCCGGCACGACCGCCAGGGCGCCGACCACATGGGTCCAGACGAGCGCGCGGAAGGGGCCGAGCGCGCGGCTCGACCGCTGGAGGAAGACGTTGCCCGCCGCCCAGCTGGCGCTGGCCAGCAAGCCCATGACGATGCCGAACCACATGGCGGGCAGGATACTCGCAGCCCGCGGGAGGGGTGCCCCCCGCGGGCCTTGGATCGAAATGGGAACCCTGAGAGGGTTCCCATACCCTGGCATCTTAAGGGGGCGTGGTTCGCTGCCGCTCACACGCCCCCGGTCCCCCCTCGCTCCGCCCAGCGAAGCTGGGCTACGCTCGCCTGTGAATCGGGAGGGGGATGATTCAAATCAACGTCGCGATAGACCGACCAACCCTGGGTCCTCGAGACCGCGTCGGAGTTCGGGTCGTCGCGACATCTTTCGGTCAGAGCTCGAACAGCTGCCTGGGCCTCGAGCCCGTATCCGCCAGGTCGAGCCAGCCCGATCCTGCCTCCCTCACAAACCGGGAGGCACCATGAGTCAGGTTTTCTTCGTCGGTATCGATATCTCCAAGGCTACCCTCGACCTAGCTATCTTGCCGGGCGAGCGGACACTGTCCCTTCCCAACGACGAAAAGGGATTGCAGCAACTGGCGTCCATGCTCGCCGAGCTTGCTCCGCAGGCGGTCGTCATGGAAGCCACCGGTGGCTTCGAGCGTCCCGTCCTCGCCGCCTTGGCCGCTGCCGGCCTTCCGGTCGTCGCCGTCAATCCCAGAAACGTTCGGGACTTCGCCAAGTCCCTGGGCGTACTCGCCAAGACCGATCGGATCGACGCTCGAGTTCTGGCCCTCTTTGCCGAACGCGTTCGCCCCGCCTGTCGGCCACTTCCAGACAAGCAGACTCGCACCCTGCAAGACCTCGTCGTCCGTCGTCGCCAGATGCTCGACATGTTTTCGGCCGAACAAAGCCGTCTCACCGTCGCCATCAACCCCAAGGTCCATCGAGAGATCACACGTCATCTCGACTGGCTCAAGAAGCGCATCGATCGAATCGACGATGACCTCGATCAAGCCATCAAGGACAGCCCCGTTTGGCAGGAGAAAGCCGACCTGCTCAAAGGCGTGCCTGGCGTCGGGCGAGTCACCGTCTTGACCCTCCTGGCCCTGCTCCCAGAGCTCGGAACCATGTCTCACAAGCAGATCGCCGCTCTCGTCGGCGTCGCTCCCTTCAACCGAGACAGCGGGTCTCTCCGCGGCAGACGCCACATCTCGGGCGGCCGCGCTCCCATCCGAGCCGTCTTGTACATGGCCAGTCTCTCGGCCATTCGATTCAACCCAGCACTGCGCGCCTTCTATCTGCGTCTTCGCGCCTCGGGAAAGCTCGCCCTGGTCGCCCTCGTTGCCACCATGCGCAAGCTCCTCACCATGCTCAACGCCATCGCTCGCAGCCAAAGCCCCTGGCACCCCACTTTCGCGGAGATTTCCTCTTGACAGCCAAGACAGCTACTCCGGCCAGCGCGCTCCGGCGGGCGAAGCCCGCCTCCTCGCTACCGTTGGAGGTCGCGTTGGTGCGGCTCCCGGGGGCTTGGATCCTCCTCGACGCGTCCGAGCGCGCGTCGGCGCGCGATCTGATATGACGGGCCGTCGATGGCGGACCTCGATCGTCCCTTGGTGATCGTCAACCCGAAGGCGGGGGGCGGTTTCAGCGAGCGCAAGTCCGCGCGCCTCATGAGCGCCCTCTCGAGCGGCCTCGGGGAGCTCGAGGTGTCATTCACCACCGGCCCTCTGCACGCCACCGAGCTCGCGCGCGCGGCGGCGGAGGCCGGGCGCCGACTGATCGTCGCGTTCGGCGGGGACGGGACGATCTCGGAGGTGGCCGGAGGACTTCTCGCTGCCCGCGCGTCGGGCGCCACCCGAACCGAGATGGGCATCATTCCCCGGGGCACCGGCGGCGACTTTCGCCGCACCCTCGAGCTGCCGAGCGACGTCGCCGAGGCCGCCCGTCACGTGAAGGAGCATCCGGCCCGCCTGATCGACGCGGGCCGCGTGACCTACACGACTCCGTCGGGCGAGCAGGCCGTCCGCTACTTCGTGAACATGACGTCGTTCGGCTTCTCCAGCGCCGTCGCCGCTCGAGCCAATCAGTCGTCCAAGACCTTCGGTCCCAAGATGGCCTTCGTCGGCGCGACGGTCCGGACGTTGGTCGGTAACGAGAACTCCGACGTGATCCTGGAGATCGACGGCGGCCCGCCGCGCCGGCAGACCTTGATGCTCGGCGCCGCCGGCAACGGGCGCTTCTTCGGCGGTGGCATGAAGATCTGTCCCGACGCGCAGCTGGACAGTGGCGAGCTGTCGTTCGTGGTGGTGGGGGACTTCGGGATGGCGAGGGTGCTGGCGAACTTGCACCGCCTCTTCGCCGGCACGCATCTCACCCTCGAGGACGTCTGGAGCACGCGCGCCAAGGTCCTGCGCGCGCGCGCCGCCGATCCGAACGTGGTCATCCCCATCGAAATGGACGGGGAGACGCCGGGCCGCTTGCCAGCGACGATCGAAGTCCTTCCGCGCGCGCTTCCCCTGCGATTCTGACGGCCGGTGGCGCTTGCCGCCCCCGCCTTCTATCGACGTCCTGAGGTCAGGGCCCGGGCGGATGCGTCTGGTCGGGCAGAGACGCCGGAGCTCGCAGAACGCTGGGGAGGACGAGGGCGGCCCAGACGGTGGCGCCCAGCAGCCAGGATCCGGCGGCGACGCCGAGCCACCCGAAATAGTGGGCAGGGTCGCCGGGGGCCGCGATCCGCGCGCCGAGCGCCAGCGCAAAGAGCGCGCCGAAGGCGACCACCGCCCGCGATCGCGCCGACTGGCGCGCCTCCTGGCCCGAGTGGCCGAGGGTGACGTGGGTGGAGACGGCGAACGACAGCACGCCGAAGCCACCCACGAACATCACGTGAAGGGCCTCGACCCGCGTGGCCGGAAACGCGGCCGCGCCCAGGAGCCCGACGGGCAGCGCCCAGATGCCGAGCCACAAGATGATCCTGTTCGTCCCTGGACGGCTCGGCAGGCGCCCAGCGCCCGACCCGATGATGACGGCGAGGGCGACGCCCCCCCGAAGCGCGGCGCCCGCCCGCCCGGCTCCGAGGACCTCGAGGACGAGGCCCGCGATGATGGCCGCCCCTCCGCCAGCGTAGGCCAGAGCTGGCCACCGGCGGCCCCGGGCCAGGTCGGGCGCCGCCTGACCCCGTCCGGCCAGCGGCAGGAAGAAGGCTCCCACGCCGAGGGTCAGGCAGGTGAACACGCCTTCCAGTGTGAGCCGGGCGCCGAGCGCGTGAGCCCAGCCGGGGAGGACGCCCGGGCGAGCGCTCGACGCCACGATGGACAGCGCGGCCCCCACCACGCCCGCCAGCAGCCCCGCCGGAACCAGCGCGAAGGACGCGGGTGGCCGGCGCGCCGCCCGCCGCACGAACCGGCGCGCCGCGAACTGCGCCAGCGTCACCAGCGCCACCGCGTAGGCCCCCTGACCGACGGCTTCCAGATCGAGCAGGGTTGCCAGCGAGACAACCGGAAGCGCGACCAGCAAGGTGCCCAGCTCGCGCCAGTTCGCAGGGCCGGTGCGCGTCCGCTTCGGGATCGCGGTCCCGAGGAAACCGGCGGCGAACGCCACCAGGAAAGCCTGCGCCTGCGTCACGGCGTGGAAGCGTCCCAGGTAATGGCTGCTCA
>Ga0207694_10004031_pt1 | contig 11561 bp, 17 predicted proteins | sample KBSC34metaG_FD_184353 | JGI IMG/M metagenome (GOLD analysis project Ga0207694, IMG submission 184353) | Corn rhizosphere microbial communities from Kellogg Biological Station, Michigan, USA - KBS C3-4 metaG (SPAdes) (version 2) | ecosystem: Host-associated > Plants > Roots > Rhizosphere > Soil...
CCGCCGCAGGCAGGACAGCGAGCGCGCCAACCGTTGCCGGATTTCTGCACGCTGTCCAAGCGTTGCAGTAGCGGCTCTGCGCTGGCAGAATTGACGTGAAAGTTGTTTTGCTGTGTTCTCGCGAAGCCCGGCCCGCCAGCCGGGTTTTGCATTTTTGAACTCTGCATTTTGACTCCAGTTCGTCATCACGACGATCAAGCCGCGCGCGGCGGACTAGTTTCTCGGGCGAGGGCCTCGCGAGTGCGCATGGCAAGGCGGCGAATGCCTTCAGCGCGTTCCGCAAGGCGCTCGAGCATGTCTAGGGCAGTGCGGTCGAGGTCGTTGACCTTGGCATACACCGTAGCCGAGGCGGCTGGCAGCGCAGCGCAGGCTGCTTGAAGTTCGCCAGCGAGCTCGATCGGAGGAGCGGCGTAAAGACGCTGCAGGAGTGCGACGTTCATGCCGCAGCTCCTGAGCGCTTCCACGTAGCCTTCCAGGCCGCGCGCTGTTCTGGAGATGCCTTAGGCCGCTTGCCGATATAGGACACCTCAAGACGACCGGCTTTGATCTCGCGCCAGATCGTGGGTTTCGAAGTGCCCGCCCACTGCGCGAGGTCGTCGATGCTGAAGTTGCAGTTTTCCGGAGGCAGCTCGCGCTGCGAGCCAGCATCAGATGCCGCGACAATCGATGACTTCATGTGCTACGTCCCATTCTGCTCTGAAACATTCAGAGCTCGTGGGACAAGCTATTTAAGGCATAAAAATGAGCAGATATATAGGGGTGATTTCTGCTCAATTCCGTGGCTTGTGCCGCGTGTAGATTCGCCGCAACGTACGCGGATTCATGTTGAGTGCTTTGCCGAGACGCTTATAGAATTCGCCGACTTTGCGGGCGGAGTTCGCGACATTGCGAAGAATGCGTTTATCCCCGTTCTTGATCTTCGTCAGGTTGACGTGAATTATCTCTGCGATAGTTGTGTCGTCGAAAGTTGTTCCCGAAAATCCTATGGATATTCGAGGTTTAGTTTTGCCGAGCGGCCGTCCTGCAGTCCTCTTCTGGAAGAAAACTTTGCGCGCATCCTCGCCGGCGGCAAGGCGATCGAACCACCCCGCGATTAGGGCGGCATCCGGCTCATCAAGGAGCTCTCGGATATCGCTCGCAACTTGTTCGAACAATGCTGGCGCGCAACGATATCCGTGCTCCTCGACCTCTTTAGCAAGGAATGTGCAAAAGCTTTTCGCTAAGCGCCGGCGCCTGGGTCGCTGCTGATCCGCCATTTGCGGATCAGGTGCAACCGACGAAGGAATCCCTTGCGGCATCGATTTGGCGGTGGTTTTTCGCTTCGTCATCGCGCACCTTCTGCATTCCCCTGGCCGGCCGCCAGCCTTTGCTCGTGTCGTTTGTGCTCACGCGACATCATCCCCTGTTTCAAGTTCTCGATGACCGGCCAGAAGCGCCTTACTTTTCGCAATGCTTTGACGGTTCCACTTATCGCATATAGACACAAGCGCCCTGAACTCTTCACCGCGCTCCGCCGCGATGCGATCTTCTTCAGCACGCGCATCTCGTCGCATTTTTGCTTGCGCTCGCATGGCTTTCTTTATCGGCAACTGCGCCGTCAAATCGTAGACGATCGCCTCTGGCTTCGGGGGCTCGGGGGGATACATCGCGGCGACAGCTTCTTTGACGGTTTTGTATAGCACGATCCCCGGCCGGGCTTTGACGTACAACCAACGCTCTAGGTTGACGACGTTGTTTGCGCGCTTCGCCCATCTGGGTTTCTTTCTTGGTGGAAGTGATTTACCCGATTTGCTTCTCTGCGCGCGTTCATCGAGTAGCCGAGAGAGCTCTTGAATTTCTTCCTCTGTGAGTGCCATGATTCTCTCCAGTTAGGAGTTGCGGCGAGTGCGAGATCTATACCCGCACTCGCCGGTCGATGCTTACGATTGCTGGCCACTGATTTCCGCGGGCATTCGCTTTCGCTTCTTCGTCTGTAGCGCGTCAACCATGGTTGAGAGCACCGATCTTTCGGTCGGGGCAAGCCCCTTGAGCGCTCCCATGATGTTCTCCTCGCTCCGGGTTATTCGGCGTACGCTCAACTTTCCCGTATCGATCAACAGACGCTGCCCGGGCGCCTTTGCAGTCGGGCGGATGGTTAGTGCAAGATTCTCTACAGCCATGACTCACTCCTTAGGTGGGTTAGGGTTAGGCCCCTCAGAGTGCCGTTAACACTGTGAGGGGCCGTTTGCCGGCTCAACCGCGCCGGCTACGGTTCTCCATGCGCCGGAGGGGCGTCACGGTAGACTCTTTGCCGCTCACGATCTGCCCGAGCTTACGCGCCCAAGCCTCAAGGGCTGCGCGTTTCTCAGGCAGATAATCGTGAACGTTGTAATGCTTGCCACTGATAGACGAATCCTTGTGATTGAGGATGCGATCGCGAATTTCCCGGGCTACGCCGAGTCTTGCCAGGTTTGTCTCAACCGTGCGCCGCAAGTCGTGCGTCGTGAACGACGCGATAGGTTTTCCATCGTCGCCCTTGATGCCACTCAATTCCCGGCTCAGCGCATGAGCAAGCCCGCCGGGGAGCAAAGCCCTGCCCTTGCGGCCACTCGGAAAAAGAACGCCGTCGGCGCCTTCCTGTGAAGCCGCCGTGATTCGCGGCTCGACGATCGCGAGCGCTTGATCAGACAAAGGCAAAATGAGCGGCAGCTTGTTCTTCGTGCGCTCCGATGGAAGGCGCCACTCGCGCGCGCTCAGATCAAACTCAGACGGCACAGCGCCCAGCGGTTCGCCGATGCGTGTGCCGGTTAGCAACTGCAGACGCAAGGCATCCTTCGCCTCAGGAAGCATGTTCATCTTCGGCAAGCTGGTCCAGAACGCCCGCAGTTCCGCATCATTCAAGTAACGTTGCCGCGGTGCTGGCGGTTCTCCAACCGGTATGCCCTTCGCCGGATTCTCGCCCATCAGTTCGGCGTCCACGGCGAACGAAAACATCTTGCGCGTGACCGCAAGCACCTTGCGATGCGCGGTTCGTCCTCGCTCCTTGTCCGCCCGGATCTTGTTGATCAGCGATTTGACATCAGCCTTCGTGATGTCGCGAGCGAGGAGCCTCTTCCACTTGGGCAACACGTCCCGGTTGAGAATGGCCTCGTCCTTGTCCGCGCTGCGCTTGTTTGGACGCGCATGCTCCTCAAGGTAGCGTCGGGCCAGTTCGCCCACGGTTGGCGCAAGGTCACGAGCGTGTGCAACCTGTACGGCGATCGTCGCCGGATTCTCGCCACGCGCGAGCTGATCGCGCTGCGCCTGGTGTCGACTGAGGAAATCGTTGAGCGAGATCGCGGGGTATTCACCTAGCGTGACTCGGAATGCCTGTCCACGCACCTTGAAGCGGTGCAGAAAGACGACGGTGCCCGAAGGCCAGACCCGTACCACAAGCCCAGGGCGGCCGGAGACGCTCTCATCGTAGCGTTCCGCTCGCGGCCTAAGCGCCTCGATGCTCTTCACGTTCGCCTTGACCGCCACCGGAATCCCCTGCCTCTGTAGAGGGACACTCACGGGGACACCATCACTCTGCGTCACCCTGATGGCATATGATACACAGAGACACCACAAGATCAAGCACTAGCGCCGTTCTTTCGACTTGGATGGGCGTCTAACCGGATCAGCCGATATCAGGAAAGATCATAAGCAGGGGACTGAAAATCCCCGTGTCGGCGGTTCGATTCCGTCCCTGGCCACCATCCAAAATCAAACACTTAGCGCGAATGGATTAACTGCAGTTTTGGCCGCAGTGGCGTAAACGTGCCGTCAATCCGACTCGCCGCGTCACGCAGGTGATCGGTCGCCAAATGCGCGTACCGCAGAACCATGTCGTAGCTCGACCAACTGCCGAGTTCCATCAGTTCCTGCAGTGCTCGCTGCGCCCGGCCCCACCATCGCTGACATCGTTCGCCAGTTGAGCGTGACCGAGCAAACCTACTTCTGAACAAAGAAGCGACCAGCTAACTATGCGCGACCGCCCAATCCCGAGTGGGATTCGAAGGTGGAAGGACGAAACGAAACCCACGCTGCTCGAGCGCAGTGAGGAATTCGTCAAGCACCCGGGCTGTCCGAAGGTCGTCGTGCAAAAGTAAGATATTCCCGTTATTAACCGTATCGGCCAATTGGTGGATCGCAGCCACAGTGGGCATTTGATCGGCATCATGGTTGAAATGGAACAGCTGATCGAAAGAGAACGACCAATTCATAAACACCATGCCGGCCCGATTTGAAGTTGCGACAATGGCATCGTCAAAGCTTCCAAAAGGCGCACGAAAATAGCGCGGTTGAGTCCCAGTCATAGATCTGATTGCCTTGCTGCACTCGCTAATCTGCCAAGCCATCTGTTCAGGATCTTTCTGTTCCAGCGCGACCAAGTCCAGATGATCATACGAGTGGTTCCCTACCATGTGCCCCTGATCGCGAATGTGGAGCAGGGTTTGCCCGCGTTCATTCCAGCCCTCCCGCCCCTGGTCGAAATTCGCGCAGTTGACGAACCACACTGTCTTCGCCCTGTGCCTCTGCAGAACTTCGAGGAGCCGATTATCGGCCTGTGGATCTCCCGGGGCATCGTCGATCGTCAGCATCGCAATTTTTTCGTCGCCGAACTCTTCACCATCGTTTGGCCCATCGGTGGATAGGGATGCTTGCGAGACCGTGGGAGCACCATTGCCGTCCGCAGCCATGGAAATCGAGCGGCCGTATGGTGAGATCACAAATGCAATCGCAACAAAATAGCCGCCCACCTTTAGCTTTCGGCCGTATTCATTCGACGATCGCGCCCACACCTTACTAAGGTGTGCCAGAGCGCCCTCCTTCTCCACCTTCAAATCAACACGTTTCGCTTGGTGATCGAGCAGATAGCAGATCAGAAGCAACACCGTGGCATTGTTGAACAAATGCCACGCGAACAGGAGACCGAACGAGGTATCGGGAAGCAAGCTGCTGCGAACTACCGTTTTGCCGACCGCAGCCAAGATTGCAACCGCGTAAGCTACCTGCCGATTGGTCAGGCGCAACGCGCCGTAGATCAAAAGCAAATGGAGTATGAGCAAGCCGACGTATGGCCCCAGCAGAGATGACAAGGCGAGCAGCCCCGACTCGATCGCTAGCAGCAATAAAGCGACCAAAACTCGAGATGGGATCTCTATGCGAGCAAATCTTCTGAACACTGACGAGGCTTCTGGGCAATTTTGGTGTTGGATGCAAGTGACATGCCAGATATTGCGAACCAGTTCTGATTTTTCGGCCGGGCGCGGCGCGTATGGGCTAAGCCATGTGTGCTTGGGGCAGCCACGCCAATACTCTCGCCTAAAGCCATCGACGAATGGCTGCCTTCCGGCGCCGAATTTGAGTAGCGGAGTGACCGGATTTGCCAGGAAGTGACGTCACTTGGAATCCCAGAGTTCATACCGAACACCCCACCTCGTTCTTGGCCATCGAACTTGGCTGGAATACATGATCGGCCATTCCGATGCGTTTTCCGCGCGCAATCCATCCGCTCAGCGGTGCCTACTTCGCGGCCCCATAACGACTATGGACAAAGGATTATAGAAAACGCCAATGCTTGCATCGGCCTGTTCGCCGCTATGTCGTTGAGTCTGCCGAGTTTGTGCCAGCCTGCAAGGGTCGTAGTGCCACGAGCCTTGAACCTGTTGACAAAGCGATCAAGTTTACGAACATGACGAGCGCGCTATTTGCGCGCCCGCGCCTCGCGCTCAGATTTCTTCCGATCACACGCAGCGAGTGCCTCATCGACCCTCTTTTGCGACTCAGCACCTTGCGCGTTGATGTTCGCCCGCTCCGACGAAATGAACTCTTGCAGGTCCGCTATCTGCTGAGCGTCCGATTGGCCCACAGGTTGGGCATAGTAGGAGTTCGCACTTGCCGTGCTATCCGCGCCGATTTGCGATTGGAGCCGAGCAAGGTCCGCTTGCGCCTGATCGATCCTCTCGGTCGACGGCACCGTGGCGAGGCGTTGCGCATCTCGCCGGCAGTTCGAGTCGTCGACGGAATCGCTGATGGCTTGAACATTGGGGTCGGTCGTGGGTTGTGACGCAGACGATTTTGCATCGCCGTTCTCGCCGGCCGATGTGTTCTTGGGCGAGGATCGATCGTCCATCACGATCTTGGCGTCTTTCCCGCATGGATTTTGCGAGAACATGACCGAGCCGTCCGCCTTGGTACATTTATAGACGGTCTGTGCGCCGACCGCGAATGGGGCAATGCCCAGCAAAACAGCCAAAGCAATCTTGCTCATACCCCTTCCTCTTTCGGCTCGTCAATTCATCGTACTGCTGCAAAGAACGGCACACAACAAATCCGGATGAGCCGGTATTTCCGTACCCGAGGAAGTCGATCCCCGTCACTAATCCGTCGACGTTGCAGCTGCGAATCCATCGGGCTGCGAAACAAGATCGCTTGCTTTTTCCAATATTTCAATTATTATTGAAATATGAAAGAAGAAGCCGCCTTGGATGCGTTGGGCGCGTTGGCGCAGCGGTCGCGCCTCGCGATTTTTCGCTACCTGGTCGAGATCGGGCCGGAGGGCGCAGTCGCGAGCCAGATCGCCGAAGCGCTCGGCATCGCGCCGACGGCGCTGACGTTTCATACGAAGGAACTCGGCATCGCCGGTCTCACGCGCAGCGAGCAGCAAGGGCGATTCGTCCGCTACACCGCCAACTTCGAGGTCATGAACGACCTCATCACCTATCTCACCGAAAACTGCTGCCGCGGCGATTCTGCTGCGTGCTGTCCGTCGGCGGCTTCGTCCAAATCTGCGAGGAAAAAACATGAACCGGTTTCACGTTCACGTCTCGGTCGCTGATCTCGACCAAAGCATCGGCTTTTATTCGACGCTGTTCGGCGCGGCGCCGAGCGTGCGCAAACCCGACTACGCGAAATGGATGCTCGACGATCCGCGAGTCAATTTTGCGATCTCCACGCGATCCTCGCAGCACGGCGTGAATCATCTCGGCATCCAAGTCGAATCTGAGGAAGGATTGCAATCGATCCGCGACCGCCTCGTGCAGGCCGATCGTGCGATAGTCGACGAGAAGGCGACGACGTGTTGCTACTCGCGCTCCGACAAGCACTGGGCGACCGATCCGCAAGGTGTCGCCTGGGAGACGTTTCACACGCTCGGTACTGCGCCGGTTTACGGTGAAGATCGCGAACCGGCGGCGGACATATCCACTGCTTGCTGCGGGCCGACGTCCGGCAAAGCATCCGCGCCGACCTGCTGCGCCAAATCTGCCGAATGAATCTCGCTATGGCAACGACTGTTCGCCACGCCTGGCTGGCCGAGTTCGGCGGAACGGCGGCGCTGCTCGCTATCGTCGTCGGCTCCGGCATCATGGGCGAGCAGCTGGCGCAAGGAAACGCTGCGATCGCGCTGTTGGCGAACGCCATCGCCACCGGCGTCGGGTTGTACGTATTGATCACGTTGCTCGGCCCAGTGTCGGGTGCGCATTTCAATCCGATGGTCACTGCGGCGATGTGGTGGCGCGGCGATCGTACCGGCGCCGAGTCGATCGGCTACGTCGGTGCGCAACTGGCCGGGGCGATCGTCGGTGTCTGGCTGGCGCATCTCATGTTTGATTTGCCGCTGCTGCAGACGGGTATCAAGGTGCGCAGCGGTATCGGCCAATGGGTCAGCGAAGCGATCGCGACGGCCGGATTGCTTTCGACAATTCTGCTCGCGCTGCATCATCGTTCGCAGGCGATTCCCGCCCTGGTCGCCGCCTACATCACGGCGGCGTATTGGTTCACCGCGTCGACGTCGTTCGCCAATCCTGCGGTGACGATCGCGCGCGCGCTCACCCATACCTTCGCCGGCATTCGACCGGCCGATGTCAGCGGGTTCATTCTCGCGCAACTTAGCGGCGGTATCTTGGTGCTCGCCGCGGCGCATGCATTGCGCACGCCGCGCTTGGCCACGCCTTCAGTATCCCCTTCTTCGGAAAGCCCGCCATGACCGACCGAATCTTCAATGTCCTGTTCCTGTGCACCGGCAACTCGGCCCGCTCGATTCTTGCCGAGAGCATTCTCAGCAAGGACGGCGCCGGCCGCTTCCGCGCGTTCTCCGCGGGAAGCATGCCTAAAGGCGAGGTCAATCCGCTCGCGATCGAGACGCTCGAACGGTTGGGTTATCCGACCGCCGGTTTGCGTTCGAAGAGTTGGGATGAGTTCGACGTCCCCGGCGCGCCGGCGATGGATTTCGTTTTCACCGTCTGCGACAACGCCGCCGGCGAGGTCTGCCCGATCTGGCCGGGGCATCCGCTGAAAGCGCATTGGGGCATCGAAGATCCCGCCGCGGTCGAAGGCTCGCACGTGCAGCAGCTGACGGCATTCGCGACGGCCTTCCGCTACCTGAAGAATCGCATCGACGCGTTCATCGCGCTGCCGCTCGACAAGCTCGAAGCCTCGTCGCTGCATGCGCATCTCGATGCGATCGGCCGGACCGACGGCACCTCGTCCGCCACATCCGCATAGAGTCGCCCGCAGCGGTTTAATTTGACGAGTTGTCGACGGCTGCGACAAAAAGCCTCGCCATTGCGGGGTCGATATGGCCTTTTTTCGCCGCCATTGATCGGTCTGGATTTGCATCGCGCGAGTAAAATGCGTGATGTCGAAAATGCAGACAGGAATCGAACCGTGTTCGGAAAAATCGTCGTCATCGCCACGCTCGCCGCGATCCTCTACAACCTCGGCGCGGGACTGTACTTCATGATGGTCGACAACGGCGGCACGGGCCGCACCGTCGGCGCACTGACGCGCCGCATCGGCTTGTCGGTGGCGCTGATCCTGTTCGTCATGCTGTGCATCGCCATGGGCTGGATTCAGCCGCACGGTGTGACGGGCTGATCCGCCGAATCGCGTCGCAGAAACCTCGATGCTGTATCGACTCGCCCTTCTGATTTTTTTCCTCGCGCTGGCGCCGCACGCGCGCGCGGAAGCGGCCGCCGATTTCGGCGAACGCCTCGCCGCCTGTGCGGCCTGCCACGGCAAGCACGGCGAAGGCGTGCAGGGCGCCGAGTACTATCCGCACCTCGCCGGCAAACCGGCCGGCTATCTGCTCGAACAACTGCGCGGCTTTCGCGACGGCCGCCGCGTGAGCACGCAGATGACCTGGTACGTGCGTTTCGCTGACGATACGTTCCTGCAACGCATCGCCGACTACTACGCCGCGCTGCCGCCGCGAACGCGCAGCGCGGACACCGGCGCCGCGCAGCTCACCGACGAGCGCCGCCGTGTTGCGCAAAATCTGGTCGAGCATGGTGATCCCGTGCACGACGTGCCGGCATGCAGCGCCTGCCACGGCGCGAATCTCGCCGGTCTCGAACCGGGCGTGCCCGCGCTGCTCGGTCTGCCGGTCGACTACGTGATCGCGCAGTTCGGTGCGTGGCGCGAAGGTGTGCGCAACGGCGCGCCACCCGACTGCATGCATGACGTCGCCGGCAAGATCGCGGCCGACGATATCCGCGCGATCGCGGTGTACCTCTCGCAGCAATCGAACGTCGACGGCCAGCGCCCCTCGCCAGCCGGCAGTTTCGTGCCGCCGAAGGCATGCGGATCGCTGCCGCATGCGGAGGCAGCGAAGTGAAAGCACTGCGCATCGCCGCCATCGTCGCCATTCCGTTCCTGCTCGCTGCGCTCGCGATCGGATTCTTTCTGTTCGAACAACAGGGCGGCCTCGCGCCGTACCGCATTCCGAAGGACAGCGGCCGCGCCGTCGCGAGCGATGCGGAAACGCTCCAGCGCGGCGAATACCTCGCACGCATCGGCGACTGCCAGGCATGCCACACCGCACCGGGCGGCGCGCCATTCGCCGGCGGGCGCGGCTTCGCCAGCGCCTACGGCATGATCTATTCCTCGAATCTGACGTCCGACCGCGAGCACGGTATCGGCGCGTGGTCGGTCGACGAATTCGCGCATGCGATGCGTCACGGCGTCAGCCGGCGCGGCCCGTTGTATCCGGTGTTTCCGTACGAACATTTCGCCACGCTCGCCGACGCGGATATCGACGCGATCTACGCCTACTTGCACAGTCTGCCCGCGAGCGCGAACGTGCCGCCGGCGAATCGGCTCGACTTCCCGGCGAGCTGGCGCAGCGCGCTGGTGTTGTGGCGCATGCTGCATTACCGACCGGAGCCCACGCCCCCTGCCAACGATGATCGCGGCCGCTATCTGGTCGACGGACTCGGTCACTGCGCGATGTGCCACAGCACGCGCGAGCCGAGCGGCGCGCTCGCCGCCGGCGGCTATCTTGCGGGTGGACGCATTCCGGGCAGCGGCTGGTATGCGCCGCCGCTCGATGCCAAACAACTGCAGCGCTATTCCGTCGAACAGCTCGCGGGCTATCTGCGCTCCGGCGCCAGCGATGCCGGCGCGGCGTACGGGCCGATGGCTGAGGTCGTCTACCGCAGTCTGCAGGCGCTTAGCGAAGAGGATGCGCTCGCGATGGCAAGCTATCTGAAGAAGGTGCCGGCGCGGCCACGGCGCGACACGGAATTCACCTTGCTGCCGGAAGCGCCGCGGCAAACCGTCATGGGCAACGGCGCCGACATCTACAAGCACCACTGCGCCGATTGCCACGACAACGACGGCGAGGGCAAGAGCGGGCAGTATCCGGCGCTACGCGATGCGGTCGCGACGGTCGCACCCGATCCGATCAACGCGGTGCGGATGGTGCTGTACGGCGGCTTTCCGGCCGCGACGGCGCACAACCCGCAGCCGTATTCGATGCCGCCGTTCGTGCAGCAGCTGAGCCCGGCTGAGATTGCCGCGGTGACGAACTACGTGCGTGAGACTTTCGGCGACCGGCGCTCGTATCTGACTCCCGCAGATGTCGAAGCGATGCACGGCATCGTTCTCGACTGACGGAGCCACGCATGCCCCACGCCGTCCAGACCGACCTCGCCTTTATCCTGTTTCTGCCGGCGTTCTGCATCGTCGGCGCGCTGTATTGCCTTTATCCGCGCACACCGCGCAGCGCACTGCGCTGGATAGCCGACATCGCCGTGCTTGCGCTCGCGGCGTTCGCGAGCATCCAAGCGATGCGCTGGGGTTTTCGCACGGCAACGGGCGTCGGCGGCGGGTTGTGGAAACAGGTGTTCGCCACGCTGCTCGCGTTCGGCTTCTTCTTCAGCGTGGTCGGTATCGCCGCACTCGTGCGCTCGCGCTGGTTTCGACGTTTTCCCCGCGCAGCCACCTGACAAGAGCCGTCATTCCCGCGAAAGCGGGAATCCATTTTGCCTTTGCTTTCAAAAGACAAGATCAAGATGGATTCCCGCTTTCGCGGGAATGACGGCAGAAATAGATTTCCGATAGAAGAACTCTATCCGCGAAACACGTATCCGCCGCGCTTGGTCTCGTCCTCGACCAGATCCACATCGCCCAGCCCCTGGGCCAGAGACGCGGCGTCGCCACCCTGGGCGAGCTTGATCTTCAGGCGCACTTCGTTGGCCGAGTCGGCGTAGCGCAGCGCGTCCTCGTAGGAGATCTCGCCGGCGTGGTACAGCGCGACGAGGCTCTGATCGAAC
>Ga0207694_10004035_pt1 | contig 11540 bp, 11 predicted proteins | sample KBSC34metaG_FD_184353 | JGI IMG/M metagenome (GOLD analysis project Ga0207694, IMG submission 184353) | Corn rhizosphere microbial communities from Kellogg Biological Station, Michigan, USA - KBS C3-4 metaG (SPAdes) (version 2) | ecosystem: Host-associated > Plants > Roots > Rhizosphere > Soil...
TAACAATCGCGCCGGGGCCGATCCAATGCCGCCCGCCGAACGTAGCTTGTTCATGTCGACCATGGCACAGCACGCGGGCGAATCTCCGGCAGCGGCGGCCTTCCCTACGACGCGGACCGAGCCTCCTCCCTCGTCCGAAACTGAATCTGCCGGACTCCCGTCGGTGGCGACGCTAGACGATCTGGCTCGAATGGAGCCCGACGAGCTGGCGGCGCTCTACCGCAGCGCCACCACCCCCGCCGTGCCCACCCTCGATGGCCCCCTGGTCGGAAGGATGCTGGCGGTACCGGTACTGCCGGCGTGGATGCGCGGTCTCTTGCGGCGGTTCGCCGCCTGGGCGCACTTTCCCTGGCGGGGGAAGAGCTTCACCGCGCTTGGCCCGGCCCGAGGCGAGGGCATCAACCGGGTCTTCGGGGATCGCCACCCGCGCCGCTGGTTTCGCTTCGAGACGTTTATCGCGGCTTCGCGTGCCGGGGCGTTCGACGCCTTCCAGCTAGACTACGACAATCCGGAGAATCCGGCCCTCATCCGGGCCATCAAGGACGAGGTGCGACAGGTGGCGCCCGGGCTCTTCCTGGGCCTCGCCTACTTCGTGTGGCGGAAGAAGCCGCGCCTCGTCCTCTACTTCGGGCTCGCCCGCCCATGACCTCGGTGTGGCCCGGGTCGCTCCAACTGTGGGGCCGGCGCAACCTGCGCTTGCTCGCGGTGTTCAGCCCGGTCCTGATCGCGACGGGGGTGGCCGGCCTGCTGCTCCCGCCGCCGCCCGCCGATCTGGCGTCGATCATGATGAGCAACGCGCGCCCCTATGACGCCTTCCATATCGCCTTCGGGCTGCTCGGAGGGGGCCTGGTGGTGGCCCGCCGGATCCGCGCCTCCGCGCTGTTCAATCTGGGGTTCGGGGCCTTCGATCTCTATCAGGCGGCGGCCGGACTGCTCGGCATCTTCCCGTCCGACATCTTCGATCTGCGCCCCGCCGATCACGTCGTGCACGTGGTCCTCGGCACGTTGCTGGCCAGCTGCGGTGCCCGCTTCTTCATAGGTGCGCGCGCCGAGGCGCCGCGAGCCGCGACCCGCTTCATTTCCCCGTGAAGCGAGCCGGTTGGCCATCGGCGCGCGGCGGATCTAACGTCGCCGGATGCCGATCGATGCCAAGCTGCTCGCCGCCGCGCGAGCGGCGTTCCCGGGACCCGCGGGGGCCGGCCGCAGCGTGACCCTGGGCGCCGTCGTGGCGGGCGGCGAGTGCCACCCGGAGCCGCTCGTCTCGATCCCGTTGTCGATGATGAACCGGCACGGGCTGATCGCGGGCGCCACCGGGACCGGCAAGACCAAGACGCTGCAGTTGCTGGCCGAGCAGCTGTCGGCGGCCGGTGTCCCCGTGTTCGTGTCGGACGTGAAGGGAGATCTCGGCGGTCTGGCCGTTCCGGGCGCGCCCGGGCCCCGCATCGACGAGCGCGCCAAGCAGACGGGCGCCCCGTGGCGGCCGTCGGGCGTCCCCGTCGAGCTGCTGAGCCTGAGCGGAGCGCTCGGGGCGCAGCTGCGGGCGACCGTGTCCTCGTTCGGACCGGTGGCGCTGGGCAAGGTGCTGGGCCTCAATGACACGCAGTCGAGCGTGCTGGCGATGGTGTTCAAGTTTTGCGACGACCGGGCCCTGCCGCTGCTCGACTTCGCCGACCTGCGTACGGTGCTGCTTTACCTGTCGGGCGACGGCGCGGCCGAGCTGGCGGGCTACGGGGGCATGTCGAAGGCGTCGGTCGGGGTCTTGCTGCGCGAAATGATCGAGCTCGAGCAGCAGGGCGCCGGGAAGTTCTTCGGCGAGCCGCAGTTCGAGGTCGCCGATCTGCTGCCGGCCGGGGCGCCCGGAACCCCCGCGCGGGTCAGCGTGCTGTCGCTCTCCGACGTGCAGGACAAGCCGGCGCTGTCTTCCACCTTCATGATGTGGATGCTGGCGCGCCTGTACCACGAGCTGCCCGAGGTGGGAGACCTGGACAAGCCCAAGCTGGTGTTCTTCCTCGACGAAGCTCACCTGCTGTTCAAGGGAGCCAGCAAGGCCTTCGTCGAGCAGATCGAGCAGGTGGTGCGGCTCGTGCGATCGAAGGGGGTCGGCGTGTTCTTCGTGACGCAGAGCCCGAAGGACATCCCTCCCAACATCCTGGGCCAGCTCGGCAACCGCGTGCAACACGCGCTGCGCGCCTTCACGCCCGACGACGAGAAGGCGCTGCGCGCCGCGGCGCGCACGTTCCCGAAGACGACCTTCTATGACGTGCAAGAGACCCTGACGACGGTGGGGATCGGCGAGGCGCTGGTGACCGTGATGAGCGAGAACGGCGCGCCCACCCCACCCTTCGTCTGCCGGATGATCCCGCCCGCCTCGCGAATGGGTCCGTTGACCCCGGACGAGCGCCGCCCGCTGCTCGAGACCGAGCAGGTGCGCCGTTACGCCGCCGCCTTCGACCGCGACAGCGCGCACGAGATCCTCACGAGGCGGATGAAGGGAGGCGGGAGCTCCCCGGACACCGGCGCGCCGAGCCAGAGCGCCGACGACGATCTCGGCTTGCCCGAGGTGCCGGAGGATTCCCTGCCGCCCGAGCGGGAGCCCGAGGAGCGCCCCTCGTCCTGGTCGGAGATCCTCAATTCTCCCCTGGCGCGCACCATCGCCAACCAGGTCACGCGCGGCTTGATGGGCGCTCTGCTCGGTCCCCCGCCCCGCCGCCGACGCCGCCGCTGACGCGCCCGCCTGAGCGGAGTGGCCTGACCGCGCATGGTAAGGTCCTCGCGCGATGAACCTCGTCGACGAGCTTCACGGAATCGTCGGCGCGCTCTTGGCGTCAGGCGTGGAGCACGCGGTCTGCGGAGGGGTAGCCGTCACGGCCTACGGAGCGACGCGGTCGACGAAGGATATCGACATCCTTGTAGCCCCCGCTGATTTGCCGCGCGCTCTCGAGGCGGTCCGGCCCCTCGGCTACGGGCTGGCGGCGCTCCCCCTCGTTTTCGACGAGGGGACAGCGAAAGAACGGCACGTGCAGCGCGTGAGTAAGATCCAGGACGGCGAGCACCTGGTCCTGGACTTCCTCGTGGCGACCGCGTCGCTGGCCGGCTTCCTGAAGGATCGTATCGAGGTCACCCTCCCTGAGGGACGGCTGATCCTCGTCTCGCGGGACGCTCTGCTAGAGATGAAGCGGCTGGCCGGCCGCTCCCAGGATCTCGCCGATCTCGACCGCCTGGAGGGCCGACACCCATGAAGGACGCCGAGAAGCCCGCTCGCGGCGAGCTCCCGTCCCGGGCATGCTCTGGTCCTCCGCCGGGCGTCTCCCATCGTTTGGATATGCTGAGGTCTTTGCAGGCGGCCCTGCCCAATGACCGGGGCTCTCGCCTTTCGGCGTCGCAAGCGGACGGTCCCGTTTCCAGGCGAGCGCTGTCGATACTGGTGGCGGCCCGGTTGCGAGAGCTCCGGGCGCTCGACGAGCTGGCCCGCTACCTCCACCGGGCTCGCATCCCGGGGTGAAGGGTTCGTTCTCGTAACGAACGCGGCCCCCCCCACCCCGACCGCCCCCCCAGGTGGCGGCCTGCGGCCAACAAATGAAATCAGGCACGAGCGCCGCACAGGCTATAGGTTTCCTTGAGGGCGGGCCTCTGCACCTTGAAAAGCCGCGTCAAACTCTACGGTCGGTCGATTGCCGCCCTCGCGGTCGCCGTAGCTGCGCGCTGGGCGCTCGATCCGTGGCTGCACGATTCCCTCCCGCTGGTCACGATCTTCGGCGCCACGGCCTACGCGGTCTGGCGCGGCGGTCCCCGACTGGCCGCCGCCGTGGCCATCGCCGGCTACATCGCGTGCGACTTTCTCTTCATCGCTCCGCGCGGAACGTTGGCGATCACCGACGCCCAGGGGATCTTCCGGCTGTTGGCCTACCTGCTGATCACGGGCCTCATCGTCGGGCTCGGGGCGGCCACTCGCAGCGCGCAGGCTCGAGCGACCAGGCAGGCCGAGCTGCTGCGCCTGCTGCGCCAGGAGCGCGCCGGAAAGCTGGTGACCGAGCACGTGCTGGCCGCCATCGTCGCCTCGTCCGACGACGGCATCATCAGTAAGTCGCTGGAAGGCATCATCCAGACCTGGAACGCCGGCGCCGAGCGCATCTTCGGCTACACCGCCGCGGAGGCCATCGGCCGTCACATCTCGCTGGTCATCCCTCCCGAGCGCCTCTCGGAGGAAGACCAGATCATCGGAAATCTCAAGGCCGGTCGCCGCATCGACCACTTCGAGACGGTGCGGCTACGCAGCGACGGGCAGCGCATCTACGTGTCGCTCACCATCTCGCCGATCAACGACGACACCGGGCGGGTGGTCGGCGCCTCCAAGATCGTCCGCGACGTCACCGAGCGCAAGCGCGCCGAGGCCGAGCGCGAGAAGTTCGTCACGTTGGTCGAGACCAGCACCGACTTCATCGGCATCAGCGATCTGAAGGGGGTCCCGATCTTCATCAACCGGGCGGGGCTCGACCTGGTCGGCCTCGACGACATCGAGCAGGCCCGCACCATGTCTCTGTCGTCCTTCTTCTTCCCGGAGGATCAGGACCGCGTGATGAAGGATTTCCTCCCCTCGGTGCTCGAGAAGGGCCACGGGGAGATCGAGGTGCGCTTTCGGCACTTCAAGACGGGTCAGGCGCGGTGGATGGCCTACAAGGTGCTGACCTTGCCCGACGCCTCGGGCCAGCCTGTCGCGTTCGCGACGGTCAGCCAGGACGTCACCGAGCGCAAGCGGCTGGCCGACAGCCTGCGCGAGCTGGCCTCCGACCTGTCGGAGGCCGATCGGCGCAAGAACGAGTTCATAGCCACGCTGGCGCACGAGCTGCGCAACCCGCTGGCGCCGATCAGCAACGCCGTGCGGGTCCTGCGCCGCGGGGACAGCGATGGGAGCGCCACCCGAGCGGCCTTCGACATGCTGGAACGGCAGGTTGGCCAGCTGTCGCGCCTGGTGGACGATCTGCTGGACCTGAGCCGGGTCACCCGCGGCCGCATCGAGCTGCGGAAGGAGCCGGTCGAGCTGCGCACCGTGGCCCGGCAGGCGGTGGAGGCGGTCCAGGCCCTTTACGGCCACATGAGACACGAGCTGGTGTTGTCGCTGCCCGAAAAGCCGCTGCAGCTCGAGGCCGATCCCACGCGGCTGGCTCAGATCCTGGGCAACTTGCTCAACAACGCGTGCAAGTTCACCGACCGCGGAGGCCGGATTGCCGTGGCCGTGGAACGGGTCGGCCCGCAGGCCGTCGTCCGGGTGCGAGACAACGGCATCGGCGTGGCGCCCGAGCAGATGCCGCGCCTGTTCGAGATGTTCGCCCAGGCCGAGTCGTCGCTGGAACGCACGCGCGACGGCCTGGGGATCGGCCTGACTCTGGTGAAGACGCTGGTCGAGATGCACGGCGGGACCGTGGTGGCACGGAGCGAGGGCCTGGGCCACGGCTGCGAGTTCGAGGTGCGCCTGCCTGCTCTGCCCGAGACGTTCGTGGCATCGCGGGAGCACGGCGGGGTCGCTCCGGCACGCGCGCATCCCTCGCGGCGTGTGCTGGTCGTCGACGACAACCTCGACGGAGCGGAGTCGCTGGCCATGCTGCTCGAGCTCGAAGGTCACGAGGCCCACGTCGCCCATGACGGTCTCTCGGCGATCTCGTCCGCCGAGCGCCTGGCGCCCGACGCGGTCTTGCTGGACATCGGCCTGCCGGGCATGAACGGCTACGAAGTTTGCCGTCGCTTGCGTGAGACCCCCTGGGGCCAGCGGCTCACGATCGTCGCGTTGACCGGTTGGGGGCAGGAGGAGGATCGTCGGCGCTCGAAGGCGGCTGGCTTCGACACTCACCTGGTCAAGCCCGTGGACTCCGAGCTCCTGCTGAAGCTCCTGGCGGATGTGAGTGGTCCGCGAGCCGCCGCCGAGATCCGGCCGCTGGAGGGCGCGGTCGGGCTTTCGCCGGTCGAGGTCAGCGCCGTCTCCAATCGTTGAAGCCGATCGACGAGCCACTCGAGGAAGCCCTCGACGATGATGCCTCCTCCGACGCTTCCTTGACGCCGTCATGGAACGGCGCTCCAATCAGCGACGATTGCAGGCCGAGATCCGTTCGTCATGATCCGCGAGGGCTGCCGGCGCGCAGCGCCGAGGGCCGCGAACGCCGGCCTGCGGATCACCTTCGGCGCCGTCGGATGCTTTTGCTTGCTCGCGACGGTGAGCATCGAGACGGGCGAGCGCGGCCCGATCGGCGGCGGCGTGGCACAGGCCGCCGGAGACGCGCAGACCCCCGAGTCGGAACCGCCGCACGCGGGTGCCTCCAACGCCCCCCTCTCCGGGCCGAGCGCGGACGACCTGCAACCCGGACGGGTGCCGCCGCCGGCGAGCGGCGGCGGCGGCGTCCGCGACGAGCTTCGCGCGCCGGCCGATCCCATCGACTTCGGCCTCGGCCCCGGGGCGACCACCTGGTTGGCGGGACCGGCCACCGGGCACCGATCGGCGTTCGCGGCGACGGCGGTGCTCGGCTACACGTTCGGCGATGACGATGGCGACGCCCGGCTCCGGTTTCGATTGGGCGCCCTCGTCCAGTATGCGAGCCTCCACGAGCCGAACGGAACCGACACGTTCCTCGACCTCCTGATCGCGCCGACCCTGCGCATCCGCGCCTTCCAGCAGCGCCTGTTCGTGTCACTGGACCTGGGCGTCGGCTGCCTGGTCCTGGCGGGGCTCAAGCCGCCGTCGGACTTCCTGGCGCACAATCAGGTCACCGCCGCCGTCGGGACGCAGTCGATCTTCGAGGTCCGCCCCGGCGCCACGGTCAGTTATCGCCTCTACCCGGCGGTCGAGCTCTTCGCGGGCCCGGCGCTCGCCTGGAACCCGAAGAAACCCCACTTCCACGAGCCCATGCTCCGGCTGCAGCTGTCCGGCGGAGTCGCTCTCCGGTTTTGAATCTCCGCGGGCGGGAACCCGCGCCGTCAGCCGGAGACAATCACCATCTGGCCGGCGCGGCGCGGGCCGGCGCTGGTGTTGCGACGGCCCGAGTGCCAGAGGTGGCCATTGAAGACCAGGACGGTGCCGGCGGCGCCGGTGATCACCCGTTCGTCCGGATGGCGCGCCAGCGGCTGCGCGAACGACGGCGGCGGGGGGCGCGTCAGTCGGTGCGAGCCGGGGACGACGCGCGTGGCGCCGTTGTCGTCGGTGAAGGCATCGATCATCCAGAGCGCCGTCACCACGGAGTAGGGATCTCCCGCGGCCCGCGCCACCGAGTCGGCGTGCAGGCCTTGCTGACCATAGCCCGGCAACGGGTTCCGCCCGTGCAGATCACGGATGCGGATCGGGCCACCGAGAACGTGCGTCGCTGCTGCGACGACGAACGGGTGGCTCTCGAGCCGGCGCCAAGCGGCCCGCTCCAGCGTCGCGTCCGACAACACGACGTGCTGGGTGCCATCGGCCTGCGCCGGCGCCGCCTCGAACGCGCGCGTGAGCCGCGCGACCCACTCGGCGTCGAGCGCGCCGGGGACCACCAGGAACCCGTCGCGATCCAGAGCGCCTCGCTGATCGGCCGACAGCTCCATCTGCACTGCTCTCCAGGCTAGGCGGCTTGCCCGATCAGAATCTACACGAACAAGAGGGTCCGAAAGCGACCCGGACATCAGAGCGAGCACAGCGAGCGGGTCCAAGCACCCCCGAGGCGCGCTGACCGCGGCCTCCAACGGTAGCGCGGAGGCGGGCTTCGCCCGCCGGAGCGCGCTGGCCAGGGTTTGGGAACCCTCTCAGGGTTCCCATCTAGATCGCCGGCCCGCGGAATGGGCCTACCCCTCCCGCGTCACAGCGACTCTGGGAATAGGGCGTAGAGCTGCGCGGGAGGCAGCTCGATCTTGCCCACGACCATCAGGTTGCCGAGGTGATCGACCCGGAAGCCGCGATCGAACGCGCGCCGCAGCACCGCCGGGCACGAGGCCGACGCCCGCATCACCGCCGAGCGGCCCGGCAGCGCCACGCTCGCCGCGTCGACCAGCGCGCACATCACCTCCTCGGAGGTGGCGATGGCCGGACCGACCACTGCCCGCGCCGGCAGCGCGCGCAGGAACAAGAAACCCTCGATGGCGCGCCGGCGCTCGTAGACCAGCACGCTGCCCGTGGCGGTCAGGAACGCGATGTCGCGCGCGCGATCCGCGCCGACCAGCCGCCGATCCAGCTCTTCCAGCGCCGCGCGATCCTCGGGCCGCCCCGGCCGGATGTCGGCCGAGACCGCACGCGACGGCGGCTGCAGCTCGACCGCCAGCAGGTAGGGCGCCACGTCGCGCACCACGAACCCCAGCTGCGTGTACAGACCGAACGAGTCCGGATTGAAGCCGTCCTGGAACAAACGCAAGCTGTTGCACCCCGGCGCCTGCTTGGTCAGGTAAGCCATCAGCGCGCGCCCGGTGCCGCGCGGGCCGCCCGGGCGGGCCGCCACCGGTCCGATGCTGGCGGTGGTGCCGCGCGGGTGCACGAACCCGACGCCCACCATCACCTCGCCCGACTCGGCCACGGCGCACCCGTCGGGATCGAGGTCCATGTACGAACGGCACAGCCACGCCGCGCTCTCGAGGTTGGGAAACGGCGGCGTGTGCCCGCGCTGTCGATAGACCTGCGCGAAGGCGCCGACCAGGATCTGCGCGGCGGGCTCCACGTCGGGCTCGCGCATGGCGCGCACTTTGATCACGGCGAGATCCCAGTCGTCGAAGTCATACGAAATCCCTGCGTCGAAAGATCAGCATCGCAAGACCCAGCACGACCGCCGAATAGCCTATCGCGTACAGGCTGGTCCAGGCCAGGTAGCTCGCGCCCACGAACGGTGCCGCGTGCACCGTCACGTACTGGCCGCCGATGGCGATGCCCGAGGGGGTGAACAAGTGCAGATTCGGCAGCACCGCGCAGCCGGCCGACAGGATCCGCCCCGCCCCACCCCCGATCCGTTCACCGAGCGCGCGGACGTCTGGGACCGAGCGTCCCACCACGAACACCCCCAGCGAAAACAGCCCCGACAGGAACGGGCTGGAGAACGACGAGAACAACATGGCCACCGAGGTGACGATCGCGACGTTCATCAGCAACAGCCACAGCGCCTTGACGAGGGGCGCGTCCACCGCCTCGGCGCCGCCCTCGAACCAGCTGGTGACCGCCACCGCCACGCCCATCACGACGATTTGCGCCACCAGCGTCGCCATGACCCCCAGCCACTTGCCGAGGACGAACTCCCAGCGCGCGATCGGCTTGGGCAAGATGGTGTACACCGTCTTCAAGGCCAGCTCTTTGTACAGCAGGTTCACGCCCACGAAGATGGCGATGAGCACACTGAAGACGTCCACCCCGAACAGGCCCACGTCGCGGATCATGCGCCGCTCCTCGTGCACCGACAGCTGGCCCAGAGCCAGGGCCGAGGCGATCAGCGCCAGCGCGAAGAACAGCAGGCTGTAGAGGATCTTGTTGCGGGCGGCCTCGCGGAACGTATTCCGGGCCACGGCGGCGACGCGCCTCACGATTCGCGCTTCTCCTGCGCCTCGCGCACGAACAGGTCCTCCAGGGACTCGCGGCGGGGGGTGACCGAGACGATCACGGCCCCGCCCGCCTGCGCCGCGCGCAGGAACGCGTCGACGTCCGCGCCCGCTGGCAGCTCGAGGGCCACGTCGCCTTCGCCGAGCAGGCGGCGGGCCCCCGGCGGCAAGGCGGGAATGCCCGCGACCTCGCCAGGCGGCGAGCCCGCTCCGTTGCCCGCATGGCCCGGCGCCGGGCGCAGAACGATCTCCGTCGAGAGCACGCGCGCCGACAGCAGTGACGCCAGGCGGCCCACGCTGCGCAGCCGCCCGCCGACCACGATGGCCACCCGGTCGCAGGTCATCTCCACGTCGGGCAGGATGTGGGTGGAATAAAGGACCGTCTTGCCCTCGCGCCCCAGCTCGAGGATCAGGTCCCGCACGTCCTTCCGGCCGAGCGGATCGAGCCCCGTCATCGGCTCGTCGAGGACGACGACGTCCGGATCACCCATCAGCGCCTGCGCGATCCCGATCCGCTGCAACATCCCCTTCGAGAACTTGCGCAGGGGGCGCCCGCGCGCGTGGTCGAGCCCCACCCGCGCGAGGAGCTGGTCGGCGCGCCGCCGGCGGGCCGACGCCGGGACGTCGCACAGCGCACCGGCGAAGTCCAGGAACTCCTCCGGCGTCAGGTATTCGTAGAAATAAGGGGTCTCTGGCAGGTAGCCGATGCGCCGCTTGGCCGCGCGGTCGGGCACCCCGCGGCCCAGGGCCTCGACCCGCCCGCTCGTCGGGAAGATGAGGCCCATCAGCATCTTCAAAGTCGTGGTCTTGCCCGCGCCGTTCGGACCCAGGAACCCGAAGATCTCGCCGCGCTCGACGGTGAACGAGATGCCACGGACCGCCTCGACGCGCTTGCGGAAGAAGCCGAGCCGGAAGGTCTTGCGCACGTCCTCGGCGCGCAGGACCACGTCCCTGGCGGACGCGCGCGCCGGTCCGGGCGGCGCGGCGGCATCGGCTTCGGCGGGACGAGCGACGATCATGAAAAGCCACCGCCATCATAACCCCAGGTCTGCGTTATCGTGGTGCGCGTGCAGAGAGACCGGCGCCTGCGGGTTCGAGGGCCCGCGGGCCCGCGGGCGGCGAGGCGGGGGACGACGGCCTGCGCGCTCTTCACGGTGGCCGTCACGGCGGCGATGACGGCCCCGGCCCAGGCGAGGCCTGACGCCGCAGCCGTGCCCGCGGCCCCCGCCGTGCCTCCCGAGCCTCTCGATGACCGGCCGGCGCGGGTCCCACTCGCCGCGAATTTCTCGTCGTTCGAGCGGGCAACCACCGGCGTCGCCCTGGTCACCGGCGTGACCCTCATGCTGTTCGGGCAGCGCATCTTCGGCTCGCCGACGCCGAGCCTGGGCCCGCCCCAGCCGGGAAGCTTCGATCGCACCTGGTCGGATCGGTTGCACCTCGATGACGGGTCCGGCCACCACTTCCTGTGGCGGGCGCCCGACATCGCCGGGTACTTCGTCCTGCCCTACCTGCCGGCCCTCGTGTATGGGATCGATGCCGCCGCCTACGGCCGCGACGGCAGGCCGCGCCCGTTCGACGATCCGAACGCGGACCACCGCTTCTTCGCCTACGGCGAGACGCTGGCGTGGACGCTGCTGGCCGCGGGTGTGACCAAGGTGGTGGTCGGGCGCGAGCGGCCGTACGCCACGCTCCAGCATCCCGAGCTGGCCGGTCCGGCGAACGAGGTGAACGTGTCGTTCTTCTCGGCGCACGCCGCGATCATGTTCGCGGCCGCGTCGTTCGTCGCCCTCGACACCAGCCGCCGCCTCGACGCCGGCCCCCTGGCGGCGGCCTCCCCCTTGCGGCGCGCCCTGCTGGGCACGGTCCTGCCGTATCTGGTCGCCTACGGAACGGCCTCGGCGGTCGCCGTCTCACGCGTCATCGACCAGCAGCACTGGCCGTCCGACGTGCTGGTAGGAGGGCTGGTGGGCGGCAGCATCGCGCACCTCGCCTACCTCGCCCACTTCGACGAG
>Ga0207694_10004038_pt1 | contig 11536 bp, 10 predicted proteins | sample KBSC34metaG_FD_184353 | JGI IMG/M metagenome (GOLD analysis project Ga0207694, IMG submission 184353) | Corn rhizosphere microbial communities from Kellogg Biological Station, Michigan, USA - KBS C3-4 metaG (SPAdes) (version 2) | ecosystem: Host-associated > Plants > Roots > Rhizosphere > Soil...
CATGACAGCCAAGCGCACAAAGCAGGTCATCAATCGCGAGCGCATCTATCCGCCGCCGGGTCGCGACCGGGACGCGATCCTCGCCGCCGCCGCTCCCATCGTGCAGGCACCGCCGGAAGTGATCTCACGTCCGAAGATCGGCCGTGCCGGGTCATCGGCCAGCAGCTTGATGGGCGCAGGGTGTTCCGTCGCGGCCAGTGCAGGCACGCCTGCGTGGCGGACTGCCGAGGGCGGCGATGTGGTAGGTGGAGATTGACTCCGTTCGCTGCAAATCCCACGGCCGAAGGCCTCAATGGCCCCGCCGGCGGCGGGCGTCGAACGGTTGCCGGGAAGTGATGGCGGCCGCACTCCTCCCGTTGCAGGCTCCGGTCTTTCGCGGGCTGTGGTTCGCCTGGCTGGCAGCCAACCTGACGATGTGGATGAACGACGTGGCAGCGGCCTGGCTGATGACATCGCTGACGACGAGCCCGATCATGGTCGCCCTGGTGCAGACCGCATCGACCTTGCCGGTGTTCCTGCTCGGCATCCCGAGCGGCGCGGTGGCCGACATCGTCGATCGGCGCCGCTACTTCGCCGCGACCCAGGCCTGGGTTTCGCTGACGGCCGTGCTACTGGCCCTGCTGTCGCTCGCGGGATGGCTGTCCGCACCGCTGCTGCTCGCGCTGACCTTTGTCAACGGCGTCGGCCTGGCGATGCGCTGGCCAGTCTTCTCGGCGATCGTGCCGCAGGTCGTCTCCCGGGAGCACTTGCCGGCGGCACTGGCGCTGAACGGCATCTCGATGAACCTGTCGCGCGTGATCGGGCCGATCGTGGCCGGTACATTGATCTCGCTGGTCAGCCCGGCGGCCGTCTTCGTGCTGAACGCGCTGCTCGCGGCGGTTGCGTTCTGGCTCATCCCGCGCTGGCGCTCGGTGCGTGCGACGAGCACCTTGCCAGGGGAGCGCTTCGTCGGGGCGATGCGTGCCGGCATCGGCTTCACGCTGCAGTCGCCGCGGCTCAAGGTGGTGCTGCTGCGCATCTTCCTCTTCTTCGTGCAGGCCTCCGGGCTGCTCGCGCTGCTGCCGTTGGTCGCGCGCCAGATGCATGGCGGCGGGCCCACGACATTCACTGTGATGCTGTCGTGCATCGGCGCCGGCGCCATTGTCGCGGCGCTGTACTTTCCCCGCTGGCGGGCGCGCTTCGGGCGAGACCACTTCGTCTTGTACGGAACACTGGCGCACGCCGGCTTCAGCCTGCTGGCCGTGCTGATGCACGAACTCTGGATCGCGTTTCCGGCCATGATCGTCGTCGGCATGGCGTGGATTTCGGTGGCGAACTCGCTGACCGTTGCGGCGCAGATGGCACTGCCCGACTGGGTGCGGGCACGCGGCATGTCGATCTACCAGACCGCCTTGATGGGCGGCTCGGCGGCCGGCTCGATGCTGTGGGGCCAGGCCGCGGCGTGGTGGGGCGTCGATTGGGCGATCGGCGGAGCCGCGCTGTTCGGCGTGGTCGCGCTGCTGGCGACGCGCCGGCAGACGGTCGGCGGCGGCGCCGAGCTCGATTTCACGCCCGCGGCCACGCGCCAGTTGCCGGAGCCGGTGGTGCCGATCGCCGCTGACGACGGTCCGGTGATGGTCACCATCGAGTATCTGATCGACCCGGCGCGTGCAGCCGAATTCGCCGCGGTGATGGAGCGCACGCGCCAGGCGCGCCTGCGCCAGGGGGCGTTGTCGTGGGGCCTCTTTCGCGACGCGATGCATGTGTCGCGCTATATCGAATACTTCGTCGACGAGAACTGGGTGGAGCATCAGCGCCGGCTCGATCGCTTCACCGCGCACGACGCCGAGCTGCGCGATCAGCGCCGGGCGTTTCATATCGGCGCCGAACCACCCGAGTTGAAGCGCTATGTGGCCGATGCGTTGAGTCACTCGCCCCACGGGTTGTAGCGGCCGGACTGCCGACCCCTCAGAGGCTGTCTCGATCAATTCATGACTTAAGGCAATGCTGATTAAGTCCCTATCTGGCATGCCGCATGCATCAACTTCGACATGAAGCAACAGACTCTGGCGATGGCCGCCGATCACAAACCCAGTACGAGCAGTACCGCAGGCCGACAAAGCGCGACGCCTTCCTGGCGGCGATGGAGCAGATCGTTCCGTGGGCGCAGTTGTGCAGAGTCATCGAACCCCACTATCCGAAGGCCGGCAATGGCCGCCCGCCGGTCGGACTGCAGCGCATGTTGCGGATGTACTTCGTGCAGCACTGGTTCAATCTGGCCGACGAAGCTTGCGAGGACGCCTTGCTGGACAGTACTGCGCTGCGGCGCTTCGTGGGCATCGACCTGGGCCGCGAGCGCGTTCCTGACGCGACCACGCTGCTGAAGTTCCGGCGCCTGTTGGAGAAGCACCAGTTGGGTGAGGCGCTGTTCGCCAAAGTGGGCGAAGTGCTGCAGGCCAATGGCCTGAAAGTGGGCACGGGGACCATCGTGGACGCCACCATCATCGGCGCGCCCAGTTCGACGAAGAACGCCGACAAGGCGCGCGACCCCGAGATGCATCAGACGCGCAAGGGCCAGCAATGGTATTTCGGCATGAAGCTGCACATCGGCGTGGACAGCCAGACCGGGCTGGCCCACAGCGCGGTGGTGACGGCGGCCAACGTGCATGACAAGCATCCGCTGCCCGACCTGCTGCACGGTCGCGAGCAGTTGCTGTATGGCGACTGCGCCTACGCGAGCCAACGGGACTTGATCAAATCCAAGGCGCCGCAGGCGAAGGACGTGACCAATCAGCGGGTTCGCAAAGGCAGCCCCACCGAGGCGATCGAGCGCTTGGTGAACCGCGCGAAGTCGAGGGTGCGGGCTCGCGTCGAGCACGTCTTCGGCGTGGTCAAGCGCTTGTGGGGCTTCAACAAGGCCCGCTACCGGGGCCTAACCAAGAACGCCACCCGCGCATTCGTGGCCGTGGGGTTGGCCAATATCTACCTGGCACGAAAGGCTCTCGGGGCATGAGTGCGCGCACGAAGCGCACATCATGCGCGCAGCGCGGTGCAATCAGGTAAATCCGCTGGGATTGTGGCACTTTGAATCAATAATCCCGCATTGCGATATCGACTTGATTGGCATTGCGAGATTCGATGGCTTGTTCAGCTTTGCCTTAACCGATACGCCGCAAATGAGCGCGACAAGCGCAATGACGTTCAGAACGGCACTCGCCGCGTGCGAGTATTCCCATTGACTGCACAGCGCCATCCAGTTTTCCGGCCGCATAGTCCAGTTTCAGGTGAGTTGATTGGCCGGAAAGATCCATACCCAGAATACGAGCTGAACTGTCGCAATGCAGATGGAGACCGCGTACCCCGGGTAAACCTTGTCAGAGTCGTCTGACAATAGCTGGCGGCCGAGACCGCTGGCGCCACGAAACCGCTTCCCCTAGAGTGCTTTGACGGCGGTCCGTTGCCTGCGGCAAGAAGGTGAGTCCATGCACATAGAGGAAGTTGCGCTCGCCCTGATCTGGTCGGTGTTCATTGTTCTGATGAACCACTTCGCGTTTGTTTGGCGGCAACGCGCGCAGGCGCGGCACGCGCTGGACGCTTATCTTCGACACATCTGGATGGTTCGTGAGGTACGCAGAGAGAAATCGAGCGTTCTTCATCCTGAGCATCTGTATGCAATCGAGTTGTTCGGTCGAGAGCGACTCATCGCTGTCGGGGGCGACGTCGAACGAGCGGTCCATCGCATGAACACCGCGTTGGCGGACATGGCCGCCTTCCGGGCTCAGTCCGTTTCGATGGCCGGGCCAACCGCGCCAGTCGCTGCGCAGCGGCGAAAGCAGCTCCGGTCACTGTTGACGCACCCGACGGCGACCACAGCAGCCAGAGTCACTTGAAGTTCGCGAATCCCGCTTCCAAGCGAATGCACGTCGGTGTGCTTTTCGGAGGCCTTCGTCGCGGCTCGTCATCGGCTCCCGCTCGCGGCCAGCGCAGCCTATGCGCTGGTCCTGGATGCTTCAGCGATCAACAGCGCGGCGTCGGCAAGCCTCGCCGGCAGCGACCGCCGCGGTTCATCCGTCCTGCGTCAAGGCGTTCCGCTCGCCGCGCTGGCGGGAGGCATCGGCGCACTGGCGGCACCGCCCGGATTCGCCGCCGGCGCGTTGCCGCGATCGCAACCGGTGGCAGCCAGCGTCAGCGCGCATAGCAAGGCGGCAGCCAGCGCCTTCGTCATTCTTGAATTCATCGCAGTCTCCTTGATGTCGGGCCGGGCCCTGTGGGACGACTATCCTGGTCGCCAGGAGTTCCGGCGTTGCGGGACCCAAGAGGATACCTCTTATGAAATTGCAGTGTTACAGGCCCGCGCGCGACTCGTGCCGGCCAATGCCTACATCGCTTTGCGCAGAAATCTGATTCATCGGGCGGGCTCACCGCCGCACAGTAGTCTCGGGTATTTCCAAGGAGACAAGCATGTCCGACGACAAGAGCCAATCCGGCGGCCAGGATCGCACCCGGATCAACGTGAACGAACCTTATGAATTGCGCGACTGGGCGCAGAAATTTGGAGTCTCCACGGAGAAGGTCCGGGCCGCGGTCAAGGCAGTGGGGACATCGGCGACGGCTGTCGAGAAGCACCTCAAAGTGCTGTAATCGAGGCAGTCATCGCGTCGATCAGGACACGCGGATGATCGACTTCGGCTCGCGGCCGTTGGCGAAATCGACCATGCAGTTCAGGCCCTCGCGCGCGATGGCGTCGAAGCATTCGTCGGTCCAGCACAGTGCGTGCGGCGTGAGAAGCACGTTGTCCATGCCGAGCAGCGGGTTGTCGGCTGCGATCGGCTCCTGCTCGAACACGTCGAGCGCAGCGCCGGCGATGGTGCCGCCCTGCAGCGCGGCGATCAGGGCCTTCTCGTCGGCGACAGGCCCGCGTGCGAGGTTGATGAAGAACGCGCTGCGCTTCATCTGAGCGAAGCGCTCGGCGTTCATCAGGTGGCGCGTCGCCTGGTTCAGGAGGACGGTCGCGACGACGAAGTCCGACTCTCGCAGCAACTGTTCGAGCGGGACCACGTCAGCGCCGAGCGCCTTCACCACATCCGCGCTCACGTACGGATCGGCGGCGAGCATCCTCCAGCCGAACGGGCGCGCCAACGCGAGCAGCTCCTTGCCGATGCCTCCGGCGCCGATCACGCCGAGCGTCCGGGTCGTGAGGCCGAGGCCCATGTGGCCGGTGCGCTCGTTCCAGCGGTTGCTGCGGGTCAGCTTGTCCTTCACGACGAGCCGCCCGGCGAGCGCGAAGATGAAGGTCAGCGCGGCCACCGCGACCGGACGGCGCACCGCCACCGGGGTGTTGGTCGCGATGACGCCGCGCGCGGCGAGCGCGGGCACGTCGACCGAGTCGTAGCCGACGCCGTGGCGCGAGACGATCCTGGTGCGCAGGTCCGATCGCGCGACGCTGGCCGCCGTCACGCGCGGCGAGTTCACGTAGATCCCGTCGTAGCGCGCCGCGAGGTCGGGCGTGATCTCGTCGACCGGCTCCGGGATGAACTCCCATTCGATCTTCGATTCGGCGTTCAGCAGTTCGAGCGGTCCGTCGCCGAACGATGGCCTGCCGTCGGGCTTCAGGATGTCCCGGCTGAGGCCGAGGCGAAACTTGCCGCTGCTCATCACTTGGCACCTCCCTCGATGTGGCCGACGAGGTGCTTCATGCCGGCCTCCAGGATGCCGGTGTCGGTGCCGGCGGCAATCATCGAATAGCCCATCTCCTTCACGCGCGCCACCCAGACCGGATCGGTCGCCATGAAACCGGCCACCTTGCCGTGCGCCTGTGCGACCTTGGCGACGCGGCGCATCGCCGCGTCGAAGCGCGGGTCGCCGAACTGGGCCGGGATGCCCATGAAATTCGACAGGTCGAAGTGGCCGACCCACAACACGTCGATGCCGTCGACGGCGGCGATCTGCTCGACCTGGTCGAGCCCGCGCTCGGTCTCGATCTGCGCGACCACCATCGTGCGCTCGTGGTAAGCCCTGATCTTGGCGGCGACATCGCCGCCCTGGTAGCCGCATTGGGCGAAGCCGAAGGCGGCGCCGCGCCGGCCGAGCGGCGGGTAGCGGCAGGCCTCGACGATGGCGCACGCCTGGTCGGCCGACTCGACCATCGGGACCATCACACCGGTGGCGCCGAGATCCAGCGCGCGGGCGAGCCAGGTGTATTCACCCCGCGGCACGCGCATCATCGGCTCGATCGGCAGCCCGCGGGTGCTGGCGAACAGCCACTTGAGCGTCTCGTAGCCGAGGCCGGTGTGTTCCATGTCGTAGAACACGAAACGGCAGCCGGCGTTGGCGAGAATGGCCGACATGCCCGGCGAGAAGAACTCGAACACGAAGGCGCCGGCCACCGGGCGCCCGGCCATCACGTCCTGCTTGATCGCGTTGCTGCGCATCCCGGTCTCCTGTCGTTCTCGGTGCGCCTATTGTTCACGCCGCACCGCGTCTTGACCATCCCGACGCGCCGTCCACATAATGAAACGGCCACCTGTCGATCAGGGAGGCTCTACAACGAACGAGACGAGGAGACAGCATGATCCAGGCTTTTTGCGGCCGGATGGCCGCTGCATTCACGCGCGCCCTCGTGCCCGCGCTCGCGATCCTCTCGATGGCCTTCAGCGCCCCGGCGCTGGCACAGAGCGCTGCACAACGTGCCGTCGACGCGGCGAAGAAGATCTGCAGCGGCAAGACCATCACCATCGTCTGGGAAGCGGGCCTGCAATCGCTCGATCCCTTGAACTTCTCCGGCCCCAAGTGGGAGCAGCTCACCGGCTGCAAGATCAAGGTGGTGGAGGTGCCCACCGCCGAGATGTTCACCAAGATCATGCAGGAGTTCCGCGCGGGCACTGGCGCGTACGACGCGCTCAACGTCATCCCCGCCTGGATGCCGGATCTGGTGCAGGCAGGCGCGCTCGAGAACCTCGAGTCCTACGTCGACAAGTACAGCTACCGTGCCGAGCTGCAGACGATCGCGCCGACCTACCGCGACAACCAGATGACCGTGAACGGCAAGATCTACGGCTTCCCTGACGACGGCGACGTGTTCATCCTCTACTACCGCAAGGACATCTTCGCCCGGCCCGAGCTGCAGAAGGCCTTCAAGGCGAAGTTCAACGACGAGCTCGCGCCGCCCAAGACCTGGAAGCAGTTCGACGACATCGGCGCCTTTCTCACCGAGGCGCTGAAGGGCGAGGGCATCTACGGCGCGTCGTTCTTCCGCGAGCCGCCCTATACGATGTTCATGTTCCAGGAGCGCTTCCGCGTCGAAGGCGGCAAGTTCTTCGATGCCGGCACGATGAAGGCCACGGTCAACAGCCCGGTGGGCGTGAAGGTGCTCACCGAGATGCGCAACGAGAACCGCTTCATGCCGCCGGGCGTCGAGAAGTTCGGCTTCGTGGAGAACCTGGCGGTGTTCCTCGATGGCAAGAGCGCGATGACGATCTCCTGGCCACCCTATGGCCGCTTCGCCGCAGGCTACCTCGCCGACGAGAAGGCCCTCTCCTGGGTACCCAAGTCGAAGATCGCCAACAAGGTGGGCTACGCGCTGCCGCCGGGCGGCCACCCGGAACTGGCGGCGGGCTTCGCGCTCTCCGTCGCCTCGACGAGCAAGCAGAAGGAACAGGCCTACCTCTTCATCCAGTGGCTCAACAGCGAGGAGATCTCGCTGCAACGCGTGCAACTGCCCTACACCTTGCGCGACCCGTTCCGCAACTCGCACTACGTGAGCCAGGAGTACATGGCGCGCTGGCCCGATGCGAAGGACTATCTGGCCGCCCTCGGCGAAGGCGCCAAGACGGGGCTGCTGGACCTGTCGCTGATCCAGACCGACAAATACGAGGAAGCGATCCGCCAGGGCATCAGCAAGCTGTGGGCCGGCGACGATCCGAAGACGATCCTCGACGACATCGCCAGGCAGTGGGACGAGATCACGCAGCGCGTGGGTCTCGACAAGCAGAAGGCGGTCTACAACAGCTGGGCCGCCAAGAGCGGCGCTTACCCGAAGTAGGCGCATTGACGCCTGTCCCTGTGCCACGCCAGGGCCGGCGCCATCGTGACCGGGTATTCCGGCTCGCGCTGGTCGCGCCGTCAATCGTCGTTCTGCTGCTGGTGGGCGTGTTCCCGCTGGTGTATCTGATCGTCGTGAGTTTCCAGAACCTCACGATGAGCGACACCGACACGTCGTTCCAGGGTCTGCTGAACTACCGGCTCGTGCTGACCGATGCGCGCTTGTGGCAGTCGCTGCTGCACACGCTGATCTTCATCGCGGTGGCGCTGCCGACCGAGCTGGTGCTCGGGCTGGCGATGGCGCAGCTCTTCATCGAGCGCATCCCGGGCCGTGCGGTGTTCATCGCGCTGCTGGTGCTGCCGGTGCTGGTGTCGCCGATCGTCGCCGGCGCCACCTGGGCGCTGATGTTCGACAACCGGTTCGGACCGATCAACCAGATCCTCGGCTGGTTCGCCGGCGAGCCGGTCTCGCTGCTGTGGACGATCAAGCCCAGCCTCGTCTACGCCGCGATCCTGATTGCCGAGGTCTGGCAGTGGACGCCGTTCATGTTCCTGCTGCTGCTGGCGGCGCTGTCGGCCGTCGACAAGTCGCAGCTCGAGGCCGCAGCGATCGACGGCGCGTCATGGTGGCGCACCTTTCGCCAGATCGTGCTGCCGGCGATCTGGCCGGTGATGGCGGTGGCGATCCTGATCCGCGCGCTCGATCTGTTCCGGCTGTTCGACATCGTGTGGGCGCTCACCAAGGGCGGCCCGGGCACGATGACCGAGACGATCTCGATGTTCACCTACGTCAAGGGCTTCCAGCAGTTCGAGACGAGCTATGTCGCTGCGGTGTCTCTGCTCATCATCGTGCTGCTGTCGACCGTCGTGCTGTGGACGCTCAAGCGCGTGGAGCTGTCGCGGTGAGGCGCCGCAGGCTGAGCACCGTGCTGCGCACCGCCGCTGCGGTGCTGCTGACGATGCTGTTCCTGTTCCCTATCTACTGGCTGTTCATGATCTCGTTCAAGACGGCCGAGGAGATCTTCGCGTTCCCGCCCAAGTGGTGGCCGAGCCGCATCGGCCTTGACAGCTACGCCGTGCTGTTCAAGGACGGCGATGCCACGACGGTGGCCAACAGCCTGGTGATCGCCGGCGCCAGCACGCTGATCGCGATGTTCCTCGGCACGCTGGCCGCCTACAGCCTGGCACGCTGGCGCACCGGCGGCGAGCACCTCGCGAACTGGATCATCTCGCAGCGCATGGTGCCGCCGATCGCCGTGGTGTTCCCGATCTTCCTGCTCTACGTGTTCCTGGGCTGGGTCGATACCCGTGTCGGGCTGATCCTGCTCTACACCGCCTTCAATCTGCCCTATGTGATCTGGATGATGCGCGGCTACATCCTCGACATCCCCAGGGCGCTGGAAGAGGCCGCGCTGGTGGACGGCCTCACGCCCTGGCAGGTGCTGTGGCAGGTGGTGCTGCCGATGTCCCGCGCCGGCCTTTTCGCCACCGCCATCTTCACCTTCGTGTTCGCGTGGAACGAGTTCATCTTCGCGCTGGTGCTCACGCGCACCGAGGTGACGACCTACACGGTGCAGGTGACGCACTACTTCGGCGGTCAGTCGAATTTCTGGGCGAAGATTTCCGCGATGTCGGTGCTCGGCACGCTGCCGATCTTCATCGTCGTGGGATTCCTGCAGAAGTACCTGGTGCGGGGCATCTCGATGGGCGCGGTGAAGGGCTGACGTGGCGGATCTCAGAATCAAGGGCTTGCACAAGTACTACGGCAGCGTCCACGCCGTGCGCGGCGTGGACCTGGAGATTGCCGCGGGCGAGTTCACCGTGCTGGTCGGGCAGTCGGGCTGCGGCAAGAGCACGTTGCTGCGAACCATCGCCGGCCTCGAAGACGCTGACGAGGGCACGATCGAGATCGGCGGCGAGGTCGTCAACGACGAGCCGCCGCGCAGGCGCGACATCGCGATGGTGTTCCAGAACTACGCGCTCTACCCGTACCTGACGGTGTACGACAACATCGCCTTCGGCCTGCGCGCGCGCAGGACCCCTGCCGGCGAGATCAATGCCAAGGTGCGCCAGGCTGCAGGCATGCTCGCGATCGACCATCTGCTCGACCGCTTCCCGCGCCAGCTGTCGGGCGGCCAGTTGCAGCGCGTCGCGATCGGGCGTGCGGTGGTGCGCAGCGCGCGGCTTTATCTTTTCGACGAGCCGCTCTCCAACCTCGACGCGCAGCTGCGCGACGAGATGCGCGGCGAGATCAAGCGCCTGCACCAGGAGCTCGGCAAGACGATGATCTACGTCACGCACGACCAGATCGAGGCGATGACGATGGCCGATCGCATCGTGCTGCTGCGCGATGGCCGCATCGAGCAGCAGGGCGCGCCGCTCGAACTCTACGAGCGGCCCGCGACGCGCTATGTCGCCGGCTTCCTCGGCTCGCCGCCGATGAACTTCATCCAGGCCGAACTGCTCGGCGACGGTGGCGGCGTCGCGGTGCGGCTGACGGACGGCGCGACGCTGCCGCTGCCGGCTTCGCGCACGCCGCGACTCGCCCCGCTCGCGGGCCAGCCGGTCGTGCTCGGACTGCGGCCCGAGCACATCGCCCGCGCACCGGCCGCCGGGCTGCGCGCCGGCCTGGTTCGTCACGCGGCCCGCATCGATTTGCTGCTGCCCACCGGCGCGCGAACCTACGCCACCTTCGCGCTTGGCGGCGCGCCGGTGGTCGCCGAATTGCAGGCGCACGATGTATCGAAGACCGGCGAGCAACTGGAACTCGCCATCGACATGAACCGCTCGGTGCTGATCGATCCCACGACCGACCACGTGATTGCCTGAGCAGCAGTCCAGGCCAGGGGCCCCGCCCGAAGCCTCCTCGGCCGCATGAGTGGCAGGCCACGACTGCCGCCCCCACCTGCACGCCATGGGGGTACGATGAACGCACGCCCCGAAACGTCTCGGTCCAGCGTGCGAATCTGCCGCCACGGGGAAGGATGAAGCGCGATGAGAACAGCTTGCACGACATCTCCGATGCGCCGACTTCTCGGCGTCGCCCTGGGGCTGCTTTGCGCCACGCCCGCAGCCTGGTCGCAGGGAAGGATCGACGCCAAGCTGATGCAGCGCTACGGCGGCGTGCTGGCGCCGGACTGTTCGAACTACATGCTGCCGCAGTTGAAGTACCTCGGGGATTCGCTGGTCGTGCAGGACGCAGGCAAGGCGGTGCTGACCGGGCGCAACGTGAAGGCGGTGCCCACGTATTTCGGTGCCACGCCGCCACCTGAGTTCGAGACCGCATTGACGAGCCAGGTTGCGAGCGGCGAAGCGCTGGTCTTCGTGCTCTACCGCAACGCTTCGGGCGTCTTCGCCGCGGTCGAGGGCGGGCCGAAGGTGATGGCCGCGCTGCCGGCAGCGTTCAAAGGCAAGCGCGTGCGGCACTGCGACCCGAACCGCAACATCCCGCCGGGGACGGCACGGCCGAGCCAGAAATGGCCCAGCGAACTGCTGGGCGACGCGAAGTTCAAGCGGC
>Ga0207694_10004039_pt1 | contig 11534 bp, 15 predicted proteins | sample KBSC34metaG_FD_184353 | JGI IMG/M metagenome (GOLD analysis project Ga0207694, IMG submission 184353) | Corn rhizosphere microbial communities from Kellogg Biological Station, Michigan, USA - KBS C3-4 metaG (SPAdes) (version 2) | ecosystem: Host-associated > Plants > Roots > Rhizosphere > Soil...
CGTGCAGTTGATGGTAAGCCAGGCTCTTGGAACGACGGCATGCACCAATCGGTTGGACGGTGCCGCTACGTGCGACGTTATCGACGTTCAGCGTGTGGTAAACGCCGCTTTGGGGGGCGCATGCCGCGAAGGTCCGTAAAAACGCGCCGCCACACACACGCCCTAATAATATTTGCTGGATTCGCCGAAATGTCCTCATGCACCTACACGCTATCGATGTGGATACGCCTAGTCGGCTCGATCAAGAAGCGGATCAGAGGCAGTGCCCTCGGCGCGAAACATTTCACCCCGCAGTACTGCACGTTCTCGGAACCAATATTGAAGTTTTTCACGGTGAGATCCGTAACATCAGCAAAGGAGGCACTCAAGTCTGGCTGGACCAGCAGCTATCATGCGGTACGCTTGTCGGGATTGATTATAACGACAATCGCCTATTGGGCGAAGTGGTCTATTGCGCGCAGGGGCAGGCCGGCTGGCTTGTGGGCATTCGGGTCGAACACGCACTTTTTGGCCTGAAAGCTCTCGCCTCTAATTGGAGGACTTTGCTAGTTTCCACTGCTGCGGCACATGAACTCCAAAAACACTCGAATACGCGATTCCGCTAGAGTTCCAGATAGCCATTGTTTTCACCCTGCCCTCCGGAGCCATGGCTGATTTCCTAACTGAGTTGCGCCGCCACCCCTGGCTAAACTAGAAGGACCAATGACGAGCCCTTTCCATCTGAGTTGAGGAGGAGCCGTGCAAACGCTCACCCTGCACATTCCAACCGAGGGCTATTTCCAGGGCCAGCGAATATGATCGACACCTTCGGGGTTACGAAGTTTCGCCATTTGCTCTCGATTCAGCCGTGAACGTATTCGTCAGACTGTGGAGTTCCCCGGAAAGTTCAGGATGGGTTTTGGCGATGTATTGTGACACAGTTGGATTGTCCAACAGCCTTTTAATGTGCCGACAACAGACACTCAATGTTAGCGCTTCCGTAGCGTACATTTCCTCTACTATCTTTGATGTCTGAAGAAGGTTGTCTGTCTCGCTCGCTATTCGGGCCTTATGGTCTGCGGAGAACGTTCTCGCTGAGGAGACCTTCCCGGGCGCGACTAACATTTCATCTCTCGTTCCGGCAATCAGGGCTTCGGCAAATCGATGAGAGTATAAATTTGAGGAAACCATCAATGAGGCTGCTTCCGTCTGCCGCACTGGCTTCATCTTTCGAAGAATTGCGAACACATTTGGCGGTACTCGCCGAGCTTTAAGAACATCAGCTGCCTCTGGACATATGCCATCCAAGAGGTCACGTTTTTTGCGAATCGTGGAAACATCGACGTTGAGCGCGGCAGCGATAGTACCTTCACTGTTATGCTCAAGCGCGCGCAGGATCATATGATGTTCACCGATTGAAGATAGGTAGTTTGCATGACGATTATAGGTATAGCCTTCGTCATCGGTCGCGATCAAGCATTCAACTTCATGAATCTTGCGGCTTGTAAGGATTTCCAATCGTTTGTGGCCGTCAAGGACACGATAGGTTCCGCGCAAGGCGGGGAAGACGACCAAAGGTTCAATTAGCCCAACGGCCGTGAGAGACGCCGCAATTTGGAGGTACTTGTGGTGGCTTTGTTCCTTTTTGCCAAGCTGCTTGCTCGGTACGAGGTTCTTAATTTCAAGCATGACGATCTTCGATCGAAATGCTGTCTTCACGGATCTCGCCTTCGGCATCGCTTTTCTCATCGGAGCCGAACGCCCAGTTGCTCTGGCATGGAATCCAATCCCTCACCTCGCAGTAGTTCAACAAAATATCCGTCCGCGAGAAGGCGTTTCATTGTACTAGTTAGGATTGCCAACCGCTCGTGAATTAGGCTCGCACGCTTTAGCAACTCTCTCTGCTTGACAGTTTGTCTCTCGTATTCCTCAATCCATTCTTTCCCAGTCAAATCGGGAGCATGAGTATTACCAGTTTTTTGAGCTGCCGCCCGACGGACAATTAAACGCTGAACGCCACGGAGCTTTGCTCCACGGATTTCACCATTATCATAAGCGGCTGTCAATGCCTGCTGTACTTCACTAGTCCCCGTCGTCGCGATCTTCACTGCAATACTAAGCGGAATCGCACCGGCCTCAACCCGCCCGATTAACTGTTCCTCACCTCTCTTGAGAAGCTGGAAGACACCGTCCATATACGTGTGGGCCAACCCCAATTTCTCCCCGATCGCGGTTTTGGAATGACCTCGCGTCTGGAGGTTTCGAATCTCTTTCAGCAAATCACTATGAGCCGGCTGCCTTCTTGCAACGTTCTCTACGAGACTCCTCAGAAAACGTTCGTTCTTTGGCGCTTCGCTTAGAATTGCGGAGATCTCAGATCCACCGAGTGCGGCCACAGCTTCCATTCGACCCTGCCCGCACACTAGGTCATATTGCGTGCCGTCGCGATCCATCGCGCGGCGCAAGACTGTAATCGGCCTCTTGAGGCCTACCAGCCCAATGTTATGTGTGATTCTACGAAAAGTGATCCTGTTTCGCGCACGTGGATTCACCACTCGAATCTCAGCAATAGGAATACGTTCGATGGATCGAGGTTTCATGAGAGAGTCTCCAATTTGACTCGTCGGGCCAATTTGATTAGTAAGGACAACTCGGCAAAACGGTACGCATCGATATGAAATCCGTTATCCAGTGACAACGTTGTCATCCGTGGAAAATGGTGGACTCTAGGGATAATATAGTAATCGAGAACTGCCTGATTGCCTGGTTCCATTCTTGCAATTACCGTCATGTCTGCGTGGGATCTGCGGCTAAATCGGAAGATCCATTTGCAGGCCTCAGCCGAAGAAAAACATCGTGCCACCTTAAATTGCAGGGTGAATTCATCATTTAGCCTCAGAACATGAACTCCTCGTTGTCGTCTCACCAATGCTCCTGCAGCGACGAACTCGTTCACCAAAGCAAAACACAGTTGCGTACATAACTTACGCAACTGTCTTGCTTCGCTCAGCTTAGAGAAATTGCGATTTGAGATGTAACCAATGGCGGCGTAGGCTTCAGGCAGCCCACCAAAATGTTTCCGGTAAACACCAGGACACGGTGTATTCGGACTTTCCAGCATGACTGTCGTCGTTAAGCGCCCCTCACGTTTCAGGAGAATTCCAAGGGCCGCCAGAATCTCTGCAGACGTGTGCCTGTGCCCGCGTTCAGCCGTTATCCGTTGGGCTTTCTCAAAAGAACCTACCTCAATGATGGGTGTGAAAGCGTTCTCTCGTCGTACCCACATGTCCGGAGGATTTCTGACGATGCGAGTGTTCAGCTTACCGGACCTTCGATTCGTGACATTTGTTCCCACATATTTTGGATTGGTGACCATGTCGTAAATCATACTTTTGGTCCAGGGCCGCCCCTGCTCGCTCAAGATGCCTCGTTCGTTCAGAATATTCGCGATTGTTTTTGTGTTTTTTCCCTCCTCCGTGAAAATGTGAAATACTTCGCGAACGATTTTGATTTCATCATCTGGACCCGGCACAAGGATGACCCGATCGGTCGTGAGGAACTTCTGTTCCCCGCGCGAAAGGATTCCTTTAGGGTTTCGGTTTTGATCAACCACAAGCCTCCTAAGACCGAAACCTGCGTGACCTCCCTGGCGAAATCCCAGATCAATGAGTCTGCATTTGCCGGCAAAGACTTTGACAGACAGTTCCCGGCTGTATTCGCCAGCCATAGCTCGTTTAAGGGCCTTTAGCAGGGCGCTCGATACGCTCCCATCATTGGGAAAGGATTCAGCGCAGTAATGCACCTGAATCTTGGCTTTCCGGCAGCGGTACTCGTAGTAGGCGCTCTCGTCGGTATCCTGGAACCTTCCCCAACGGCTAACGTCATAAACGAGAATGACAGAGTAATCGGCAATTCCATGTTCAACGTCGTCAAGAAGTTGCCGCAATCCGTGCCGTTTCCGTAGTGTTAAGCCGCTCTTTCCAGCATCGTCGTAAGTCCGGACGATCTGCATCTTATGATTTCGGGCATACTCCCGGATCACGTCAGATTGGTTAGCTATCGAATATTGTTGGTGCTCCGTTGACATCCGCACATACTCGGCAGCGCGTACATCGGATGCTATGCTTGAAATTTCGATAAGCCCGCCTTCTTGGTGGAGCGTCTCGATCCTACATCATTGCGTGAGCGAGGGCGAGGGTAGGGCGTTCCAAATAGCGTGGTCCTGCACGAGGTTCGAGGCAGCTCGTGTTGAGCGGTCGGATCGAAGATAGGTGCCGCCTTAATGCAATCGATAATTGTGAACCGCTAGGCCAGTAGTAGCGCCCGCTGCAGTCCAATTAATGAGGGAGAACACTTTCGCGGATCGTGGGTATTTTTTTATAAGAAGACACTCCACACCGATGAATGCACCGACTACGCCAAACTTGAGGCCTGTGGCCTTAAGCCAGGGTTCGGAAAGCTTGAAGGAACGGCCGAATAGCCATCGTCTGCGCGAATTGTTGGTATTAGAACACTCATTACAATGGCCATCAGCGCTGGGATGGCGTGAAAAGACCGTCCTTGCCTCTTCCTAATCGGTCGGCTCGATCGTTTGGAGGATTGCATTTCACTAACGAGACTACCGGCAGAGGACGAACCCTTCCACCGACATAGTTTCAGTACGCGAGTACCATTACCTCTGAGATCGCATCACCATTTCGCGGGGCGAGTGGCTAATTGCCCAGTATCGCTTTCGCGTTGGGCGATTTCGGAAGCCGAAAAAGTCTAAGGGTGTCTGTCGATGAAATATTCACAATCCCCGCATTTACGGATCAAAACCACCCCACATTTTAGCGTTTCTAACTTGTGAGACTATCCCGCATGCATGTGCACTTATGGAAGGTGAGACCGTTGGCGCCTTCGGAGGAGCTAGCGAAGCTCACTTAGAGGGCCGGGTTTGGAGTTTGGAATTCCATTCTCGGCTCATCTTACGCATGGGAGATACGCAGAACTCCTACGATCGCCACTGGCCAAGTATAGATGGCTTCCTAAGAGTGTCGACTTTGGGCGTCGACACTCGTCTTTTAAGCAGGGCCAACGCTTCGACCCGTCCGGTTGCGACCCAGAACTTCGGCAATTGATTCGTGGGCAATTGGGTTGAAGCCTAGATCTTCTAATTCGCCGGATCAAGATGACCCATAGGAGCACGCGAAATCCTGAGAATCTCTCGCACAGGTAGGTATTTAGTGATGTCGGAAAACCAGTTTAAATGTTAACGGTATGCAGGTAATACTCCATCGTTTTCAAAGTAATACTCGCTTGTCGCACGAAAAGTGCTTGAATTGCTGAGCTGGTTGTTGGAAGATAGGAGAGCCCTGTCACCGAACCGTTGGCTAGTACCTGGGGATGCATCGTCCTCCCGCGCGGGCATGAGCTATTCCCTTTGTTTGTTCCTCAATCGCTAGATTTCTGACCGAGCCATGGTGCGTACTTAGGCTCACGATTGCCCTAATGCTTAAACAGGAGAATCCAGATGAAGCGCAGGTGGTTGGTCCATCTCAATTTTGGGTATTCTCGCGCAGTTTTTTTGGTGCCTCAACGGTTACTGGCTCAGTTGAGCTCGCGGTGCTGGGTGGATCCGCGGTAACCAACGCCGCTACCCCAACGATCCTTAACGGTAATCTGGGTGTTCGCCCAGGGAGCGCGGTCACAGGATTCTTCCGGGGATTGTTACGGGCGGATCGATTCATGCCGCGGATTCGGTCGCGCCCAGGCGCAAACCGACCTCACTACTCTGTACAACCAGTTAGCTGCTACTCCCTGCACCGCCAACTGGACAGGCTAAGACCTTGGCGGAATGACCCTACTTCCGGGGGTTTATTGGTTCAATACATCAGGGCAGTTAACGGGCATCCTCACTCTGAACGGCCAAAACAATCCCAATGCCACCTTCGTTTTCACGATAGGGAGCGCGGTTCTTCCGTCCTTTTGATCAACAATGCTTCAAGCTGCGGGGTGGCTTGGCAGGTCGGTAGTTCAGCGACTTTGGGGACGGGCACTTCGCTGGTCGGGAACATAGTCGCACTTACGAGTATTACTCTGAATACGGGTGCCAGCTTGCCGGGGAGGCTTTTAGCGCGGAATGGCGCCGTAACGCTCGACAATGAACCAGGTCACTGTCTGTAGCGGTAGCGCGAGCCTGCTCGGACTACCGCCCCCGATACAGTTTGGCGCTCCCGCCATGTCGCTACCAGTATTGGCTAGGTTGGCTCTGTTATTGGTCGCACTGGGATGGGCTCTCGTCCGGAAAGCGCGCGTGTGGTGATGAGGCGGGATGAGGGGGTGTGCCCTGGGGACACTTACCGGCGGATTCAGACATTACGTTCTAGCACTTATCCGCCCGTTTCGCTTTACCTTGATTTTTGCCTGCTGTTCATTGTTCGCGTTCGGGGCTTTGGTAACCTGCCCGATTCAGGCCTTGGATAAAATGCTTTCGCGGACGCTGGTTGAGCTTTCTCGCAACCTCATTCAGACTTGCGGAGGTCACGCCTCCCGTGACGCAGCGATCCTGCGTGCTCCTGGGGGCTTTAGTGTGGAGATGCGCGACGGATGCAACGCAATGAACGTGACCATCCTACTTTGCTCGGCGATACTCGCCTTTCCAGCCTCCACGCGTGCAAAAGTGTTCGGCCTACTGGGCGGTAGCTTGGCCATTCAAATTCTCAACATCGCTCGCTTCGTCAGTCTCTTTTACCTGGGTCAGTTCAGCATTCGTTGGTTTGAATTCGCGCACGCCTACTTGTGGGAGAGCTTATTGGTGCTCGATACAATGGTTGTATTCTGGCTCTGGGTGGAGCAGTTCGCGCAGATGCGCCGCACTGTGAATGGCATTTAAGCCGCAGACTCGCTTCCTGCTGCGTGGCTCGATGCTGCTTATCTGTATGCTCACTCTTTGGTGGTTCGTGCTGACAGCGCCGATGCTATATCTGCTCAAAGGAGGAGTCGAGATTTTCTTGCCGATTGAAACGAATGCTTCAGGCTCCTGGACTCTGCGGGTGCCACTGGAAAGAACATTGCCTCTAACGCAACAGCAGCGGACCCCGGGCAAATTCGTTTCATTGATATCGACATGACGCGCAGCGATATTCTTATGTTTACTTTCAGCCTGCCGGTCTATTGGGCAATTATTTTGGCATCAGCGAAGGCGAGCGATACCGTTCGCGCACTGATGCTGGGCACGCTCGTGATGTCGGGCGCTGAGATCGGTCTATTGCTGGCATACGCCAAAATTACAGCTCTCAGCGCCGCCTCCCAATTGACAGGTGATGAGCCTGTCTTCGAATGGGTCCGCCAGGTGCAGTTTTACTTAATAGTCAATGTACTCCCCTACACCTCACCATTTATTGTCGCCTTGTCCCCCCACAGTGGTCTACGCAGCCAAGGTTTCGCCCGTGATTCAATGACTTATGGCTCGGCCGAGGTTTTGCCAAAGTGCGGGCATCTGAGGCAAAGGCGCAGAAATTGAATAGAACAATCGATTTAGTCAGTTCTTCCGATCTCCAGATACGCTTCTCGAACTCGCGACCTTAGATCCCGGAAGACTCCAACCTTTATTCCCAGGTCTTCCACTACTTTTGCAGTTTCTTGCCCATGCAGGTAGAAACGGCTTAAGGCTTCAACTTCGATCGAATCGAGGCTTCCAAGTATTTGTCGTATCTTTGCCAGGCCTTTGTTTTGAGCAGGCTCTGAGCCGTTCATGCTCCGACCTGCCGGCCTAAATCTTCCTTATTTGCTTGCGGACGGTGGGCTGAAATTTCCTTACTTCTACCGAATACCGGCTCCAGCGTTTCCATCCACGATGGGAACTTGAACATCAGTACCACGGAAGAACCACTATAGTCTAGGTATTTACGGATGGCGCCGTCTTGAAGTCGGCCCATTGCGTGAAGTTCGATTGTCTTGGCACCAACCCATTTGCCCATTCCACGTGTCCTCCCCGAAGCCGCTCTCGACGGAGGGGTGTTAAGGTCCGCGCAAATGGCAGCTGACGGCCTAAGCTGTCGCTGAGTATAGCAATTCCCCTAGCGTGCCGGCAATATGTTTTTGGATTTTTCTAATACCCCTGAAGATTATCTGTTTGGGATACATCTGTGCTGAGATAATGTGTTCACAATTGCCACTTAAAAAAGGGAACCCTTGCTGCGGCTGTGCATTTGATTCACTGGCGGATCAGGATCGCGTTGATGTTGTCACGACTCTATTCGGGTTCTTGCTGGAGTGCTTTGTTGTTTTTCTGGTAGCGGTTCTGACAAGCGGGCCGATATGAATATCGACTTTCTATATGCAGGCCTCGTACTCGTAGTTCTTGGCGTCGTGGTAATGTCCAAGCGCAACTCCAGGAAACGAGTAGTTGAGGACAACGCATCCCGGCGAGAGCGGAATTGGTATCCAGACTTTTGGAGTCGACGACAAAAATGATTTGGCTCCCGCTGGGGCTGTGGCTCAGCCAGAACGCAAGGCAGATCGCGAAATCACTCGTGAACTCAAGGCGAGCCTGGAGTCTCTGGGTTGCAATAGAGCAGGCTTGCGACTGGGAGACTGGAGCGGGACGTACAGCAGCGGGCACATGAAGTGCCGGAGGCTCGATTATAGTCCGAGAACATTAGCGGGAATCGGCACTACATAGTAGAGCCCAAACTGCCAATGTTCCCTGCTAAAGCGCCTGCGACATATTCAATCCTAATTGCCGACGACTTAGCTCTGGTGCGAGGAGGCTTGGCTGCGCTGTGTCAGCAGGCGCCATACCGGGTGGTGGCTCAGTGTTCCTGTGGCATTGCCACTTTGCAATCGATCGAGCTAGAAAAACCCGACGTCGCAATTCTCGATCTGAACTTGCAAGGCTTATCTGCGCTCGCCATCCTCCGTAAGCTACAGGAGTCCCCAGTTCAGACACGTATCCTAATCCTGTTTACACGTAAGGACCGTAGGACGGTACTGGACGCGTTGCGTCTTGGTGCGGCCGGATTTCTCCTCAAATCGGATCCCACCATACATTTGCTGGAAGCTTTCAATCAGATTCTAAATGGTGGGGTCTACATTTCTCCTTCCTTTGATATCGACAAGATTTTTGTATCCGGCGAAAAACATTTCGCCGAGAATCCGCTAGGAGTCTTGAGCGCACGAGAATATGAAGTCTTCTCCCTACTTATCGCGGGCATTCGCGCAAAAGAAATCGCTGCACGCCTGGATCTGAGTCCAAAGACGGTCGATACCTACCGCGCCAGTCTAATGCGGAAATTGGAGATTGATAGTATCGCCGGATTAGTAAAGTTCGCTATCGAGCAGGGTGTAGCGTGATGCTGTCCAAGAGTTAGAGTCCGTCGTGCAGGCGTAGGCCTATTCGGTAGCCTGTATCTCCGACCTTCGAACAATGCCGGACCTGTCCAAGTTCAATAGTTTTCACTCCTCGTATCTGGAGAATGGTTCCCGGAAGTACAGGGTTTTCGGCGAGGATACCGACCCCAGTTACTGAGATATCTAGGATGCTGACCTTTTGCCGGTTGGTCGAGAATGGACTGAGTTCCTGGTATTCCATCGGTCCCCCGACCGTGAAGCATAGTTCGAATCGTCGGGTAGCTTGATCCAATTTCGTTTTACCCATCGGATTCGGCATATGCTCTAGATCGATGCAAGCCGAGAGATGTTCACGGCAGGTGTGGCACCCCAACAGGTGATGGCCTACTACAAACGTGCGTACTGCATCCAGCCTCCCGTGAATATACATCGCGAAGTCACTTTCCTTTGCATGATTGCCATGTTTTTCTTTGACCATGTTAACCCCCTGTAGTGACCTCCACGTTTCGGACCGTTCGTTCGCGTGGCAAAGAATCAACGGCGAGCTTCGCTCGATCCAATTGAGTGACGGTCAAGCGCCATCCGACTAGGCGTGGTCAGACCGTAAGGATAAGAATTAGTTGCGCCCAGAACATGCGATAAACGTCCGGGGCTGAGATCACACTGCAAGTCGGTCGCGAATCCATTTGGTGGCATCGCCCCATAAAAGAGTTTCCCCCCATTTCGTATCGCGGGGTTCTGCGAATGCCATCTTGGTGTCCGCGTTTCTCAGTGGCTCACAGTTCGGAGGACGGCCATAAAACGCTGGGCGGCTTCCTTTCCTATCAGGGAGTGCAACCGCCCAGCACAGAAATAGGAGTTGTACGCTACTCTTGTCGGCCACTTCGTCGACTAGCGTGAACTTATTCTGCCCAAATCGAGACTACTTGGATAATCTCCTCCCGTTGGCGTCGCTTGCTCCAATCGCAAGTCAACGGAAGCCGCGATGTACGAAAGCAGGAAAAAGACCTGGCTTTGCCTTTAGGGCTGCGCTGGGGGCGTACCCAACGCCAATTATTAAAATAGGCCCGATGACGCTATCTCAGGCATTCCGGAATCTGCCCGAATCTCCCATCGTAGTGACCGTCTCCGCCAGCGGCGACAGCGTAGGCTTTTTCTATACCGTCTAGTTTCGCTTCCTGTTCAGCGTTCGCACATGGGATGCAAATAGGCACGCCATCTTCGTATAACTGGGTTTCTTCGTGTTTGCAATTAGCACATATCGCCATTTCACACGCTCCAATCTGCATCGGGCGTTGGCAGGCCATAATTTGAGGGGTGTAGGCAAATTAATTATGAGATTTAAAGTGAGATTATTCCGCCCAAATCGGCACCATGTAGATAATCGCCTTCCTCCTGGCATCGCTTACTCCAATGCGAGTCCAACCGGGAAGCGCGCTGACGGGATGGGCCGGTAACGAACCCCCGGCCGTCCCACCCAAACACATATGATTATTGACGGCATTCTTGTCTCTACCGGTGAAGTGAGTAGAGTGGGTCAGACCTTGGGCGTCCAAGCAACCCTAGTTCAGCAATTGGCCGAAGCCTCTCATCGGGTGTCATCAGCATCCATGGAGCTAGATACCACCATGAACAACCATGGCGAATTACCTAATCCCGCTGGGACCACCCATATTCGAAACGCCTCTAATGTTCTGAGGGCAGCACGCGAGGAAGTGATTAGGGCACACGGACGGCTTGCTGACTTTCTAGAACATGGAGTCGTGCCGGAGGATCTCAGGTGAGCGAGTAGCTAGCGCACGACTGCACCGTACGCAGGCAACAGCTTGGCCTTCCGAACAGTAAGGCGACGGGCATCTGGGCATGCTATCCTAACGCGCCGTCGACCTGCGAATCGCTTTGGAAGTTTGGCTCCCCGGGGTAGGATTCAGAAACGACATGGCGCTGCAAGCATTATAAGTTGCTGATTCGCCGTGGAAGACTTGCCAACTTTAACGTCATTTCCGGCTCTTATACACCATCCTTGTTACATGTAACAATTATTCTCTCCGTCCGGTGGTACTCGAAAGGTTTAGCTAGGGCAAACTTAATTACATTCTATCGCCAAGGAGTTCGTAGTATACGTCAGCACGAATGTAGGGACTGGGTGCCCGATCGAAGGCTGTAGTGTTTTTCTCGGTCTCGAACGGTTTCAGGAAAGCTGCAACCATATGCTACAGACA
>Ga0207694_10004042_pt1 | contig 11533 bp, 8 predicted proteins | sample KBSC34metaG_FD_184353 | JGI IMG/M metagenome (GOLD analysis project Ga0207694, IMG submission 184353) | Corn rhizosphere microbial communities from Kellogg Biological Station, Michigan, USA - KBS C3-4 metaG (SPAdes) (version 2) | ecosystem: Host-associated > Plants > Roots > Rhizosphere > Soil...
TTGGTGCTGCTCGGGTTCTTTCGGGCGGCTCTGTCTATGGCGCCGGCGCGGACTATTATTGGGAGGCTGACGCGCGGACGCTGTGATGAGACCGCGCACGGCGACGTAGCCAGCCAACAACTGCTGATTGCGCGGCGGGTGCGGTGGGCAGTGAGCGCCGCGGTGCGGCATTCTCCGGTGGAGTTCGTATGCTTTCCACAGGCGCTGGCGGGATACACGATGCTGCGCCGGAGGGGCGTGGCAAGCACGCTAGTGTATGGAGTAGCGCGGTCGGAGCAAGAAGAGTTGCTGGCTCACGCGTGGCTGATGATGGGAGAAACGGTGGTACTCGGTGGGGACGCCGCGAAGGGATTTACTCCCGTCGAACGCTGGACCTGATGGTGGCGGCGGGCTGCCGGATTAATCAAGCAGTAACGCAATGCGATGAAAAGTTGAACACTTGCGGTATTCAGAGAGGCATCCTCACAACCTGAGAGCGGCTCGGATCAACTAAGTTGTGATGGAGCCTTTGGGAACTACGCCGTGGTGGCAAACCGCGGTGATCTATCAGATCTATCCGCGTTCTTTTCAAGATTCGAATGATGACGGCGTAGGCGACCTTGCCGGAATTATGTCCCGACTCGAGTATGTAGCTCGGCTCGGTGTGGATGCGATCTGGATCTCGCCCTTCTATCCATCTCCAATGGCGGACTTTGGCTATGACGTTTCAGATTACTGCAACGTCGACCCGATGTTCGGCACGCTTCAGGACTTCGATGCGCTCATCCAGCGGGTGCATGAGCTGGGGCTGAAGCTGATTATGGACTTCGTCCCGAACCACACATCGAACCAGCACGCGTGGTTTCTCGAGAGCCGAAGTTCAAGGGACAATCCCAAGCGGGACTGGTATCTGTGGCACGATCCTGCGGAGGGCATGGGCCCGGCATGCAATCGACCCCCGAACAATTGGCTCTCGCATTTCGGCGGAAACGCGTGGACCTGGAATGAAAAGACAGAGCAGTTCTATATGCACTCGTTTCTGCCGGAGCAGCCGGACCTGAACTGGCGCAATCCCGAGGTTCGGAAGGCAATATACAACTCCCTGCGGTTCTGGCTGGACCGAGGTATCGATGGCTTCCGGATGGACGTGCTGTGGCTGCTGATCAAGGACGCACAGTGGAGAGATAACCCCATCAATCCGGACTGGAAGCCGGGCACTTCGTCGTTTGGACGATTTTTGCCGCTCTATACAGCCAATCGGCCTGAGACACACGAGATTGTGGCGGAAATGCGGTCGCTGCTGGAGACGTATCCGGGTGAACGGTTGCTGATCGGCGAGATATACCTCCCCATTGAGGAATTGGTGCAGTATTACGGTGCTAGCGTGCCGGAAGGAACGGAAGAGGAAACACACGACCTGACCACGGCCGCGATAACAGGGCCAAGGCTTAAGGGCGCACAGCTTCCATTCAATTTCCACCTGATCCAGACACCATGGAACGCACATGCAATTGCGTGCCTTATCGACGATTACGAGGCAGCTTTACCGCCGGGCGCATGGCCGAACTGGGTGCTGGGGAACCACGACCAGATGCGGCTGGCCACACGTATAGGAGTGGATCAGGCCAACGTGGCCGCGATGCTGCTGCTGACGCTGCGCGGCACTCCGACCCTTTACTACGGCGACGAACTCGGGATGAAAGACGGCGTGATTGCGCCGGATCAGGTGCAGGACCCGGCAGAGAAGAATCAGCCGGGGATCGGTATGGGTCGCGACCCGGAGCGCACGCCGATGCTGTGGGAAAACACGAGCAATGCAGGTTTCACGACGGGAAAGCCGTGGCTGCCGATCTCCCCGGATTACACGCTCTATACCGTCGAGACGGAGACGAAGGACTCTAATTCTGTGCTGAGCCTATACCGCAGGTTACTGGAGTTGCGACGAGCACGAGCCGCACTACACTCGGGGGACGTATATGGGGTGAAACCAACCGACGACGGCAACCAAAATGTTCTCGCATACCGGCGTACGGATGGTGTGGAGCGGATGCAGGTGCTGTTGAATTTCTCAGGGGAGCCGCAGACGGTGCCGTCGCCGCCGGGCCACATCCTGCTGTCCACGCACTCAGGGCGAGCCACGGACGGGATCTCGGGAAATGTAACGCTCAGCCCTCACGAAGGGTTGCTGATTGTGCTGGAGGAGCACTTCTCAGGTCAATCGCCACAACTTAGGAAGCGGGCCGTGCCGAAGTAGCGAAGAGGATTTCACAGGGTTAGCGTGCGTATTCCGCGATTGCAACAGTTTCCATAGGCGGAGCGCTCTGTTAAGATCGCAGTCCATATGGCCAGCATCGATTCCGCCCGCCGCGACCTGCTGAGGCTGAGCAGCATGGGTCTTGCCGCCTCCTCCGTCCCTGCGATTCGGGCGCTGGCCGCCCCGAAAAGTGTTGCAAGTCCGTCGACCACCTCTTCCGTATTCTTTGACGTGCGCAGGTTCGGCGCGACCGGCGACGGCAAGACGGTGGACTCGCCAGCAGTCAACAAAGCAATCGAAGCGGCTTCGGCGGCCGGCGGCGGGACCGTGGTGTTCCCTGCCGGAACCTACGTGTGCTTCTCGATCCGGCTGAAGAGTAAGGTAGATCTGCTGCTGGGACAAGGGTCAATAATTGAGGCCGCGGAGTCGCCGAAGCCGGGTGAGGCAACGGGATACATGAGCGGAACATATGACGCCGCAGAGCCGAAAACTGCGTATGACGCTTACCAAGACTATGGGCACAACCACTGGCACAATTCTCTGATCTGGGGTGAGGGTGTCAGCGATGTATCGATCACGGGACCAGGACTTATCTACGGCAAGGGACTGAGCTTTGGCGCGGGACCCGGGCGACCTCCGGGGTCAGACACCGCACAGCTTGGATTTGCACCGGAGCGAATGGCCAGCCCCGGCACACCGACTACCGCAGCGCTCGCCGCGCCTCCGCGTCCTGCCGCAAGGAACCGCGGCAACTATGCAATGTACCAGGCGGAGCAGGCGGGAGTGGGCAATAAGGCAATCGCCCTGAAAAACTGCAGAAATGTCACGTTCCGGGATTTCTCTATTTTGAAGGGCGGACACTTCGGGCTGCTGCTGACGGGTGTGGACAATCTGACGATCGATAACCTGACGATCGACACCGACCGCGATGGTATGGACATTGACTGCTGCCGGAATGTGCGGGTTTCGAACTGCGTTGTGAACTCCCCATGGGACGACGCGATATGCCCGAAATCGAGTTTCGCACTTGGGTACAACCGCCCGTGCGAGAACATGACGATTACGAACTGTTATGTAACGGGTGCGTACCGGCTGGGAACGGTGCTGGATGGCACGTTCAAGAAGTTCGATGGAACCGGAGATGATCGAGGCAAAATCGGCGGAACAGGCAGGATCAAATGCGGGACGGAGTCCAATGGGGGCTTCAAAAATGTGACGATCTCGAACTGCGTCTTTGAGGGCTGCCATGGATTGGCACTGGAGAGCGTCGACGGCGCGTTGCTTGAAGATTTTGCAGTGACTAACCTCACGATGCGAGACATAATCAGCTGCCCGATTTTTGTACGGCTCGGCGCGCGTCTGCGGGGACCTAAGGGCACAGGGGATCAGAGTACGGTGGTTGGGACGCTGAAGCGCGTCCTGATCTCGAATGTGAACTGCTACAACACGGTGTCGCGGTATGGCTCGAACTTTACGGGGATTCCGGGGCATGCGATTGAGGACGTGAAGTTGTCCGATATCTACGTGGAACCGCAGGGCGGTGGCGGCGAGGAGATGGTAAAAATTGAGGTCCCGGAGAAAGAAGACTCGTATCCGGAGCCGGGTATGTTCGGCCCGCTGCCGGCGTATGGTTTCTACTTCCGCCATGTGAACCGACTGGAGATGAACCACGTGGAGGTTCGGCCGATGAAGCCGGATGCGCGGCCCGCGATCTATACAGACGAGGTGCACCGGGCGGATTTTGCATTTGTCACAGCCCCAAGCGAGCCAACTGCGTTCTCATTGAACAGGTCGACGGACGTCCGCGTGATGATGAGCCGCGCGGGCAAGGACCAGACGATCGCCTGACGTCCATTTATAACAGCGATTCCCACATCCTCAGGTGCGGGGCTGAGAGCATGCCTGTTAACATGGGCAGGAAGTCTTGCCGCGCAGCCGCCGGGTATGCGCGCATGAAGGCGGGCGCGGATTGCTCTACTGGCTGCTGTATCAGAAGCTGTTTCCCTACTTCCGGGTCTTCCGGATCTTTCGATACCTGACGTTCCGAACGGCGTTTGCCAGCCTGACGGCGCTGGCGATAGGACTGCTGATCGGGCCTTTCGTGATCGAACGGCTGCGAGAGTTCCAGATCGGGCAGTATATCCGCGAAGACGGGCCACAGAGCCATAAGAAAAAGGGCGGGACGCCGACGATGGGCGGGGTGCTGATCTGCATCTCTATCCTGGTGCCCACACTGCTGTGGGCGGACCTGTCGAACCCAATGGTGTGGGTGGTCACACTATCGACCGTCGCGTTTGGAGCGATCGGATTCGCAGACGACTACATCAAGGTGGTGAAAAAGCGGAACTTGGGACTTACGGCTCGGCAGAAGCTCGCCTTGCAGTTTGCAGCTAGCGCGGCTGTTGCTGTGGCGCTATTGGGATTGCAGGCGCACAAAACCTACTCCACGCGGCTGGTTGTGCCGTTTGCCAAGAAGTACAGGCCGGACCTGATGTGGGAATGGATGGGACACATCCCGCACATGCACTGGCTGGCGTTTCTCCCGTTTGTGGTGTTCGTGGTGCTGGTAATTACGCTGACCAGCAATGCGGTGAACCTGACGGACGGACTGGATGGGCTGGCGATTGGGTGCACCATCGTCGCAACGGCCGCCCTGACGGTACTGACGTATGTGAGCGGTCACGTCGTCTTCTCGGATTATCTGGAGATACCGAGGATGCCGCTGGTGAGCGAAGTAACGGTGTTCTGCGGCTCCATGGTCGGAGCCTCGATCGGATTCCTTTGGTACAACGCACACCCAGCCGAAGTGTTCATGGGCGACGTGGGATCGCTGGCGCTGGGTGGGGCGATTGGGACGGTCGCTGTGATCATCAAGCAAGAGCTTCTCCTGCCGTTTATCGGCGGTGTATTCATCATGGAAGCGGTCAGCGTGATGCTCCAGGTGGGAAGCTATAAGCTCCGCGGAGGAAAGAGGATATTCAAAATGGCTCCGCTGCACCACCACTTCGAACTGCTGGGGTGGAGCGAGAGCAAGGTGATTGCGCGGTTCTGGATTCTGGCGTTGGTGTTTGCTCTGTTCGCGTTGACTACGCTGAAGCTGCGATGAGGTCCTCTAAAGATGGCCTACTTCCCTGATCTCAGCCCATATGAGTATTCCAGCGGTCGCCCTGGACTGATCAATGTGGGCTGGCTCTGCCGATCCAAACCATTTCCCAAAGGAGCAGTTGGGCCTAGAATCCTCGCGAAGATAGGAAAACTATGCGCTTCCCCATCTCACCTTACGCGAGGATTCCACTTATGTCCGTGGTGCGAAACAGAGGCAGAAGAAGATTATCGCGGAGACGGTCAGTTCCTGCGCTTAGGAAATGGCGAGATCCATGTGAGTGCTGGTGGAATCTACTGGGCTTATGCGGCACCAACTTTGATCTACCACTACATACTCGTGCATCAGTACCTGCCGCCACGGGAATTCCTCGATGCGGTCCAGCGCATCATTGGTTACTCTTAGGATGCTATGGATCTGAAGAATAAGCGGGTGCTGGTGGTGGGCCTGGGGAAGTCGGGGATTGCCGCCGCGCTTTTCCTTCGGGACAAAGGGGCACGGGTGACTGTGTCGGATGCGCGCAGCGCAAAGGAGCTGGAGGAAGAGATTCCGGCCCTGCTTGATGCGGGCGTGATGGTGGAGACGGGTGGACATGGGCTGCTGACGTTTCGGCGGCAAGACTTAATTGTGGTGTCGCCGGGGGTGCCGTCTGATACACCGGAGCTGACGCAATCCCGGGCATTGGGAATACCCGTAATTGGCGAACTGGAGCTGGCCTGCCGTTTTCTGCAGGGGCAGATTACCGCGGTGACGGGCTCAAACGGCAAGACCACGACTACGAGCCTCATCGGGAAGATCTTCGGCGAAAGTGGAAGGGACACACTTGTCGGCGGCAACATTGGCGTGCCCGTTATCGAGCTGGTCGGGCGCAGTTCCGCGGGGGCAATCAGTGTGCTGGAGGTTTCCAGCTTTCAGCTGGAAACGGTGGTGGAGTTTTGCCCCCATATCGCGGTGGTGCTGAACATAACTCCGGATCACCTGGACCGGCATGGGAGCTTTGAGAACTATGCCGCGACAAAGGCGCGGATTACGGCGAAGCAGACGCACGCGGACTTCCTGGTGCTGAACGGCGATGACAAGGCGACACAGATGATCGCGGGTAAGACGCAGGCCCAGGTGTTCTGGTTCAGCGGGCGGCGACCGATCAAGCAGGGAGCGTTCGTGCATCGCGAGAGCATTGTCTTTGTGCCGCGCGAGGGCGGGCCAACGGAGCCCATTATGCCGGTGGCTGAGATTCCGCTGAAGGGCGCACACAATGTGGAGAACGTGCTGGCCGCTGTGTGCGCGACTCGGCTGGGTGGAGTTGAAGCGGCTCAGATTCGAGAGGCGGTGCGGAGCTTCAAAGCCGTGGAGCACCGGCTGGAGTTCGTGGCCGAGATCCGTGGTGTGGCGTACTACAACGATTCGAAAGCGACCAACGTGGATGCGACCAAGAAGGCGCTTGAGGCGTTTGCGGGTGGGGTGCACTTGATTCTCGGCGGGAAAGATAAGGACTCGGATTACACCGAACTGGCGAATCTGATCCGTGAACGGGTGAAGACTGTTGCCACTATTGGTTCGGCAGCGGAGAAGATTGAGCGGCATTTGGCGGGAGTGACGAAGATAATCTCAGCGGGCACCCTGGCATCGGCGGTGCAGACGTTCTCGGGCAGCGCGACAGCAGGGGATGTGGTGCTTCTGGCACCAGCATGCTCGAGCTTCGACCAGTTTGAGAACTACGAGCACCGGGGCCGCACGTTTAAAGAGATTGTGAAACAGCTAACTGTCAGCTCCTAGTTTCTGGCTAGAGGGTTAAGGTTAGCGCCAAGAGGCTGAGGAGATGGCAAAGCGGGTTGGCGTAGACAAGTGGCTGTTTGGGACCGTGCTTTTGCTGGTGCTCTTCGGGCTCATCATGGTGTTTTCGACTTCCGCCGTAATGGCCAAAGAGACGCTGGGTTCACCGTACGCATTTGTGGGCAAGCAGGCGTTATGGGCGCTGTTAGGGCTGGCCTGCATGACTGTCCTGATGCAGGTGGACTATCGCCGATACAACAACTACGGCGTGGTAGTGACGTCGGTGGCGATAACGACGCTGTTATTAGTCGGTGTGTTTGCGATGCATGGGATGAACGGCGCACACCGCTGGATTCGAGTAGCAGGGACGACGCTGCAGCCTTCGGAATTGGCGAAGCCGGTCATTGTGCTGTTTCTCGCCTACTTTCTGCAGACACGCATTCATGCGATGGATGACTGGAAGGGTACGATTTTGCGGGCAGCGATGCCTCCGCTGGTGTTTGTCGCGTTGATTTTGAAGGAGCCGGACCTTGGCACGGCGCTGGTGTGCGCAGGAGTTACCGCCCTGATGCTTTACCTGGCAGGCGCACAGGTCAAGTACTTCGTTATTGCAGCAGCGGCCGCTTCCCCGCTGCTCTATTACATGCTTTTCCATGTGGCGTTCCGGCGCGCTCGCATGCTGGCGTTCTGGAATCCGGAGCTGGATCCCAAGGGTGCGGGCTTCCATATCCTGCAATCGTTGATTGCGGTAGGAACTGGCGGCGTGTTCGGACGGGGATTGATGGAAGGCGTGCAGAAGCTCTTCTATCTGCCGGAACCACATACGGACTTCATCTTCGCCACCGTGTGTGAGGAGCTAGGACTGGTCGGCGCCATCGCTATTGTGGCGCTGTTTGTGATGCTGGGTTATCGAGGGTTGCGGGCCGCGGTGCTCTCGACGGATCCGTTTGCGCGGTTTCTGGCGTTTGGCATTACGACGGCAATTCTGATCCAGGCGTTCTTCAATATGAGTGTCGTATTGTCGCTGGTACCAACCAAAGGCATCACGTTGCCGCTGATCTCCTCGGGTGGAACGTCGGTCTTCATAACCCTGGCGAGCCTTGGGATTCTGCTGAATATTACTCGCGAGATCGACTAGGTGCGGGCAACAAGAAGGATCGCGGAACAGGGAGCATTGGGGAAGACCGCTTTGCGTATTCTCATAGCGGGTGGAGGGACCGGCGGGCACGTGATCCCGGCGCTGGCAATTGCGCGCGAGCTGCGTGATAACAATGGCGGCGAGGTGCGGTTCGTGGGGACATCCCGCGGTCTGGAGACGAAGTTGGTTCCCGAGGCGGGCTTCCGACTGGAACTGGTTCGGTCGGGGCAGTTGAAGAACGTAAGCGCGGTAACACGGCTGAAGACGGCATTCGATGTGCCGTTAGGCGTTTTGCAATGCATCCGGCTCATCCGAGAGTTCAGGCCGCAGGTTGTAGTCGGGGTGGGCGGGTATGCAAGCGGGCCAGGCATGATGGCGGCGATCGTGCTGGGTATACCGACCGTGGCTTATGAGCCAAATGCCCTTCCCGGTATGACGAACCGCTGGCTGGGCAAACGAGTGAGCGCGGCAGCGGTGAACTTCGAGCAGACGAGTGGGTATTTCCGAAATGCTGAGGTGACCGGGGTTCCAGTGCGGCCAGAGATTTTTGAGCTTCCCTTGCGGCCGGTGGGTATGGCGCAGAGGCTGCTGGTGACTGCGGGGAGCCAAGGGGCGAGGATCTTTAATGAATCAATGCCAAAGATTGCGTCCAAGCTTCTGGAGAGCGTGCCGGGGCTGACGATTGTGCACCAAGCAGGCGCTCGGCATGTGCTCGCAACACAAGCTGCCTTCGAAGCCAGTGGGGCGGACGCCGCACGGTGGTCGGTTGAAGCGTTTCTGAACGATATGCCGGCGGAGTATGGCGCGGCAGATTTGGTCTTGGCTCGCTCCGGTAGTACGGTGGCAGAGCTGTGCGCGGCAGGCAGGCCCTCCGTACTGGTGCCTTTTGCGGCTGCCGCAGACGACCACCAGCGAAAGAATGCCGAGGTGCTGGTGAGGGCAGGGGCCGCCATGATGTTGCTGGAGCGTGAAGCGACTCCCGAAAAGTTGCTCGCCGTGCTGCTGACCTTGCTACTTGATCCGGCGCGGCGCGCGTCCATGGCAGCGAGCGCAAAAGAGCTGGCCAAGCCGGGAGCGGTGGGGCGGATTGCGGCTATTGTGAAACGGGTCGCAGGGTACTAAATGTGTCAAACGAAGGGCTGAGGCAGGTTCGCCTCAGCCCTTCATGTCCGCCTGCTGTGATCTAGCGGCGGCCGCCGCCCCCGTGTGAACCACCACCTCCACCGCCGCCATGGAACCCGCCACCGCCACCATGAAAAGCGCCGCCGCCACCATGAAAAGCGCCGCCGCCACCTCCATGGTAACTACCACCGCTCGATCCGCCTCCGCTGTAGGCGCCGCGGCCTCCACCACCGTAGCTGCCACCACCATAGCTGGCGCGAGCGCCATCGCTGTGATTGCCGCTACCATAGCTGCGCGTCTGCGGAGCTGAAGGTGCGGAGTAACCTCGCGACTGCATACCGTAGTTGCCGCCGTAGCTACGACCCTGCTGAGGAGTGGAATAGCCGCTGCGGAACGGCTGACCACCGCCACCCGCCTGGCGCGAGTAGTTGGAGCCATAGGACTGCACGCTTCCGGTGTAGGACCCACCGCCGCGCTGAGCGTTGAAGCCGCCACCAAACTGCTGCCGGCGGCCTTGCGCTGAACCGGAGTAATTGGACCGTGATCCGTTCGCGTTGTAACCACCTCGGAAGCCTACCTGCTCGGGGCCGCGTCGAGAAGTATTGTAAGAGCGGCCATTGATGCCGGAGCCACGGAAATCGCGCCCGCCGAAGCTTCGGCGATCGTTGCGCGCGAAGGCCAAACCTCCAGGGCGACCATCAAAGCCGCCTATGCGCTGGTGGTAAACAAAATTGTCATGGCCGCGGAATCCGAAGCGGTTGTAGTCACCGTTGTAATAGAAGTGATGGTCTCGCCAGTAGCCGCCATAGAAGCCGGTCCCGAAGTAACCGAAGCCGTAGTTTATGCCTCCGTAGTAGCCGACGTTTAGACCCCAGTATCCCGGATTCCAATAGTAGGCATCGTCACCGAAACCCCAATAGCCCGGAGTCCAAAGGGCATCTTCGTAGGGTGGGAGTACCCAGGCTCCATCAATCCAGTAATAGCCGTCCGGTCCGTAGGCCCAGTATCCGGGAGTCCAGATGTATCCGTAGCCTGGGCACGGAGGTTGAACGTAGACCGGAATCGCGGGAGGGGCGATACCAACCGAGACGAAGACCCGCGCGCTAGCAGCCGCGGGAGCCAGCATGAGAGCACTCGCGACAGCCGCGGCACCGATGCTATTCCGAAAGACCCGTGAAAGTTTCATGCCTGGTTCCCTGTTTGGTGTCCTTCGGTCGCTGGGAATAGCTCAATAGCAGCGGTGCGCGGACTCCGAACTGCGGGCGTGTCGGGCAGGAGTACTGCCGGACAAGCTCTGCTGGATTAGACCCAAGGTCGGATAAATCGTTGCGCGACGTGGAACTCTTTAGACAATTGGCGCCGGAAGCGACCGTTTCTACGCAAGGAGGCGGGCGGGCGAGTTGTTTTCTCATCCGCCCCCCGGAGAGGGCCACACGCCAGTCTGGGCTGGGTAAGGCGCCGAGCTCGCGAACGACTGTTAGAGTGAAATGCGGGTGCGACGGAGGACCGACACTGACACAGCACCGAGGAGAGTGTGCCTAAGATGTTCCTGCCGGGCCATTTTTTGTTTGCTCCATCGCACCGTATTCACTTCATCGGCATCGGCGGCATTGGCATGAGCGGAATTGCAGAGATTCTGCTGACGATGGGGTATGCGGTCTCCGGGTCGGACCTCCGGCGGTCCGCTGTGACGGACCGGTTGGCTCGCATGGGCGCATTGGTCTACGAGGGGCACGCCGCGGGGAATGCCGCCGCAGCGGATGTCGTGGTGACGAGTTCCGCGGTATCGAGTGACAACCCAGAGGTTCTGGAGGCTAAGGCGCGGAAAGTGCCGGTGATCCAGCGGGCGGAAATGCTGTCCGAACTAATGCGCCTCAAGTATGGGATTGCTGTCGCGGGCATGCACGGGAAGACCACTACCACTTCCCTAATAGCGGCCGTGCTGAGCGCGGGCGGAGGGGACGGCAACCTAGATCCGACCGTGGTGGTGGGCGGACGGGTGGATGCCCTGGGCTCAAACGCGCGCCTCGGGTCGTCACAGTATTTAGTGGCGGAGGCGGATGAGAGCGACCGCTCCTTTCTTAAGCTGTCGCCGGTGCTTGCCGTTGTGACCAACCTAGACCGCGAGCACATGGACTGCTACCGCGATATGGCGGATGTCGAG
>Ga0207694_10004048_pt1 | contig 11524 bp, 10 predicted proteins | sample KBSC34metaG_FD_184353 | JGI IMG/M metagenome (GOLD analysis project Ga0207694, IMG submission 184353) | Corn rhizosphere microbial communities from Kellogg Biological Station, Michigan, USA - KBS C3-4 metaG (SPAdes) (version 2) | ecosystem: Host-associated > Plants > Roots > Rhizosphere > Soil...
TATCCGGTGCCGGATCGCATGCTGGTGCACAACGAACGCATCGTGCATGAATATCTGATGTGGGCCATGTGCGGCCAGCCCCGGCCGGCCGGCAAGTTCGACATCTACGCGGTCGAGGGCGGCACGGCTGCGATGTGCTACATCTTCAAGTCGCTGAAGGCCAATCGGCTGCTGCTGCCGGGCGACACCATCGCGCTGGGAACGCCGATCTTCACGCCCTATATCGAGATGACGCACCTTGAGGACTACGACCTCAAGGTTGTCCAGATCAGGGCGCCACAGGAAAACAAATTCCAGTTCACCGACGAGGAAATCAAGAAGCTGGAGGATGCGAAGATCAAGGCCTTCTTCGTCGTCAATCCCGCCAATCCCTCGGGCATGGGGCTGAGCCCCGAGACCATCGCCAAGCTGATTAATCTGGTCAAGACCAAGCGCCCCGACCTGATGTTGCTGACCGACGACGTCTACGGAACATTCGTGCACGGCTTCAGATCGCTGCTGGGCGAGCTGCCGCATAACACGATCGGCGTCTATTCCTATTCGAAATATTTCGGCTGTACGGGATGGCGCCTTGGCACCATTGCAATCCATGAAGACAACATCTTCGACAAGATGATCGCCAAGCTGCCCGACGCCGCGGTGAAGGCGCTCGACAAGCGCTACGGGCCGCTGACCCTGGAGCCGCGCAAGCTCAAGCTGATCGACCGCATCGTCGCCGATAGTCGCGACGTGGCGCTCAATCACACCGCGGGCCTGTCGCTGCCGCAGCAGGTGATGATGAGCCTGTTCTCGCTTGTGGAAATGATGGACGAGAAGAAGGCCTATCAGACCGCCTGCATGGAAATCGTCAACAAGCGCCTATGGGCGCTCCTCGACGGCCTCGGCCTTGCCGACAAGCTAAGCCCGAATCCCAATTACGACGCCTATTATGGGCTGATCGACTTCGAGTTCTGGGCCCGGAAGAACATCGGCGATGCTGCCGTCGAGCACCTGAAGAAACATGTTCACCCCCTGGACCTTGCGTTTCGATTGGCCGAGGCCCACGGGATCGTGCTGCTGAACGGGGGCGGGTTCGATGCACCCGAATGGTCGCTCCGCGTTTCCCTGGCGAATCTGGCGGACGACGTGTACGACGACATCGGGCGCGGCGTTCGAACGATTGCACGCGGCTATCGAGATGCATACGAGGCGGCTCACGGAAACGGTGGCGCCGGTCCCCGGTAGGGCGCGAGGCCGTACCTGATCTTGTGCCTAGATGAGACGGCGCTTTTCTCTGGCACCCCGGGCCGTCTCGTTGCTCCTACCAAGCGGCAATCGCACAAGCCGCCGTCGTCTCAGGCAGGTCTGCTCGGCCGAAGCCAACCGATCCGCACCAGTTTCGCACCAGAAATGGGCACCAAGCGGACGTGGCTGATCTGGCGGGCGACGTCCGCTAACGGGGGGAATAGCAGAAGTCGCGTTCAAGGTACGTCAAGTCGCCTTTCGACCCAAAGCGATCACTTCTGAGAGGAAGGCAAAAAATGCGTGTTGAGCCAGATGCCGGTCCCGCGACGGGGTCGGATTTTCCGCCATCGCACTCAGTATGGAGCCGGCGCCATGCAACCTTTGTTCAAGGAAATCCAGCAGACCCCGTTGCTCTGGATGCTGGTCTTCGTGCCTACAGTGCTGGTAACTGAGACGGCGGCGCCGCATTCCCATACCCTGTTGTTCGTGCTGGCCGTGCTCGCCATTGTGCCGCTGGCCGCCCTGCTGAGCCACGCGACCGAAGCGGTCGCCGCCAAGACCGGCGATGCCGTCGGCGGACTGCTCAATGCGACGCTGGGCAATCTTACGGAACTGATCATCGCCATCACGGCGCTGCGCGCCGGACAGTACATGCTAGTAAAGGCGTCGATCGCGGGCGCAATCGTCACCAACGCGCTGTTCATGCTCGGCGCCTGCCTGCTGATCGGCGGGTTGCGCTACCACGTGCAGGAGTTCAACCGGTCCGGCGGGCGGCTCTATTCCGGCCTGTTGCTGATGGCAACCGTCGCGCTGCTCGCCCCGTCGGCGGTCGCCGACCTCGACCTCGCGCAGGGCGAGGCTATCATGCAGAAGCTCAGCGTCGGCCTCGCTATCCTACTCATTGTCGCCTATGGCCTCGGCCTGTTGTTTTCGCTGAAGACCCACAAGGAGCTGTTCGTAAGCGCGGAGCATAGCGAGGGCGAGGCGCACTGGCCGATTGGCCTTGCGGTCGGGACGCTGCTCGTCGTCACCGTGCTGGTCGCGCTGGTGAGTGAGATCTTTGTGGAGTCCGTGCAGAAGGCGGCGGAAACATTTGGGATGAGCCCGGCCTTTGTCGGGTTCATCATCGTCTCGCTCGTCGGCGCCGCCGCCGAGTTTGCCGTGGCCTTTTCCGCGGCGCGCAAGGACCGCCTCGACATGAGCGTCAGCATCGCGCTCGGCAGCGCTTCCCAGATCGCGCTGTTCGTGGCACCTGCGCTGGTGCTGCTCAGCTATGTCGTCGGACCGTCGCCGATGAGCCTGCAGGTCTGGCCGGGCGCGGTGACCATGGTGATGATCGCGACCGTGACGGCGAGCTTCATCACGAACAGCGGGCGCTCGGCATGGTTCATCGGCGCGTTGCTTGTCTTCATCTACGCGGTCTTCGCTTTGACGCTCTACGTGGTCCCGCCAGCCGGCCCGGGGATGGATTGAAACCGACCCCTCTTTTCTTGCCCGTCCGTCAGCCTTGCCGCGTTTGCACGTTCGTATGAGGTAACTCCGTTTCACGAAGGGCCGATGCCCAACATCCAACGGCTGACGTGGCGGGGCGGGGCGTTGCATGCGGGCAATCTGCCGGGTTATCCCGCCTCGCACGGTTCCAACTGACCGCAGCGGAGGCTGTCACATTTGCGCGCTGGCATCACGGCTAACCGACCCCCCGAGCCATTTAGTGCTCGGGTGATCGGCGAAAGCGGACGGCGAAATCTCAACAGACCACCGTCCGCGCCCGCTCGACTACTAATACGGATATTGCCCCGGACAGACGTAGTTGCCGTAGGTGTCGTAGTAGCAGCGATTATTGTAGTAGCCGTAGGCTCCGGTCGCAGCGGCGGCCCCCACAGCGGCGGCACCGTAGCCCAAACCCGGCCGATAATAGCCGCCACCATAACCCGGACGGCCAGCGATGGGACGCCCCGGATAACCGGGACGACCTGCGATCGGATGCGAAGGCCGAGCGCCTCCGGCCACGCGAGAGCCGCGACCGCCGTGGATGCGTCCGGCATGAACAGCGCCGCCCCGTACATGGGCGGCACGCGCGCCGCCGCCATGGAAGCCGCCTCCGCCTCTAAATCCGCCGCCGCCACCACGACGCGCGAATGCATCATCTGGAACTAAACTGGCGGCGAAAAGAATGGCTGCCGCGAAGCCGATCAAACCGTACCGAACCATTGGCATCCTCCTCATGTTGGAGCGCCGTACATCTGGCTTTCAGCAGAGATGCCGCGCCAACAATGACGAGCACTCGATGCGGGTAATTTCCAATGCCGCCATGGGCTCCGCTTGATCTGGATCAAACTCAATCGGCGTCGATCATTGGTTGTGTATGTTCCCCGATGGGAACTGTGGCTTCGTCGCCAAGCCCATTTGCTCACTTGCGGCCGCGTCGGTGACGTTCAAGGCGCAATCGCTGCTCTCTCATGCGCCTTATCTCTTCATCAAGCTGCGCATCTTTTTCATCGAGCCGAGCGTTTTTTGATTTCGGCTGATCGCCCCCGCGCAGCTTTTCAAGCGCCTTCTCGACGGAGAGTTTATTGATCTCAGCCATGCCAAATCCTCATCATAGCTAGGTATCCGACGGTTTCTTCACACGATCTGGAAACTCGCGAATTCGCCTTGGTTAGATGCGCGCATTCCTCCGGCATGATCCAGCTGGGACTTCTCCAATCGGGGTCGCCTTCTTTCGGGTAGCTTTCAAAGGCCGAACGAATGGCGAGCATGATGACGTTAGTCGGGTCGGATTGGAACCTCCCCCACGATCACAACAAAAGCTGTCGTCAAGCCGCTGGCTTGATCTAGGTCAAGGAAAACAGCACCATGGGGACGGTCACCACATACCGCCATCAATGCCCCAGTTAGCGCATTTGATCGTAGGTATCTTTGAGAAAATGATCGAAAGCCTCAATGCGAATGAGACCGAGCCGTGGATATTCCATATCGGTCACGACGTAGAGCGCGACGGTCAGGGTTCCTGCAAAGAGCACCATGTGTGTATCCAGCTATGCCCTGCGCTCGCGGCCATACCGAACCCGGCGAGCAGTGAGCAGCCCAGACCAAAGCCAAACAGCATAAAGTAGATGATCTGTGGCGGATGCTTTTCGGCGGCACCTGCGCGCTGACGTGCAACCTCGAAGAGGCTATTCAGCGCTGGGAGCGACAAAGCGCATGCAGGACGGTAGTTCGGTTGCGGGCAAGAAGCCACCGCCGCGTCCCATAACTGGTTCTTGAGTTCGAGCCCCTTTTTTTCCTGCTGGTCCGAAAAATCCTCCGCCCGCTGGAGCAGCAGGAAATCATGCGCCATTCGATATAGATCGACCCGAGCGTGGACGTATTCTTTGAGGCTGCTCTGCAACCTGGATCCGTCGTCTCCGCCGAAAAGGGCTAGGCGGTCATACGCCGTGGTGGCCGCATCGCTTCCTGAATGACCAACTGTCGGCGATCATCGAAGCGTTGCAGCGCACCGGCGATGGTGAATGCCAGCAGCAGACCCATCAAGCCAAATATCGCGGCCTCGACAGTCGCCAACCCCCCGGTGCCCTCGGTGCCATTCCGCTTGCGATACCGCAGTCCGAGATACTGGCCCAAACGTAGCAAGATGAGTGAACCGACAAAAAATACGGCGGCAATGGCTACGGCAAACGACATGAAGATCATGGTTCGTGATCTCCGCGCGACTAGAAGGATGGTCAGTTCCTACACACCGAACGATCCAACGCTCGACGAAACCGCTGGTCCTGCATGAAATTCAAGCAAAACGCCGCCGAACTTGACGACCGCGTTGCAGCCGCGCCGACCCTATTTCGGAAGGCATTCCACATTAAACGCAATGATGATCTGCGATGGATCAGCCTTACCTATGCTCTTCAAGTCTTCCAGACCGCTTCTCAGCTTGGCTCCCACGTCCTTTAAGCTACCTTCCAGCGCCGACTTGGCTGCCTTGCATCGCTCTTCACTTGAGAACTCTTGAAACACCACAGTGGGGAGAAGCCGCCATTCCGCCCTTTCGTTTGTAGCGGCCGGGCTGATTGAGTAGGAGAAGACGTACATCAGGACCCACATGCGGTGCGCTCCACTTGTTGTGACAGCGGTGACGGCCGCCACTATGCGGAACCGAGGCGTCTATCCAGTGCATTGATCTATCTCAAACATGCGTACGTCCAATGAGGATTTTGTCCTTTCTGAAAGCTTGTATTTTTGATCGCCATTCATCACGAGGCTCGGAAAAATGGGTGACTTCCGCAGGTTCGCGGCCCCAAGTTGGGTGCGGGGATCTCGGTCCAACTTGGCTCGCGTCGCCATTACGATGATGTGACAGCAATGCTGTTGGTCCAGCCAAATTTCGACAAGGCTGAGAACCGAACAGTGGTCTAAGTTCTATTCGGCTAAGGGCCAAATCCAAATTCATGCACTGTAATAGCGTGCCGTTTCGGGGTTCGACTTTATTCGATTGACTTGATTGCAGCCAAGCACGCGGGCGACAATTCGGTCAGCCGCCAGAGGAGCCGGAATGAAGCACCTGTGCGAAACTCGGAAATAAACTAACGCGCTTGTTTGGATCAGGAGCTGTCGTGGGCTTGATTTGAATCAAGCTCCCGACCCGCCTGATCTCGTTTACTAGTCGTGCGGCACTGCAATATAGCGGCTGTCGCACCATGTATGGCTCGGCATATCTGCGGTTAGGGAATGTCGTCCGACGTGATGGCGCGACGGTTTCTTGCGAGGCTATCGATGAACGCCGTCCTATCGTCACTTGCCGCTTTCCTCGCTGCTGGCGCGCGACCGCCAACTCCGCTCGCGAAGGCAATCGTGCTGGTCCTGGTCGTCAAGCTGATGGCAATCGCAGCTATCGGCGTTTTTCTATTTTCGAGCACCGGGCGGATGGTCGTCGACCCGATCACGGCTTCGCGCCTGATCGGTCCCTCCCCGCCGTAGCCAAACAAAAGGGGGACATTGACGTGTTCGATTTTGATCCCGTCAGCCTTTCGCGACTGCAATTCGCAGTAACGGCACTCTATCATTTTCTGTTCGTGCCGCTGACGCTGGGGTTGTCGTTCCTGCTTGCCATCATGGAAAGCGTGTACGTCATGACCGGACGGGAAATTTGGCGTGACGCGACGAAGTTCTGGGGGAAATTGTTCGGTATCAATTTCGCCATGGGAGTTGCCACCGGTATAACCATGGAATTTCAGTTCGGAACCAATTGGGCTTACTACTCGCACTACGTCGGCGATATTTTCGGCGCTCCACTGGCGATCGAGGGTCTGATGGCCTTCTTTCTTGAGTCGACTTTCGTCGGTCTGTTCTTCTTCGGCTGGGACCGGCTGTCGAAGCTCGGCCACCTGGTCGTGACGTGGCTGGTTGCGGTCGGATCGAACTTGTCCGCCTTATGGATCCTGATTGCGAACGGATGGATGCAGCATCCGACCGGGGCCGTCTTCAATCCAGACACCATGCGGATGGAGCTGACGTCGTTCTGGGACCTGATCTTCAACTCGGTCGGTCAGGCCAAATTCGTGCATACGGTCGGCGCAGGCTACGTCACCGGCTCGATGTTCGTCGTTGCCATTTCGTCCTTTTATCTGCTTTCGGGACGCTTCCAGGCGCTCTCCAAACGGTCGATCATCGTTGGATCGGCGTTCGGCCTTACCGCGGCGCTATGTGTGGTCGTTCTCGGCGACGAAAGCGGATACACCGTATCCGAGAACCAGAAGATGAAGCTCGCCGTCATCGAGGGCATGTGGGAAACCGAGCCGGCGCCTGCCGGATTCAACGTGTTCGGCATTCCCGATACGGAGAGCCGCGAAGTCAAATACGCCGTCAGGATACCTTGGATGCTCGGCGTTATCGCGACGCGCTCGTTCAACCAGCCGATACCGGGAATCAATGACTTGATCGCGCACGCCGAGGAGAGAATCCGGGACGGCTTGATCGCCTATGGGGCGCTTGAGAAAATCAGGCAGAACCGCGGTGACAGCCAAGCGGCGTCGCAGCTCCGCGAGCACGCGGCCGACCTTGGTTACGCGCTCCTCCTGAAGCGCTATGTCGACGACCCGCGCACCGCCGACGCTGCAACTATTGTGCGGGCCGCCGGCGACACCGTTCCAAAGGTCGCGCCGCTGTTCTGGAGTTTCCGCATCATGGCGGCGCTCGGTTTCTATTTCATCGCATTGTTTGCGATTGCGTTCTGGAACGCGTCGCATCGTAACTTTTCTCGGAGATGGCTGTTGCGCCTCATGCTCTGGTCGCTGCCGCTTCCCTGGATCGCGGCAGAGCTCGGCTGGATCGTCGCCGAATATGGCCGCCAGCCGTGGGCAATCGACGGCGTGCTGCCGACATTTCTTGCTGTGTCATCGGCGTCCGCTGCGCAGGTACTGTTCACCCTGACGGGCTTCGTTTTGTTTTATTCGTCCCTTCTCGTTGTCGATATCATGCTGATGCTCAGATACATCCGCATAGGACCGGTTGGCGCGCTGGGATTGCCAGAACCAGCGCTGCGGCCCGCAGCGCTGCCCGCGGAATGAGGTAGGCGCAATGACGACAATCCCGGTCGACTACGAAATCCTTCGGCTCGTGTGGTGGCTGTTGCTGGGCGTGCTGCTTATCGGCTTCGCCATCATGGATGGTTTCGATCTCGGAGTGGCGATGCTGCTGCCCTACGTCGCGCGTACAGACATTGAGCGGCGCGTCACGATCAATGCCATCGGACCGGTCTGGGAAGGCAATCAGGTTTGGCTAGTCCTCGGTGGCGGCGCCGTGTTCGCGGCATGGCCGCCGGTTTACGCCACGTCGTTCTCGGGCTTCTACATCGCCATGTTTCTGGTCCTCGCCACGCTCATCCTGCGCCCCGTCGGGTTCGAATTTCGCAACAAGGTTGCCGATACGCGCTGGCGGACGTTCTGGGACTATGCCCTATTCGCCGGCGGGCTAGTGCCGAGCGTGGTGTTCGGTGTGGCGTTCGGCAACTTGTTGCAGGGCGTTCCGTTCCACATCGATTCCGACCTGCGCGTCCTCTACGAGGGAAGCGGACTGTTCGAACTGCTCAATCCATTCGGCCTGCTGTGCGGCCTTGTCTCCGCCGCAATGCTTGCCACTCACGGCGCGATCTATCTAACGCTAAAGACGAACGGACCGATTCGGCAGCGCGCGCAAGACTTCATCAATATTGGCGCTGTGCTCACGGCGGTTCTATTCGGCCTAGCTGGATTATGGGTGTGGGTCCGAATCGACGGTTATGCCATCACCAGCACGGTGACAGGCGACGGGCCGTCGAATCCTCTCATGAAGACCGTCGTTCGCCAGCCGGGCCAGTGGCTCGCCAATTATGCAACGCACCCTTGGATGATCGTAGCGCCTTGCCTCGGCATAATTGGTCCGCTGCTTGCGCTGCTCCTGACCAACGTCCAAAGGCGCGGATTAGCCTTCATGGCCAGTGCGCTCGGCATTTTTGGCATCATCGCGACCGCCGGCGTGAGCATGTTCCCCTTCTTGCTGCCGTCGAACGTTGCACCAGCCGCGAGCTTGACCGTATGGGATGCCTCATCGAGTCAACTCACCCTGTTCGTGATGCTGCTGGCGACGCTGATCTTTCTGCCTGTCGTCCTCGTCTACACCGCGATTGTTTTCGCTGTGCTGCGCGGGCGGGTGACTGCGAAGGGTATTGAGCACAATTCATCCGGTTTCTATTGAGGAGGCAGAATGTGGTACTTTGCCTGGATACTCGGGGTCGCTTTCGCCTGCACCTTCGGCATTCTCAATGCCGTTTGGCATGAGCACCATCTGCCGAACGAGACGATCGACACTTAGGCGCCGCTGCTAGGCGTTCACGGTGGTTACTCGCGCTTCTCCGGGCCTCTCAAGGCTTCCAGAAGTTCTTCGGCCAAGAAAGGCTTGATCAGGACAGAGACACCTTGCGCAGAAATCGAGTCCACCGTTTGCGATCTGGTGTCGCCGGTCATCACGGCGGCCGGTACGTTCCGGCCAAGGGCGGCACGCAGGTGTCTAATGGTCTCGATACCATCCGGTGAGCCACGTAGGTTGTAGTCACACAGCAGCACATCCGGGCGCAGGCCCTGCTCTCTGACCAGATTCAAAGCTTCCGTCGCCGTTGCAACAATGGTGGCCTCAACCCCTCTCATCTTCAACAGTCTGCCGAGCGCCGAGCGCACGGACGCCTCGTCCTCGATCGCAAGAACGCTGCCCAGGAAGGCATCATTATGAGGATGCACTGGCGGCGCTGCTTCCGGCACCTTGACACCGGATCGACCGCGAGGAACCTCAATGAAAAGCCGTGTACCCTTCCCAGAGATTGAGCACACCTCGACCCTGTGATCGAGGATTTCTCCGAGCCGCTTCACGATCGCAAGGCCCAACCCAAAGCCGCCCCGCTCCACGCCGCCGCTCCCCTGATAGTACTCATTGAATATGTGTGGGAGCTGGTCTTCAGTGATACCGACGCCACTGTCCCAGACTTCGATGCGAACATTGTCGCCGGCTCGCCGGCATCCAAGCAGAATTCGTCCTCCGTCAGTGTATCGGACCGCATTCGACAACAGGTTGCGGATCATCTCCGCCAGCATGCGTCTGTCGCTGCGGATGATGAGCTCGGAACGGACGACGCACAGTCGGAGCCCTCTTCCCTGCGCGGGGGCGACGAAGTCTCTAATGAGCTGCTCGAAGATTTCGTTCGGCGAAAACTCGCTCACGGATGGACGCAGGTTTCCGGATTCCAGCCTGTTCACGTCGAGCAGGCTCGATAGGATGCTGGTCATGGTGTCTAGCGACTGCCCGATTTCTGCGACGAGTTTGCGTGCCTCGCCGCTTGGGTGGTGCTCAAGCGCTTCCTGCAGGAATTTCAGGGTCTGCAATGGCTGACGCAAATCATGGCTTGCGGCGGCCAGAAAGCTCGATTTGGCGCGATCGGCCATCTCTGCTGTTTTCCGCGCAAGCGAAAGCTCCTCGTCAAAACGTTTGCGCTCGGTAACATCCATAATGAGCCCATTGATGCGCGTAGGCTTTCCGGCAGAATCGAACTGGACGATCGCAATCTGTTCCAGCCAGACTTCACCACCATCCGGCCGACGGCAGCGGAATGCGATCGAATGCGAGGGCCGGTCTGGACGAGCACCGTCGAGGCAGGATGCCACCCGCGGCTGGTCTTCGGGATGTATATGTTTTAGCCATTCAGTCCCGCGGAGAACCTGTTGCGGGTTGAGACCGAGGATTTCGGTTACATTTTGGCTGAACCGTACTTCGTCGGCAGCCACCTCCCAATCGAAGGCCATAATGCTGCCGGCCCGCAGCGCCTCCTGTAATCGGGCCTCCCTCTCCAGAAGCGCCCTTTCGTGCAGCCTCCGCTCGCTAAACAAGGCCGCAAGAACCAGGGCGCCCAGTGAGATCGCCAGGATGGTAGCCTGGGCCCCCAGCACACGCTCTGCTACCGACAGGTGCAAGTCTCCGAAAATGCCGATTGCGAAGATAGTCGTCCAGACAATCGTGATCGCAATGACGAACGTGGCAACCGCGATGAACGCTGAACGAAGGCGGGCTGCGATCCAGAGCAAAAGTGGGCAGAGCGCGCCGATCGCCAGCTCCGCGGTCCAGGGCTCATTGGGCAAGAAAACCAGCAACGCACATACAAGGGACACCACAGCAAGCGCCAAGGCGCCTTCTGCGATTTCGCGCCGCGACGGGAGGTCACGCGCCAACGACGCCAGCCCAATCGCGAGGGGCGCCACCGCAATGGTCCCGAGCGCGTCAGCTGAGAACCAGTGAAGCCAGATCACCAACGGGGACGCGGCCGACTCCCGAAACAGTACAAAGCCTACTGTACCCGCAATGCCGGAGAGGCTCGTTCCAACAACGGTCGCGGCAAATAGTGCCAGCACCCTTCGCAGTTCGTTCAACTCGAATGGAGAGCCACAAAGGCGGTGGATCAGGCCTGCGACGATGACGGCCTCACCCGCGTTCGCGACAGCAGAGGACACCGAGTTCCAGATGTTGCGATCGCCCAGCAAATTGGCTGCGATCGTCGCAGCTACCACCCCGACCACGATACGCCACCGAGCCGCCGAACCAAGGGCGATCAAAATCCCTGAAGCCACTCCCGCAGCGGGCCAGAATACGGCAACACCATCGACAGGCTCCAGCAATACGAGGCTCAGCCGCGCGGTGAAAAAATAGGCCAGCGCCACTCCGACGGTCGAAATAACGTTTGCCCCGCTTGCGAGCGGGTGGCGACCCAAAACGACCGTCTGTTTTGCGG